>Ga0255338_1000371_pt1 | contig 159527 bp, 134 predicted proteins | sample MeOH1_35cm_T4_19_FD_203715 | JGI IMG/M metagenome (GOLD analysis project Ga0255338, IMG submission 203715) | Sandy soil microbial communities from University of British Columbia, Vancouver, Canada - MeOH1_35cm_T4_195 | ecosystem: Engineered > Artificial ecosystem > Sand microcosm >...
CGACCACCGGCACCTCCGCTATGGGAGATACCAGAACCCCTCGCTCTTGCTCCATTCGACCCTCCTCCTAGGGGGTCAGAATTAGTGTCGTAAGGGGGTCAATATCACTGTCGCTCTACACGGGAAACCGCCAGTCCTTCGCTAACATGATTGGATAAGCGAAGTGTGAACTGATCCCCCGGTCCCCGCAATCGGGACTATCTCGTCAGCCGTGCCGCCAGTATTCACGGTCTCGTCACGTCGGCCACAGCCCCAGTGGTTCCCAAACGGCCACTGGCGCCGCTGTCGACAACATGCGGCACCGAACGACGTCAATTTGACTGGGCCTTCGCGAGACGCCGCCGAAGACGGGGACGGGAATGGCAATTCGGCCTTTGCCACACCCAAGCCAGAACCCAAAACTAAGGGTTTTCAGATACCGCCGAGATAGCTTTTGTTTACAACGGGTTAGAGTAGTAGCCGTTGACGGCCGATGGCCCCCAGTCGCGCGACCTCACCTCTTGCCCCGTCTGCCTACGGCGGCTGGAACTCATGTCCCGTCGCGCTGGATACGTCATGGCGGCATGCGATCCCTGCCAAGTGTCATTGAGCTTTCCCGAAGCCGATTGGGAACGCGCTCAGGCGCAGCGCGCATTCCTCCTCCCGCCAACCGCTTCCTCGCCTTCTTCCGAGTCGTAACGAGAACTTGCTAAGGCCGCTTTAGCTGCGCTACCCCAAGGCGAAGAAGCGATAGCCGCATAACCTCGGATACCGACCGTTCAAATTGCCGGATTGACCGCTGAGGCGGTTGTCGAAAACCGGCCATCAAAAACGACGTATTTACGAGGGGTGGCCAAGTTCCGGAGGTTGGGTGTGGCAAACACCGAATTACCCGGGGAAATTGCTTTTCGCTTTTTCTTCGCATAGAATCCTTGGCTTCCATCACGAGGTAACTGATCAGTGGCCGAAATCGACGACCTGTCCGCCTTACGCATCGAGCGCGAACCGTTGAACACCGGGGGCGGACGATGGGTGAAGTGGGTCGTAATGCTCATCTTCCTGGGCGCAGCCGGTGGCAGCGCCTGGTATTGGTTCACGCGCGAACGCCCGGTCCAGGTCGAGGTCGCGACCGTCACGGAACGAGCGGCCGGCACGCAGGCTTCGGTCCTGAACGCGTCCGGCTATGTCACTGCTCGCCGGCGAGCCACCGTGTCGTCGAAGGTCACCGGCAAGGTGGTGTTCGTCGACGTGGAAGAAGGCATGGCGGTCCGCGAGGGCCAGGTCCTCGCCCGTCTCGATGACTCCACGCTGCAATCGGCGCTGAAGTTCTATCGCGCCCAACTCGAAGCGGCCAGGCGGCAGATTCCGGAAAGCGAAGTGCGGCTCGAGCAGGCGCGCGTGCTGCTGCGCCGCCAGGAACAACTCCGCAAGGAAGGCTTGAACACGCCGAACGACATCGACAACGCGAAGGCAGAAGTCGATTCGTTGATCGCGCGCATCGCGTCCGCCCAGGAAGCCGTCAAGGTTGCCGAAACGCAGATCGCGATGCAGCAGACCGCGATCGACGACATGGTGATTCGCGCGCCGTTCAGCGGCGTGGCGATCTCGAAGGATGCGCAGGCCGGCGAAATGGTCTCCCCGGTGTCCGCCGGCGGCGGATTCACCCGCACCGGCATCAGCACCATCGTCGACATGCACTCGCTCGAGATCGAAGTGGACGTCAACGAGAGCTACATCAATCGCGTGCGCACGGGCCAGCCGGTCACGGCGGTGCTCGATGCCTATCCCGAGTGGCAGATCCCCGCGCACGTGATCACGATGGTGCCGACCGCCGATCGGCAAAAGGCCACCGTGCTGGTGCGGATTGGTTTTGACCCTTCGACAGGCTCAGGGTCACCCGATCCGCGCATCCTGCCGGACATGGGCGTCAAGGTGACGTTCCTGCGCGAAGTAGATTCGTCCGCGGCAGCGTCTCCTAGTGCGGCGGCGCAGGCCGTGACGCTGGTGCCGCAGGGCGCCATCAAGACCGACAACGGAGCGACGTTCGTGTTCATCGTCCGCGACAAGACCGTCGAGCGCCGCGCCGTGAAGATCGGCGGCACCGACGGCGATCGCGTCGAGGTGCTGGCGGGACTCAAGGGCGGCGATCGCGTCGTCATCTCGCCGCCAGGGGATCTGGCGCCCGGCAAGGAAATCGTCGTTAAGTAACAGGCCAACGGGCTAACAGGCCAACAGGCCAACAGGAATAAACATGAGCTCACTCGTCACCATCAACGGCGTCCACAAGAACTTCACGCGCGGCAGCGAGCGCATCGACGTGCTCAAGGGCGTCACGCTCGACATCCCGCAGGGCGATTTCCTGGCGTTGATGGGGCCGTCCGGATCGGGCAAGACCACGCTGCTCAACCTGCTGGGCGGGCTCGATCAGCCCTCCTCCGGAACGATTGACGTCGGCGGCACCAACATCGTCGGGCTATCCGGCGGGCAGTTGTCGAAGTGGCGCTCGCATCATATCGGCTTCGTGTTTCAGCTCTACAACCTGCTGCCGGTACTGACCGCCGAGCGCAATGTGGAATTGCCGCTGTTGCTAACGAAGCTGTCGAAGGCCGAGCGCGCCAAGCGCGTCGCGATCGCGCTCAAGGTGGTGGGACTCGCCGAGCGCGCCAAGCACTACCCGCGCCAACTGTCAGGCGGCCAGGAGCAGCGCGTCGGCATCGCGCGCGCAATCGTCACCGACCCCACGCTGCTGCTCGCCGACGAACCGACCGGCGATCTCGACCGCAAGGCCGGCGACGAAATCCTCGACTTGCTGCAAGCGCTCAATCGCGACCACGGCAAGACCATCGTGATGGTGACGCACGACCCGCGCGCCGCCGAGCGCGCCAAGCGCACGCTGCACCTCGAGAAGGGCCAGTTGATGGAGGAGGTGCGGGCGTGAAATTCCTGCCGCTCCTCTGGAGCAGCCTGTGGCGGAAGAAGATCCGCACCATCTTCACGCTGCTCTCGGTCTTCGTCGCGTTCCTGCTGTTTGGCTTGTTGATGACGATCCGCGGCGCGTTCAGTTTCGGCGTCGACATCGCCGGCCTCGACCGCCTGGTGCTGATTCACAAGGTCAGCCTGATCATGCCGTTGCCGATTTCCTATGGTGAGCGTTTGAAGGCGACCGAAGGCGTCAGCCTCGTCTCGCACCAGACGTGGTTCGGCGGCGTCTATCAGGATCCGTCGAACTTCTTCGCGCAGATGGTCGTCGAGCCCGTGCCGTTCATGAAGATCTATCCGGAGTTCAAGATTCCCGATGATCAGGTGAAGGCCTGGCTGTCCGATCGCCAGGGCGTGATCGCCGGCGTCGATCTGGCGAAGCGGTTCGGATGGAAGGTTGGCGATCGGATTCCGATCACCGGCACCATCTGGCAGCCGAAGCAGGGCCAGGTGTGGGAATTCAACCTGGTCGGCCTGTATGACGGCGACCAGGGCGTCGACAAGACGCAGCTGTTCATCCGTTACGACTATCTGGACGAGAATCGCCTCCGCGGCGAAGGCCTCGTCGGCTGGTACGTCGTCAAGATTGCGGATCCCTCGCAAGCGCAGCAGATGGGCGCGAAATTCGACAGCATGTTCGCGAACTCCTCTGCTGAAACGAAGACCACCACCGAGAAGGGCTTCGTCGAAGGTTTCGCCAAGCAGGTCGGCGACATCGGCGCGATCATGGTCGCGATCCTGATCGCGGTGCTGTTCACGATGTTACTGGTCGCGGCCAACACCATGGCGCAATCCGTTCGCGAGCGGACCAGCGAAATGGGCGTGCTGAAGACGCTCGGATTCTCCAACGGGTCGATCCTCGCGCTGATTCTCTCCGAGTCGGTCCTGATCGCGGTGATCGGCGGCTCGCTGGGCCTCGGTCTGGCGTGGCTGTTCGTGCAGAACGGCGATCCGACCAACGGCATGTTGCCGGCGTTCATCCTGCCGTCGCGCGACCTGGCGATCGGCGCGGCGCTGATCGTCGTGCTCGGGCTGATCGCCGGTGCGCTGCCGGCGTTCAACGCCATGAACCTCAAGATCACCGACGCGTTGAGGAGAGGCTAACCGTGAACTTCCTGCGACAGACACTCGCCGTGACCGCGCTGAACCTGCGGACCATTCCGCAGCGGCTCGGCTCCTCCGGCGTCGCCATCATCGGCATTGCCGGCGTCGTCATTGTCATGGTCTCGGTGCTGTCGATCGCCCAAGGCTTCTCGGCGGCGATGGCACAGTCGGGCTCCGACAACCGCGCGCTGGTGATGCGCAGCGGCGCCGACAGTGAAATGACCAGCGGGCTCTCGGCGCCTGAAGTCGACATCATCAAGCAGGCGCCGGGCCTGCGCCGCGATGGGCAGGCCGCGGTCGCGTCGGGCGAGCTCTACGTGATCATCGACATTCCGAAAATCGGCACCAACAGCCCGGCCAACGTGCCGATGCGCGGCATCGAACCGAAGGCGACCGAGGTCCGCGAAGAGTTCTCGATCACCCAGGGCCGCATGATGCAGTTCGGCACCAATGAAGTGGTCGTTGGCCGCGGCGCCGTGGCCAACTTCCAGGGCCTGTCGCTCGGCAGCACCATTCACTCCGGTCAGAACACCTGGCAGGTCGTCGGCGTGTTCGAGACCGACGGCAGCATCGCGGAGACGGAGATCTGGTGCGACGGCCGCGTGCTGCAGGGCGCGTATCGCCGCGGCAATACATTCCAGACCGTGCTCGCCCACCTCGATTCGAGCCAGAGCTTCGATACCTTCCGCGACTGGCTGACGGCGAATCCGCAAGTCAACGTGCAGGTGCGCCGCGAAGCGGAGTACTACGCTCAGCAGTCGCGCGCGCTCAGCACGCTGATTCGCACGATTGGTTTCGGCATCGCCGCGTTGATGGGCATTGGCGCGGTGTTCGGCGCGATCCTGACGATGTATACGGCCGTGTCGACGCGCGCGCGAGAGATTGCGACGCTGCGCGCGCTCGGCTTTAACACCACCTCCGTCGTGGTGTCAGTCCTTGCGGAATCACTGGCGCTGGCGGCGATCGGCGGCGCGATCGGCGGCGCGTTCGCGTACCTCGGATTCAACGGCTACCAGACGTCGACGATGAACTTCTCGACATTCAGCCAGGTGGCATTTGCCTTCCAGGTCACACCGCAATTGCTCATCATGGGTCTGACGTATGCCTTGATCATGGGGCTGGTCGGCGGATTGTTTCCGGCCCTGCGGGCCGCGCGGCTGCCTATCCCGTCTGCCCTCAGGGAGTTATAAGGCTGAGCTGGACGCGCCGGGGAACGGGCGTGGATATTGCTCTGGGAGAGGCATGAGGAAACCACTGCGCTACCTCGTCGCCTCCTGCCTGGTCCTGGCCACGTCGGCACCGGCGTTTGCGCAAGAGATCTCGAAAGAGAATCTCAAGAACGTGATGCGCAAGGTCGGCGTCCACGCGAACGTCGGCGTCCGCACGCCAACGGATAAGGATGTCACCGAAGGCCTCACCAAGGGCATCTCGGTCGGTCTCGCGCCCGGCCGTCACAACGGCTGGAAATTTCCGGTCGGCATCTCGACCTACGGCGAGGACCTGAATGGTCCTTCGGGTGATCACTTCGGCCGGCTGACCATGCAGGGCGTGTATGCCGGCGTGGGGTACGGATGGCACCTGGGCAGCAAGTTCAACACCTCGGTGGCGCTGCAGGCCGGGTACTCGCGCAACAAGATCCGCGCGATCGACACCGGCGGGCGCGCGTTCGCGAGCGGCGATCCGATCAGCATGGACGTCAATAACTCGTTCGTGCTGCGCCCACGGTGGCACACCGAGTACTTCCTCGGCCGCAAGACGAGCTTTCGCACCTCGCTCAACTACATCATCAGCAATCCGGACATCGTCGTGACGACCGCTGCCGGCCGCGAGACCCAAACGTGGAAGCCGAACGCGCTGAATGCGTCGGTCGGCATCGCGTTCTACCCATTCCTGCGCCGATAAGGTGGTGCGTGACTTGCATTCTCATACACCATGAGAATGCAAGCGCGCGGCGCGATCGTCGCGGTGGCCCTGGCTCTATTCGCGCGCCCTGCGCTGGCGCAACAGGAGTTCCTCAAAGACAACCTGGGCAAGTTGATCAAGAAGGCCGGCGTGCACGCGGGCGCGTCGTTCGCGAATCCGATGGATACGCGCGAGGCGTATCGCGACGGGAGTTATGGCGTGTCGATCGGCCTGGCGCCCGGGACAACGAACGGCTGGCGGTATCCGTTCGGCATCGGCTGGTATACCGAGGAACTGGTCGCGCCGAACGGCGCGATCTTCAGCCAGGTGCGGGCCCGGCCGTTCTACGGCGGCATCGGCTACGGATGGCACTTCGGCAAATGGAGCGCGGGGGCGCAGTTGCAGGCCGGCTGGTCGCTGAATAGCCTGAAGGCGCACGGCGATCCGGGAGCGGCGTTTGGGACGGCGCCTGACGCCGTGGTGATGAAGATCAGCGATTCCGTCTCGGTACGGCCGCAACTCAAGGTCGAATACTTCCTGACCCGGAAGTTCACGGCGCGCAGCTCGTTGAACTACGTGTTCACGAATCCGCGCGTGACCATCGTCACGCCGAACGGTGTGCTGTCTGATCGATGGAATGCCAGCAACATCTCGCTGGCCGTTGGCGTGGGCTACTACCCGTTCAGGAAATAACGAACGTCAGTTTTCTTCTTCGAACTCTTCTTCTTCGGGCGGGCCGAGGCGCGTCGAAGGGCGCAGCGCTTCGCGATAATCGTAGAGCGGCAATCCCGTGACGTGACGCGGGTTGACGCAGCCCTGCGACTTTGAATCGAGCACGACGAGCACCGGGCTGCCGGACGAGCCTTCGCGAAAAGCGAGGCGGCAACCGCAAGCCAGACGAGCGTGCACGAATCCTTTCAACATAAGCAGATGATACGACGAACCTGAAGGTTCGTCGCTACCTAATTCATCAACGCCACAAGTTCTTTTTCGAAGACCGCTTTCGGCGCAATACCCATGTGTTTGCGGCACACGGTGCCATCCTTGCTGATGATGAACGACGCGGGAATTCCCCAGATCGGCCCAAAGGCGTCCTGCACATCTTCGCGCCCTTCGCCGAGCAGGATCGGATAATTCATCTTGTATTCGGCGGCGAACGCCTTCGCCTTGTCGGCGGGATCATCAACGGAGTAGCCGATGATCGTCAGCTTGTCCTGGTACTTCTCCTGGAGCTCGACGAAGCCGGGAATCTCGGCCTTGCAGGGCCCGCACCAGGTCGCCCAGAAATTGAGCAGCACGACCTTGCCCTTGAAGGACGACAGCGCGACTTCCTTGCCTTCCAGGTCCTTCAACTTGAAGTTCCAGTTCGCGGGCCGGGCGTTGGCCATGCATCCCGGCGTTTCCGCGCCGGCGACCGCATGCGAGGCGGCGGGCGTCACCGCGCCGGGCTCCACCGCGCCGGCCAAGGCATCGACATGCGGTGTCTGCCACACGAACGGAATGGCGATCGCAATCAACGCGACCGCGGTGGCCGCTACGGCCACCATTCGCAAGTTCACGCCCGTCTTCGGACCTTCGTTTGAACGTACGTCTGAACGAACGTCTGAAGGAACGTCCGAACGATTGTCTGACCCGGGCTGTTCTTCCATGTCCCTATTTTGCCTCAGTTCGCAGGTTCGTTGCGACTAGAGTCCGCCTTGGAAACATGCAGGAATCAGGGGTCTTGAATGGAAAACCCCGCCGCCGACCCGTCGGCGCCTTGGCGGAGGTGGACGTCCCAAGTATAGGACGATGCCCCGCGGATCGAATCTTGCTCTCCGGGGGTCAGAATTGCGGCTTTCGTCTCAGGCTGTAAGATGCTCCAAGGAGTCCCTATGCGTACGGCTGTTCTCTTGATGCTGGCGTTAGCCGGCTTGCCCGGCTTGGCGACGGCGCAAACTGGTTATGTCCCCTACTTCGGCAAGAACCAGATCCGCTACGACAACTTCGACTGGCATACCTACCAGACCGAGCACTTCGAGATTTACTACTACCCCGCCATCGAGCCTCATCTCGAACGGATCGCCGGCTACGCAGAGAGCGCCTATCAGCACGTCAGCTCGGAGCTGAAGCACGACCTGTCGATGAAGATTCCGCTGATCTTGTTCTCGACGGCGAGCGAGTTCTGGCAGCAGAACGTGCAGCCGGGACAGGCCCAGGAAGGCGTCGGCGCCTTCGCCGAACCGGGACGCTATCGCATCGTGATGCCGATCGACGAACCGCCCGACCTGCTCTACCGCCTGATCGTCCACGAGCTCACCCACCAATTCCAGTTCGACATCATTCCGACCGGCCTCATCCGCCGCAACATGCCGCTGTGGGTGTTCGAAGGCATGTCGGATTACATGACCGGTTACTGGCGCCCGCTCGACATCATGACCGTCCGCGACGCCGCGGTCTCCGACATCGTCCCGAAGATGAGCGAGATGCAGGAGTACGGCGGCTTCAGCAACCCGCGCCTCATCTACAACCTCGGGCACGCCGCCTTCGAGTTCATGGAATCGAAGTGGGGCAAGGAAGGCGTCCGCGCCTACGTGTTTGCGCTGCGCCGCTCGGTGATCGGCGGCAGCGACGATGCGTATCAGGAAGCGTTCCAGATGACGCCGGAAGAATGGGACCAGCAGTTCGATCGCTACCTGAAGGAGCGCTTCAAGCCGTTCCGCGACAAGGAACGCCCGGCCGATTACGGCCGCGACCTCGCGCCGGATCCGCGCAAGGGCAAGTTCTCGAACGTGTTGTCGATCGAACCGTCGCCCTCGGGTGACTTGATCGCCGGCATGACCGGCAACGGCCGCGATCGCGAATACGACATCGTCCTGATCTCGGCGAAGGACGGCGCGATCATCCGTAACCTGACGAGCGGCTTCGACCAGAGCATGGGCTTCGAGTACCTGGCGACGCCAGGCGGCCGCTGGAACTCGGTGCCGTGGATGTCGTGGTCGCCGCAGGGCGATCGCCTCGCCTACTTCGTGCGCACCGAGAAGGATCGATCGCTGATCGTCCAGAACGTCGTGTCGAAGAAGATCGAAGTGCGCATTCCGCTGACGACGATCGACGCGCCGGAATCGCCGGACTTCTCCCCTGACGGCAAGTTGATCGTGTTCTCCGGCATGCGCAACAGCGAGGCCGACATCTACACGATCAATCTCGACACCAAGGAAATCGTCAACCTGACGAAAGACAAGTTCGCGAACTACGCGCCGACGTGGGCGCCGGACGGCCGCTCGATCGTCTACCTCGAGCGCGTCAGCGGCAACGAGAAGCTGTTCCGCATGGACGCGGACGGCGGCAATCCACGGCAGTTGACCTTCGGCACCCATGACGAAGGCGGCGCGCAGTTCCTCGACGCCAACACGCTGGTGTTTGCATCCACCGCGGTCAATCCGGCGGAGCCGATCGACCCCGAGGTCGCGAAGAACGGCCAGATCTACAACATCTGGACGCTCGACCTGAAGAGCAACGAGCTGAAGCAGTACACCGACGCGCTGTCGGGCAACGTCTCGCCGGTGGTCCTGAAGGACACGCCGGTCAATCGCCTCGCCTTCGTCACCTACTTCAAGGGTGAGTACGGCTTGCACGTCCTCGAGCGCAAGGAAGAGATCGCCAAGGTGGCGACGGCCGACTTCGGCTCACCGGGGCCGATCGTCGACTTCCAGGCGCCGTTGATGCACACGCTCGTGCCCGACAACAAGAAGAAGAAGGGCAAGTTCGACAAGCTGTTCCTCGAGGGCCGGCCGCCGGTGAGCCTCGGCGTCACCAGCGGCGGCGACGTGTTCGGCGGCACCCAGGTGACCTTCACCGACGTGCTCGGCGATCAACAGTTCAGCATGCTGGTGGCCTCGGTGTCGCAGTACCGCACCATGTCGTTCACCTGGCAGAACATGGAGCATCGTCTGCAGTGGGCCCTCCAGGGCTACAACCAGACGCAGTTCTACTACGGCCAGCTCGAAGGCGTCTTCTACGATCCGTACCTGAGCCAGTTCATCGATCGCGACCTGGCGACGGCGACGCGCACCATCCAGGGTGGCGCGCTGTATGGGATCTACCCCTTCAACCGCTATCGCCGCATCGAGGTGTTCGGCGGATTCAGCCGCTACCAGGAACGGTTCAACGATCCGCTCGTCGAAGCGGAGTCGCAGAACTACCAGGCGCAGCAGTTCGGCCGCAACCTGTTCAACAACGGCAACATGTTCCCGTTCGGCGCCGCGTTCGTGCAGGAGACCACCATCTTCCGCGAGTTCGGACCGCTGTCGGGCAGCACCATGCGGCTGTCGTATGAAATCGCGCCGAAGATCGGCGGCAGCACGCTGTCGCGGCAGACGTTCGACGGCGACGCGCGCAAGTACTTCCGGCTGGGCGCCAACGGCCTGCTGGCGTTCCGCGCCCGCGGCTTCAAGAGCACCGGCGACAGCCCGGACTTCACGTACTTCGGCGGCAACGGCGAGCTGCGCGGCTACGACTACCTGTCGTTCATCGGGCAGAACGCCTTCTTCGCCAACGCCGAACTGCGCTTCCCGCTGATCGATGCGATGGCGACGCCGATCGGCGTCCTCGGCGGCGTGCGTGCGACGCTGTTCGCCGGCGTCGGCGCCGCCTACTTCGACGGCCAGCCGTTCAAGTTCTACCGCAAGGACACGTCGCTCGAGCAGCCGATCGTCGGCTACAACAACGTCACGCAGGAAGCGACCTACGGCGCCGCGGTGCCGGTCGACGGCTTCCGGCTCGTCGACGGCCGCGCCTCCTACGGCGTGAGCCTCTCCACCATGGCGCTCGGTTTCCCGGTGCACTTCGACTGGTCGTGGCGCACGCTCGGCAACCGCAACTGGGAAGACATCGTGTTCTACCAGCAAGCGGCGCAGGACCAGGTCGCCAGCGGCAGCGCGTGGCTGCGCCGTCCGAAGTTCTCGATGTGGATTGGCTACGACTGGTAGGCCAACGGCTAACGGGCTAACAGGCTAACAGGGAGCGGCGCCGGCGAAAGCTAGGCGCCGCTTCTTCTTTTCAGGCGTTCCGCGCGCCGGACCTGCGCCTCACGCACCAACTCTTCATCCTCTGGCGTTTCAACCAGCAATGGCGGCACCTGTCCTGGCTTGCCGTTCGAGTCGAGCGACACGAACGTCAGGAACGCCTTGCTCGTGAGCTTCCGCTCCCCCGTCTGGATCGCTTCCGAAAACACCTCGACCTGCACTTCGAGTGACGTCCTGAACACACACGTCACGCGCGACTTGAGGATGATCAAGTCGCCGACCTTGATCGGATGAATGAAGTCGAGGGAGTCGACGCCCGCGGTCAGCGCGAGCATGTTGGTATGGCGATGGCACGCGATGGCGCCGGTGATGTCGATCAGATGCATCACCGTGCCGCCGAGAATGAAGCCTAACGGATTGGAATCGTTCGGAAGGACGACCTGGACGGTCTCGGAGGCGGAGTCTTGCCAGCGTTTGGCTTTGGGAGTTGGGACCACACGCGAATTGTAGTCCCAACCCTCCTGATAGCTTGCTGGCCTAGTTGGTTCCGGCCTTCGACATCCGCAGCTCGCTGCGATTGAGATCGAGCGACACGCGATACGGGCTCAGGAACTTGTGTCCGACGATGCCGCCGACCTGGAAGCCGAGCAGCACGCTCGGCGCCTGCAGGTTCAACACCACCACCGCGAAGTTCTTGTAGTTGATCTTGTTGAACTTCAAGTCGACGCCGGGCATCAGGAACGCATCGCGATCCCAGCCCGACGTGCCGTAGACGCGCAACGCAATCTTGCGGACCACATCCTGGTCGAGTTCTTCCGCCGTCGTGGTGCTGATCGAGATCACTTCCCCGCCGGTGTCGACGACGAAATAGGTCGGGCGCTTGTCGTTCAGCAGGCCGCGCACCAGCGACAGGCGATGGTGGCGCATCGGCAGCTTGAACTCCGCGGGTTCGTCCGGCAGCGTGCGGCCGATGCTCAACTTGTGCGTCGCGTAGTCGATGGTCATCGACAGGCCGAGACCGAGCGGCGAGAAGCTTTCGGTTTCGCGCTTGGGAATGCCGCGCAGCGCCGGCGCCTTGATCAGCGTTGGGACGTTGCTCAACTTCAGCGTGCCGATCTCGAGCGTATCGAGGCGGCCCAGCTGCAAGCCGCGCAGGCCGACTTCGCCGACGCCGGCACTCAACGTGTAGGTAATGGGGCGCACCACCGCCGACGATGCGGTCTGCCGTGAAATCGTCGTCAGCTCCGACCCGGTATCGAGCACGAAGTCCTGCGGGCGGCCGCCATTGACACGCGCCTTGACGATCACCTTGTCGTCGATGACCTTGAAGTCCACGGTGTGCAGGCTGTTCTCGGTGCCCTCGTCCATCGCGATCGGCTCGCGCTCGCCGAACGACCGCAGGAAGCGAATCTGCGAACGCGACCACGCCGCCTTGTCGCTGCGGTCCTTGTTGGGCAGCAGGTTGACGTAGTTGCCGTAAGCCGCGGCGGCTTGCTCGTAGCGGCGCATGCGCTCGAAGATCGAACCGACGGTGTGATGGATTTCCTCGTCACGCGGCGCCAGCTTGAGCGCCAGCTGCGCTTCGTTGAGCGCGTCATCGAGCTTGTTCTGCGACGCGAGCGCGCGCGCCAGGCCGTGATGGCCGCGCGACAGGTCGGGCACGAGGGCCAGCGCGTCGCGGAATTCCTGGTCGGCCTCGTCGAAGAGGCCGGCCGACCACAACGCGTCGGCATGAACCGCGAGCACGTCGGCGCTCTTCGGGTCCTGCTGCTTCAGCGTGGTGGCTTCGTGCTGCGCCTCGATGAATTCACCGAGGCGGAGCGCCGACTTCACGACGCCAATGCGCGCCTGGATGGATAACGACTTGGAATCGGAGTTGATCGCCTTGCGAAAGGCTTCGAGCGCCTCGCGGTAGCGCGTCTCGTCGAACAACAACGTGCCGAGTTGAAACTGCAGGCTGGCGTCGTTGACGTCGCGCCCCTGCACACCCGAGACCACGGCCAACATGATGGCCGCGGCAACCAACGCCAAGCGAGGTCGAGTCCGCATTTCACCCTCAAATCAGGTCAACTGGCCTCGGGGGCGCACCCGGGACCGGGAGGGGGGACCCCTCCCTTATCGGGCGATTCTAATGGCAAACCTGCCAGGGGCAACAACTACTTCTGGAAATGCTTGGCGTTGATGTCGATGTAGTTCTTCCACTTCTCGGGCACCTCGTCCAGGGCGAAGATCGCCTCGACGGGGCAGGCCGGCACGCAAGCGCCGCAATCGATGCATTCGTCCGGATGAATGTACAGCTGGGTCGCGCTTTCGAAGTCGCCTTCGTCCTTGCGCGGGTGGATGCAATCGACCGGGCACACGTCTACGCATGCCGAGTCCTTGGTGCCAATACAGGGTTCCGTGATGATGTAAGCCAACTGACTCTCCTCCGTTGAAAACCTAAGCCGTGCTTTCGAGCGCCGTGGCCGGGACATGACCGAGGCGCATCGAAATGCGGCGCGCCAAGTCCCATGCGCCGCGGTGATGTTCCGTCAATATCGGGGTGTCGTCCGCGCCGTGGCCGAAGACGCCGACGCGCGCCACTTCCTGCCCGGTGTAATCACGCACCGGCGCACACACGCAAAACAACCGCTGCAACGCGTCGGGCTCGATCGCCGGCGGGCCGAGCCGTACCACGGTGGCTTCGGGCTTGTGTAATTCGGCGGGCGCGGCCAGCCGCAGGCAGCTCAACCGGCGGGTCGCTTGCCGGGGCTTCCCCACCGCGGCGGGTTCAGCGGCGGTGGGAGAAAAATAGATCGCGCAATGCCCCGGCATCTCCTTCCCGTAGACCGTGCGCATGGCGACTTCGTCCGGCCCCGTGCTCCAGACGTAGGTCACTTCGCCGCTCGACGGAATCGCGATAAATCCTCGGTACGGCGTGCGCAACACGTACTCACGCATGATCGGATACGCGTGTAATCGCAGTTCCGACTGCCCCAGCGAGCGGAAGCTGAGGTCGAGCATCTTGAGCGTCAGGCCGTAGCGTTGCGTCTCGTCGTCCTGTCGGACGTAGCCGCGCTTCTTGAGCACGGCGAGCAGGCGATGGACAGTCGAGGCCGGCTGCCGCAGGGCGCGCGCCAGGTCTGACAGGCTCATGCCGCGCGGGACCCCGCTCAAGACCTCGCAGACCTCGAGCGCCTTGTCGATTGAGGTGAGATTCCCGCTAACTCGGCTGGATTCCATTATGTGGAAATGCGTTTCAGATATCTGACTCTACCACTGGCGGTTGGCCGTTGCCAATTGGGAATTGCGTTAGGATGATCGTCCGCGACGTGACCAATTCCTTGGTGGGCCAGACCCTGGGGCATTACAAGATCCTCGACCAGCTCGGTGCTGGCGGGATGGGGGTTGTTTATCGCGCCCAGGACCTGAAGCTCGGCCGCCAGGTGGCGCTCAAGGTGCTGCCGACCGGCAACACCGCGAGCGACGAAGCGGTGGAGCGCTTTCGGCGCGAGGCGCGCACGGCGTCATCGCTCAATCATCCGAACATCTGCACGATTTACGGCTTCGATGAACACGAGGGCCAGCTGTATCTCGCGATGGAGCTGCTCGACGGCGAACCGCTCGATCGCAAGCTCGCCGGGCGTCCCCTCGATCTGAAGCAGATGCTCGACATCGCCGCGCAAGTGGCGGACGCGCTCGATGCCGCGCACTCCGAAGGCATCCTGCATCGCGACGTCAAGCCGGCCAACATTTTCCTGACGCGCCGCGGCCCCGTGAAGGTGCTCGACTTCGGCCTCGCCAAGTTGTCGCCGGAGTACCGCCGGTCGGGCCGTCATCTCGACGCGCGTCACGAGACGAGTCCTCCCGAACATTTCACCAGCGTCGCCGGGACCACGGTCGGCACGATTGCCTACATGTCGCCGGAGCAGGCGCGTGGCGACGAAGTCGATCCGCGAACCGATCTGTTTTCCTTCGGCGTCGTGTTGTACGAGATGTCGACGGGCCGCCAGAGTTTTCCCGGCCACACGACGGCCGTGGTCTTCGACGGCATCCTCAATCGCGATCCGGTGCCGCCGAGCACGATCAACGCGATGCTGCCGGCCGAGCTCGATCGCATTGTCTCGAAGGCGCTCGAAAAGGATCGCGGGCTGCGCTACCAGACCGCGGCGGATCTCGGCGCCGATCTGAAACGGCTGCGCCGCGACTCCGGATCGCGCCAGGGCATCGTGCCCGCGATGAGCGGCGCCACGCTCGTCGCCGACACCGCGACCGTGGTGATGCCGTCGGCAGCGGCGACGCAAATCGGCGGATCGTCGGGCATCGGCAGCGCGCCCACCGTCGCCTCATCGAACGCCGCCGGGAGCTTGCCGCGCGATCCGTCAACGGTGCTGCGCAACGCCGCGAAGACGCCCTGGATCTGGGGCGTCGGCGTCGGCATCGTCGCCATTGCCGCCGTCGCGGCGGGGCTTGGCGCGTATTTCGGCAACCGGGGCGGCGCTCCGGCGGCCGCGCCGGCACCGGTCGATCAATCCGCCGCCGCTCCCGTGGCCCCGCCGCCGTCACCCACGCCGGCCGCGCAAACACCACCGCCGCCGGCCGCGCCCACGCCGGCCGCGACGACCAGGCCGCCCGTGCAGCCTGCGCAGGCCTCGGCGGCCACCGCCTCCAAGGTGGCGGGCAGCGCCAACGCGTCAGCCGCCAAGCCGGGGACCAAGCCGCTGGCCACGACCACGCTCGCGGCCGCGACGCCCGCGGCGGCGCGCGATACGCAGGCCGCGCAACTGCTCGAGGTCGCCAAGGCCAAGCTCGCCAACAACCTGAACGAGCAGGCGCTGACCGACTTGCGCCAGATCATCATCGACTTCCCCGGCTCGCGGACCGCCGCCGAAGCCGCGTTCCTCGCCGGCGAGATCCACGAGAAGAGCGGCCGCATGGACGATGCGATGGCCGCGTACGTGGAATTCGAAAGCCGCTTCTCCACCGACAAGCGCGCGGCCGATGCGAAGCTGCGCCGCGCACAAATCCTCGGCCGCCAGCGGCAGCCGAAGTCGCAGGCCATGTCGATGCAGTTGCTGAACGATGTGGTGCGCGACTTCCCGTCAACACCGCAATCGAAGGTGGCGCTGCAGAACAAGTTGCGCCTTGAAACCGAACGCCGCGATCTGCGGGCGATCGATCCGGTCACCAAGCAGGACGGCCCGGCCATCATCGCCACGTTGCGGACGATGATCGCGCAGTTCCCGGATGATCCGGAAGCGATGGCGGCGCGCAACCGGCTGGCGATGACCTTCACGCAGATGAACCGCCATGCGGAGGCCGCGGAAGTGCTGGAAGAGATTGGCGCGCGCGGCAACGTGCCGCCGGATCTCTGGTTCCGGCTCGGCGAGATCTACGAGCGGCGCCTGAACAATCCGGCCAAGGCGCGCGAGGCGTATGCCAAGGTGCCGCCGGGAACGCCGCGCTACGGCGAGGCGCAGAAGCGCCTCAATCGAAAATAATCAAGGAATCAAGGAATCAAGGACTCTTCAATTCGATCGTCCCTGTCACGACATCGAGCGAAATTACCGGCTCGCCGTTTCCCAACGTCGTCTCGCCGAATCGCGGTCCCCACGTATTCCGCTGCGACAGAGGAATATCCGACTTGATGTGACCGTTCAGCGCCAGCGCGAGGATGCGCGCGTCGATGGGGCGCTCCGCCAGGGTCAGCCGCACATCCCCGTTAAACGACCGCAGCCGCAACAATCCATTCGCGGACAAGCGCGCGTTGGTCATGGTGATCGCGCCAATGCCGGTCTCGAGCCTGATCGTGCCGGAAATATCTTTCGCCTCGATCGGGCCGCGGCGAATATCCGCGCCGACGGTTCCGCTGAAACTCTCAATCGCGATGCGGCCCTCGAGCACCTGCACGTGATCGATCACGGCCGCCCGCGGCAGCCGCACCGTCACGTCCGCGCGATAGGCGGGATCGGTGCCGTGCTCTGTTTGCAGGACCCGAACGATCACGCGCGTCGGGGTGTCTTCAATGGCCAGCGGCAGCCGCGTGAACTGCGCAGCGGCCGGCGCATGGCGCTCGACAAGAATTTCCGCGTCGGGCTGGTCCCATCCCTCGATGCGCACGCTGCCGACGGTGATTTCGATCGACAGGCTCTTGCCGGCGGGCAACGACGCGGTGTGCGTCTGGCGGTCGATCGCGTCCATCGACGCCAGGTTGAGCGCGGCCAGGGTCGCGAGGACGAACCACACGCGCGCATTATACTTTCCGTGATGACACGCCTTGGCCTGTGGCTCGCCGCGCTGCTGGTGGGCACGGCGGTGTCCGCCACCGCGCAGGTGCTTCCCGAGCAGCCCATCTCGCTCGCCGGCGGACACGTCGTGTTCGGTGGCGAGGTCACGGCGACGATCGCGCCGCCGGATCCGGGGTTCTTCAACTACACGAGCTACGAGTACAGCGCCATTCGCAACCTGCGCTTCAGCGTGTCGGGAGAAGTGCGCGTCAACGATCGCGTGCAGCTGCTCGGCGAGGTGCGTCTCGATCAGGGCCGCGTCTTCGAAGCTTATGGATTGTTCGTGCGGGTGCGGCCGTTTCCGTCGCGGCGCTTCGACCTCCAGGCCGGCCGGATTCCACCGACGTTCGGCGCGCTCTCGCGGACGTCGTACGGCAGCAGCAACATTCTGATCGGCCAGCCACTCGCCTACCAATACCTGACCTCGATCAGGGCCGATGCATTGCCGGCCACCGCCGACGATTTGCTGCGCATGCGCGGCCGGGGCTGGCTTTCGAACTTCCAGGTCGGCAACCTCGCCCCGGGCCCGGGACTGCCGCTGGTTAACACCAGCCGGTGGGACACCGGCATCCAGGCGCACGGCGTGACCGGCATCGTCGACTGGACCGGATCGATCACCGCCGGGTCGCTCTCGGATCCGCGGTTTCACGACAACAACCGCGGCCGGCAGGTCGCGGGGCGCGCGGTCGTCAGGCCGATCGCGGCGGTGGCCATCGGCGTGTCGGCGTCGCGCGGCGAGTGGCTGGATCGCACGCTGCAAGATCAGGTCGCCGGCGCCACGGGCGATCGCACCCGGCAAACCGCGTTCGGCGGCGACCTCGAATACTCGTCAGGCCCGTTCCTGGTCCGGGGCGAAGTCATTCGCTCGATGTGGCAGCTGCCGGTGTTCGGCAATCTGCATCTCGAGGATCCCCTCGTCGCCATCTCGAGCCTGATCGAAGGCCGCTACAAGATCGCCCCCGGCGTGTATGCCGCGCTGCGCGGCGATCGCCTCGACTTCAGCAAGATTCACGCGCCGCGCGGCATTGTCGAGTGGGAGGCGCAAACCTGGCGCATCGAGACCGGCCTCGGCTACTCGCTGACCCGGAACATCATGTTCAAAGGCTCGTATCAGCGCAACGGCCGCGACGGCGGCCGCGTGCGCAAGGATTCGATGCTGGTGGGACAGGTGGTGTATTGGTTCTGAAGTCTCTCGGCGCGTTGCTCGGCGTGTTGCTCGTCTGGTTGCCCGCCGCCGGCACAGTCGAGGCTCGCCAATCCGGCGGCGTGCGCGGCCGCCTCGACATCCGCCGGCTGGCGAAGACCGTCGAGCGCCGGCCTGACCTGGCGACGAGCGCGGCGGCGCCACGCGACGTGCCGGATCTGCGCCGCGGTGTCGTTTACCTGGAAACCGCCCCGCGCTCCGCTTTCGATGAGCGGGAGCCCGGGCGGGCCGCGATGGATCAGCGCAACGAAACGTTCGTGCCGCACGTGCTCGCTGTCATGGTCGGCACGGTCGTCGATTTCCCAAACAGCGACCGGATCTATCACAACGTGTTCTCGCTCTCGCGTGCGAAGCGTTTCGATCTCGGCCGCTACGCCGCGGGCAGGTCCAAAGGCGTCGTGATGGACCGCCCCGGCGTGGTCCGCGTGCTGTGCGAGATCCATTCGCACATGAACGCGTTCATCCTCGTCTTCAACCATCCGTTCTTCGATGTGACCGACGCCGAGGGGCGTTTCGAATTGCCCGCGCTCCCCGCCGGCACCTACACCGTCGTCGGCTGGTACGAAGGCGAAGCGCGCGTCACGCGCCCGGTCGTCGTGCCGCCGTCCGGCTGGGCCGATATCGACCTGGTCGTGCCCTGATGCGCATCCTCGGCTCGATCACCAATCGCATCTTCCTGGCCAGCGCGCTGCTGGCGATGCTGTCGATTGGCGCGGCGGTGTATTTCGTCAGCGCGCGCATGACGACCCAGACGGAGCTGGAGTTGCAGCGCGACCTGACCGAGGCGGCGACGCTGGTCGACGATCAACGCCGCAACCAGTTCGACAACTTCTCGAGAACCGCGACGCTCATCGCCGACCTGCCGAAGTTCAAGGCGGTCGTCGAAATCGGCGACCGCCCCACCATGGCGCCGATCGCCGAGGACTACGTGATCAAGGCCGGCGCCGACTTGCTGATGGTCACCGGCCGCCACGGCGAGCCACTGGCCCTGGCCGGGCAAACCGACGCCGCCCCCTCGACGACCAACGTCAGTGACACGGCTCTCCCGGCCGACGGCAAGGGCGCGCCGGCGTTCTGGCGGCATCCGACCGGCGTGCTCGAAGTAGTCAGCGTGCCGATCACCCTTGGGCTCGATCGACCCGAACTGCTGGGCGTGCTGAGCATCGGCTACCTGCTCGACGATCGTCGCGCGGCGCAATTCAAGGCGCTGACCGGCGCGGAAATCGCGTTTGCGATGGACGGCGCGGTGCGCGCCTCGACGCTCGGTCCCGGATCGGCCGAGGTATTGACGCCGCTGCTGGCCGGCGCCAGCGGCAAGCGCATTTCGATCGGCGGCGAAGAGTACGTCGCGATGTCGCAACCGCTCGGCCCGAACAGCGGCGCGCGTGAGCCGATGGCGATCATCCTGCGCTCGCGGACCGAGCGCATGCGCACGCTGGCCGCGATTCAAGCGGCCCTCGGCGGCATCGCCCTCGGCGCCACCTTGCTGGCCATCGTCGTCAGTTACGGTGTCGCGCGAACGATCACGCGGCCGCTCGCGTCGATCACCGATCACATGCGTCACATTGCCGCCACCGGTGACTTGACCCGCAAGATCGCCACCAAGCGCCAGGGCGGCTGGGATGATGACGACGCCCACATGCTGGCCAAGACCTTCAATACCCTGACGGATTCGATCGTGCGCTTTCAACGCGAGGCCGGACAACGCGAACGGCTGTCCTCGCTCGGCCGGCTCTCGACGGTGATCGCCCATGAAGTGCGCAACCCCCTGATGATCATCAAGGGCGCGTTGCGGACCATGGCGCGCGACGGCGCGACCGCGGCCGACGTGCGCGATGCCGCCACCGATATCGACGAAGAGATCGATCGCTTGAACCGCCTCGTGAACGATGTGCTCGATGTGGCGCGGCCGATCCGCTTCGACCCGGCGCCCACCGACATCAACGCGTTGTGTCGCGACGCGGTGCAGGCGGCGAGCGCCGGCCGCAAGAACGCCGCCGTCTCGGTCAGCCTGGCGCCTGGGCTGCCAGAGCTCGTCACCGACGGCGAGCGCCTGCGCACGGTGCTGGTGAACCTGCTGACCAATGCCGACCACGCGATCGAAGCGCGGCCCGGCGGCTCGGTGACGCTGATCACGCAACCGGCCGGCGATCGCCGTGTCGCCGTGACGATCCGCGACACCGGCAAAGGCATCGCCGAGGATGACCTGCCGCGCATCTTCGATCCATACTTCACCACCCGGCGCGCCGGCACGGGCCTGGGCCTGGCCATCGCCAAGAACATCGTCGAAGGCCTCGGAGGATCGATCAGCGTGGCGACGATGCCCGGCTCGGGTACCGATTTCCGCATCGACATCGGCGATGCACCAGCGCGCGCTGAAGGGTAAAGATGGCCGGCAGTATTCTCCTCGCAGACGACGAAGAAAAGATCCTCAAGACGCTCGGGCGGGCGCTGCGCGACGACGGCCACGAGGTGGTGACGGCGCCAAACGGCAAAGAGGCGTCGCGCCTGTTGAGCGAGCGGTCGTTCGACCTGCTGATCATCGATTTCCTGATGCCCGATCGCACCGGCCTCGAGGTGATCCGGGAGCTGGTGGCCAACACCCCCGAGGCCGAGCGGCCGGCGATCGTCATGATGACCGCCCACGGCAGCATCGAGAGCGCCGTCGAGGCGATGAAGCTGGGCGCGCGCGACTACCTGCAGAAACCGTTCGAAGTCGATGGACTGCTGGCGCTGGCGCGACGCGCCCTCGAGGATCAGCGCGCCCGCACCGGGTTGCGCTACCTGCTGAGCGAACGCGATGCGGAGTTCAATCATTACGGCATCATCGGCCGCAGCCGCGCGATTCTCGACGTGATCGCCAGGGCGGAACTGGTCGCCGAATCGAAGAGCACCGTGCTGGTGACCGGCGAAACCGGCACCGGCAAGGAACTGGTCGCCCGCGCCATTCACGCGCGCAGCGCGCAGCGCAACATGCCGATGATCAAGGTGAACTGCGCCGCGATCCCGGAGACGCTGCTGGAATCGGAGCTGTTCGGCCACGTGCGCGGCGCCTTCACCGGCGCGACGTTCACCAAGAAGGGCCGGTTCGCGCTGGCCGAAGGCGGCACGATCTTCCTCGACGAGATCGGCACGATCGCGTTATCGGTGCAGGCGAAGCTGCTGCGCGTCCTGCAGGACCGCGAATTCGAACCGCTCGGCGCCGAGCGGACGCAGAAGGTGGATGTCCGGGTGATCGCCGCCACCAATCGCGACCTCCGCCTGCTGGTGTCGGAGGGCAAGTTCCTCGAGGACCTCTTCTACCGCCTCAACGTCATCCCGATCGAGATGCCGCCGCTGCGCGAACGACGCGAGGACATCGCCATGCTGGTCGAACACTTCGTGCGCCGCTTCGCCGAGCGCACCGGCAAGCCGATCGCCGGTGTCGATGAAAAGGCGATGCTCGAGTTGACGCGCTATGAATGGCCCGGCAACGTCCGCGAGCTCGAGAACACCATCGAACGCGCGGTGGTGCTGTCCACCGAGCCGCTCCTGACGAGCCGAACCGTCTGGCTGATGAGCGCCACGGCGACGCCGGCGACGGCGGCGGTGCCGTCATTGAAGCTGCATCAGAATCTGGAATGGGCCGAGCGGGAGACGATGCGCCGCGCCCTCGACCAGGCGCGCGGTGTGAAGAAGGACGCGGCCGAATTGATGGGCATCAGCCAGCGCGCCCTCAGCCACTATCTCGCCAAATATCGCATCGACACGTAGTTACGGGGAACGTAAGGACTTACGCGCTGAGAATGACGAATGACCAATAACAAATAACAAACGGAGGTTTTGTTATTCGTTATTCGCTATTTGTTGTTTCTTCCCCCCGGCATCGACCTTGCTTATACACAGTCAAGTGTTGTTCTCACTGACGATTCTTAAAGATTCAGTTGCCGCGGCGGGGACGGCGCTCTTGTTGGGGGCGGCAGCAATGTCTCACCATCAGGACCCCGCCGCGGCTTCTGCGCTGGTTGCCGCTCAGGACGCTCCGCGCACGATTGAAATCGTGGCCACACGATTTGCGTTCGAGCCGGCACGCGTGGAAGTCACCGAGGGTGAACGCGTCCGCCTCGTGGTCAAGTCCGGCGACGGCGTGCACGGCGTCGAGATCAAGAAATTCAAGATCAGCAAGAAGGTCCCGCGCGGCGGCGAAGTGATCATCGATTTTGTCGCCTCGGCCGCCGGCGACTTCCCCATCTTGTGTTCGGAATACTGTGGCGACGGCCATGAGGACATGAAGGGACTATTGGTCGTCGTCGCGAAATAATCCATCCTCCAAATCCAATAGGAACCAATCCCGTGAGACGATTTGCGCCGTCGATCTTGACGCTCGTGCTCGTGGCCCTCGGCTGTGCCGGGTGCGACGAACAACTTCGTGATGTGGCCGGGCCGACCCCGAACCTCGAGCCGACGTTTGCCAGTATCCAACGCGACGTCTTCTCCGCCCGCGATTCGAGCGGCAGGCCGGCGTGCAACTCCTGCCACAGCGCCGGCGGCGCGCGATTCACGGGCAATCTGTCATTGGCGGAGGGCGCCGCGTATCAGAACCTGGTCGGCGTGGCGAGCACCGGAAAGGCCGGCGCGATTCGAGTGGTCGCGGGTAATCCTGATGCGAGCTATCTGATGAAGAAGATACTGGGTACTGACATCGTCGGGGAGCGCATGCCGCGGCTCGGACCATACCTGAGCGACGGCCAGATTCGCATCATTCGCCGATGGATCGAGCTCGGCGCCAGGAACGATTAGGAGATTTCATGACACGGACTTTGACGCTCGTAGCGCTGCTGGCGCTCGGCATACCCCAGGCAGTGTTGGCGCAAACGCCCGCCACCTCGACGTCCACGAGCGGCGCAGCCACGAAGGCCGCGCAGGACGATCCGGACATGGATCCGAATGACGCGCAGCCCGACTTCTTCGTCTCCACGATCCCGACCACATTGCGACTGCCGAAACACAAGATGGCGTTCCGGCTGACGCACCGCTTTACGCGGTCCCTGGGCCAGGGCGATACGGGCGACCTGTTCGCGAATTTCTTCGGGCTCGATTCGGGTGCGCAGATGGGATTCGGCCTGAGTTACGGTGTCGTGCGCGGCGGCCAGGTATCCTTCTACCGCACCTCCGACCGGACCATCCAATTCGCCGGCCAGTACGAAGTCCTCAATCAGCAGCACGCGCCGCTCGGCGCCGCCGTTGCCGTCAGTATCGACGGCACCAACAATTTCCAGGATAGCTATTCCCCAGGAGTGCAAATCGTCCTGTCGCGGGAACTGGGCGAACACGGCACCGTGTACGCGGCGCCGGCCTATGTCAATAATTCGTCCCCAGACCCGAGTGCCCTCGTCGACCACAACGACACCGTGATGGTTGGTCTTGGCGCGCGCCTTCGCGTCCGACGCAATACCTACCTCGTGGTCGAGGGATCACCGCGGGTGAGCGGCTATGCCCCCGGGGCCGCCCTCGTGTCCTTTGGCCTCGAACAACGCGCCGGCGGCCATGTCTTTCAGCTGACGTTCGCCAATGGGTTGGGCACCACGCTTGCCCAGGTCGCGCGCGGTGGCACGGCCAAGGATGACTGGTATATTGGATTCAACCTCTCGAGGAAGTTCTACTGATGAGCAACGCGATTTGGAAAGGCCTCGGCGCCGCGGTGATCGCGGCTTTCACGACAGTGGCGTGCGGCGGCGGTAGCGGAACCTCGACCACGCCGACGAGTCCGACGCCGCCGGTGACGACCACGCCCACCACACCAACGACGCCGACCACCCCCACCACGCCGACGACGCCGAATCCGACGACGGCGACGTTTACGATCGGTACGGACGGTCGCGTGACGCCGTCAAGCGTGACGATCGCCCCTGGTGGCCGCGTCACGATCGTCAACAATCACACCCAGGCCCACGACATGTCGTCGGACCCGCATCCCGAGCACTCGCAGTGCCCGGAGATCAATCAGATTGGGTTCTTGAGCGCCGGGCAGTCGCGCACGTCAGGGAACTTCAACACCGCGCGCACCTGCGGCTTCCACGATCACAACCTGCCGGACAACACCGCCCTGCAGGGCAGAATCATCATTCAGTAAATTGATGATTCCTTGATTGCTCGATTGTCTGGCGATCGTCAATTTGAAATTGGCCATCGCCCAACAATCCTCAATCAAGGAATCACCAAATCGTCCATTCAGTATTCGTACACCCCTCGGCCAACCTTGCGGCCGAGACGCCCGTCCTTGACGTGCTGCTCGAGCAGGGGGCAGGGGCGAAACTTCTCGCCCAGCGTCCGATGCAAGTACTGCAGGATGCTCAGGCGCGTATCCAGTCCGACGAGATCCACCAGCTCGAACGGCCCCATCGGGTGATTCAGCCCGAGCTTCAACGCCTTGTCGATGTCGCGCGCGCTGGCGACGCCGTCCTGCAGCATGTAGAACGCTTCGTTGCCGATCATCGCGTTGATGCGGCTGGTGACGAAGCCCGGTGATTCCTTCACCAGCACCGTCTCCTTCCCCATCTTCGCCGAGACCTCTTCCATCACCGCGATGGTGCCGGCGGTGGTATCGAGCGCCTTGACCACTTCGATCAGCTTCATGCGGTGCACGGGATTGAAGAAGTGCATCCCGCCCATGCGCCCCGGATTGGCGAGCACGGCGGCCATCTCGGTGATGCTGAGCGCGGAGGTGTTGGACGCAAACACGGCATGCGCCGGCGCGGCCGCCTCGACCGCCTTGAAGAGGGCGAGCTTCAGGTCGATCTTCTCGGGCGCGGCTTCGATGACGACATCGGCGTCCTTGACCGCGTCGGCGACGACGGTCGAGAGCCGCAGCCGGCCGCGCATCGCCTCCGCGTCGGCCTCGCTGGCCTTGCCGAGCTGCACGCTCTTGCTGATCACCGCGTCGATCGCGGCCCGGCCCTTGTCCACCGCCGCCTGCGACACGTCATACAGGACCGTGTGGTAACCCGCGGACATCGCGGCGTGCGCGATGCCATGTCCCATCGTGCCGGCGCCCAGCACGGCGATCGTCTTGATGGCCACTAGGTTTCGGTTCTCACGTATTCGAAGTCAATCGGTTGGCGGTTGATGCCGCGCTGCGGCGGCGCGATGTAGTTCGCGAACTGGCCCGGCTTGTAGACCGGCGTCGCCTGGATGCTGTGCAGGTACGCCTTGTCTTCCGGCGACGGCAGCCACTCGTACTTGCGGCGTTCCCAGTCTTCCACCGACAGCCAGTTGCCATACGGATCGCAGTGCTTGCCGGCATAGACGCCGACCTTGCGGTTGAATCGCCGCGACGGCAGGACGATGCGCTCCGACATGCCGTGCGCCTCGAGGACGCGCTTGTTCCAGCGATCGACGCCGGCCTGGCAATCGCCGACGTACCAGTCGCGCAACACTTCGTTCAGCGCGTTGCGCATCGGCACTTCTTCGCGAATGATCAGCCCGCTGTCGTCCGCCATGTCGAGCACGTAGAGGTTGCCGGCCAGGATGTGATCGTCCTCGAACTTGTCCTCCTCGGCGCGGCCCTTCAGGCCGTTCGAGAAATACGCGGCGGCATTGCTCGAGACTTCGCTGCCGTGCAGGTCGAGGCTCTGGCTGAACCAGAAGTTGACGAACTTCTGGATCAACGGCAGGTCGATGCCGCCGGCCTTGCGGACGTCGCCGGAGAAGCCGGTTTCGCGCAGCAACTGGCAGGTCCGCTCGAGAATGCGTGCAATGCCGCTCTCCCCGACGAACATGTGGTGCGCTTCCTCGGTGAGCATGAACTTGGTGGTGCGCGCGAGCGGATCGAGCGAGCTCTCCGAGAGCGACAGCAGCTGCGACTTGCCGTCGCGATCGGTGAACATCGTGAACGCAAAGAAATCCAGCCACGTGTCGATCGGTTCGTTGAAGGCCTCGAGCATGCGCGGCGTGTCGTCGTTGCCGCTGCGGCGCTCGAGCAGCGCCTCGGCTTCCTCGCGGCCATCGCGGCCGAAGTAGGAGTGCAGGAGATACACCATCGCCCACAGGTGGCGGCCCTCTTCGACGTTGACCTGGAACAGGTTGCGCAGGTCGTAGAGGCTCGGGCAATGCGCGCCGAGCGACCGCTGCTGTTCGACGCTGGCGGGTTCGGTGTCGCCCTGGATGACGATCAGGCGGCGCAACTGGTTGCGGAATTCGCCGGGTACTTCCTGCCAGACCGGCTGGCCCTTGAAATCACCGAAGCCGATGCGGCGGTCCGGCGTCGGCTCCGCCAGGAAGATGCCCCAGCGATATTCGGGCAGCTTGACGTAATCGAAGTGCGCCCAGCCGGCGGCATCGACGCTGATCGCGGTGCGCAGGTAGACCTGGTGGCTGTCCTGGAACCCCGGCGGCCCCATGTCGCGCCACCAATCGAGGTAGGCCGGCTGCCAATGCTCGAGCGCGCGCTGCAGGCGCTTGTTGCCCGCCAGGTCGACGTTGTTGGGAATCTTCTCGTCGGAAATCATTGGCGCTCCACGACGTTCTTACAAACGTTCGGACGGTCGTTCAGACAAACGTTCAGACGGACGCCCTACGTCCGTCGAAAGTCGAAACTCGGACGGCCTTCGCGGCCGTAGGTCATCAACGCGCCCTTTTCGCCGACGGCGTTCGGGCGCTGGAAGATCCAGTTCTGCCACGCGGTGAGACGGCCAAAGATCTTCGTCTCCATCGTCTCGGGACCCGCGAAGCGGAGATTGGCTTCCATGCCGGTCAGCGCGTCGGGCGAGAACGCCGCGCGCGCTTCAATGGCCATGCGGACTTCATCATCCCAATCGATGTCGTCAGGCGCCGAGAAGACCAGGCCGGCCTCGAGGGCCTGCGGCGCGTCGAAGGGACCGTCGTGCGAGAGCGCTTTGCCGACCGAATCCGGTTCGCCGAGGAACCGCACCTGCAGTCGCGTCAGGCCGTTGCTCATCGGATAGGCGCCGCCGTTCATCACCGACAGGCGAATGCTGTTGTCGTCGTCGGGGTGATCGATCATGTAGGTGCGGTCGGCCGCCAGCGCCAGCTCGAACAACGTGCCGGCAAAGGCGTTCCCGGGTTCGATCAGCGCGAAGAAGCTGCGCGAAGTCAGGTCCATCCGCTTCAGGGTGCGGCGGATCAATCCGGTGATTTCGCGAACCGCCCAATGCGACGCGTTGGCGTGCAGCACTTCGTCGACGGCGAGGACCGCTTCGGGATCGCCGGTGGCGCGGACGATGATCGTGCCAATCTCCGGTTCGTTGAGTCGCAGCCGCAACAGCGCGTCGTCGAATTCGCGGAAAGCCCGGACCGCCCACGAGCGGTCGCCCGCCTTGACGTAGTCATCGCCGTTCGACGGCTGGGGAGAATCCGGCGCGGAAATGGTCAGCTCGCACGTGCGCTTCGCGCGATCGATGCTGCCCTTCACATACTGGTATTGAATGACGTCGCCGTTGATCGCCGGCGACAGCGGGCCGAGCGTGATGCCGGGGCCGCTCGACGGGCGATCCGATTGCGCGGCCAGTTCCTGCGCGCGTTTCGCCACGGCTTCCTGGAACTTGCTCGTCGGGAAGATCGCATCGACGAACCGGCCGTCGACGGCGCGCTTGCCGCGCACGCCTTCCGTGAGGGTGCTGAAGTCGTCGGCCAGGTCGCGGCGCACCTTGCGCTTGTCGACGACGCGGGTCAGGCCGCCGGTGCCGGGCAACACGCCGAGGAGCGGCGTCTCCGGGAGACCGACCGAGGCGCTGCCGTCATCGACCAGCAGGATCTCGTCGCAGGCCAGTGCCAGCTCGTAGCCGCCGCCCGCGCAAATGCCGTTCACCGCGGCCAGGAACTTGATGCCGCTGTTCGCGCTCATGTCCTCCATGCCGAGGCGCGTTTCGTTGGTGAACTTGCAGAAGTTCACCTTGAACGCGTGACTCGACGTGCCGAGCATGAAGATGTTGGCGCCGGCGCAGAAGATGCGCGGCTTGAGGCTGGTCAGCACCACCGCGTGGACTTCGGGGTGCTCGAAGCGCAGGCGCTGCAAGACGTCCGCGAGCTCGATGTCGACGCCGAGGTCGTACGAGTTCAGCTTCAGCTTGTAGTCGTTCGGACGCATTCCCGCGTCCTCGCGCACGTCCATTGCCAGGGTCGCGACGGACCCGTCGATGGTCAGCTTCCAGTGCTTGTATTGGTCAGGGTTAATCTCAAACGTAACGGTGGGCGGAGCGACAGTCTGTTCCACAGAGCGCAGTTTACTACGGTTTTAAACGCTCGTTCAAACTCGTGATATGTTGCAATTGGGGGCAGCCCCCACATTCAACATATGTCACGGCAGCCAGCGGCGAACGACCGGCGGATCGAGATCCTGAAGAGCGCGGCAGCCGCGTTCCGTCGCCGCGGCTATCACGGTGCCAGCGTCGACGAAATCGCCTCGGCCCTCGAGATGACCAAGGGCAACCTCTACTACTACTTCAAGAACAAGGAAGAGATTCTCTTCGCGTGCCACGAGTATTCGCTGGACAAGCTGCTCGCGTTGATGGCCGATGTCGAAGCCGAAGAGACGTCGCCGGAAGCCAAGCTCCGCCGCCTGATGCTCGCGTTCGTGCACCTGATTCTCGACGACCTCCACGGCACGGCCCTGACGCTGGATCCGGAAGCGTTATCGCCGCCCCTGTTCAAGCGCGTCATCGCCAAGCGCGATCAGTTCGACCACGGCATCCGCACGATCATCCAGCAAGGCATGGACCAGGGCGTGTTCAAGCCCGGCGATCCGAAGATGATCGAGTTCGCGATGATGGGCGCGGTCAACTGGATCGCGAAGTGGTTCGATCCGGCGGGCCCGATGACGTCGGAGCACATCGGCGAGGCGTTCGCGAATTACCTGGTCGGCGGCCTCAAACAGTAGGCGGGTCTAAAGACCCGCCTCTACGAAGCGGTTTCACCTGTCTACGAAGCGGTTTCACCTGGCTTCAACTTCAGGACCTCAATACCCGTTCCGACCAAATGTTGCTCGAGTTGTTCCGGCGTTCCACTCAGGAGTGGGAACGTGCCGTGGTGCATCGGCACGACCTGCTTCACGCCAAGCCACTTCGCCGCCATCGCCGCGGTGTCAGGGCCCATGGTGAAGCGATCGCCGATCGGCAGGAACGCGATATCGGGCTTGTAAAGCTCGCCGATCAACTTCATGTCGCCGAACAGCGCGGTATCGCCGGCAAAATAGATTGCCTGGCCATTCTCGAGTTTGACGATGAAGCCGGCGGCTTCGCCGAGATAGACGAGGCCGCTCTCGTCGAAGCTGCTGCTGTGGCGCGCATCGGTCATGGTGATGCGCAGGCCCTTCGTCGTGATGGTGCCGCCCTTGTTCATCGGCTCGAGGTTCTTGATCCCCTTCGAACCGAGCCACGAGGTGATCTCCCAGATGCCGACGACGGTGGCGCCGGTCTCCTTGGCCATCGCCGCCGCGTCGGTGATGTGATCGGAGTGACCGTGGGAGAGCAGGATCAGGTCCGCGGCCTTGGGCCGCGCCGAGGCCGGGAACGCCGGATTTCCCGTATACCAAGGGTCCAGCAGCACCTCTTTTCCTCCGGGAGTGCGGAGTCGAAAAGAACTGTGCCCCAGCCATGTAATTGCAAGCGGTTGCATGGCACCTAATATACTAATTAAGAGACACTTAAGAGATGGTCGAAGCGCCGCTGCATTTCATTAAACCAAGAGAGCCCAAGCCCGAGTGGCTGAAGGTGCGCGCGCCCGGGTCCGAGAACTATCTCCGCCTGCGCGGCATCATGCGCGATCTCAAGCTCAACACGGTGTGCGAGGACGCCCACTGCCCGAACATCGGCGAGTGCTGGCACCATGGCACGGCGACCTTCATGATCCTTGGCGACGTGTGCACGCGCGCCTGCACCTACTGCGCGGTCGCGCACGGCAAGCCCGCCACGCTCGACATCGACGAGCCGCGCCGCGTCGGCGAAGCGGTCGAGAAGATGGCGCTGAAGTACGCCGTCATCACCTCGGTCGATCGCGACGATCAAGCGGACGGCGGCGCCGGCATTTTCGCGGAGACGATCCGCGAGATCAAGAAGCGTCTCCCCGACTGCCGCGTCGAAGTATTGATTCCGGACTTCAAGGGTGAAGCCAATCCGCTCGAGATCGTGCTGGCCGCCAAGCCGGACATCCTCAACCACAACACCGAAACGGTGCCACGGCTATATCGCGCCGTTCGCTCCGGCGGCCGCTATTCGCGCACGCTTGAACTGCTCGATCGCTCACGCCACATCGCGCCGGAGATTCCCACCAAGACCGGCCTGATGATGGGCCTCGGCGAGGAGCACGACGAAGTGGTCGAGGTGTTCAAGGACCTGCGCAAGGTCGGCGTCTCGATCCTCACGCTCGGCCAGTACCTCCGCCCGTCCGACCAGCACGCGGTGATGACGCGCTACTACCACCCGGATGAATTCCGGGAGTTGAAGCGCATCGCATTGGGATTGGGATTCGTGCACGTCGAGGCCGGCCCGCTGGTGCGCAGCTCGTATCACGCGCACGAGCAGGCTGATGCGGCACAAGCCGCGCTCACCCGCTAGGCCTGCGACGGCTAAAGCCGTCGCTCTCCAAACGTCACCGGCCTAACAGCTCACGCACTTGTGATTGTTGACGGCGCCCAAGCTCTCGAGGAGCTTGATCGTCTCCGGGTACGGCTCCGTGCGCTGCACCGGTCCGTTCGCCACATCGATCGTCGTCTGACCCGATCGATTGATCTTCTTCACGTCGGCGCCTTTCGACACCAGGTATTTGATCATCTCGTTGTCGCCGCGCGACGCGGCGTGGTGCACGGCGGTGTTGCCATCGTGATCGACGGCATTCACGTCGGCGCCGAGTTCCTCGACGAGGTACTTCACCGCCCGCAACATGCCGGCCGGCGCCACGTGATGCGAGTTGCCCGCAAATCCCGTGGCGTAGCCAGGGCCCGCGGCCGCATGCAGCGGTGACGCGCCGGGGCCGCCAACCGGAAGCGGCGGCAGTCCGGACTTGTCAGCGCCGGCAGCCGGATCTTCCGGCCCGCGCCGTGAAAACAATTTCGTCGTCGGCAGCGAGGGATCCGCGCCGTAGGAGACGAGCAGCTTCATCGCCGCGACGTCCGCGGCATAGGCGGCGCGCCAGAACGCGGTGGCGCCCGCTTCATCGACGCCCGACTGATCGAAGTTGTAGCCGGAGTACCAGACCTTGCGGCGCACGCGCGCGTTCGGATCGGCGCCCTTATCGAGCAACAGCTTCAACATGTCGAGATAGCCGTGCGACTGTTGCAGGTAGGCGCGCGGTTGCGGATACGCCGCGATCGGCGCCCATTGCACGTTCAGCACCGCATAGAGCGGCGCGACGCCGGCATCGCTGACCAGGTTCGGATCGGCGCCCTTCTCCATCAGGTAGGCGGCCAGATCGAAGTGGCCGTTGATCAACGCGATCAACAGCGGCGAGGCGTGATCGCCAGGGCTCACCAGGTTGACGTTGACGCCGCCTTCGACGAGGGCGTGAACGGCCGCTGCACTGCCCTGCCGGGCGGCGAAGTGCAGCGCGGTGAGGCCGCCCTGCGCGCCGATCAGTTCGTTATAGCGATAGCCGCGCGTCACGCCGGCGACGTCGGCACCTCTCGGGGCAGCGGCAGCGGGTTGCGGGCGGCCAGTGCCGTCTTCGGTCGGGGAGGCCGTCAGCGCGTTGAGATCGGCGACAGCGGACGCCGTCTTCCAATCCGCGCCACGCGCGATCAGGAGCTTCACCACCTCGGCGCGGTCGAGTCCCGCGGCCACCATCAGCGCGGTCTGTCCAAAACCTTTTTCCTTGGCGTTGACGTCCGCGCCGGTCTCAATCAGCTTCGTCACCGTCTCGGTATTCCCGGAGCGCGCCGCCAGCATCAACGGCGTCGCGCCCGTCGTCGTCGGCGTGTTGCGATCGGCGCCGGCCGCGATCAGTGCCGCGACTACCTGCGCGTATCCCGCCTGGCTCGCCATGTGCAGCGCGGTGATGCCGCCAAGTCTCGTCGTCGCTCGAACATTCGCGCCGGCCGAGAGCAGCATCTGCGTCAGCGCCGCGTCGCCGTTCGATGCCGCCCAGTGCAGCGCGGTCATGCCGTCGCCCTGCGCGGCATTGACGTCGGCGCCGCTCTTCAGAAGTGCCTTGACCGTTGCCGCATCGCGCGCCTTCGCGGCCTCGGCAACGTCAGTACCTGCTCCATGCAGAGGAATCCCGATCGCGAGCAATCCTACAATCAGCAATCCACAATGAATCCGCAATCTGCCATCGGCAATCGGCCATTTCATGATTGCACCGTATTCAAGTCCATCGCCTTCGTCGAGTCACCGAACTGGTTGATGTCGACGCCGATCGAATTGAGCGCCGTCAGCATCGCGTTGGCCATCGGCGTGCCGTCTTCCGCCTTGACGTGCCGATTGCCCTTCAACGCACCGCCGGCGTGTCCCGCGAAGAACAGCGGGCAGCGCTTGTGGTTATGCAGGTTCGAGTTCCCCATCGCCGAGCCGTAGATGATCAGCGAGTTGTCGAGGACGTTGCCATCGCCATCCGGGATCTTCTTCAGCTTGTCGAGCAGGTATGGCACCAGGCCGACGTGATAGGTGTTGATCTTCTGGAAGTCGGCGATGCGCTCGTCACGATCGAGGTGATGCGAGCCGGTATGGAACGCCGCATTCGATCCGCTCGAGGCAAACACGCGATTCGATACGTCGCGGCTGAACTTGAACGAGAAGATGCGCGTGGTGTCGGCGGCAAACGCCACCGCCTGCAGGTCGAACATCAGCTTGACATGCTCTTCGAAGGAATCGGGCACGCCGATCGGCGCCCCGGGCAGTTCGCGCGGCTCGCCGCTCTTGTTCGACTGCTCCACCTTCTGGACCCGCCGCTCGATCTCCCGCACATCGTCCAGGTAGTCCGCCAGGCGGGCGCGGTCCGCGGGACCGAGGCGTCGGCGCAGATCACCTACTGATTCCACGACGAAGTCGAGGATGCTCTGGTCGTCCTTGCGACGGGCGCGGCGCGCTTCCGGCGTGGCGCCAACGCCGAACAACTGATCGAACACCGCGCGAGGATCGCGAATCATCGGCAGCGGATCGGTCGGCGATGCCCAGCTGATGGTGTCGGTATACACGCACGAGTAGTTATAGGAGCAGCCGCCGGCCTGGTCGACGTTCTCGATGCACAACTGCATCGACGGAATCGGCGTCGCGTCACCGAACTTCTTGGCGTAGATCTGGTCGAACGACGTGCCGGCATGCACGTCGGAGCCTTGCGTCTGCTTTGGCTTCGACTGGGTCAGGAAGACGGCGGCGGATCGAAAGTGGTCCGCGCCGATTTCCGATGCCGCGAACGCTTCGGCGTTGCGCACGTCGGTGTTACTGACGATGGTCAGGTAGTCGCGGAAGGGTTCGAGCGACTTCAGGCTGGTCGGGGTGAGATCGAAGCTCGATCCGGTCTTGGCCGGCGACCACATGTTCTGCTTGATGCCATAGGCGGTGCTGCCGGCCGCGCCGTGCACCATCTCCATCGCGATCAACCGAACCGGACGACGGCTCTGGGCCATGGCGCCTGACGGGAGCATCGCGTCGAGAAACGGTAACGCGATCGAGGCGCCAATGCCCTTGAGCGCGGTGCGACGTGAAAGATTCTGTCGTGTGAGGAACATGTCAGCCTACTTCTGCAATCTGAGATCTGCCATCTGCAATCTTTCATCGGTCGAGGTCTGGCGCTGTGACGCCGGCAACTTCGCCATGCGGAACGCGTCGGATTCGACGACGCCATTCACGAACGCGCTGAGGCGATAATTCTGCGCTTCGGCGTCCTTGATGATGCGGCGCACCGCCGGCATGTCGAACGCTTCAACCCGGCGGCCCAGCGCATAGGTCATCAAGTTGCGGGTGAACGTCAGGACGAAGACATCCTTGTGCCGCATCAGCGCATCGCGCAGACCGTTCGGTCCTTCGATCGCGGTCCCGTCGAACAGCGTGCCTTTCGTATCAACAGCGACGCCGCCGTCGCGGATGCGCCACTTGCCGGTGGCATCGAAGTTCTCGAGCGCCAGGCCCATCGGATCGATGACGCGATGGCACGAGGTGCACTGCGGATTGCCGCGGTGCTGTTCCATGCGCTCGCGGACCGATAACGCGCGGCCGGAATCAGCGGTGCCCTTGGTCTCTTCGAGCGCCGGCACATTCGGCGGCGGTGGCGGCGGCGGCGATCCGAGCATCACCTCCATCACCCACTTGCCGCGCTGCACGGGCGAAGTGCGCTCGGCAATCGAGGTCAACGTGAGGATGCTGCCCTGCCCGAGGATGCCGCGGCGATCGGCCGGCAACGCGACGCGGCGGAATTCCGGACCGGTGACATTGGGGATGCCGTAATGACGCGCGACCCGTTCGTTGGCAAAGGTGTAGTCGGCGGTCAGCAGATCCAACAGGCTGCGATCCTCGCGCACCAGGCTGTTGAAGAAGAGTTCGGTCTCCTTCTTCAGCGCGAGCGACAGCGTCTGATCCGAATACGGATACAGGATCGGATCGGGAATCACCTTCTCGAGATCCTGCAGACGCAGCCATTGCGAGGCGAATCGCGTGGCGAGTGCATCGGCATCGGGTGAAACCATCATTCGCCTGGCTTGCCTGGTCAGTGCACCCGGCAACGACAGACGGCCAAGGCTCGCGGCCTTCATCAGCTCCGCGTCTGGCCCTCTTCCCCAGAGGAAGAATGACAAGCGGGTCGCCAACTCGTAGTCGCTCAGCCGATAACTCCCGGTTGTTGAGCGGACCGGCGTTTCTTCGACGCGGAACAGAAACTGCGGACTCGCCAGGATCGCCTCGAGCGCCTTGGTGACGCCGGCTTCGAAGTTCTTTTCCTTGCGGCCGCGCGCGTAGAACGTCATCAACCGCGCGTGATCCTTTTCCGGTACCGGGCGACGGAACGCCTGCGTGGCGAGGCGACGGACGATGTCGGCCGCGCACGGCGTTTCTTCGGCCTGCGTCAGCGGCCGGCACTGGAACACGCGGTGGCGGCTGGGTGTTTCGCTGACGCCGGTGACACGATGCGGACCGATCACGCTGAGGCTGCGCAGGTGCGGCAGCGTCGTAATACCGGGCGCGGTGCCGATCTCGGTGTCCGCCATCGTGTGATCGATTGGCGCGATCAGGTCGTTGATCAACCCTTCGAAGCGCTGGATGAACGCCGCGGTGACCCGATGCGTGCCCGCCTTCACGTAGATGGCCGGCGTCTTGAGCGTCAGGCCGGTCTTCTCTTCGCTCATTCGCGGATCGATCGGGAACAGCGCCAGTCGCGCGCCGTCGAGCGACACTTCGATCTCTTCGCCGGGCCGCGACGCGCCGAACAGGAAGCCGAGCGGCTCCGCGAAGAAGTCCATGCTGAACACGTAGTCGCCGTCGGCGACGAAGGTGTGATCGACGGAAATGCCGCCGCGCGTGCCCGGGGGCGCGCCGTCGACGCGATCCATCTGCGAGGCGGTCTTGGGCAGCTTGAACGTCGCCTGCGTCGCGGACCCGTCCGGATCGCCGATCGCGAGCGTGGCGATGCGGCTCGCCGCCCGCAGGTACCCTTCCATCAGCGTCGGCGAAAACGTCTGCACGTCGGCGACGTTATCGAAGCCATTGCTGATCGTGTCGGCAGGAAGGAATGCGGTCACGTCAACATCAAGGCTGAGGAGCGCGTGCACCTCGCGCGCATACTCGGCGCGATTGAGCCGCTGAAACGGACGCCAGCCCGGATTCGGATCGGCCGCAGCCAGCGCATCCATCCGCGATTCAAGTGCATGCACAAACTGCGACAGCTCCGCCGGCGCGGGACGACGGGCGCCGCTTGGCGGCATCATGCCGGCGCGCAGCTTATGGATCATCTTTTCGGTGAGCTCGCGCTCATTCGACGCGCGCGTGACATCCCACCCGGCGAGGGTCAACTCACCGGCCTTACCGCGATCGTTGTGGCAGCCCGTGCAGTAGCTCTTAACGAGTTCCGCCTGCGCGCCCGGCACCATTCCCACCGGATGGGACGGTGCGGGCGCGATCGGCGCCTTCGGTGTTCGTTGAGCCGCTACGCTGACCGCGGCGGCAAAGATGACGGCAATTAGAACGGCGGGCGCTCGCACAGGCGGATTATAGGGTGCGTACGGTGCGTACGGGTGCCTGGGGTGCCTAAGGGTTGGTGCCGTGGCCGAAAGTAGCGGTTGGTGCCAGGCACCAACCAGCACTTGACTTACTGAATGTAAGATCGATAATAACTGCATAAATGAGCGGTATGCCGAAGTTTTCCACTGCCGAACGTCTCATCGTCGAGCTTCTCGCCGAGCACGACGAGCTGTTTGGCCTTCGGATGGTCGAGTTATCGGGGGGGCGATTGAAGCGCGGCACCGTCTACGTGACGCTCGGCCGCATGGTCGAAAAGGGCTATCTGGAATCGCGACAGGAACCCTTGCCCGAAGGCGCAATCGGTTTGCCGCGGCGATTGTATCGACCCACCGGACTGGCGATGCGCGTGCTCGCTGCGTGGAAAGCCGCTGAACAGATCTATCTCACGTCGGAGCCCCAGGAGGCCTAATCATGGTGCCAGCAGTGCCTACGGTGCCCGGGCTGCGAGGACTCAGCTTCGCAAGACGCTGGTTCGACCCGGCAACAGTCCAGGGAACACTCGAACCGCTGGTCGCTGATTGGCAACGCGAGTGGCAAGACAGCGTGCCCTCACGGCGCGCGTGGGTGTCTGTTCGCGCGTGGGCGGCATTCATCTGCGCTGCGGCGATTTGCCTGCCCGGCGTGATCGTGACGCCGACGCCGCATTTGATGGTCCGCCGCGTCGCAGCGCGCATCGTGCTGTTCTGCGTAATCGCCGCCGACCTCCTGAGCATCCCGATGGTGCGCTCGATCGACGCTCCCCTGCTGCCGACGTTGCTATTGCGCGCGATCCCGACGGGGCTGCTAATGGCATTTCCTTTTGCGATGATCATCGCGGTCGATGCGATTCGCAAGCACCAGGATGTCCCTCCGCACGTCGAAAGGGCCGCTGCGGTGAAGCTCGCCACGATCGCGATGTTGTTTACGCTTACCGTCAATGGGTTCGTGCTGCCGTACGCCACTCAGTACTGGTGGAAGGTCACGACGCCGCCCGGCTGGAATGTCCCCCAGCCGACCTACACGCAATTATCGACGCCTGCATTGTTGACGCATCCTGAGCGCCACGACCCGATCGTGCCGCACCAATACACGCGCGCAGGCGTGATGCGCCGCGAACTAATCCAGCGCGCGTTCATGAGCGTGATTCCCGCGATGTTCATCTGGCTGCGATGGTCCGCATGGTCACACCCTCGGCGGCGAACGTACTGGCCCCTACCGGCAAGCGCGATGACACTCGTCGTCATCGCCGTATTCTTCATCACGCTCTTCGGCGGCTTCCGGATCGAAATGGAGTTGGGGCTGCCACCGGGGAGCGGGCAGATGCCGACGCTGATCGTGTTCACCGTGTGGTCGCTCGTCGAACAACGCTCCGCGCGACGGCAGGGGCGCGCGGCATTTACCGCAGACGGGGCGTGATGGTTCCCGGCACACGAGCATTCGCGTTCGTCGCCCGCTGGTTCGATCCTTCGACGGTGTCGAGCGTATTCGAACCGTTGATCGCTGACTGGCAACGCGAGTGGCGGGACGCCGCAGGCTTGGCGCGAATCGGCGTGCGGATTCGCGGCGGGGCCGCGTTGTCCCTCTCTATGATCGCGGCCAGTCCAAACGTGTTGCTTGCGCCTTGGCCGGTCAGCACGCTTCGTCGCGTCATTACACGCCTCATGATTTGGACGTCGGTCATCACGGCGTTGACAATGGCTCCGTTCGTCATCGACCTACAGAGCAAGATCGATCTCGGAGTGTTTCCATATCTCTTGGTCTTCTTGATGCCGCAAGCGGTGGCGATCGCATTCCCATGTGCCATCACCACCATCGTCGATCTCATTCGAACCGCACCCGAGTCAAACCGTGAGGAACGCATCGCCGCGATGAAGGTCGCGATCGCATCGGTCACCCTGATGTTGATTCTCTGTGGATGGGCGTTCCCCGCAGCGAACCAACAATACCGTGTGACGGCGTCACGCGCCGTAATGGGTGCTACCCGCAACTTCGGGCCTGCTCGGGGATTACATGAGTTATCGATCGTGGAACTCGTTCAGGACGATCGGCTTGTCGCGCAGCGGCGTCCGTCAGGAGACCCGATCTACGACGCGTGGATGGCCAGTCGGGCCGGGGCCGAACCCGTACTCAGAGAGATCAGCCAGCGGTTCTCGCTGATACTGCTTCCGATTGCATTGATCTGGATGCGATGGCGGGCGTTGCGGCTGCCGCGCGGACGCTGGTACTCGGCTCTACCGCTGCTCATCAGCGCACCCGTCACTGTGCTGCTGTTCTATAGCTTGCTCGCCCAGTCGCGTGCACTGGCCGACGTGCTCTTCGCTCCGCGATGGTCGGGACCGTTACTGGCGCCGACGTTAATGATTGTCGGCGCGTTAGTCATCGACAGAGCGCGACAGGCGGGTCTGAAGACCCGCCTCTACGCACAGCGCACTAACCCTTAGGCACCCCAGGCACCCGTACGCACCTGTACGCACCCGTAGGTCTTTTACTTCTTTTTCGGCTTGTAAACGTGCGTCGCCTGGCCGAAGAACACCTCGGCCGACTCCATCAACGTCTCGCTGAGGGTCGGATGCGCGTGGATCGTCAGCTTGAGATCCGACGCCGTCGTCCCCATCTCGATCGCCAGGACGCCTTCGGCGATCAATTCGCCGGCGCCCGAACCGGCGATGCCAACGCCGAGGACGCGTTCGGTTTCCGGATCGATGATCAACTTCGTCATGCCGTCGGTGCGATCGATCGCAATGGCGCGGCCTGACGCCGGCCACGGGAACTTGGCGACTTCGACCTTGAGGCCCTGCTTCTCCGCTTCCGCCTCCGTGAGGCCGGCCCACGCGATTTCGGGATCGGTGAACACCACCGCGGGAATGGCCGCGGGCTCGAACACCGCCTTCTGACCTTCGATCGCTTCCACGGCGACACGCGCTTCGTGCGACGCCTTGTGCGCGAGCATCGGCTCGCCCGCGACGTCGCCGATCGCGAAGATCGTCGGTTCCGCGGTGCGGCGCTGGCCGTCGGTTTCGATGAAGCCCTTCGCGTCGACCTTGACCCTGGTCTTGTCGAGGCCGTCGATCCTGGCGTTAGGACGCCGGCCGATCGAGACGAGCACGTAGTCGTAGGTCGCTTCCTTCGGCGCGCCTTCACCTTCGAAGTTCACGGTGACGTTTTTGTCCGACGCCTTCATCGAGGTGACCCTGGTCGAAACCATCACCTTGTCGAACGTCTTCTCGACGCGCTGCGCGAGGAACCTGACGAGATCGCGATCCGCGCCGGGCAACAGGCCCGGGGTCATTTCGACGACCGACACCTTGGTGCCAAGCGCCGCGTAGACTGAGCCGAGCTCGAGGCCGATGTAGCCGCCGCCGATGACCAGCATCGACTTGGGAATCTCGGGGAGGTCGAGCGCACCGGTCGAATCGAGCACGCGCGGTGAATCGATCGACAGCGACGGAATCTTCGTCGGCAGCGATCCGAGCGCGAGGATCATGTAGTCGACATTGACGGTCTCTTCGCCGTCCGCCTTCTTCACCTTGATCGTCTTCGGATCGACGATCGACGCCCAACCCTGGATGTAATTGACCTTGCGCAGCTTCGACACCTGCCCGGTGCCGCTGGTCAGCTTCTCGACGACGCGATTCTTGTAGTCGCGGAGCTTGTCGAGATCGACCTTGGCCGCGCCGAAGTCCACGCCCCAGTCCTTGGCGTGCTTCGATTCTTCGAGGAGCTTGGCGACGTGCAACAACGCCTTGGACGGAATGCAGCCGCGATACAGGCAGACGCCGCCAGGATTCTTCTCGTTGTCGATCAGGGTGACTTGCAGGCCGAGATCGGCGGCATAAAATGCGGCGGCGTAGCCACCGGGGCCAGCGCCGATTACTGCGATGTGATGAGACATAAGGGTCCTAGGGTCTTAGGGACCTAGGGTCTTAGGGCGGGACCTAGGGCTTAAGACCTCCCTAAGACTCTAGGACCCTAAGACCTTAGGACCTCTTTATCCGCGCAGCGTCAGCGCGAACGGATTCTCGAGCGCTTCAGCCACCCAGCGCAGGAAGCGGATCGCGTCGGCGCCGTCGATCAGCCGGTGGTCGTAGCTGAGCGAGAGCGGCAACAGCTGGCGTGGCTCGAAGGTCGTGCCGTTCCACACCGGCTCGAAGACACCGCGCGAGATGCCGAGGATCGCGACCTCGGGCCAGTTGACGATCGGCGTGAACGCCGTGCCGCCAATGCCGCCGAGGTTCGAAATCGACATCGAGCCGCCGGACATGTCGTCGAGCGACAACTTGCGGTCCTTCGCCTTGTCGGCGAGCTGCTGAATCTCGACTGAGAGTTGGATGAGATTCTTCTGGTCGACGTTACGCAGCACCGGCACGAGCAAGCCATTCGGCGTGTCCACGGCGATACCGACGTTGATGTACTTCTTGTAGACGATCGCTTCGCCCGCGGCATCGACCGAGGCGTTGAATTGCGGGAACACCTTGAGGGCGCTGGCGACCACCTTGGCGGCGACCGCGGTCACGGTGAGGTTGCCGCCGGCCTTTTCCGCCTCGCCGCGATACTTCTTGCGCACCTGCTCGAGGGCAGTGATGTCGGCCTTGTCGAACTGCGTGACGTGCGGAATCGTGTTCCACGCGTGGCTGAGATGCTCGGCGGTCTTGCGGCGGATGCCGCTCATCGCCTTGCGCTCGACCTCGCCCCACTTGGTGAAGTCCGGCAGTGCCGGCCCCATCGCCGCGGGACGCGCCGTGCCGCTCGCCGCGGCCGCCTGGCCGCCGCTGCCGATGCTGTTCATCACCCGCTTGGCGAATTCCTTCACATCGTCCTGGGTGATGCGTCCGCCAGGACCAGATCCCGGCACCTGCGTCACGTCCACACCGATCTCGCGCGCGAGACGACGAACTGACGGAGCGGCGGGCGAAGACGTGACTTGCGAAACTGCTGGAGGCGGCGCACTCGGAGCCGCGGCTTGCGGACGCGCAGCCGCGATGTTCGTCACGGACGCCTTCGGTTTGGAGGCGGGTGCGTCGGGTGCAGCGGGTGCCGCGGGTGCTTCGGGTGCGGCGGGTGGATCGGGTGCGGCAGGCTCTTCAGCCTTGGCACTCGCCGCACTCGCGCCATTCGCGAGCGTCAGGACTGCCTGACCGGGTTTGATCTTATCGCCGGCCTTCACGTTGATGGCGGTGACCTTGCCCGCAACGTTTGACGGCACTTCGATGGTGGCCTTGTCGGTTTCGAGCTCGAGCACCGACTGATCCACCGCCAGCGTGTCGCCGACCTTGACCAGGACCTTTAATACGTCGCCCTGGGCGACACCGTCTCCCAAATTGGGAAGAATGAACTCTGACATTCTGACTTCTGCCTTCAGCCTTCTGCCTTCAGCGCTAGCTGATGGCCGGGTTGAGCTTTTCGCTGTCGATGCCGAGGTCCTTGATCGCCTTGGCGACGACGTCGGGGCTGATTTGTTTTTCCTGCATCAGCGCATACAACGCGCCGAGCACGATGAACTTCGCGTCCACTTCGAAGAAGTTGCGGAGCGCGGCGCGCGAATCGCTGCGGCCGAACCCGTCGGTGCCGAGCGCCTGCAGCGGCTTCGGCAGCCAGCGATCGATCGAATCGGGCAGGACCTTCATGTAGTCGGACGCCGACACGAACACGCCGGGCGCGTCCTTGGTCGCCTGGGTGACGTAGGGCACGCGCGGTTTCTGCGTCGGGTGGAGGCGATTCCACCGCTCGCACGCATGGCCGTCGCGATGCAGGTTCACGTAGCTGGTGACGCTCCACACGTCGGCGCCGACGTCGTACTTCTCTTCGAGGATTTTCTGCGCTTCGAGCGCCTGCAGCAGGATGGTGCCGCTACCGAACAACTGCGCGCGCAACTTCGCCTTGGGCTTGCTCGTCGGCCTGGCGACGTACATCCCCTTAAGGATGCCTTCCTTCGAGCCGGCCGGCATTGGCGGATGCTCGTAGTTCTCGTTCATCACGGTCAGGTAATAAAAAATGTCTTCCTGGTCGTGATACATGCGCTTGATGCCGTCTTCGATGATCGTCGCCAGCTCATAGGCAAACGCCGGATCGTACGACTGGCAGTTCGGCACCGGCATGGCGAGCACGTGGCTCTGGCCGTCTTCGTGCTGCAGGCCTTCGCCGTTGAGCGTCGTGCGGCCGGCGGTGCCGCCCATCACGAAGCCCTTCATGCGCATGTCGGCGCCGGCCCAGATCAGGTCGCCGACGCGCTGGAACCCGAACATCGAATAGAAGATGAAGAACGGGATCATGTTCAGGCCGTGCGACGCGTAGGCCGTGCCGGCGGCGATGAACGACGACATCGATCCGGCCTCGTTGATGCCCTCTTCGAGGATCTGGCCGTCTTCGGCTTCCTTGTAATACAGCAGCGTGTCGCGATCGACCGGCTCGTAGAGCTGACCGGCGTGCGCGTAGATGCCGACCTGGCGGAACAACGCTTCCATGCCGAAGGTGCGCGCTTCGTCCGGCACGATCGGCACCACGAACTTGCCGATCTTCTCGTCGCGCAACAGCTTCGACAGCAGGCGCACGAACACCATCGTCGTTGACGCCTTGCGATCCGCGGTGCCCTGGTGGAACTCCTCGAAGGTGTCGCCGAATTCCGCGGCGATCGGCGGCGCGGCCTTCGCGCGCCGCTTCGGCACCGGGCCGTTCAGCGCGGCGCGGCGCTCCTGGATGTACTTCATCTCGACGCTCTCGGGCGCGGGACGATAGAACGGCGCCTTCGCCACTTCGTCATCCGAAATCGGAATGCCGAAGCGCGTCCGGAAGGTCTTGATCTCTTCTTCGTTCAGCTTCTTCTGCTGGTGGGTGACGTTCTTGCCTTCGCCGGATTCGCCGACGCCGTAGCCCTTGATGGTGCGGGCGAGCACCAGCGTCGGCATGCCCTTGGTCTCGGTGGCGCGCTTGAACGCGTTGAAGACCTTTTCCGGATCGTGGCCGCCGAGCGTCAGCTTCTTCAGCTGTTCGTCGGACAAGTGCTTGACCATTTCCAACAGGCGCGGATGCGCGCCCCAGAAATGCTTGCGAACGTAGGCGCCGCTTTCGACCGCGTACTTCTGGTACTCGCCATCGACGACTTCACCCATGCGCTTGACGAGCAGGCCTTCGGTGTCCTTCTCGAGCAGGGCATCCCATTCCGAGCCCCAGATGCACTTGATGACGTTCCAGCCGGCGCCGCGGAAGATCGCTTCGAGCTCCTGGATGATCTGGCCGTTGCCGCGCACCGGGCCGTCGAGGCGCTGCAGGTTGCAGTTGATCACGAAGATCAGGTTGTCGAGCTTTTCGCGCGACGCGAGCGTGATGGCGCCGAGCGATTCCGGTTCATCGGTTTCTCCGTCGCCGAGGAACGCCCACACCTTCGAATCGGTCTTCGGCTTGAGGCCGCGATCTTCGAGGTAGCGATTGAAGCGCGCCTGGTAGATGGCCATGATCGGGCCGAGGCCCATCGACACGGTCGGGAACTCCCAGAAGTCCGGCATCAACCACGGGTGGGGATACGACGACAGGCCGCCGCCGGGGTTGAACTCGCGGCGGAAGTTGATCAGCTGTTCCTGGCTGATGCGGCCCTCGAGGAACGCGCGCGAGTAGACGCCTGGCGATCCGTGGCCCTGGAAATAAATGATGTCGCCTTCGTTGCCGTTGTCGCGGCCGCGGAAGAAGTGGTTGTAGCCCACCTCGTACAGCGTCGCGGACGAAGCGAACGTCGAGATGTGACCGCCGATGCCATCCTCGACCTTGTTGGCGCGGACGACCATCGCCATCGCGTTCCAGCGGACGATGCTCTTGATGCGGCGTTCGATTTCGCGGCTGCCCGGATAGGGCGCCTGCTCGTCGGCATTGATGGTGTTGATGTACGGCGTGTTGGCCGTAAACGGAAGGCGGACGCCCGCTTTCTGGGCGTGGATGCCGAGTTCACGAAGCAGGCTGCCCACGCGGGCTTGCCCACCATGCTTCAGAACGTCGTCCAGCGAATCAAGCCACTCCCGGGTTTCGAGGGCTTCGAGCTGGGCGGCATCAGACGGTGCATTATTTCTCATGGTCAATTGATCATTCTAGCGGGATGGGGGGCGAATTGAAAGCGTCGGGGCATCGTCGCCGCCTTGTAACATGTTGCAACGACAACACATGAGTGCTTTTCGGCGATCCCGCCCCTCCTCTCTGTCGGCCGTTCAGACCGCCATCATTAGCTGTGAGCAATGCCCACGGTTGCGCACCTATTGCCGGGAGGTCGGCCGGACCCGGAAAGCGGCGTTTCGGAACGACCTGTATTGGGCCAGGCCGGTCCCCGGGTTTGGCGATCCCAACGCCCGCGTCCTGATCCTCGGACTGGCACCGGCCGCCCACGGAGCGAATCGGACCGGTCGCGTCTTTACCGGCGACGGCGTCGGCGCGTCCGGCGACTTCCTGATGGCGGCGTTGAAGCGCGCCGGCTTCGCCAACATCGCGACCTCCCAGCGCGTCGATGACGGGCTGACGTTGACGGATGCCTACATCGCCGCGGCGGTGCGCTGCGCGCCGCCCGCGAACAAGCCGCTGCCGGAAGAGGTCGATCGCTGCCTGCATCACCTCGTGAACGAAGTCGCCCACCTCCCCCGTCTTCAAGTCGTGGTCGCGCTCGGCAAGATCGCCTGGGACGCCTGGATGAAACTGCTGGTCCTCCGCGGCGATACCCTGCCGCGCCCTCGCCCGGTGTTTGGTCACGGCGCGACGTGGTCCGATGGAAGACTGCTGCTGGTGGGCGCGTATCACCCTTCGAGACAGAACACGAACACCGGCGTGGTGACGCCGCGGATGTACGACGCGGTCTTTCGGACCGTGAGAGAATCGCTCGGTTGATGACCCTTCGGCAAGCTCAGGGTCAACCCGAGCATCGTCGAGGGTTGAACGAGCGGCACGCCCGGATCGGGCTCGCGTCGGTTTTCTTCGTCTACATCGTGGTGATGCGGACCTACGACGTCTCGAGCACGTTCCTGATGCTCGGCGAGCAAACGCGTGACTGGACGATCGCGCTCGGCGGACTGACGCATCTGCCGCTGGTTGGCGCCCCCAGCACCGCAGGCGGGCGCGGCTTTGGTCCGTCCTATTACTGGCTGCTATGGATCGGGCGCATGCTGCTCGGCCCGTTCATGGACAACCTGCCGCACGCCGGCGGCATCACGGTGGCGCTGCTGCAGTCGATCGCGGACACGTGGCTGCTGATCGCGTTGTCGCGGCGGGTGCATTGGGGTCTCGCGCTCGCGCTGTGCTTGTTGATTGCGTCGGCGCCGTTCGACATCGCGATCTCGTCGGTGATCTGGAATCCACCGGTCGCGGCGGCGTTGATCAAGATGTCGGTGGCGAGCGCCTTGTCAATGAGTCCGCCTGCGCCGCTGCGCGGCTCCGGCGAGACAGGCTCGGCCCTCGGACCGACAGCCGTGACCGCGGGCCTCGCCTGGATGGCGGTACAAGCTCACCTGTCGGCGCTCTTCATCGCGGGACCTTTGCTGGTGGCGCTTGCCATACAGCCGTTCTACGATCGTTCGACGGGGGTTCTACGGCCGTTCTACGATCGGGCAAAGCCGGCGGTGATTGTCGCGGCCGTGGTCATCGTCCTTCAGATTCCGTTTCTGATTTCAGTCTTGCGCGAGCCAAATGCGCCGGCCGGACCATCGTCGGCGATCGCGGGACTCACCAATCCAAAAGCGTTCCGGCCGTGGACGGCGTTCGACAGCGTCACCGGCATCACCGGCAACCTGGTGTGGCCGGCGCCCGATTCGTTCAAGTTCTCGTATCCGGCGCTGCTATTGGCCCTGATCGTGGCGTTCAAGTACCGCAAGGAACCGATCGTGGTCGCGGTGACCAGCGGGGCGATCGTCGCGGCGACCGCGTTATTCACGACCTCCACCCGCAACTACGACGGCTACTGGTTCATTCCCTTCACGGCCGCACTCACGCTCACGCTTGGGATGGCGATTGCCGCGATTCCGTCGAAGGCCGCGGTCAAGTGGGTCGGCTTCGCGCTGCTGGCGCTGGTGGTGTGGCGACAGCCGGTCCGCATCGAAGACTCAAAACGCTTCTTCAAATATCCGCAGTACGACGCGATGCTGAAAGGCTCGCGGCAATTGATGATGCAGGCGCCGGTGGTGCGCGACATCAAGGTCACCTTCGACGTGCATCCGACGATGGACCGGCAGTTCATCTACAAGATTCTCGGCGGACGCATCGACGGCGCGGCACTCTATACGGCGGTGATCAACAGTGACGGCAGCGTCAAGCTGGAATAGGCCCTGCCCGTGCGCCTGAGCCTGGTCATCCCCGCGTATAACGAAGCCGGCCGCATCGGCGGCACCGTTACGCAGGTGTGCACCTATCTCGATCGGCAGTCGTACGACTGGGAAGTGATCGTGGTGATCGACGGCGGTCCGAAGCCGGCCGCTGATGAGGCGCGCGCCGCCGCCGGCGCCCGCGCCAACGTTCGCGTGCTCGAGAACGACGTCAATCGCGGCAAGGGCTATTCGGTGCGGCGCGGATTCGCTGAAGCGACCGGCGACCGGCTGGTGTTCATCGACGCCGATCTGTCGCTGCCCATCGAAGGACTCGATGCGATGATGGCGCGCTTCGATCTCGGCGCCGACGTGGTGATCGCGTCGCGCACCGCGAAAGGATCGAGCGTCGAAGGCGCGCCACCGGCCGGGCGCGATCTGATGAGCAAGGTCTTCAACCTCGTGGTGCAGTCGCTGGCAGTACCCGGTATCGCCGACACCCAGTGCGGATTCAAGGGCTTCACCGCGGACGCGGCGCGGAAGATCTTCAACGTCGCGCAGAGCGATCGATTCGGTTTTGATGTGGAGGCGCTCTACCTGGCGAGGCGGAACGGCTATCGGATCGATGAGCTGCCGGTGGTGGTGCGGTACCACGGCGGCAGCTCGGTGAATCGCGTCAGCGACGGCGTGCGGATGTTCGCCGATATCCTGGCCATCCGCCGCCGCCACCGATCGTAGAACGCTGCTACTGCTTCTTGATCGCCGGATTGGTGTAGAGATCCGGAATGGTGCGTTGCGGATCCGGGCGCACGCTCAGGTAATCCACGTGATCGAGAATCTCCGCCCATCCGTGCGGCGTGCCGGCCGGGATGATGACGATGTCGCCGACGTTGACGACCCGCTTGACCACGTCGTCGCCGACGATCGAGCCGCTGCACGACGGGCCGTTGAGGATCTTGGTGACGTCCGCGGCCGGGCCCGACTTGCGGCCGTTCATCACCTTGCCGCCGGTGACCAGCGTGCCGGATCCCGAAATGATCAAGTAGGTCTCGGTCTGTCCGAGGTGCCACAGACCCGTCGGTGATCCCGCGGGGGCCGTGCCCTTTTCGCCGCACGGCTCGGGCGGTGCGGCCGGCGCGGCTGCTGCGCCACCGCCCGCCGCTGCTCCACCACCCGTTCCCGCCGCGGGCGGCGCGCCGGTCTTGCCGCGGTGAATGACTCCGACCGCGAGGTTGGTGTTGCCGACGTCGACGTTGACGATCTGGCGATCGACACCGGGTAGCGCGTTGACGGTCTTGACCTGCTCGGCGGTGATATAGGTCGCCGGCCTGGACGCCTGCGCCGACGCCAGCACCGGGAACAACAGCGCGGCGACCGCGCCCACAATTCGTACCTTCATCGATTCCCCTCCGGGGCAAACTATACCTCCATGAAGCAGCTGCCGCTCTACCTTGTCGCTGTCCTGTTCTTCGGCGCCGGGATGCTGTGCGTAGCCGAGCTCATCACCCTCGCGTTCGAGGTTTCGGGCGTGGGGTTCCAGGCGGCGACTCGGGCGACCGCCATGCGGCCGGACATGATCCAATGGCGGCTTGCGGCCTACGTGCTCGGCCTGGGCCTGGTCCTGTTTGGCGTTTACCATCTGGTCCGGCGGCACCGCGCCACGCCGTGGGTGATGCTGGCGATGACGGTGTTCCTGGCGCTGCAGTTGCTGATCCAGCGGCCCATCGCGAGCGGGACGCAATCCGTGCCGGATCTCTACGCGAATCGGATCATGCTGCTGATGCCCCTGGTGGCGGGCAGCGCCTACCTCTTCACACGGCGATTCCGCGTCTCAGAAATTTCCTGACGCGCCGCCGCCACCCGAGCGGCCGCCGCCGAACGTCGACTCGGGTGGATGCGTGTGCGCGGGCGGGGCGCCGGGCGCCAGCACCGTGGCCGCGCCGGCCATGGCGATCCGGGCTTTCTCGGACGCCAGCAGGCGATGCGGCACGAACCCACTGCGCGATCCGTTCGGACCGCCCGCCAACCACCGACGGACGCCGATGGCGACGACGATCAGCAGCACGCCAAAGGCGATCGGATCCCACGGATTCGGCTCCTGGCCGAGATACGGCTTGTTCGACAACAGCGTGACGATCGCCAGCGCGATGTTGACGTCGAGCAGGACGCGATGACGATCGCGAATCGCGAGCACCAGGCCGGCCACCGGCAGCATCCAGATCACGACGTAGGTGGCCCAATAGAACTGCCGCACTTCATCCGGCGACGATATCCACGACGACAGCTTGAGGTTCGCCAGGAAGTACAACGCCGCCCACGCCACCGCTTCGAGCACGCCGTAGGTGTCGCCCGGATAGTCCCAACCGTGATCGTGCCGGCGCTCGCGCGCCACGAAGAACAGCGTCAGGAGGATCACCATCGCGATCAGGCGCTCCACGGTGTCAGCCTGGTGCGCGCCAAACGGCACCATCGCGGCAAAGATCAGCGCCGCAATGCCGGCGTAGACGTACCCGAATTGGCGGAACACCACGAACGATCCGATCGCGGCGGCGATCATCGCCTGCAGGGCCGAGACGGTTGGGTGAAACGCCATGGCCGAGCCGATGGTGAAGAACGAGATGCTGGCGATCGCGGCCGCTTCCTCAATACCGAAGTGATACAGGCGATAACGGCTCACCAGCCACTGCGCGATCGCAAAGAACGCGACCGCGGCGCCAAAGGCGAGCGCGGTGGCGGCGTCCTCGCCGACGTTCAGCGTGACGACCACCAGGCCAATCAGCGAGTTGACGATCAGGTAGGCGAACACGAACAACGTGAGGCGCAGGAACCGGTTGGTCCGCCGCAGATCCACCTTCAATTCTGGCGCGACGCGGGCGCGTTGTTCGGGAGTCAGCAGGCCCGATGCGGTCCAGTCCTCCACCATCCGCTGCTCGCGAATCGCCCGCTCATCGTCCGGGGAGTAGAGGTTCATTCGTCACGCCCGAATCGGCGCGCCAGCACCACGAGCGCAATGACGACGAGCGTGCCGGTAACGGCGAAATACAGCAACACCACCGTGGGACTGCCGCTGTTGATGACGTCCAGGACCCGCGCGCTCAGCGCGACGTATCCATACACCGTTCCGAACGCGACATACGCGAAACGCCGGAACCGCACGCCGAGGTAGATGGCGGCGGCGCACAAGATCACGAGCGGTGCGAGATAGAGATTGCGAGAGTGGCTGTCGATTGCCCCGTGCGTGGCCGCCAGCAAGATCGCGTTGGCGCCGAGTTGTAGATAGGTGTCGAGGAAGTGCCGCTTGATCTCCACTCGATAGAGCAGCCAGCCGATACCCAGCAGCAGCCAGCCGTAAAGAATCGCCAGGACGCGCAGGCGATCGTCGCCGAATCCATCGAAGGCCGAGAACCTCAGGCCGACGTATCCCGCCAGCGTCGACAACGCCAGCGACAGCACGAAGCGGTTGTCGAAGCGATACGCCAGCAGGCCGAAGACCAGCGCGGCCAGCAGCAGATGCGTGTCCCAGCCGTGAAAGATGCCGAAGCGCGTCTCGAGGAACGCCAGCGTCGCCGAAAAGATCAGGCACGCGAAATACAGCACGTAGTCGAAGACGAGCGTGGGCGACTCGACTTCGCCATTCGCATACGCCGGCGTTCTCGTAAAGCAGTAGCCGAACGAGACAACCATCAACAGCGTCAGGATCGAGAGAATCGCGGCGTCGCCGAGATTGACGACGTATTCGCGGAAGGTCCAGACCAGCCCGCCGACGGTGGACAGCACGCCGAGATAGAGGAGCGCGCTCAGCTCGACGAACACCGAGAAGCGCTCGCGGCGCACCAGCGCGGTGAGGAGGGTGTGCTGCTCCTCGCTGATGACACCGACCGCCTTCCATCCGTCGAGGCGATCGAGGGTCGTCATTGGCGGGCCACCAGGCCATCAGGCCATCGGGCCATCACGAGTTCACAATCCACTGCAGTTTTGCGGCGTCGAGGTTACCGCCTGACATGATGCACACGACGCGCTGGCCGGCGAGGGAATCGCGCATCTTGTAGGCCGCGGCGATCGAAGCGGAGCCGGCGCCTTCAGGAAGGTTATGGGTCGTCTTCAGCGTCATCCGCACGCCTTCTGCCAGTTCGTCTTCGCTCAACAGGATGAAGTCGTCGAGGTATTGGCGGTAGATGCTGAACGGCAGGTCGAAGCTGACGCGAGTGGCGACGCCTTCGGCAAAGGTGTTCGCCGACGTGCCGACGACGCGGTCGGGGCCCTTCCAGGATCGATACACGGCATCGGCATTCGCGGCGCCGACGGCAATGATCTTCGCGCGCGCGCCAAGGGCGTTGCGCACGGTGAGCAATCCGCACGCGCCGGAGCCGCCACCGAGGGCCACGAAGATCACGTCGGCATTGGCGAGCTCCTCGAACACCTCGAGCGCGTAGGTGCCGACGCCGGCAATCAGCAGCGGTTCGTCGGCGGAATGCACGTAGCGCGCGCCCGTCTCCGCGGCGCGGCGCTCACAGCGTTCACGTGCCTCGTCGAAGTCCTTGCCGGCTTCTTCGACCGTGGCGCCGAAGGCGCGGATGGCGGCGTTCTTCTCGGGATTGTTGCCGACCGGCACGAACACGGTGGACTTGACGCCGTGGATGCGCGAGGCGAGCGCGATCGACTGGCCATGATTGCCGGTGCTCGCGGTGACGATGCCGCGGGCGCGTTCCTCGGGTGACATCGCGCCGACCAGGTTGAGTCCGCCGCGCACCTTGAAGGCGCCGGTCGGGTTGTGATTCTCGTGCTTCACCCAGATCGTCAGGCCGGTCGCCTCATCCAGCAACGGGTGACGCATCAGCGCCGTGCGCGGCACGTGCGGCGCCACGCGCTCGCGAGCCACGTAGACGTCGTTCAGGGTCGGCGCGATCAATTCAGCAGTTGATGTGGTCATGTACGTGATCGAACCCATTCGTCGCGCATCGCGACCGCGGTGTCGGGCCGGTCCGAGATTATCCCGTCTACGCCCCAATCCAACAAGCGGCGGATGTCGTGGCGTTCGTTGACGACCCACACCTGGAGGACCTGCCCCTGTCGATGCACCTGGCGCACAAACGCGCGCGACACCACCCGCATGCGGCCGGCCTTCTCGGGCACCTGGAAGGCGAAATACGGTTGCGCGCTGATCCACGGCCAGCGCACCCACGATCGGTGCAGCGTCCATCGCGCTTCAGGCATCGAGGCGCTGGTGATCACCTCCGGATATTCCGCGCGCATCGCGGCGACGGATTCCTGGTGGAACGATCCGACGCAGGTGCGATCGACCGCGCCGGCCTTTCGAATCGCCGCGCCGACCGCGCGCGCGAGTTCGGCCGATCCGCCCTTCATCTCGATGATGACGCGCGTCTTCGGATGCTTGGCGAGCACGTCATCGAGCAGCGGCACGCCGATGCCCTTGCCGCGAAACGGATGCTGGCCGTCGATCTCGAATCGATAACCCGCATCGACGGCTGCCAGTTCAGCGGCGGTGAGATTCTTCACCGGCCCGGCATGATCGGTGGTGCGCTCGAGCGTTTGATCGTGAATGACCACGGGAATGCCGTCGGCGGAGAGTTGCACATCGATCTCGAGGCCGTCGGCGCCGAGGGCCATGCCGTTGTCGATCGCGGGCATGGTGTTCTCCGGCGCGAGCTTGGCGCCGCCGCGGTGGGCGAAGATGAGCGGGCGATCGGATTCGAAGACGGGAGGCAGGCGCCCGGGCACACCCAATGTTAATCTGCCGCGGTGCGGACGTTCATCGACAGCATCCTCGCGCTCCCGCTGACGCTGCTGCCTCGGCGCTACTGGCAGTCATTCGACCTGCCCGTCCTCACCGCTGCCCGATACTCTGGCTTTCTCATGCTCTTCGCCGGCTTCGCCATCGGCATACCCGGCTATTTCAGGTATCTCGATCGGCTGCGCGCCGCGACGGCGATCTCGATCCTGGAGATCTCGAAACTGCAAGTGGCCGGGAAACTGCCGGAGACCGCGGAAGTCAGCGGCGTGCCCGCCGCCGTCTACGCGCTCGCGCCGATCTCGTTCGCGCTGTTCTCGCCGCTGGGCCTGTTGGCGACCTATATCATCGTCACCTCGATCATTCGAATCGCCTCTTCCTACATCGACGAACCGATCGGCGATCCGATCCTCACGGCAATCGATGCGCTCGGGCGCCGCTGGACGGCGACGCGCCGCGAACGCACGCATCGCGTCGCACGCGAGACACTTGAAGGCACGATGGAGCCGGATCGGCGATACAGCGGCGAATGGGCAGGCCTCGCGGGCGTCGATTTCGTCATTGCCTCGGCGCGGCGCAAGCCCGAGTGGCACAAGGGCACGTGTGTCGTCACCAGCGACGGATGGTTCACGCTAGGTGAGCCGTTCGATCGGCCGACGCCAAACGGGTTACGAACCATCTATCCGCTGACGCTGCAGACGACGCCGGAGGTCGTGCGCAAGAGCGTCGGCTACGAACTGCCGCCGCTGCGGCCGGACCTGCCGAGAAAGCGCGAAACGTCGAGGCCGCCCGCGGAGTCATAATAGGCACATGTCGTCCTCTCCTCGCATTGATACTCTCGGACAACTCAAGGCCGCCATTACCCGCGGGGAGATTCGCCGCCGCCCCGTTCGCGACGAAGTTCGCGAGAACCTCTCCGAGCGGCTGCGGCGCAAAGACACGCTCTTCCCGGGCATCGTCGGCTACGACGACACGGTCATCCCCCAGCTCGTCAATGCCGTGCTGGCCCGCCATCACTTCATCCTGCTCGGCCTGCGCGGCCAGGCGAAGACCCGCATCCTCCGCGCGTTGACGACGTTGCTGGACGAGTGGATCCCGGTGATTCCTGACAGCGAGATCAACGACGACCCGATCGCGCCGCTGTCGGCGTTCGGCCAGAACCGCGTCAAGGGCGAAGGCGACAATATGCCGATTCGCTGGTTGCCGCGTGAAGCGCGCTACGTCGAAAAGCTCGCGACGCCTGACGTCACGATTGCCGACATGATTGGCGACATCGATCCGATCAAGGCCGCCAAGGGCGGCTTGCAGCTCGGCAGCGAACTGTCGATGCACTTCGGCCTGCTGCCGCGCGCCAACCGCGGCATCTTCGCGATCAACGAGCTGCCCGACCTGGCCGGCAAGATCCAGGTCGGCCTGTTCAACATCCTGCAGGAAGGCGACGTCCAGATTAAGGGCTACCCCGTCCGCCTGCCGCTCGACGTGCTGATCGCCTTCACCGCGAACCCCGAGGACTACACCGCGCGCGGCAAGATCATCACGCCGCTCAAGGACCGCATCGGCGCCGAAATTCGCACGCACTACATGAGCAGCCGCGCCGACGCGCTGACCATCACCGAACAGGAAGCGTGGGTGGCGCGAGGACCGCAGATCGACGTGCCGCCATACGTGCGCGAGGTCGTCGAGGAGATCGCGTTCCAGGCGCGCAACGAGCGCAAGATCGACAAGCGCTCGGGCGTCAGCCAGCGGATGCCGATCAGCGTGCTCGAGACGGTCGTCTCCAACGCGGAACGCCGCGCGCTCGCCAATAACGAATCGCCGGTCGTGCCGCGGGTCACCGATGTGTATGCGGCGCTGCCGTCGATGACCGGCAAGTTCGAGCTCGAATACGAAGGCGAGCTGAAGGGCGCGGATCAAGTGGGACGCGACCTCGTGCGCGCCGCCGTCTCGAATGTGTTCGACGGTTACTTCGCCGACGCCGACGCCAGGAGCATCATCGAGTGGTTCGACCTGGGCGGCTCGTTGAGCCTGTCGGATACGACGGATGCCGCGACGCTGGTCCGGGAGGCCGCCGCGGTGCAGGGATTGATCGAGCTGGCGACCTCGCGCGCCGGCATCGACCGCGACGCGCCCGCGCCGGCGATTGCGGCGGCGATCGACTTCCTGCTCGAAGGCCTGTATTCGCAGAAGAAGATCAGCCGCAGCGACGTGCGCGGCTACCACGGCGCCGAACCCGTTCGCCGCCCGCAGGCGCCGCAATCGCGGACGCCGGTCCTCACGCCCGATGACGACGAGGATGACACCGAAGGCGGTGGCGGCGGCCGCCGGAAGAAGAAGTATTACAACTAGGCAGTAGAGGCGGGTCTTCAGACCCGCCTGCGCCGTATGAAATACAAATACACCAAGTACGTCCCCAATCTTCTCGACGACCTCGACATGGACGAACTCATGTCGAAGCTGTCCGATCTGCTGATGTCGAGCGGATTCGGGAATCCCCGCGATACCGACGACGATAGCGATCGCACGATGCAGGCGCTGCACGATGCGATCCTCGAGGCGCTGTTCAACGGCGGCGTGCTGCCCGACGACCTGCTCGAGAAGATGTTTGGCGATGCCGCCGAGGGCAACGAAGAAGCCGCGCGCGAGCAGCTCGAACAGCTGATCCAGCAAATCATCGAGCGGATGAAGGAATCCGGCTACATCTCCACCCCGCCGGACCTCGAGCCCGAAAAGGCGCGCCGCGCCATGGGCGGCGGCGGTGAAGGCGAACCCGCCGAAGTGAAGTTCGAAGTCACCGACAAGGCGCTCGACTTCCTCGGCTACCGCGCGCTGCGCGACCTGCTCGGCTCCGCCGGCCACAGCAGCGCCGGCCGCCACGACACGCGGGACCTGTCGACCGGCATCGAGACCAGCGGCGCGCCGAAACCGTATGAGTTCGGCGACGTGATGAACATCGATGCGACGGCGACGATTCTGAACGCGGTGAAGCGCGGACAGGGATCAGGGAACGGGGATCAGGGATCAGGGATCGATATCGATTACTCGGATCTGATGGTTGCCCAGGGCGAGTACCAGAGCTCGTGCGCGACCGTCCTGATGCTCGACTGCAGCCACAGCATGATTCTCTACGGCGAGGATCGCTTCACGCCGGCGAAGCGCGTGGCGATGGCGCTGTCGCACCTGATTCGCACGCAGTATCCCGGCGATACGCTGCATGCGGTCCTGTTCCACGACAGCGCGGAGGAGATTCCGATCCGCGAGCTCGGCCGCGTCCGCGTCGGGCCGTATTACACCAACACGCGTGAAGGCCTGCGCGTCGCGCGCCGCATCCTCGAGCGCCAGCGCAAGGACATGCGCCAGATCGTCATGATCACCGACGGCAAGCCGTCGGCGTTGACGCAGCCCGACGGCCGCATCTACAAGAACCCGTTCGGCCTCGATCCGATCGTCATCGGCGAAACGCTCTCCGAAGTGTCGGCGTGCGCCAAGGCCGGCATCATGATCAACACCTTCATGCTGGCGCGCGACTACGACCTGGTCGCGTTCGTCCGGCGCGTCGCCGCGATGTGCCGCGGCAAGGCCTACTTCACCACGCCCTACACGCTCGGCCAGTACGTCCTGATGGACTACATGGACAAGAAGACGAAAACAATCCACTGATTTCAGATGGCAGATCTTAGATTGCTGATGATTCGAGATCTGACTTCTAACATCTGAGATCGGCCATCGTCATGATTTTCTCATTGCCCTTATTTCCCCTCCCGTCGGTCGTGCTGTTTCCGAATGTGTTCCTGCCGCTGCACATCTTCGAGCCGCGCTACCGGCAGATGGTGGCCGACGCGCTCGCCGGCGATCGCATCATCGGCATGGTGGTCCTGCGTCCCGGCTACCAGAACGAATACGAAGGCCAGCCGCCGATCTATGCGACCGGATGCTCCGGCCTGATCACGCACGTCGAAACCCTCGACGACGGCCGCTACAACCTGATCCTCCGCGGCCTCGAGAAATTCTCGATCCAGGGCGAAGAAGCGCCGGTGGCCGGGCGCCTCTATCGCAGCGCCGTCATTACGCCGATCGACGAGACCGTGCGCGCCACCGATCGCGATGAGCTGCGGCGCGAGCGCAAGAAACTGCAGGACCTGCTGACGCCGCTCTTCAACGGCGGCCTCGATGCGCGCCTGCCCGAGGCGATGCCCGACGAAGACCTGATCAACGCGCTGGCGCAATACCTGGAATTCGATCCGATGGAAAAGCTGGCGCTGCTCGAACGGCAGGGGCCGCTGGCGCGCTGCCGATCGATGGTCGAGTTACTGGAGATGAAAGCGCTGCTGAGGGACAGCGGCAGCGACGCCGGCCGCGTGCACTGACGCGATCTACCGCGTCACCTTGACCAGGCCTTTTTCCGCCTGCAGCTCGGTGGCCGTCACCGGCGGCAGCGCCGCCTTCAACGCCGCGACGATGCGCTGTTCGGGGGCGCGCGCCGCATCATCGAGATACGCCGCGCCGCCGGGATTGAGGCGATCGGCGGACCACTTCAACGGATAGTAACGGCCCGCCTCCCCCGCCCAGTACGGCGGACCGTCGATCAACGCCACGTCGATGCCGTCGCGATCGTCAGGCAGCTGGTACGACTTGCTCTGCGGCAACTGCCCGGCCGGCGCTTGATCGACCAGCGGCACGATGCGCAGGTCGACGTGGCTCGACACGCCGCAGGCATCGAGCTGCTTGCGGATCACCTCCGCATACGCGGGATCGTGCTCGTAGCTGGTGATGCGGCCGCCGCGGTGCTTGACCCACGATCCAAACACCACCGTCGACTGGCCGCAGCCGAATTCGACGATGTGCGGGGTGGTGCGTTCCTGGAGATCGGCGAGGATCACCGCCATCGCGTCGGGCGACAGCGCCCAGCGGCGCAGCGGCTTCAGCACCACGCCGCCGTTCATCGCCGACTGGATCTGCATCAGGCCGGCGATTTGATCGTAGAGATTGTCGTAGAGGCGATTGACGTGTTCCTCGCGGGCGACGCCCTGGAGGAACCGTTCACGCACGCGATCGAACATCGTCCCGAGGAAGGACATAGACCTCAAGTGTGCCATGCAGATGCGAGCGCATCCAACACAGCCGTGCGGAAATTTCAGTGCGTCATCGCGTAGAGCACCGCGTTCAAGCCGACCGCGTAGCCGTTGGGCGAGAAGTGGAAAAAGAATTGCTCATCATCGCCCTCGCGTTCCCACGAATCGGCAATGTCGGTGTTATGCGTCATCAACACCATGATGCGGCCGTCCTTGTCGGCGATCGCCGCGATGTGCGCCTTGGCGCTGTACTCCCCCATCTCCGAGGTGTCGCCGCCGCTTTGACGCCAATACTGCATCGACGGCACCTGCGGGACCTGCGCAAACGGAAACAGCAGCCGGTAGATCTGGTGATCGGGCGTCAGGTCCTTGACCGGGAATTCACCCGGCGGCAACGCCTTGGCGATCTCGCCGGTGAACGCCTCGAAGGCCCACGGTCCCCAGAAATCGTCGACCCACAGGAAGCCGCCCTTCAAGAGGTAAGTGCGCAGGCCGTCCGCATCGGCGGCTGAAAATCCCGCGCTGCCAGGATCCGACGCCATCACGAACGGGCATTGAAACAGTTCAGGATCGGTCGGGCGGACGACCAGGTGATTGAAGCCGTTCGCATCGCGCCCGACTTGCGTCTTGGTGAGTTCGGACAGGCGCGTCGAGAAATTGATGTCGGCGTTGGGATAGTCGGTGCCCCAACCGAGGCCGCGCTCCTGGCTGCGGACCTGGGTGTACATCAGGCGGCAGAAATGCCACGAGCCGTCGAAGTCGGTGGGCTTGGCGAACTTCGGCGGCGTGCCGGTCTCGCCGCCCCAACCGCGGCGACCGCCGAATCCACGCTGCGCAGAAGCGAGGAACGGAAATAACAAACAACAAATGACAAACAACAAACAGAGGCGTCTCACGATTCGATATCCGTTTGTTATTCGTTATTCGTTATTTGTTATTGCTTCTGTTTGCCCTTCGAGAGCGAGCGGTAGTACTCCTCGACCAGCGCCTTGAATTCCGCCGGCACTTCTTCCGAGCCGTTGACGAGCGCGCGATCGGTTTCGTCGCCGACCTTGCGGCGCAGCGCGTATTCAAATCGCTTCAGGCCTTCGGCGACAAAGGTCTGCAGGCGCGCGAGCTCTTCGACGTCCTTGTAGACGCGCTCCGAGTCGAGCTCCTTCAGGCGCTTCATGATCTCGTCGAACTCTTTCGGATCGACATTCTGCTCGCGCAGCATGTTGCGAAGTTGCTGGCCTTCCTGCGCGAACTGGCGCGCCTCGCCGCGGAACTGGCGCACGTCATCCGGTCCGAAGTAGTAGCCGTAGGGGCCGCCGCGGGCATCGCCGCCGCCCCACCCGCCGGCGTTGCGCTGTCCATCGCCATTGCCCTGGCCGCCCTGCTGGCCGCCTTGACCCTGCTGGCCGCCCTTCCCCTGCTGGCCACTCTGACCCTGTTGGCCACCCTTACCCTGCTGGCCATCCTTACCCTGCTGGCCCGCTTGCCCGCTAGCCTGTTGGCCTTCCTTGCCCTGCTGGCCCGCTTGCCCGCTAGCCTGTTGGCCTTCCTTGCCCTGCTGGCCCGTTTGCCCGTTGGCCTGCTGGCCTGATTTCCCCTGCGCGTTCTGTTGACCGCGCTCCTGCATGCGGCGGCCGAGCGAGTCCAGGCCGCGCGCGAGTTCGCGGGCCTTGTCGAGCGCATCGCCACTCTTGTCCTTGCCCTGCTGTCCGGCCGAGGCCGACGCTTCGTCGAGCTTCTTGCGCAGCGAGTCGATGTTGGAGCCGATCTCTTCCTCGAAGTTGCGCGCGTATTGCTCCGGCGCGCCTGAGCTCAGCAGGCTCTTCGAATAGCGGATCTTTTCCTTGAGCTTGTTGTCGCGGATGCCCGACGCCGCTTCGGTCAACTTGCGCGCGGTGTCGCGCGAATCTTTCGTTTGTTCGCCGACCATGCGATCGAGCTGCTTCTCGAGCTCGCCGACCTTGCCCTCGAGCGCGTCCTTGCGCTGGCCGAGCATCTGCGCCTTCTGCAGGCGATCGGGACCGGCGCCCGCCAGCTGCTTCGCGTCGTTGGCGATGTCTTCCTGTTCCTTGGCGATCTCGGACGCCTGGCGCTGCGCGTCCTTGACGTCGCGCTCGCCGCGCGCCGTCTGGTTCTTCGTCAACTGGCGTTGCGCCTCGCGCAGGCGATCGGCGGCGGCCGCGGCCTGCCCGGCCGCTGACGGATCACCTTTCGCCGCGGCACGCTTCATGGAGTCAGCGGCGTTACGCAACTGGCGCGCGGTGTCGGCAAGGTCCTGACGATTCTGGTCGCGCGATAATTTCTCGAGCTGGCGCGCGGCTTCTTCCGCCTGTTCGGCGAGCGCGCGCTGCAGATCGCCACCGGAGCTGCCGCCGGCGGATTGACCGGAGGCGAGACGCCGCTGGCGTTCGATTTCCTGCTCCTGGCGGCGCGCCAGTTCCTTCAGCTTCTCGGCGAGCTCGTCGATCTGCTGATCCTGCTGCTGCGTCGAGGCCTGCGAATTGGTCTCGTACTGATTCGCCATCTTGTCCATTTCCATCTTGAACAAGTCGGCCAGGTCGTTCGCGATCGATCCCGCCCCGCCGCCACCACCGCCACCGCCGGCCTGGCGCCCGGTCTGCACCTGCAGTTCGAATTCTTCTTCCGCCTGCTGGAGGAATTGCAGCGCCAGGTTCTCCGGCGGCAACGCGCCGTCGACGCTCTGGGCCTGCAGCTTCTTCTCCGCCGCGGTCATCTGCTCGGCCGCCTTCGGCAGCAGTTCCGCGATCTTCTTGAACGACGGATCGGCCACGGCCAGCCGGCTGTTCATGCGCTCGACGAGGCCGTTGACCTGGTCGCGCAACTTGCTCTGCGCCAGCGTCAGCACCACGACGCCTTCACGCACCTTGGCCGCCGTCATCCTCTTGCGATCGCGCTGGATGTTGAAGGTGCCGGAAATAATCTGGCGCTGTTGTTGGGACAGCGCGCCGACTTCCTGCCCGCCGCCACCACCGCCACCGCCGCCGCCCGACATCGAGGCGGCCGGCTTGAAGTTCTTGTCGAAGGGCCGGATGCGCAGGAAGTAGATATCGCTGCTGGTCTGCTTCGCGCCGTTGACGGCGTCGTTATCCGTGGCGCGCGCGTAATACGACACCGAGTCGCCGGCCTTGACGCCGAGTTCTTCCATGTAGAACGTATGGCCCGCGGTCACTTCGGCGGTCGGCTTGGCGCCGTTGAACAGCGGAATCGTCTTCTCGGCGCCGCCGTTGATCGAGTAGACCAACTGCAGGTTCTTCACCGCGTAATCGTCATCGGCCTTCGCTTCGACGAAGAATTCCTCGACCGGCGTCGCATCGGTATCGCGTCCCGGCTTCGACAGCTTGACCGTCGGCGCCTGATCGCCCAGCAGGTCGACCGTGTATTGCGGCGACGCGGTCAGGCGTTCGCCTTTCGGAGAATCCAGCTCGATGCGGTAGAACCCGTCGTGTTGCGCGGTGAAGTTGCCGGTCAGCGTGCCGTCGGCATTCACGCTCAGCGGCGCGGTTTCCTTTTCACCCAGCACCACGTGCCCACCCTTGGTCGCCATCGTCGGCGTGATGGTCAGCTTGACGGTGGTGCCCTTCAGGACGGCGATGTCGCCGCCATCCTCGATCTTGCGCGGCTCGAGGCCGGTGTACGACGGATAGGTGTATTCGAGATCGATCTTCTTTGCGTACGGCAGCTCGACGACGTTGAGCTTGTGTGATGGGGAGCGGACGCCGGCCGCCTCGACGACGTAGTCGAGCGGCTCGGCGAGATCGAACAGCATCCCTTCGTACGATCCGTTCTCACCCTTCACCATCGGCACGCGTTCGAAGGCGGTGGCCGATCCCTTGCGGATCAGGATGGCCGCTTCGGCGGCGTCAAAACCCGACAGCGTCGCGGTGATCATCTGATCCGCGCCCTTGGCGACGGTGGCGTCACCGGGCTTCACCTGGATGCGATACGGCGCCGCGGCTTCGACGTCACGCGAGATTACGAAGATCGCCGACAGCGTGTGACGGAAATACGCGGGGCCAAAGGCGAACAATACGATCGCCGCCGCCGCGACACCCCCCGCAATCCACACGTACCGCTTCATCGGCTCGCGCTCGATGCGCTGGCCTTCCTGGATCTGGTGCACGCGCTCGATGGCGTTTTCGATGAGACGGCGAATCAGCTCAGGCGACCACTCGCCCGGCCGCTCGGTGGCTTCCATGGCGCTGAGGATCGTGGAATCGAGCGTCGGCTCGTGCTCTTCGAGGTAGAGGGCGACTTGTTCGTCGGTCACCTTGCGCGACAACGGGCGCGCGAAGAACCACGTCGCGGCGGCCACCAGCACGAGCGCGGTGATGATCCGGAACGACAGGATCGCGGTGGGCGCGAACTTGAGGGCTTCGAGGGCGTAGGCGATCGCGATGATCGCGACCACGCCGGCGAGCAGGAATCCGACGGCGCCGCGCAGCGCCAGCTTGATGCGCCAGCGGCGGCGAACCTGCCGGACCACCTCGAGTAATTGCGCGCGGGCATTAACCTCACCCATGGATGCTCTCCCTCGATAACCGGTGCGCCAGAGCCGTTTCCGCGATCAAAAGCAGGATACCCGCGAACAGCAGGTACCACCAGACTCGTTGCGCCAGTTCCTGCGCCTCATCCGGTAAGACGTCCGGGGCCGACGATGAGCCGGCCGTCCCATTGCCGGTCACCGCGGCGACCAGCTCTTTCGGATCCATGCGATCGAGATTCGACTCGGCCAGGTTGACGTTGCTGGCGGCCACGATCACCGTCCCCGCCTCCCGTCCCGCACTGCGAATCTCGTAGAAACCCTGCTCGGTCATCTCGAGTGCGGCCGCCGGAGGGGCGGGCGCGCCGGGGGCGGCCGGCTGTGGCGCCGCGAGCGCGCGACGCTGCCCTGACGGCGTCAGGATGGCGCGGCCGACGCCGGCACGCGCCGCACTGCCGGACGTCGCACCGGCCGCGATCTCCGCCGCATCGACGTCAAGGACCTGGCCGATCGTCAGCCACGACGGCTGTTCGTGGAACCCCGACAGGTGCCTGCCCAGTTGATGCACGAACGGCAGGAACATCGGCTTCAAGGCGAGGTCGTTCCAGCTCAGGTCGAGCGTTGACGCGTAGACCAGCACGCGGCCGCGGCCGGCGTTTCTTTCGACGAGCGCCGGCTCGCCGGTATCGAATCGCGCCAGCACGCTCGCATCCTTCGCGGCGCTCAGGGCGCGATAGGAATAGAACCGCGCCGTCGAAAAGTCGCCGCTGCGTGGCGCGCGAAACGGCTCGAAGATCGCGTGGCCGTAATCCATGCCGCTCAATCGCGCCGCACCCCGCGTCCGATCGACCGGCGGCCCGATCGACGCCGGCAGCCACGCCGCGCGAGACGCCGGCCACGATCCGCGCGGCCCGAGCGCGATCATCAATCCCCCGCCGCCTTCGACAAACGTCACCAGCCTGGCCGCCGCCGCGTCGCTGATCGGCACGTCGTTGAGGATGATGACGCGCGCGCGAGTCATCGAATCATTGGCCAACGCGTCGGGTGACTGCATCGACGCGTCGAACCGCGGCGCTTCGCCAATCGCCAGCGCGCGTGACAGATATAACGTCGCGTCTGCGGAGGCCTGCGACACGGCCATGACCGGCACGGGCGCGGACGGCGTGATGGTGAAGTTGAAGACGTTGTCGCGCGCCAGCGCATCGACCGCGGCGCCCGCCGTCGCGCCGAGCCGGACCACCGCGCGCGTGTTCGGCGCGGTGATCGTCAGCGGCGCAAACGACACCGACGAGGACGAGTTGCCCGGCGTGCTGATCTTCAGGTCCTGCACGACCCGGCCATCGATCTCGAGTTGGATCGTGACGTCATTCGCCGCGGTCGCCGTGCGATTCATCACGCCGGCGGTGACCGTGACGCGTTCGGGCTGGCCGGCTTCGCGCGATCGCAATAACGCGACCGGTGTCAGCGCCAGGTTCGCCCCTTGCGCGCCTTCGACGACGGCGGTCGTAATGGTCGTGCCGCCGGGCATCCGCAACGTGTCGTCCGGCTGCCAGCCGCCGCGCTGGAAGTCGGACACGATCACCACTTCCTTGCGCGGCAGCAGCGACTCCGACAGCAGGCTGCCGGCGAGTTTCAGCGCCGGCGCATATTTCGTGGATCCCGGTCCAGGCGCGGCCGCGTTGATCTCGGCGACGGCGCGCGATCGATCCGGCGTCGATCGCAGGGCCACTTCCGACGTGTCCGCAAACAGCACCAGCGAGATGCGATCTGCCGGCGTCGCGCTCGCAATCGCCGCCGCGGCGGCCTTTTGCGCGCGCGCCCACGAATCGCCGTAGCCCATGCTGTAGGAGCGATCGAGCAGCACCACGATATCGCGGGCGCCGCCCGGCGCCGCCGCGACGCTCGAGCCGCGCAGGAACGGCCGCGCGAACGCCAGGACAATCAACGCGATCGCCGCCAGCCGCAGCGCCAGCAGCAACCAGTCACGAATCCGGCGGCGCTGCACCGACTCGTACGGAATCTTGCGCAGGAACATCAGCGACGGGAATTCGACGACGGACTTGCGTTCCTTCTGGGTGAGATGGATCAGCACCGGCACCGCGAGTGCGGCCAGCCCGAGCAGGAACAGCGGTGTCAGAAACGACACTTACCTGGTCCTCGCCATCCGCTGCCGCATCGACAGGAAGCGGAACAGCGCGTAATCGAGCGGCATGCCGGTGTTGAGCAGCATGTAGTCCACCGGCTGCGCGCCCGCCTTGCTCGTCAGCGTATCGATGTGCGCCTGCACCAGCGCCCGGTAGTCGGCGGCGAGCTTCGACGGCACGATCGGCATCTGGTCGCCGCTCTCCATGTCCTCGAAACTCGACGGCTCGGAGAAGGAAAAGTCGATCTCCTGCGGATCCAGGATGTGAAACAGGGCCACGTCGTTGCCGCGATGCACGATCGGCCCGACGGCGTGGAAGATCTCTTCGGGCTCCGCGTAGAAGTCCGAGATCACCACGATGATGCCGCGGCGGCCGAAGTGTTCGGCCAGTTTGCGCAGCGGCCCGACCAGGTTGCCCGGCCTCGCCGGCCTGGCCCGCTCCAACGTGTGCAGCACCACGTCCAGGTGTTTCGCTGACGGCGGAATATGCTCCACCACTTCACTGTCGAACGTGATCAACCCGACCCGATCGCGCTGGGCGTTGGCCAGGTACGCCAGGCATGCGGCCAGGGTCTTGGCATATTCGAGCTTCGAGATCTTCCCGCCGAAACCCATCGATCTCGACACATCCAGCAGCACCGAGAAGTTGGCGTTCGAGTCGGCCTCGAATTCCTTGATGTAGTACTTGTCGGTGCGCGCGTAGACGCGCCAGTCCAGGCGCCGGATGTCGTCGCCCGGCACGTAGCCGCGGTGCTCGGCAAAATCCACCGACGCCCCGTAGAACGGCGCCCGGTGCGTCCCGTTGATCAGGCCGTCGACGACGGTTTTCGCGATCAGCTCGAGGTTCCCGATCCGTGACAACACCACGGGATCGATGAACTTCGCGCCGGGCATGGAACTGTTGGCCATTACTCTCCGCAGGCGGGTCTAAAGACCCGCCTCTACATACCGGACCTGGGCACCGGGATCGACTCGAGCAAGGTGTCGATCAGCGAATCGGTGGTGATGCCTTCCGATTGCGCATGGAAGTTGGTCAGCACGCGGTGTCGCATCACCGAGTGCGCGACGGCGCGGATATCGTCGAAGCTGACCGCGTAGCGGCCGCTGGTCAGCGCGCGCGCCTTGCCGGCGAGCACGAGATACTGCGCGGCGCGGACGCTGGCGCCGAACGCGATCCACTTCTTGATCGACTCCGGGCAGGTCGGGCTCTTCGGGCGGCTGGCGCGCACCAGCGACAGCGCGTAACGCATCACCGGATCGGCCACCGGCACCCGGCGCACCAGGCGCTGGAACGCCACCAGGTCCGGCCCGCTGACCGGCTTCTCGAACACCGGCTCGAGGATCGCCGTCGTCGTCTTGACGACCATGAACTCTTCGTCTTCAGGCGGATGCTCGATGACGATGTGGAACATGAAGCGATCGAGCTGCGCTTCGGGCAGCGGATACGTGCCTTCGAGCTCGATCGGGTTCTGCGTGGCGAACACGTAGAACGGCTCTTCGAGCTTGTAGGTGCGGCCCTGGATGGTGACGCGGTGCTCCTGCATCGCTTCGAGCAGCGCCGACTGCGTCTTCGGCGGCGTGCGGTTGATTTCGTCGGCCAGCAGGATGTTGCAGAAGATCGGCCCGGGCGAGAACACCATCTGGCGCCGGCCGGTGGCGGAGTCTTCCTGGATGATGTCGGTGCCGGTGATGTCCGAGGGCATCAGGTCGGGCGTGAACTGGATGCGCGAGAACTTCAGGTCCAGCACCTTCGAGATGGTGTGAATCAGGAGCGTCTTCGCCAGGCCGGGGACGCCGATGATCAAGCTGTTGCCGCCGACGAACAACGTCAACAGCACCTGGTTGATGATGTCGTCCTGGCCGATGATCTGCTTCTTCAGCTCGGTGATGATGCGATCGCGCCCGACCTTCATGCGGTCGGCAAGCGCGATGTCATCAGGAGTATTCATTTCGATCGTTTCCACGCATGCTCCTCTGCTGTGGTCTTAAAGTCTTAGGGGCTTAGGGTCTTATAAGACCCTAGGTCCCTAGGACCCTAAGTCCCTTAGTGCGTCATTCCGTACACGACGTAGTTCACTCCGAACTTGTAGGCGTCGTTCGATATATCGACCGGCATGTAGCCGGTATCCGAGAACTCCCAGTACTCGCCGAGATCGTGATTGGAGTTCGCCACGGCCATCAGCCGCTTGTGCGGGTCATTGTCCTCGAAAAGGCCGAGCCATTCGGCGCGGCCGTAATAGCTGTCGACCTCGAGCGACCGGATCTCGAAGAACGAATGAAAGATCGGGTGGTCGGTCGTCAACGGCCGCCACACGGCGTCCGGCAGCACCTGCTGCATCTGCGCGAACAGGTTCTGGTTATGGAAGGTGCGGAAGTCGTCGAAGATGATGAAGCCGCCCTTCTTCAGGTAGTTGCGCAGCCCCGCCGCTTCCGCCTCGTTCAGCGACCAATAGCCCGGTTCCGACATGTAGGCGATTGGAAACAACCCGAGGTCGGGATCGTCGAGCGTCATGATGTTGCCCTCGTCGATGAACGTCTCGACGTTGGTGATCTCGTCGAGGATCTTGAGGAAATGAAAATCGGCGCGGGGAAAATCGTGATGCCACGGCGGCTCGCGGCGCGATCGCCCGCCCGAGAGATCGCGATAGCTGAGGCGCACGAATGAAAACCGCCCGTCGTAGCCGGCCTTCAGGTCCGGATCATCAGCCCGCATGTTGAAGTCGGGGGCAGCCCCCAGATTCGACATGCTGCCGCTGACGACGGCGACCAGGATCAGCGCCTTACGCCAGGCCGACGACACGTCGATACCCCCATTCGGCGCACAGCAGTCCCACCAGCAACATCAACACGATCGGCATGTGCCAGAGCTCGTGCTCTTCGACCGTGGTCACGCCGCGGCCGGTGTAGCGCATGTCGTCCGCCAGCGTTTTGGTGTTGGCCGGATCGTAGAACCGTCCGCCGGTCTCATCCGAAATCCGGCGCAAGGTGCCCGCATGCATCGTGGCGTCGAAGTACTCGGCGTCGCCGGGCGCGGCGCGGAAATGCGTCACGGCGCTGCCGACGAGTTTGCCGGCGCGCATCGCTTCGATCTTGGCTTGATACCAGCCGGGCACCTTGGTCGGAACCGAGACGGTGTATTGGCCCGCATGCTCGCCGTCCCACGACATCGGCACATCGGACACGGTGCCGTCCGGCGCGGTCACGGTCGCAAGCACCGCAGCGTCATTCAATTCCACGAACGAGGGATCGACCACCGCCGCGCTGAGCGTGGCGGCCTCGCCCGGATCGACGCGTTCGGTGCTCAACGACGGCTCCACTTGATCGGGCACGCCGTCCACCAGCCACCGCAACAACTGGCGCCAGTAGTTCTCGTGCGTCATGTCCTCGAGCGGAATCGACGCGTGCATCTGCCACAGCCACGAATCCTGCGGCAGGAAGGCGAAGGACTTGCCGCGGCCGTAGCGCTGGAAGATCAGCATCGGGCGCTCGGCGCGCGATTCATCGGTGCCCATCAACAACACGGTCGCGCCCGGCTTCACGCCGTCGATGCGGTTCACCGCCGTCACGACCGGCAGCGTGCTCCAGCGTTCCGCCGACGCCGCTTCGTTGGCGCCGAGCTGCGTCACCGCCGTCGCCGCACCGGCGCGCGTCGGCTTCACCGTCAGCCGCATCACCGTGCCCTTCGGCTGCACCTTCGCGCGATCGAGGATCACCGGCAACACGTCCGCGACGGCCGTGCCGGCATAGCCGCCCTCGGCAAACGCGCGCGGGCCGCCGAGCATCAACAGGCCGCCACCGCGGCGATCGACAAACTCCGAGAGCATCTTCAGTTGATCGCCGGTCAACGCCGACGCTTCGAGGCTGCCGATGATCACCGAGCGATACGCAAACAATTCCTCGCGGGTCTTCGGAAACGCCGCGATCAGCTCATCAGGACTATCCACGCCCTGCCGCAGGTACTTGTTGTCGGCGGTGCGGACCAGGCCGGTGACGATGATGTTGTCGCCTTCGGGGATGGCGCGGCGGATGAACTTGTATTCAAAGCGCGGCTCGCCCTCGAAGTAGAGAATCTTTTCCTTGCGGTCGCGCACGTCGATCAACGCTTCGCGCGCGTTGTTCTCCGTCACGAGCTCGCCGGCTTGCGGCGACACGCGGAAGCGCAGCACGCGCGGACCCGCTTCGTTGACCGTGAAGCGCACCGGGATCGATGCCGGCGCGCCCGCATCAGGCAGCGACACCTGCTGCGTGCTGACCAGCGTGCCTTCGTCCTCGACGTCGAGCGTCACCTTCTGCCCGTCGTATCCGGACTGCGACAGCACCACGTCGACCATCAGCGTCGTGCCCTTGAGCGCCGTCTTCGGCGTCACCACGCGGCCGACCTGGATGTCCTTCGACAAGGTCTCCTTGCCGACGCCGATGGTGAAGACCGGCAGGCTCTCCGCCTTGAGGCCGAGAATCGCGTCGCCCAGCGCCGCATCCGCCGTGTCGGCGCCGTCGCTGACCATCACGAGGCCGGCCACCGGCAATCCCGCCAGCTCCTGGCGCACGCCCGACAACGCGGCGCCAAGACGCGACTGCGATCCGCCAAAGGTCAGGTCGCTTTCCTGGGTGGTGCGTGAGGGCGCGTTCGAAAAACGGAACGTGCGCACGGTGAAGCGTTCGGAGAGCGCCTTGAGCAACGCGCCGTTGGCGCCGAACTCACCCTTGATGTACGACGAGCGTGGCTGCCCGTTGACGTCGGCGATCTGCATGCTGCGCGAATCGTCCAGCAACACGCCGACGAAGTTCTGTTGCGGCACCGCGGCCTTGACCACCAGCAGCGGCCGGAACATGCACACCAGGATGATGCCGAGAATCGCGAACCGAATCACCGCCAACGCGACGCGATCGCGCGTGCGTCCCGTGCCGCGACGGCTGCGATAGGCGTAGACCGTCAACCCGGCGGCGAGCGCAAGGGCGGCCGCGGCGAGATACGACCCGGTCGAGGCCGCGAACCGGAATTCCCCCTGACGGAACACGACGGGAGACAGGTCGAAGAAAAATCTGAAGAGGGCGTCGAACACGAATTTCTCAGGATTCTACTTCGGCCTCAGACCGCCAGGGCCACAGAAGGCGCAGAAATCACAGATAGGTCACAATGCTCCATGGCACAGCTCACCCGGCGAGCATGGCTCTTTTTGGCGGCGGCCGCCGCCCCGGCAGCAGCATTCGTCACTCCGGCCTGGGCCCAGTCTGTCAGACGCCCAGCGTTGCAGAATGGCCGACGCTATTTGCAATACGACGTCTTCACCGACCAGCCGCTGGCCGGCAATCAACTGGCCGTCTTCACCGACACCGCGGGCATCAGCACCGAGCAGATGCAGGCGATGACCCGCGAAACGAAATTCTCCGAATGCACCTTCGTCGAGCCGCCCCAGGCCGCCGGGACGGACGTGCGCCTGCGGATCTTCGGGCCGGCGAGCGAGCTGCCATTCGCCGGACACCCCGTGATCGGATCGGCGTTCGCGCTGGCCGACGATGGCGTGATTGCGGCGGGACGAAAGGAATTTACCTTTGGCCTCGGCATCGGGCCGACGCTGGTCGAGCTCGAGTGGGCGGACGGCGCAGAGGGACGGCGCCTGAAGTTTGCGTGGATGACGCAACAGAAGCCGGTGTTCGGCCCGACGCTGAACGCACCGGGCCCGCTGGCCGCGGCCCTCGGCCTCGATCCGTCGGCGCTTCGGCCGGGCGTGCTGCCCCAGGAAGTGAACTGCGGCTCGCCGTTCTTCATGGTGCCGCTCGTCTCGCGCGCCGCCGTCGATCAAGCCGTCGTCGACCTCCGCGCCGCGGCGGCGATGTTCGAAGCCGCCAGGATCACGCGCCGCGGGCTGTTCATCTTCTCGACCGAGCCGGGCGCCGATGGCGCGACCGTCTACAGCCGCATGATGGGCGCGAACGAAGATCCCGCAACGGGTTCCGCGAGCGGGCCGTTGGGGTGTTATCTCGTCAGGCATGGCCTGGTGCCCGCCGACCAAGCCTGCTCTATCGTCAGCGCGCAGGGCGTGAAAATGGGGCGGCCCAGCCGCATCCACATCAAGATCGATCTAGCCGGCGGCGAAATCTCCCGTGTCCGCGTCGGCGGCACCAGCGTCCTGGTCGGCGAAGGCCGCCTCAGATCGGCATAGAATTGTTCAAAGGACGACACCGATGTTAGCGACCATTCCGATCACCAAGACTTCTGCGTCACGATTGACCCCCGAGCTGCGCGACAAGGCGGCGTTCGGCGCCGTGTTCAGCGACCACATGCTGGTCGCCGATTACGTCAACGGCAAGTGGGGCGAACCGAAAATCATTCCCTACGGCATGCAGCTGCTGAACGCCGCACCTGCCGTGGCGCATTACGGCCAGGGCATCTTCGAAGGCTTCAAGGCGTTTCCGCGACCGAATGGCGGCGCCGTCGTGTTCCGCGCCGACGCGAATCACGCGCGCATGGCGAAGACCTGCCAGCGCATGGCGATGCCGGAAGTGCCGAAGCACATCTTCATCGACGGCACACTGGCCCTCGTGCAGCTCGATCGCAACTGGATTCCGGAGACCGAAGGCAGCGCGCTCTACGTGCGCCCGGTGCTGTTCGCAACGGGCGAGACGCTCGGCGTCAAGCCGTCGGAGTCGTTCCGCTTCATCATCGAGACGTGCCCGAGCGCGCCGTATTTCTCGGGCTCGGTCGACCTGATCGCCGAAGACGTCTACGTGCGCGCGTTTCCCGGCGGCACGGGCGCGGCGAAGTGCGGCGGCAACTACGCCGGCAGCATGATCGCGTCGCTCGAGGCGCAGAAGAAGGGCTTCCACAACGTGCTGTGGCTCGACGGCATCGAGCGCCGCTATGTCGAAGAGGCGGGATTGATGAACGTCGCGTTCGTGATCGACGGCGCGGTCGTGACGCCGCCGCTTGGCGGCACCATCCTGCCGGGCATCACGCGCGACAGCGTCCTGACGCTGCTGCGCGAAATGAACCTGCCGGTGGAAGAACGCCGCATCACGATCGACGAAGTGTTCGAGGCGCACGGCAAGGGCATCCTGCAGGGCGCCGCGGGTCTCGGCACCGCCGCCGTGATCGCGCCGCTCGGCCGCCTGCGCCACAAGGATCGCGAGATCACCGTGCCGGCGATGGCGCCCTCGTCTCCGCTCGCGAAGGCCGGAGCGGAACTCGAAGCGATTCGCTCGGGTCAGAAGGCCGATCGCCACGGCTGGTTGATGGCGATCTAGGCAGGGATCAGGGATCAGGGATCAGGGTAAGCCCGGCGGCGTTTCGGAAGGGTCCTGGCCAACGACGACAGTCCACGGCCGGACCTTCCATGCCTTGACGAGACCCGACTTGAAGTACGGGTCGTTGTTCACGAAGTTCTCCACCACGGACTTGTCATTGACGCGAAACACCAGCATCGCCTCGGCCGGTTCGCTGAGCGCACCGGCCATCACCAGCTCGCCGCGGTCGTAGGCATCGCGGACTTCTTTCAGATGCGCCGGCCGAAACGGCGTGCGCTTGTTCACGAAGTCCTCGACGACGTCATACGACAAAACGAAATAAGGCACGATTCCCCCCTGCTCCCTGCTCCCTGATCCCTGATCCCTGATCCCTGATCCCTGATCCTATCGCTTCAGCAATTCCTCGAGCGTGTGGACTTCACCATTCTTGATGACGGTCCGCACCTTTCGGGCGTTCTTGATGTCGGTCAGCGGATCGTCGGTCACGATCACCAGGTCCGCCAGCTTCCCCGCTTCAATCGAACCGAGATTGGCGCCCTCGCCGAGCGCCTCGGCGGCGCGCATCGTCGCCGTCTGCAACACCTCGAACGGCGTCAGTCCCGCCTCCTGAAAGATCTCGAGCTCGGTGTGGTACGCCAGCGCATACGGAAAGATCGGCGAGTCGGTGCCGGCGATGACGATGCCGCCGCCCTTGACGATGCGGCGGACGAGATCGCCCATGGGTCTCACGACCTGAGTGAGCGCGTCGAAGTCTTTCGGCGCAATGCTCTTCGCCTGGCGCTCCATCTCGGCCACCACGTACGGCGGGAACAACGCGCGGAAACGATCGTCGATGCGCGACGGATCCTTGGCCAGCATCAGCGGAAACGCACCGCCGGTGATGCCGATCGTCGGCGTAATCGTCATCTTCGATGCGATCAACAAGTCGCTGACGTCCTGGTAACTGTTGAAGAGCGCGGTGACCTTGGGTGAGTAGCCGCGACGGCTGGTCCCGCGAATGTGCTCGACGCCATCGGCGCCCGAAGCCACCGCCGGATAGATTTCGTGAGACGTGACGGGCATTCCATTCGCGTGCGCGAAGTCGATGATCTGTGTCTGCAGCCGATCGTCGAGCCGCACGTAGGTCTTGATCAAGTCGTAATCCAGCTGCCTGGTCTTCGCCAACTCCTGCGGCAGTTGCGCGCCGCTCGACAACGGCACACCGCCGGCATAGTAGATGCGCGCGCCGTCGAAGGGACCGCCCGTCGAGAACACGCGCGGGCCGCGACGCTGGCCGGCGCCGATCGACTCCTTCATCTCCAACGCTTCGAAAGCGTCGGCGGCGGGATTGCGCACCGACGTGATGCCGTACGCAAGCCAGATGCGCCCGAGCCGCTCGCCCCAGTCGGTCGTGAGATGGGCGTGCATCTCGATCAAGCCGGGCATGACGACATCGTTGCCGGCATCGATGACGCGACCGGTGTGCAGGTCGGCGCGATGATCGGTGACCTGCTCGATGCGATTGTTGCGGATGATGATGTCGACGGCGGTTCGCAGCGTCGGTGACTTGCCATCGAACATGCGGTTGGCATGCACGACGAAGCGGCCTTCTGGAATCGACGGTTGCCAGGAGAGATTCACCGGCACATCCGTGGTCCGGTTGTCGGTGGTGTCAACGAGCTTGAGGCCGCTCGCGGTCTGATACAGCAGCCGCCGCGAATCCGCGGCCCACGAGGGTGAGTCCGCAAGCTCGGTCGAAACGCGTCGAGGGGCGCCCGTGACATCACCCGTCGCAGTGGTCGGCATCACCTGCATGACGCCGTCCATCACGAACGCCATCTTCGAACCATCGCGCGACCAGACCGGCCCATCGTGCGCGCGCGTGCCGATTGAATGGTGCTGGACCGGGTTCAACTTTCGGTCGGGCGCACCCGTCGTCGACACCATGAACAGCTGGTTGGTGCCTTCGCGGAAGCGGCTCGAGTAGGGCTGGAGATCAGTGATCGCGATGAGGCCTTCGGGCGCCCAGGTCGGACGGCCGACGTCATGCATCGGCGCGTGCACGGGCGCCGGCCGGCCGGTGACCGCGAGCGCGCCCTGCCGCGTGATGTAGGCGATTTCGGATCCGCGAGGGGCCCACGCTGCCTTGGTGGCTTCGCTGGCGACCTTCTTGTCGGCGCCGCTCTCGATGTCGCGCACCCACAGATCCATCACGCCGTCTCGATCGGAGGAGTACGCGATCGACTTGCCGTCCGGCGACCAGGTCGGATCCGTCTCCACAAACCGGTCGTTGGTGATCTTCTTCGCGGCGCCACCCACGGGCATCAGCCAGAGATCGCCGAGCGCGGCGAACACCACTTGCGTGCCATCGGGCGAAATCACCGGCGAGAGGATCCCCTGCACCGGCCGCGAGGTGCGCGAATCAAAATCGTGAACCCGATGCGTGTACGGCGTCCGCGTGAACGACACCGCCGCCGTGAACTCGATCGTTGCCGCCGAACCACCCGTCGTCGATCGCTTCTTGATCTTGCCGTCCGCGGTGTAGATGAACTCGGTCGGCGAGGTCCACTGCGCGCGGAATGGGAACACGTCTTCGTTCGAAGTAACCGCCCGGCCGTCGAGCACCAGGTCGCTCTTATTGTTAGCGACGACGTTGTAGATGACTTTCGAGCCGTCGGCACTCCACGCCGGCGCGCTCGCCGCACCGGTCGCGACGCCGGCCATCGCCGCTTCGACGCCACTGGCCGCATCGATCGTCCACACACCGCGGCGATCTTCGCGTTCGCTGACGAAGGCGATCTTCGAGTTGGCGGGAGAATAGGCCGGCGCGAAATCGTTGGCGGCGTTGCGGGTGATCTGCCGAACCGCGCCGCTCGCGAGATCCAAATCCCAGATGTCGTAGTTGCCCGATCGATCGGACGAGAACGCGAGATGCGCACCGTCGCGCGACCACGACGGCTCGCGATCGTCGAACGGTCCATCGGTGACCGCCTTCAGGCCGGTGCCGTCGGCATTCATCACATAGAGATGCCAGACCCCGTCTGCGTACCCTTGGAAAGCGACGCGCCGATTGTCCGAGGCCCACGCCGGCTGCCGCGCATCGAGGAATTCATCGGTCACGCGTTTCGCCGCGCCGCCGGTGACGGGCAGCGTCCACAGGCTGCCCTGCACATCGATCATCAGGGCCCGGCCGTCGGGCGACAGGGCCGCCGCCATATTCGTGCCTTCACGGAAGGTCACGGTGATCGATGACGGTGCGGTCGATGATTGCGCGGTGAGCGCCAACGCGGCAGCGATCAAGGTTCCGGCCAGTTTCATGATGGCCAAAACCTTATCACCGCCGGCGAGCGCTGCGGGTTACTTCGCTCCCGCGGCCTTGAGGATCTTCGCCGCTTCGGGGCACGCGCCGGCTTCGGTCATGATCGTCATCCCGGGCGCGCGTTGATACGTGAGGCTGGCCTTCCGGTCGACGAGTGCCTGCACCACCTTGGGCTGGCACATCATCACCGCCCAATTGAGCATCGGCACGCCGTACTGATCCTTGCCGTTGGGATCGACGCCCATCTTGACGATCTCCACCGCCCCGGCTTCGTTCTTCTCCATCATCAACTTCACGAGGACTGCCGGTGACGGCGGCTTGGGAGCGGCGACCGGCTCGGGCTTCGGCGCGGCCGGTGCAGGCGCGGGCTTGGCGACGGCAGGCGGCGGGGCAACCGCCGGCGCCGGCTTCGGTGCCGCCATCGACGCGAACTCCACCTTGACGCCGTACTTGTGATCGTCAAACGCGCGCGGCGACAGGGTGAGCGATCCCGAGCCGGGCTTCGCGGCCTTGTATTCGAACCACGCCCCGGGCAGCACCACCTTGCCGTTCAAGCCCTTGTGGAAGACCGAGACATTGACGAGCCGGGGGCCATCGATGCGCAGCATCAGCGCCGTGATCTCGCCTTTGCGCGCCCGCATCGACAGGTCGATGTCGTCGTCCGGCGGCGTCTCGCCCAGGGGTTTGTCGGTCAGCACCACCAGCAGATCCTGCTTGCTGCTGTCGAACAGGCCTTCGACCTTCGTCTCCACGGCGTATGCGAGCGTGACCGCTGTCGAGTCGTAGGTGAACGAGCCGGCCGCCTTGCCGGGTTCGGCGGCGCGCAGGGTGACCAGCGCGATCAGCGCACCAGCGGCGATAGCGGCCAGGTGCGTGCGCGACACCAGCTTTTCGTGGGTGCTCAACATGACGGGAATACCTCTACGGGGTTTGATACGGAACCGCCGTCGATATTACCGCCGCCCGTCAGCCGCGCAGTCTGCCCGCCAACGTCTTGGCAATCACCTCGCCGTGGAAGCGCCCGTTCTCGATGAACACCGTGCCGGTCTGCTTCCCCGCCACCTGGCCGCCGGCGACGAATAAACCGGGGACCCGCGTCTCGTACGTGTCGACGTCGTATCTCGGCGCCAGCGTGTCGGGATCGATCTCGACGCCGATGCGGCGCATGAATTCCGGATCGGCGCGATAGCCCGTGAGGAGCAGCACGCCTTCAGCCGGAATCGTCACGCCCGTATCAAGCACGACCTCATTGGATCGAATCTCGACGACGTGGGCGTTGAAGTGGGCGGCGATCGATCCTTCCTTGACGCGATTTTCGATGTCGGGCTTGACCCAGTACTTCACCGAGTCACCGAAACCCGGGCCACGATGCACCATCGTGACGTGGCCGCCGGCGCGGTGAATCTCCAACGCCGCTTCCGCGGCCGAATTCTTGCCGCCGACAATCACGACGCGCTGCCGGTAGAAGGCATGCGCCTCCTTGTAGAAGTGCGACACGTGCGGCAGGTCTTCGCCGGGGATGTTGAGCATGTTGGGCCGCTCGTAGTAGCCCATCGCCAGCACCACGTTGCGCGCTTCGCGGACGCGCGTCACGCCACGAGACGTGCGCGACGACACGACGAACGGATCATCGGCACCCGTGGGCGGCTCGATCGTCTCGACTTTTTCGAACAGCGACACTTGCAGCTGAAAGGTGTCGACGACCTTGCGGTAGTAGCGCAGCGCTTCGGCGCGGGTCGGCTTTTCGAACGGGGTGGTCAGCGGAATGCCGCCGATTTCGAGCAGCTCAGGTGTGGTGAAGAATACCATGTTGAGGGGAAACCGCGCGATCCCGTCGACCAGCGATCCCTGTTCCATGACCACGTAGTCGAGCCCGAAATGCTTGGCGGCGATAGCGGTGGCGAGGCCGGACGGCCCGGCGCCTACGATAATTACGTCTCTGACTGGCATCTCACATCAATTCTAACGGGGTAAGATGCGCCATGCGCGCGAGGGTCAGCATCGCCGTGGCGTTTCTTTGTGTCGGCGCCGTCGCCGTTTCCGCCCAGGCCCCAAGCCCCAAGCCCCAAGTCCCAAGCCCCGTTTTCCGCGCCGGCGTCGAGCTGGTCTCGATCGACGTCACCGCCCTCGACGCCAACGGCCGGCAGGTCACCGATCTGGCCGCGGCCGACTTCCAGGTCGAGATCGACGGCGACAAGCGCCAGGTGTCGACCGCCGAGTACGTGCGCTCCGTCGATCCGCTGCGCGTCATCGGCGCGCCCGCGAGAGTCGCGGTCCCCGACGAAACATTCTCCTCGTCCAACACCAAGGGCGCGCCGCGCGGCCGCCTGATCGTGCTGCTGATCGACCAGGGCAACATCCGCACCGGTGCGGCGCGCCTGGTGATGAACCACGCGAAGAAGTTTGTCGACACGCTCACGCCCGAGGATCGCGTGGCGGTGGTGGCGGTGCCCGGCCCCGGCGAGCTGGTGGACTTCACTGCCGATCACGACAAGGTCCGCGAGGCGCTGCTGCGCATCGTCGGGCACGGGGAATCGCTGCGCACGCGCTTCAACCTGTCGATCACCGAAGCGCTGGCGCTCTACACGCATTCGAATGCGCAGCTCGCCAACGAGGTGATCCTGCGCTCGTGCGCGGCCGCGGCCGGCACCGAGATCGAACGCTGCGAACGGGCCGTCGAACAGGATGCGTCGGAGATGGTCAACGAGATCCGCCACCGCACCGACGAATCGGTCCGCGGCATGCGCGCGGTGCTGCAGGGCCTCGCCGGCCTCGAAGGACCGAAGTCCGTGATCCTGATGTCGGAAGGGTTGATCTTCGAAGGCCTCGGGAGTGAAGCGGACGAACTCGCGTCGATGGCCGCGGATGCGCGCGCCTCGCTCGACGTGTTGTTGATGGACGTGCCGCGCTTCGACGTCGCCCAGGCCATGCAACCCAACACGCCTCGGGAAGATCGCGAGTTGCAGGTCTCGGGCCTGGAGCAGTTGGCCGGCTCGGCCCGTGGCGAGTTGTACCGGGTCAACACCGGCGCGGAGTTCGCATTCGAGCGCATTTCACGATCGCTCGATGGCTACTACCTCCTCGGCGTCGAGTCGCGTCCCGAAGATCGCAACGGCAAGCGCCATCGCATCGGCGTCAAGGCCGGGCGCCGCGGCGTCACGGTGCGCTCGCGCCGCAGTTTCGTGACCAGCATGTCGGCCAAGGCGACGACGCCGGCGGATGCGGTGACGCGGGCGCTGCGATCGCTGCTGCCGATCAACGACCTGCCGATGCGGGTGTCGACCTGGATTTACAAGCAGCCCGGCGCCGCCAAGGTGCGCGTGCTGATCGGCATCGAAGCGGAACGCCTCGCGCAGCAACCACTCGACTACACCGTCGGCGTGGCGATGCTGAACAAGCAGGGCCGCGGCGTGGCGATGCCGATCGAAAAGAAGACGCTGGCCGCCAAGCCCGGCGACGAAGGCACCGCGGTCTACTCCAGCATGCTGACGGTCGATCCCGGCGAGTATCGCGTCATCGTCTCGCTGGCCGACAGCGAGGGCCGCGTCGGCAGCGTGACACGCGCCGTGACGGCGTTTCAGATGGATGGCCCCGGCGTGTCGATGGGCGATCTGATCGTCGGCGGCTTCGACGGCGGCGGAAACGCCAGGCTCGAACCGATGATCGAACCGGCCGTCTCCGGCGCCATGGCCGCGATGATGGAAGCCTACAGCGCACAGACCGCGGGACTCGAGGGCACGCTCGATATCCTGGCGAACGAAGATAGCGCGCCGCTGGCCAGCGTGCCGATGCACGTGTCGCCCGGCAGTTCGCCGGAGATCGCCAATGTCAGCGCGCAGTTCAACACCGCGACGCTGCCGCCGGGCCGCTATCTGGCGCGCGGCACGATCCGCCAGGACGGCAAGCCGCAGGGGCACATGCTCCGCCCGTTCCGCATCCTCGCCGCCACGACCGAGACCGGCGCCGCGCCCGCAGCCGCCGTCGTCACCAGGGAGATGGCGATGGTGCTGCTCGGCGGCGTGGCGAATTTCGATCGCAAGGAGTTACTCACGGCGGCGATGCTGTCGTCGATGTTTGCGATGGCGGACGGTCGCGCGAGTGGATCCAAGGCGGCGGTCAAGGAAGCGCGCGGCGGCGATCTCGGCAGCGCCGCCATGACCGCGCTCGCCGACAACGATCAGTCGCTGGCGACATTCCTGAAGGGCCTCGAGCTCTATCAATCCGCACAGCTCGACAAGGCGGCGATGCAGTTCCAGAACTCGATGCAGATGGCGCCGGCGTTCGCGCCCTCGAGGCTGTTCCTGGGTGCGGCGCTGGCAGAAGGCAACCGGCACCAGGAGGCAGCGGGCTTGATTCAAAGCGCCGCCACGGCGCCACCCAATGCGGCGATCGCGCGAATCGCCGGTGAGGAATGGATCAAGGCCGGCCAACCGGCGTTGGCGATCACTCCGCTCGAACTCGCCGTGCAACAACCGAACGCCGATGCGCGATCAAAGAAACTGCTGGGGATTGCGTATGTGCTCGGCGGACGAGCGACCGACGCGGTCGCCGTGTTGACGCCGTATCTCGAGACGAGTCCCGCCGACCAGGCGGCGTTGCTCGCGGCGATCTTCGGCACCTACCAGCGGCACCTGGGCGCGCCGCAGCCGGCGACGCTCGCCGCTGATCGCGCGAACGTGACGAAGTGGGCGAAGGCGTATGCGGGAACGAAGGGACCCATGCAGCCGTTGGTGGCGGCATGGGTCAAGCACGTCCTGAGTCCGTAGCGGCGGGTCCTGAGTCCGTAGAGGCGGGTCTTCAGACCCGCCTGCCGTTACGCGATCGCCTTATCCGTCGCGTACAGCCCCTTGTCGATGATTGCGAACGCTTCGGCGAGTTCCGCTTCGGTGATGCACAGCGGCGGATTCGTGAAGAAGCCATTCCATCGCACGAACGTGTAAAGCCCCTCCTCGCGGAAGAACTTCCCGAGCGCCTGCATCTCCGGCGCGGTGCCATTGAACGGCGCCATCGGCTCCATCGTCTTGCGATCGCGCACGAGTTCAACGATCCCGAACAGTCCGATCGAGCGCACGTCGCCGACGCACGGATGCTTCGCCTTCAACTCGGCGAGCATCTTCGACATCACCTTGCCGGTCGCCTTGGCGCGTGCGATCAGGTTGTCTTCTTCGTAGACCGCAATCGTCGCCAACGCCGCTGCGCAGCCGAGCGGATGGCTGTTGTAAGTCAGGCCGCCATAGAAGACCTTGTCCTTGAACACATCGGCGAGCTTCCGTCGAATCCCGACGGCGCCAAGCGCCACGTACGCACTCGTCAATCCCTTTGCCATCGTGACGATGTCCGGGACCACCTTCCAGTGATCGAAGGCGAACCATTCGCCGGTGCGGCCGAATCCCGACATCACCTCGTCGCAGATCAGCAGGATGCCGTGCTTGTCGCAGAGCGCGCGCACGCCTTCGAGGTAACCGTCGGGCGGCACGTGAATGCCGTTGGTGCCGGTGACCGTCTCCATCAGGAAGCCGGCGATCGTCTGCGGGCCTTCGAGCATGATCACTTCTTCGAGTTCGGCCAGCGCATCGGCGCCGGACAACGTGCCCCGCTTCGGCCCGTGGTACGGATGCGGCACGTGGATGATGCCCGGCATGCCGGGCTCCATCGCCCACCGGCGCGGATCGCCGGTCGCGGTCAGGCTGGCGCCGGTGCCGCCGTGATACGAGCGATAGCGCGCGAGGATCTTGTGGCGCCCGGTCGCGAGCCGCGCGATGCGAATCGCATTCTCGTTCGCCTCGGCGCCGCCATTGGTGAAGAAGAACACGTCGATGTCGCCGGGACAGATCTGCGACAGCTTCTGCCCGAGCCGCGCCCGCGCCTCGGTGGCCATGAACGGGTTCGCATACGCGAGCGTCGCGGCCTGGTCCTGGATCGCCTTGATGACCCGCGGATCGCCGTGGCCGATGTTGACGCACATCAACTGGCTGTTGAAGTCGATGAAGCGCTTGCCTTCCGGCGTCCAGAAGTGGATGCCCTTCGCCTTCGCCACCGGAATCGGATCGACACTGCCCTGCGCTGACCACTCGAACAACGAGTGTTGTTTCGACAGCGCCACCATTTCTTGTCCGTTCATAGTCTCCTCACGAAGCCAGCTTCATCACCGCAAGTGCCAACACCTTGGTGGCTGCAATGATGTCATCGACGCTGCAGTATTCATCCGGTTGATGTGCCAGGTCCAATTGACCCGGTCCATAGGCGACGCAGTGCGGGACACCCGCGAGGCGCGCCACGTGCTTGTGATCGTAAGTGCCCGGGCTGGCGACCAGCGACGCCGCCCGGCCCGTCACGTGCGCGATGGCGTCGGTCAGCGCGCCGATCACCGGCGCATCCTCGGGCGTGCGGGTCGGCTCGAAGATCAATCGATCCTCGATCGAAAACCGCACGTCGGGCATGCGGGATTGCGCCTTGGCGACCAGTGCGGCGATCTCGGCGCGGGTGCGCTCCAATCCTTCTTCCATCAGGAAGCGCCGATCGAATACCGCCCGGCACCGGTCGGCCACGCACGGACTCGGCGTCGCGTCCACCGGCTGCCCGCCTTCGATGCCGTTGATGTTGATCGTCGCGTGCCTCGAACCTTCGGGCACGACCGGCATGGTCGTCACGCGCCCAAACAACGCCGGCCCTAATTCATCACGGATCAGATCGAGCAGATGCGACATGCCCTCGACGGCGTTGATACCGAGATACGGCATGCTGCCGTGCGCGATGCGGCCCTCGGCGATCACCTCGAACCAATACACCCCGCGATGGCCGATGCAGACGCGATCGACCCCGAACGGCTCGGGAATGATCACCGCCCTGGTCCGCTCCTTCGACAGGAAGCGATTCTCCGCGAGCCAGCCCACGCCGGCAAAGCCCCCGCTCTCTTCATCCACGGTGCCGCTGATCTCGATCGGGGATTGATGCGGGATGCCGGCACGGCGAATCGCCTCGGCCGCGAACACCGCGGCGGCAAGGCCCGCCTTCATGTCGCACGACCCGCGGCCGTAGAGTTTGCCGTCGAAGATCTCGCCGCCAAATGGATCGCGCGTCCAGCCGTGGCCGGCGGGGACGACGTCGAAATGGCCGTTGAGATGAATGGCCGGCGCGTTTGCGGTGCCGGCGTGGCGGCCGATGACGTTGATGCGCGGGTGTTCCGGCGTGTGCTCGATGCGGCCGACCGCCGGCAGCAGCTGGACGTCGGCGCCGTGCGCGCGCAACTGATCGCCGATCACGTTGGCGCAGTGCTCGTACTCCTCACCCGGCGGATTCACGGTCGGAATGCGGATCAGGCGCTGCGTGAAGTCGATGATCTCCGCGGCGGCCCGGTCCACTTCGGCCAGGACCCGTTCGATGCGCATCCGTAGATCCTACTTATAATCGACCACCATGCGCCGTCACATTGCTGCCGCCCTGCTGCTCGTCATCGCGATCGGTTCGAACCGTGCGCTCCTCGGCGTGAGCAGGGCGCGCTGGACGCCGCAACCGAGCGGCGGAACGGCCTCGCTGCGCGGTGTCAGCGCGGTCAGCGACAGCATCGCCTGGGCCAGCGGCAGCGGCAGCACGGTGCTGCGCACCATCGATGGCGGCAAGACCTGGCAGCCCCAGACCGTCACGAGCGATCGTCTCGATTTCCGCGATGTCGACGCGATCGATGCGCGCACCGCGTACCTCCTGAGCATCGGTAACGGGCCGGCATCCCGGATCTACAAGACCACTGACGCAGGCGCGACGTGGAGGCTGCAATACACCAATCAGGATCCCAAAGGCTTTCTTGATGCGATGGCCTTCTGGGACGCCGCGCACGGCGTCGCCGTCGGTGATTCCGTGAACGGTGCGTTCTCGATCCTGCTCACGGCCGATGGCGGCAAGACGTGGACACCGGCGCCTGCCGGCGGACTACCGCCGGCGCTGGCGAACGAAGGCGCGTTCGCGGGAAGCGGCACGAATGTCACGGTGCACGGCGCCAACGAGGCGTGGTTCGCCACCGGTGCGGCAGCGAAGTCACGCGTGCTGCACACCAGCGATCGCGGGCGGACGTGGACGGTCGCCGACACGCCGCTCGGAGCCGGCCCTTCGACCGGCGCTTTTTCCGTCGCCTTCCGTGACGCGATGCACGGCGTGGTCGTCGGCGGCGATTATCAGAAGGAAGCGGACGCGACCGACAACCTCGCCGTCACCAGTGACGGCGGCCGCACCTGGACGCTCGTCAAGGAGCGCAAGCTGTCAGGCTTCCGCTCCCTCGTCTCCTATGTCCCCGGTACCAAGATGTCGCTCGTCGCCGTGGGCCCTCAAGGATCGGACTGGTCGGACGATGATGGGCGGAGTTGGACGCCGATCGAAGGACCGGGCTTCCACACCCTCAGCCTTTCGAAATCCGGGCGCGTGGGATTCGGCGCCGGCGGCAAGGGCGCCATCGGCCGGCTCGAGATCAGCGCCCGTTGATCCGCGTCCAGTATCATGTCTGACATGTTTCGACTCGACGGCAAGACCATCGCAGTAATTGGAGCTGGTTCAGGCATCGGGCGGGCCGTCGCGATGGGCGTCGCCGAACAAGGTGGTCACGTCATCTGCCTCGACGTCAACGCCGAGCAAGCGGCCGTCACCGCGGCGGCAATTACCGGCGCCGGTGGGTCCGCCGACGCCGGGCCGTGCGACATCACCAGCATCGTGTCCGTCCGGGACGCGCTGGCCAACTCGCTTCATCGTCGCGCCAGCCTCGATGGGATGGTGTGCACGCCGGCCATCAACGTGCGCAAGCCGATCTTGAAATACACGACCGAGGAATTCGATCGCGTCGTCAAAGTGAATCTGCTCGGCAACTTCAACGTTCTGCAGGCCGCAGGCCAGATCATGACGCTGCGAGGCAGCGGCAGCATCGTGCTGTTCTCGTCGATTCGCTCGCTCGTCACGGAGCCCGGCCAATCCGTGTATTCGATGACCAAGGCCGGCATCGTGCAACTCGTGCGAACCGCGGCGACCGAATGGGGCGAGCAGGGCGTGCGCGTCAATGCTGTCGGGCCTGGTGTGATCGAGACGCCGTTGACCGCGCCGATCAAGGCGCAGCCCGAGTGGTACAAGGCCTACGCCGACAAGACGCCAATGAAGCGCTGGGCGAAGGCGGAGGAGATGGCCGGCCCAACCGTGTTCCTGCTCTCCGACGCCGCCAGTTACGTCACCGGGACGATCCTGTTTGCCGACGGCGGCTGGCTCGCCAACGACGGACGATTTACGCCTCCAGGCATTTGATCGCGGCGCGCTACGATAGAAGGATGAAGCAAAAGCTCATCCGCGTAGCAGTCGCGATCGCGAGCTGGCTTCTCCCCCACCAGGCGTTCGCGCAAGCCGACACCGGCATTGCCATCGCGGGCCTCGTCTCGCTGCAGCCGGTGAACGAGAACTGGATCGGCAGCCCGTACCTCGACGAAGGGATCGGCGGAATCCGGCCCGGGATTGCCGTCGGAGCCAACCTCATCGCCGCCAATGGATTCACGCTCCTCGGTGAGGTCTCGACGACGGCGGCGTTCGAGCAAATGCAGACCGGGCGCCTGGTCTGGGCCAACCGGAGTAATTTCAGCCACGAAGGCACGGCCACGACTCGCTTACGCGACACGCTCGTCAGCGGCCTGGCCGGTTACGCGTGGTCGACCAATGCGCAACGGGTCGTGTTCGCCGGGGGCGCCAGTTACGTGCATACCACCCTCTTGCAGGACGAACTCGTGGTCGAGGATCAAACCGAGGTCGGCCTCGAGGGCAGGCGCCGCTTCGCGCTGACCGGTGGCATCGATCTCCTGCAGCGGCTATCGGATCGTGTGTCGCTGCTGGTGGGCGCGCGCTATTCGTGGCTCGGCCGCGCCGAGGTCGCCGATCAAACCGGCGCGGGCGAACATCTCCTGCGCATCGGCGCCGGCATTCGCGTTCGCCTAAACTGAACGCCATGGCGGCGGTCCCCCAGCTGATCGGCGTCCCGTACGACGCGAGTTCCTCATTTCTGCGCGGCTCCGCGGCGGGCCCGCGCCTGATTCGACAGGCGCTGCATTCTCCAGCCGGTAATAGCCTCACCGAGCTCGGCGCGGATCTCTCACAACTGGCTGACGCCGGCAACCTGACGGTCTCCGAACAGTCAGCGGCGGCGCGCGCGCAGATCCAGGCTGGCGTCGAAAGCGCCCTCGCGGGCGGCTTCGTCCCGATCTGCCTCGGCGGCGATCACTCGATCACCTATCCGATCATGCGCGCGATCGCCACGCACCACCGCGCCGTCACCATCCTCCACATCGACGCGCACGGCGATCTCTACGATGAGTTCGAAGGCGACCGCTTCTCGCACGCGTGTCCGTTCGCGCGAATCATGGAAGAGGGGCTCTGCGAGCGCCTCGTCCAGGTCGGCATCCGCACGCTGACGCCGCATCAGCGTGAGCAGATCAGGCGATTTGGGGTGGATACGATCGAGATGCAGCATTTCGACGGCGGCGCGCGCCCCTCCATCACCGGTCCCGTGTACCTGTCGATCGACATCGACGGCCTCGATCCCGCCTTTGCCCCAGGCGTGTCGCATCGCGAGCCTGGAGGGCTTTCGGTGCGCGACGTAATCACGATGATTCACCGCATCAGCGGCCCGATCATCGGCGCCGATGTCGTCGAGTTCAATCCGGCGCAAGATCTTGGCTCCCCGCACAGCAGCGGCGTCACAGCGGCGGTTGCCGCAAAAATCACCCGCGAGATTGCGGGCGGAATCCTGCGACAGCGCTGAGCGCCGGCGCAGTGGTTCGCAGCGAGGTGTCGCTCGTGGCTCGGTCTCCGCTCGCCGGTCAAAGCTCACTCAGCGATAGCGGGCCGCTGAGGCGGCACAGCCGACCTCCCCTGATCTTCGCTTCGCTTTGTCTGTAAGTCTCTGCGTCGGCTCGGTCGAACTCGCCACGAGCGACACCTCGCCGCGCACGCGCCGGCGCGCGGGCCGAACACTGTTCGATCCGCAAGGAGAGAGTTCCGGCGAAGAGGAGCCGATGTCGATTTCTCGTCTGGGGCATCGACAGCGGAGGCGACGATCAGAGACTTACAGGCAATATCGAAGCTCGGCCGACACCGACTGCGGGCCGAGCGAGATTTGCCCAGCCGTAACGAACGACTGGAGGAGCGAATGGTGTTCGGCCATAAAGCGCGCTGGCGCGCCGCGAACATCACAAATACGACAGCCACCAATCACCGCGGCGCTCTTTGAGTTGAGCAAACCAGCGGCACAGTGGATACATCAAGATCACGATCGTGATCCACACGGCGTAGGCGACCCACAGGTCGTATCCGAAATCCGGCGGGAATAACTTTGCCGGCCCACCCATCGACGGCACCGGTTGCCAGGCGAAGCTGAAGGCCGCGCTGCCGTATCGCGCGATGGCGAGGACGACGGCGGCGACGTGCGCCAGCATGAAGTGCAACACGAAATAGAACAGCGGCACGCGGCCAAAGACGATCAACGGGTTCGAGCGCGAGAGCGTCAGGCGGTCCAGGAACGACACGGCGATCAGCGCCGGGCCAAGCGTCATCAACAGGAACGCCAGCGACGGCGGATACTTCGTCGTATTGAGGAATGACAGCAAGGTGAACACCGCGGTCGGCTGCGCTGACCAGCGCGCCGGATCCCCGTAGACATTGATCGCGCGGACGATCGCAAACGCGATCGTGGCCGCCGCGCCCAGGCGCAGCAACCGCCGGCGACGATCACCAGCAGGCATCGCGAAGATCGGGCCCGCGCAGAAGCCGAGCGCCATCACGGCAAACCACGGGATCAACGAATACGGCGCGATCAGGATGCGGCCGGCAAACGGGAACGCGCCCACTTGATGCAACAGCGTCCACAGCGGCGCCCACCCGCCAAGGCTTTGCGCGCGAATGCCATCGAGGGTGTTGTGCAGGACGATGGTGAGGACGCTGATCGCGGTCAGCCAGGTGATCGGCATCCAGATCAGTGCCGCCAGCACGATCATGCAAGCGCCGAGGACCCACAACACCAGCAGGAAGATCGGATTGCTGGTTGCGGCGTTGAAGTTGTAGGCGAGCTGCATCACCGTCAGCTCGAGGAACATCAGCCACAGCCCGCGGGTCACCAGGAATCGCGACAGCTGGCCTTTCGTCCGTTCGCCGTTTCTCAGGTAGAAATAGGCCCCGAGGCCGGCGGTAAACATGAACACCGGCGCGCAGAAGTGCGTCACCCACCTCGTCATGAACAACCCCGCCGTCGTCGTCAGCAGGTCGGTCGGCGAGGCGCCGGACATCGCGCCCCGGTGGATGAAGTCCCGGACGTGGTCGAGCGCCATGATGATCATGATGCCGCCACGCAGGGCATCCACGGATTTCAGTCGCGTCACGCCGCCATTATGCCGATTGCCAGTTAGAATCCGGCCTGAAGAATGCGTGAAGAAATCCTGAACGTCGCCGAATCCCCAATGGTGCAGATCGCCACCATCGCCGAAGGCATGCCCGGCTCCCTCAAGCTCTGTTATGGCGAGTCCGATCTGCCGATGCCGGCGTTCATCATCGAGGCGATGGCGGACGCCGCCCGTGCCGGCCACACCTTCTATACCCACACCGCCGGCTACCGCGAGCTCCGCGAAGCGATTGCCGCCAAGATCTACGAGCTGCACCAGGCGCAGTACGACGTGCCGGAAGTGATGGCCACCGTCGGCGGGACGCTGGCGATCTACATGGCGATCCGGGCGTTCGTCGGCGCCGGCGACAACGCAGTGATCGTCTCGCCCGCTTACGCGATCTTCTCGAACAGCGTGATCATGGCGGGCGGCGAACCGCGGCCTGCCCCGCTCGCGCTCACCGGCGATCGGTTTGTGCTCGATCTCGATCGCATCACCTCGTTAATCGATGCCAACACGCGGATGCTGATCGTCAACAGCCCGTCGAATCCAACCGGATGGGTGATCAGCGCGGACGAACAACGCGCACTCGTTGGCCTGGCCGAGCGGCACCGGCTGGTGATCCTTGCGGACGAAGTCTATGAGCGCCTGGTCTACAGCGGGGAGAACGTCGCGCCCTCGTTTGCCCGGGTTGCGCACGACCGCGAGCGCCTGATTGTCGTGAACAGCTTCTCCAAGACCTACAACATGACCGGTTCCCGCCTGGGATGGGCGCAAAGCAGCGCGCGCATCATCAAGGCGATGTACAAGGCCGCCGAGTTCGTCACTTCGAACCCCGCCGCGATGATCCAGCGGGCCGGCATCGTGGCGCTTCGCGACGGCGAACCGCACATCGCGGCGCTTCGCTCGCACTATGCGGCACGGCGCGCGCAGGTGATGACGGCGCTGGCCGCGATGCCGGGCGTGTCGCTGCCGCATCCGCAAGGCGCCTTCTACGCCTTTCCGAAATTCAGCGTCAGCGCCGATTCCACCGCGTTTACGGCCGCGCTGGTGCGCGACACCGGCGTGGCGCTGGCACCCGGCGTCGGCTTCGGTCGTGATGGCGAAGGCTACATTCGTGTCTGCTTTGCATCCACAGCCGCCACCGTGGGCGAAGCGATGTCGCGACTCGAGAATTTTGTGATGAAGCGCCGATCAATTTGAACGGAGGTGTGGCAGAATTCGCCTGTCAAGGACAATTCAATATGAAGTGGTTGCTCCTCGCGATCTGCGCGGAGATCAGCGTGCTGCTATGCCTGATCTTTGCGTTCGATGGCGCACTCCATTCGCTGCAGAGCGCGCGCCTGACTTGGGATCATGGCGCCGTGGCGCTGCTCTATGCCGGCGCGCGGGTGTACTTTTCCCGGCGGTTCGCCAGGTCGATGGCGGCGGCCGCCATCACGATCAGCCAGAAGGCCGGCCAGATCCAGGTCACCGACGCCGGGATCGCCTGACCGTCGGGAAGCTGGCGCCGCGCCTGTTTCAGGTGCAGGAAGAAATAGTCAGGGCCCTGGCCGAGCGCGGGCGACTGCATCCAGCCCGGCGTGCTGAGCGCGGTCACGAACGGAACGTATCCCAATCGATAGCGATTGTTCGGGCGGCCCGGCGACGGGTCGACGATCTCGTAGTACCCCGGCACCGCCTGCCCTTTCGCGTCGCGCCTCAGCGCCTGGTCTTCGAGGAACGACACACCGGTTGCGAAGAGCGCCATCACCAGTCCCACCGCGCCGCAGGTCAACAATACCGGCCGCGACCACCTCGAGGCATCGGGACCCGCCGCGGCCAGAATCACCAGCGGAATGATCGGCACCAGGTGACGAGGTCCGTGCGCGTAGCCACCCTCGACGAATAGATAGCCGCCGTAAAACAGCAGGCCCACGCCGAGCGCGGATGCCAGTCCGACCATCAGCGCAGGATCCCGTTTCCAGGATCGCCCGGCGTTAATCAGCGCCAGCACCGTCAGCGGCGCCCACAGGAAGATCGATTTCCCCGGCGAGAACAGCAGCACCACCAGCCCGCGCGGCAACTCGGCGAGCGAGAACGTTTGCGGCGGCAACACCGGAATCGTCTCCGCCCAGTCGTAGCCGAAATCAAATGCCGATCCGAAGCGGTGCAGGTTCCAGCCGAGATGCACGGCGGTGGCCAGCGCGATCCCGCCGATCAACACCGACGCCGCTTGCACGCGGCGATTCATGGCGATCGTGTGATCGGCGAGCACGGCCAGCACGAACGCCGGCGCAAACACCAGGCTGGTGACCTTGGTGAGGCCGGCGAGCGCGATCAACACGCCTGCGACCGCGATGCGGACCGTGGGCTTCTCAATGCCGCGCGCTTCGATCAGGAGCGCCGCCGCCCAGATGAACGCCGCCGCCTGCCACGCTTCGGTGAAGAACGACGTGCCGTAGGGCCACAACACGGTGGCGCCGCCGAGGAGAAGTGACAACCACAACGCCGGCCCCGGCAGGGTCCCGAGCGCGATCGCGGCGCGATGAAATCCCGCGACGGTCAGTGCGGCCGCGGTCGCCGTGCTCAGCATGGTGATGCCGCCGACAAAGATCACCCACGCGAGCCCCTGGTTTTGCGGCACACGAGGAATGCCGAACAGGCTGGCAAGCGATCGACCCAGGAGATGATGCGGGACCGCGAGAAAAGCCGCGAGCGGACCGTACGGCGCGTAGGGCTTGCCGTCCTGGCCGATCTTGCCGAACAGGATCGACTGGGTGCCGACGACCTTGCCGTCGACGATGACCGGTTGCTGGATGGCGAGGGCTTGCGGGACGGAGATGTCGCCGGCGTCGATGAGGTGTTCGGTCTGGAAGTAGAGCTCGAACTCGTCGGGAATGCGAAACGCATTTCCCGACGAGGTCAACGCATAGAGGGCCTGGAAGAGAACGAACAGGCCGATGCGGGTGCGCACGGGCTGATTCTATTTCGCCTTCGTGCGCGCCTCCTGCAATTCTGCACGCTCAGTCCCGGCCTGATCGCACATCGCGACGATCTGTTTGTAGAAGCCCTTGGCTTTGGTCGTCTGCTTCATGGCTTCCGACGCCTTGGCCGCGCCGTAGATCGCGAGGAAGCGATTCGGTTCCTTCTTCATCACCGCGTCGAACTCCGCCATCGCTTCTTTCGGCTGGTTGTTCTCGAGGAACATGTAGCCGAGCAGCTCGCGCGCCGGCGCGATCGGTCCCGGCGTGACGGCCGCCTTCTCGGTGCCGTCCTCCATCACCGCCGCTTCGGTCATCGCCTTGATGCCGCCGGCCTTGTCGCCTTTCGCGAACATCTGCCACGCTTCGGCGCCACGGCGCTGGATCTCGACCTGCGTCGTCCAGTACTCGTCCTTCATTTCGATCTCGCGATCGCGAATCGCGGCGAGGCGCGCGATGTCCGCGGTGGCCGCATCGGGCTGGCCGGCGCGGGCCGCGCCGATGGCGCGCACGAAATGCGTGATCGCCTCGGTATAGGGCGTGCCCGGCGCCGGCATCGGCTGCAACGCCGCCGCGTCGGCCCACTGGCGGCGCTCCATCGCATAGCGCGCGGGAATCGCGGCGAGCGCAAAGGTGTTCGCACCGGGCGCGCCGGTGATGTTCGCGGACGCGGCTTTCGAGGCTTCGGCCACCTTGTTCGCGAGTTCCATGTTGGCCTTGGCCTGCGCGTCCATGCCCATTTGCAGATACGCATAGGTCATGTAGTCGCGCGCATGCAGCGCTTCGCTGTAGCCGGCGGTCTTCTCCGCCTCGGCGGCCGAGCGCGTATTGGCGGTGACGGATTCCTTCCAGAAGCCGACGCGGGTGAACGTGTGCGAGGGCATGTGCAACGCGTGCGGCACCACCGGGGCGATGTCCGCATAGGCGCGCGCCGCGGGCAGCGCCTTCGGCGCCAGCACCGGCACGTCATAGGCGTGAATGATGTAGTGCGCGAGGCCGGGATGGTTCGGCATCTTCTTGTACATCGGCTCGAGCATTTCGGCGGCGGCGAGCTGGCGTGAATACGTCTTGTCGGTCGGCGAGGCGGCCTGCGCGATCGACAGCGCCCAGAAGATGCGCGCTTCGGTGTCGGTCTTGTTGGCCGCGGCGACCCGGCCCATCGCCTTTTCGTATTCGAGCACGCGATCGCGCTGCGTCGTCACGTCGCTGCTCGAGAAGAGGCCGGCGACGGCCTCGATGAATCCTTTTTCACGCGACGTCGGCGATCCGGTGGCAAGCGCTTTATCCAGGATCGCCTTGCCGGTCGCGATGGTCTGCGGTGAACGCTGGCCGGCGAACGGGTTGCCCCAGTAGGTCAGCGCGATGCCCCAATAGGCGATCGCGCAATTCGGATCATCCTTCAGCACCGCTTCGAACTTCGAACGCGACTCGGGGAACCAGAACGAATGCAGGAGCGCCACCGCTTCGTTGAACTGGGTCTTGGTCGCCGCACTGCAGGAGGTTTCGAAGTTGACCGTGCCAATGTCTTTGGGCGCCATGCCCCCTTCGTGGTGCTCGTGCTGCGCATAGGCCGGCTGCACGAGCAACAGACACGCGCAACATGCCGTAATGAGATGCTTCATATTCGAAAATCCTCCGCGGGGAGAATACCACCAGCCAAATACGACTAAATTTGTCGCGTATTGGCCATTCATGGCCACGCCAAGCCAGCTGACACCGCCTTTCGGCCAGCTGGCTGCTATCCGTGCAACGCCGTGCTAGAAATCCGTAAGATAGCGTCAGTCAATCAGTTACCGAGGAGTCGCCTCCATGCACGCGCCGATTAAATACGCTGAGAAGGGTCTGTCCATTGCCGCCAACGGCTTGTGGGCGGTGTTCTCGCAACTCAACAAAATCAACCCCAACCCGTCGATGACGCCGAAGTGGTCCGACAAGCCGCTGCTGAAGTCGCACGAGAAGACCAAGCCGCCCCTGGGTTGGCCGCGGCAGACCGATTCGCTCTGCCCGACGTGCGTGCGCGAAGCGCGCCAGGCCATTCTCGACGGCACGCGCCCGCTCGAGACGCTGCTCAACGAGAAGGTCGGCGAGATCAAGGCGACCATCGATGAGAAAGACGGCAAGATCGTCATGATCAAGGACTGCCCCATTCACGGGCACTTCGAAGACGTGATGGCGATGGACACCGCATTCTTCAAGCACCTCGAACAGGTGTTCCCCGGCCGCGACATCCGCGCCCACAACGACGAGAAGCTCCACAACCACGGCAGCAGCACGGTGAAGTACGGCCGCGGCTCGGTGCTCACGGTTGACCTGACCAACCGCTGCAACATGATGTGCGACCCGTGCTTCATGGACGCCAACCAGGTTGGCTTCGTGCACGAACTGACCTGGGACGACATCAAGACGGTGCTCGACAACGCCATCACCATCAAGCCGAAGCGCCAGATGTCGGTGCAGTTCTCGGGTGGCGAGCCGACGTTGTCGCCGTACTTCCTCGACGCGGTCCGCTACGCGCGCAAGGTCGGCTATAACTCGGTGCAGGCGGCGACCAACGGCATCGAGTTCGCGAAGAGCTTTGATTTCGCGAAGGCCGCCGCGGAAGCGGGCCTGCGCTACGCGTATCTGCAGTTCGACGGCATCGGTAACGCCGCCAACGCGCATCGCCGCGTCGGCAACCTGTTCGACGTCAAGCTGCGCGCCATCGAGAACCTGCACAATGCCGGCGTCGACATCGTCCCGGTGATCACCATCGTCAACGGCGTCAACAACGAGCAGGTCGGACGCGTCGTCGAGTTCGCGCTCGACAACCCGAAGAAGATCAACTTCCTCTCCTTCCAGCCGGTGAGCTTCACCGGCCGCGACGAGGAAGTCACGCCGGAACGCCGCGCCGCGCAGCGCTACACGCTGTCGCACCTGGCGCACGACGTCAAGAACCAGACCGGCATCGGCGAGCCGACCCGCGACTGGTTCCCGATCTCGTTCATGGGCACCTTCACCGACTGGGCCGACCTCGCCAAGGGCCCGGAAACCGAATGGGGCAACCTGACCTGCGGCTGCCACCCGAACTGCGGCATCGGCATGGGCGTGATGATCGACAAGGAAACCAAGGAAGCGGTGCCGGTGACCGCGTTCCTCAACGCCGAGCAGCTCGCCAAGGACCTGACGCAGGTCAACGACGCGGCCCGCGGCCGGTTCCTGAGCGTCGCCGGCATGGCGATCGCGCTGATGCGCAACTACAACCCCTTCATGGCGCCGACGCACTTCAAGCTGTCGGACCTGATGAAGAAGTTCGACAAGACCTTCGGCGCGACCGGCCGCGACTACGGCAAGGTGACGGGCGACCGCACCAAGGCCGACATCGACAAGCGCCGCGCCGATCGCTGGAACTTCCTGTTCATCGCGGGCATGTGGTTCCAGGACCTGTTCAACTACGACTTCCGCCGCACCGAGATGTGCATCATTCCGTATGCCACGCAGATGGGCGAAATCTCGTTCTGCGCCTACAACACCGGCATCGGCTGGCGGAACATCATCGAGAAGATGCACATGACGGCGACGCTCACCAAATGGTACGAAGAGCATGGCCGTCACGAAATCTTCGCCGGCAACAAGGCGGTGCCGCTCAGCACCACCGAGCACTCGCTGAAGCTGAATGCCGAAGCGGTCGCGAAGGGGCTCCAGACCGACCTCGACGTGCTCGGGATCGCCAAGAACGCGCGCGATGAAAAGATCGCGGCGCGCAAGAAGAAGGACCTGACGCCGGAAGAAGTGCGCCAGCACGCGGAGATGGAAAAGCTCTATCGCCAGCACGTGCTGAAAGAAGCGCCCGGCGCCCCGGTCATCCAGATCCAGGGCCTGAAGAAGGCGAAGCCGGAGCAGGTCACGCACTAAGCCACGTTCGGACGGACGTTCAGGCGTCCGTTCAGACAGACGTTCAACGATCGAAGGGTCGGAATCGCGAGGTTCCGGCCCTTATTCTTTTTCAACGGTCCATGCGCGGCAGATCCGGGGGCTGAAGGACACCGTGTAGGACGATCCGATGGCCATCGCGTTGAACTGCTCGGTCGTGACCTCGACCTCCCCGATGCCGTCCAGCGTCGCGTAGTGCCAGGTGGACGGCCGCCCGCCGGTTCGCTTGCTGGTGACCCGGCCGATGCGGATCTGCGCCCGCCCTTCTTCAAGGTCGGCGCGACTCGCCTGCACGTGCTTGATCGCCAGGACCACCGCGGCGATCTCCACGACCACCACCAATCCCGCAAACCAGCGCATCACCGGGATGCGATTCCATGCCGTGACGATAACGAGGCCGGCGATGAACGTCATCATCAGCAGGATCGCCGCCAGGAGGACGATCGGCATCACGCGGTTGACGCGAAGGGCCTGGATCTCTGAAGGGTGCAGCGGACGAGAGGACTGCTGCGGTGCGAACGGCACCGCAGCAGTATAGCCGTGAGGTTTAGAAACTCAGGCGGAACGCGAACTGCGCCTGGCGCGAGATGTAGGCGTTGCCGGTGTTCTGTTGCGGCCGGCCGAACAGCGCGGTGGTGGCCGCGGCCGTCGAGCTGAGGTTGACGTTGTAGCTGCCGTAGTTGTGATGGTTGAACAGGTTGTAGACCTCGGCGATCACCGAGATCTTCGTCGAGCCGTGCAGCGTCACGTCCTTGGTCAGGCGCAGGTCCACCTTGTGCAGCGGCAGTCCCTGCAAGGCGTTGCGGGGAATCGTCTCGCCTGAGGCGATCGTCGCGTTGCCATGGAATCGGCTCGCGATGTCGATGGTGTCGCCATTCGCCAACGTCGCCGTTTCCGGAATCACGATCGCGTTGGTCGGGGCGCCGGCCGCGGTCAGGTTCAAGCGGTTGGTGCCGGGCTTGCCGTAGACCGCCGCCGCAATCGCCGCCGAGAAGCGCGCGCCCGATCCGTAGAAGTACGAGACGCTCGCCGACACGCCGAACGGCAATCGATACAGCGTCCACGCGCGCAGCGTGTTCTTCTGGAAGTCGGTCGAGGTCCCGTATTCACCCGCCAGGTAATCAAACTGGTTGTTCTGGCCCGGCGCCGTATAACCGATATTGCCATCGTCGTGCATCGCGATCATGTAGGTGTAGGTGATGCCGCTCTGGAAGTTGTTCTTGAAGCGGCGATTGAGCGCGGTCGAGATCTGCGTTTGGTCGCGATGGCCGGTGCTGACGAAATACGCGATCTGCGTATACGCCGGATTCGGCCGGTTCGGCACGCCGGCAATCGCGGCCGGGTTCACGTTGTAGCCGGTCGCGGGGTTGTAGAACAGGTTCGGATCGATCGTCCGGGTGTCGTTGTATTCATTGAAGTGGGTCAGGTCCGCTTCAAATCCGGTGATCCCATTGATCTGCTTCTGGAAGCCGATGCTGCTCTGCCACGTGAAGGGATTCTTGTAGTCGGGGCTGATGATGCGCGGCGACTGCGGCGGCGCCGCGGTCTTCGCCTGCGCGAACGTGCTCACGCCGCATGACGGATTGGTGATGAAGGCCGATCCGTCTGCGCAGAGTCCGCTGGCCGGAGGCAGGAACGCCGCCGTCACCATCTGGCTGTAGATCTGCGGGCTGAACGTCATGTTCGAGACCGGCGTCGTGTAATACAGGCCGCTGCCGCCGCGAATGACGAAGTCGTTGCTGCCGCCGACATTGTAGGTGAAGCCGACGCGTGGCGCCACGTTGCGATTGTCGCGAATGTTGTCCTTGTAGCCGAAGTCGGTGCCGACCATGCCCACGAGGCCGGCGGGCGCGCCGTTGTTCAGCAGGATCGAGTTGGTGATGACATCGGGCGGTGACGCGACGCCCCAATCCACGTCCCATCGCACGCCGTAGTTGACGGTGACCTGGTTCGAGACGCGCCAGTTGTCGCCCACCCACAGCGCCCAGGTCGGGCGCGGGATGTTGATGCTCCAGTCGCCGGCGTGGAAGTTCTGGTCGAACTCACGCACCGTCGACGCGGGGATGCCGGCAATGTTCCAGGTCTTGGGGTCTTCGCTCGGGAAGAGCGCGTTCAGGTTGGCCGGGTTCGAATTGAACAACATGCGGCCGACCTGCTGGATGTACCACGTGCCGGTGTTGCGCACGTAGATGAACTCGCCGCCGAACTTCAGGTCGTGCTTGTTGGTGTGCCAGCTGAGGTCGTAGCGGCTCTCGAAGTTGTCCTGGTAGAACAGCTGCGGATAGTTGTACGGCTTGCCGAGCGTCAGCCCGACGAAGTCGTACTCAACCGTGTTCTGGCCGGGTTCGGGATTGTTGGTCCACGCAAAATTGTTGTAGCCGGCGCGAATTTCCTGCACCTTCGAATCGCTCAACACCTTGGACCACGTCGCGCCGATGTTGGTGGCCTTCTTCGTCTGCACCGACGCATTCGACGGATGGCCGCCGGCCGCCAGCACGAACGGATTGTCCCAGTCCCACCGCGAGCCCCGGATCGTGAAGCGATCGTTCGGCGTCATCTGGTGATCGAGGCGCGCGAGGATGCTCTGCTGGCTGTTCTTGTAGGGGATCGTGAAGCTCTGGCCCGGCAGCGCCGAGTTCGAGGTGAAGATCGTGCCCGGCTCGCGCTCGTATTCATACGACACGAAGTAGTGCGTCTTGTCCCGGCGGATCGGGCCGCCGAACGCGCCGCCGAGCTGCTGGTTCTGGTACGGCAGCACGCGATTCGCGACCGCATCCCTGGCGTTGAACTTGTCGTCGCGGAAGAACCCGTAGAGCGCGCCCGACATCTTGTTGGTGCCCGAGCGCGAGATCGCCTGCACCTGGATGCCGGCGGAACGGCCCTGCGTGATGTCGAACATGTTGGTGACGATCTGGAATTCGGCGATCGCTTCGCGCGAGAACTTCGGCTGGCCGAAGCCCGAGCCGGCGATCTTCTGCGTGATCTGCTGGCCGTCGAGGTTCAACTGGAAGTCGTCGTCGCGGCTCACGCCGGGCGTGTTGCCGACATCATTTGCCGTGATGCCCTTGATCAGTTTCGAGAGCTCCATCCAGTTGCGGCCCTGGACCGGGAGTTCTTCCATCTGCCGCCGATCGATGTTGCCGGTGACTTGCGACGAGGTCGTGTCGACCAGCGGCGCCTGGCCGAGGACCGTCAACGTCTCGCTCACCGACGCCAGCCGCATGCTCAACGGCACGCGCGCGTTCTGCCCGACCAGCAACTCGACGTCCTTCTGGGAGACGCTCGTGAAGCCGGACAGCTCGGCGAGGATGGTGTACTTGCCGGGCGGCACATTCGCGAGGCGGTACTCGCCGCGCTCGTTGGTCACCGCCGCGATGACGCGCCCGGTCGCCTGGTCGGTGGCCGTGACGTTCACGCCGGGGAGCGCCGCCTTGGTTTCATCAACGGCCGTGCCGATGATGGTGCCCTGTTGGGCGAGGGCCGGGACGGCAAGAAACAAGGAAACACACAGGACCTTCAAGATCACACGCACGCGCATAGCTCGCTCCAGTTCCGCCCGCTTCGCTGTTCCGAGAGGCAGAGGTGAGGTTGATAGCAACCGAGCCGACCGAACGATGATGCCGACTTCCGCGCGCACACCCAGGACGGGGGTGTCTGAACAAGCCAATGAATTGCCGCGGACTATATCAGAATCGCGCCTTCGGCCTTCGGCCTCCGCCTTCTGGCAGTTATGATGGCCGCGCATGGACGACTCACAGGTTCACCTGACACGCATCGCCGCCGCCCGCTGGCGGCTGGCACTGCTGCTGACCGCGGTGATGACGCTGGTCTACGTCGGCTTCATCTTGCTAATCGCCTTCAACAAGCCGCTGCTCGGCACCATCCTGATGCCGGGCCTCAGTCTCGGCATCCTGCTCGGCGTGCTGATGATCCTGCTGGCGTGGGCGCTCATCCTCATCTACGTGCGCTGGGCCAACACCCACTACGACCACCGCGTCGCCGACGAGCGCCGCTCCAGACAGGCGGCACGCTGATGCAGACCGGGCAAACCAACGTCGTCGCGATGGCGTTATTCGCCATCTTCATCGCGCTCTCCCTGGTGATCACGTGGGTCGCCGCGCGCCGGACGCGCAGCACCCAGGACTTTTACGCGGCGGGCCGATCGATCACCGCCCTGCAGAACGGATTCGCGCTGGCCGGCGACTACATGAGCGCGGCCAGCTTTCTCGGGATCGCCGGTCTCGTGGCGCTGTCCGGTTTCGACGGGTTGATCTACTCGATCGGCTTCCTGGTGGGATGGCCGGTCGTGGTCTGCCTGATCGCCGAACCGCTGCGCAACCTCGGCAAGTTCACCTTCAGCGACGTGGTGGCCTTTCGGCTGCGCCAGACACCGGTGCGCGTCGCGTCCGCGGCGGGCAGCCTTGCGGTGGTGGCGTTCTACTTGATCGCGCAGATGGTGGGCGCGGGCAACCTGATTCGATTGCTGTTCGGCCTGCAATACGAAACCGCGGTCGTGATCGTCGGCCTGGTGATGCTCGCCTACGTGTTGTTCGGCGGCATGATCGCGACGACGTGGGTGCAGATCGTCAAGGCGGTGCTGCTGCTGTCGGGCGCGTTCATGCTGGCGCTGATGGTGCTGATGAAGTTCTCGTTCAACCCCTTGGCGCTGTTCGAGGAAGCGACGCGCCAGTACGGCGTCGGCGTGCTGGCACCGGGGCGCTTCGTCTCCGATCCGATCGATGGCATCTCGCTCGGCCTGGCGTTGATGTTCGGCACCGCCGGCTTGCCGCACATCCTGATGCGCTTCTATACCGTGCCCGACGCGCGCACAGCGCGGGTCTCGGTGGCGTATGCGACCGCGATCATCGGCGCGTTCTATCTGCTGACGTTCATCCTTGGCTTCGGCGCGATGGTGCTGGTGGGCCAGACCGCGATTCGCGCGGTGGACGCGGGCGGCAACATGGCCGCACCGCTCCTGGCCGAAGCGGTCGGCGGACAAGCGTTCCTCGGATTCATTTCCGCCGTCGCCTTTGCCACCATCCTCGCGGTCGTCGCCGGCCTGACGCTCGCCGGCGCGGCGGCGCTGTCGCACGATATCTACGTGCACGTGTTCCGCGGCGGCAAAGCCGGCGAGAAGGAAGAGCTCAAGGTGGCGCGCGGCGCGACGGTCCTACTGGCGATCCTCTCGATCGTCCTCGGCATCGCCTTCAAGGGCCAGAACGTCGCATACATGGTCGGGCTCGCGTTTGCGATCGCCGCGAGCGCCAACTTCCCGGCCCTGGCGTTGTCGATCTTCTGGCGGCCGTTCACCACGCGAGGCGCCCAGGCGTCGATCCTGTTCGGCACCATCTCGACCCTGCTGTTGATTTACCTGTCGCCGACAATTCAAATGGATCTGCTGAAACATTCGACCGCCTATTTTCCGTATCGGAATCCAGGCCTGTTCACCATTCCCATGTCGTTCCTCGTGGGCATTGCCGTTTCCCTGATCGCACCCGAAGCCGCGGCCCACGAAGGCTTCGCGCGTCTCGAGCACCAGATTCACGTCGGCGAGGAAGAGTAACCCGTCGGAGTCAGCACCCGATGGCCTGAGAAACTCCGGCGATTCGTCCGTCTATTAGAGCTGAGCCATGGTCAGTTCCTGGAGGCGGCGATGACAGCACAAGATCGGCGGCGTGAGTGCGGGCGGTTAGTCCTGGTGGCGCTGGCCGCCATCGTCGTCGTGGCCGTCTCGCTGGAAGGTCTCGAACGGGACTTTTCGGCGGCGGACGAACAGTTACCTTACGTCGACCCTCACACCGAGAACCGCGTCGATCCCTCCAATCAGAGCAATCTGGGCATTCAAAGCCAAATCATCGTTTCGGCGCCGAAGGTGTGGCAGTACGAGCGCGTCGAAGCGCTGATGGACGGCTTACTGCGAGATGTCGAGGGAATCTCGGTCAAGGACCTGACCCTGCTGGATCCGAACTCTGCAAATGCCACGAACCTGGACTTCCTGCAGACGATGTTCGAGGCGAGTTTTAAGTACGACCAGGCGGCCGGCATTCGACTGCGGAATGAACAGGCCACGTATGACGTCACAAGTGGGCCACAACGGGCACAGCTCGACGATTACAACCTTCACGTAGCGGCGTTGAGGGAGCAGCGATTGCGCCTCACGACGGATTACTTCGCGGCGAACAATACGGTCAACCAACTCGAAGGCCTGAAGGCCGCGGGCGCCCTCTCGTCTGACGATGAGAAGCGTCTTGCCACGGCCAAGGCGAACGCCGCGGAACTGAAGACACAACTCGACACAGTCGGCAGCATGATCACCAGTGCCGGCGCTCCGCCGGCGATTTCATCAGCCCCGATGCCGAATTCGACGGCCGCACCGGCGCTGATATCGTCCCCGTCGACCTTTGGGCAGTTCCTGGGTGGGCTGCCGGACGAACTAAAGAAGTCGGTGGTCGACTCGCTTAAACAGCCGAACTATCCCGCCACGAAGAGACTCGAGAACTTCATGACGCTGCTGCGCGAGCGGTTGGCCGCCCAGGTTTCGGTACTGCAGGATGACGTGGTGCGCAACGCAGACACCCAAGTGTTCCTGGTCCAGTTTGATGTTGGGCTCTATCCCCACAAGACCCACAAGGATCAGATGGCCAATGTGGAATACAGGATCAAGGACTGTGCCGACTGTACGGTGTATTCAGTCTATCCCGGCCAAAGCTCCTACAATGTCGCGAACTTTTCCGGCAGCAGCCGGCGGAACAAGCTCTCCGCTGTCCTTGGTTGGATCGGCTTCGGACTGAACGCGCAATACGAACGGCAGCGCGATCAGCTGCAAAGCAGCATGGTGCAATCGGTATACGCAGCGGGTTATCACGAGAAGGTCAACGATGTCGCCAGTGTCGGCTGGCACTACTACCCCGCCCCCTTTGAGCAATATGTGTCACCTGGGTTGCGGTCCACATTCGCGTTGGTCGCCATGAAGAAGCGAACCGGCGAAGCCGCCAAGAAAATCAAACTCGAAGTCGCAACCTCGTGGTCGAAGAAGAAGGAGCCGGGGCGGCCGATGCAATTCAGCAAGGTGCAGCTCGAGCTGCCGGCAATGTCGAATGTCGCCTCAGCGGCCATGCCGGCAAGAGATCCGAACAAACTTCAGATCCTGCGGATCGAGTACAACCCGGTGACCTATCTTCAGGACGACACCTCAACCGAACCCGACCCGCTTTCGAAGTGCCCGATCAGGCGATGCACGGCCGTCATGCTCACGTTCGATCAATCGGTTGACGCGAATCTGGTGGTCACGGTCCGTGGCCGGCCGCTCAATCGCGTGCGGGATTGGCGAGGACGAGCGACATCGGTTCTTCCGCCGGCTCAGGAATCAGGCAACTCGAAGCGAACGGTCCGGAGCCTCATAGAGCGCGACGATCTCGAAGCCGACTCGTGGTATCAACTCAACTCGCGAGAAATCCTGCTCAATATTTCGAGGGGGCTCGCAGGCACGTCCGCCTTCCCGGCGATCTCGCTGTCCGACGCGACTCACCCGACGGTGCTGCTGCCGTATGACTTGGGTCTCGACCACACTGAGGTGGTCGTGAGTGGGTTCAGGATGGTCCCCAGAACCCCGGAAGAAATCCAGGCGTATGCGAGGCGGTTCGCCGGGCCTGACGTTAAGCCCGATGCCACATCGCTGTCGTCTGAGGCCGACAGGATACCGCTCCGCACAGGGTCGTACCCATACTCGGCATTTCTGCCGTTGTTTGTTCCGATTCCGTTCACTCAGAAGATCTTCGCGTATGTGGGAGAGACTGGCGAGGATCTCTTGATTGGCTTTGCTGGCGATCCCGTGGACGCGAAAGGCCATGCTGTCGGGCGCAAGCCGTGGATCGACACACGCACGCGGGTCATCCTCGAAGACCGCGACTTGGACTTTGCGTGGCCGCTCACCTGCGTGGCGCAGGGGCCGATGCTTAATTGTGAGTTACCCCTCGACACGATTCGCGACACATATCTCAATATCGTGCGCGTGTGTGACACCGTGGCCAAGTGCCCGGCGATTCGGAAGTCGATTGAACACATCGCCGTCCCGATCGCGACGTCATTCGCGAAGAGCCAGAACGCGTTTCGACTGTTTTCCAGTCGGCCACTCGCGGATCGTGAGGCGCTGCGCAGCCAGCAGAAGGCACCGACTGAACCTGCGCTGAAATCCCTTGCGAAGGTCGGCGTGACGTCGCTGCAGGTATGGATCTCGCAGTTCGATCCCGACGACCATCCGGGCCTCGATTCGGCGGAGCCGGCCGCTCTCCCCTTCGTGGCGTTGTCGCCCGACAATGCCGAACGACCGTTTCGTTTTTCTGCCTACAACTGGCGGACCGGCGAAGTGACCCTGGAGAACTGCGGCGTCCTGGCGTCCACGACCATTGAACTCAAACTTCTGGGGACCAGTCGAGAATCTGTTGTTGTGCCATATGCACCGGTCACGGGTAAGCAGTCGTGCCGGGCCGCAACCCTCAAGATTGAAGAATTCAGGCGCGACGTGATGGTCTTTCAGGCCATGGTGCCGCTGGCGACGGAAGCCGCGCCTGTCCCGACCAACTCGAGCATCACCTTTCCCGTGAACGTGGCGCCACTCTTACCTCACTTCGAAACACCCACCACCTTCCCGCGTCAGAGGGTAAAGGACAAGAAAGTCGTGACGGAACAGTGGGACATCGAATGGCCTGTAACGAGAGTGGCTTGCGGGGACACGATTACGTTAGGCGCACTCAACGGCAGTCCGGACGTTTCAGTCGCTTGGGTCGTGGGTGCTGACAATTCCGCCAACCCCTGCACAGCTTCCACTGCGGACGATTTCAAGGGCGGACTTGCAAAGTTGCGCCTCTCAATCAAGCGTGCCGCGGTGACCCGATTACCCAGGCAGCTGGAGATCTTGCGCCAAGTCGGAGGCCCCAAGGAGCCCGAGACGCTCCCCCTCCCCGGTGCGCGGTCTGTGGTCGTGGCGAGCACCGATCTGCAAGCGCTACTGTTGCCGACGTCTCTAGCGCTCGAGCCAATCGGTGGATCCGGCTTCGTACTCAGAGGCGACGGTGAGCAAGCCGGTGAGATTTCTGCCGTGTTGGTGCAGAAGGACGGCGAGAGCGATCGTCTGCCAGCGGTGTCGAGCGGCGCCTTCGCTCACGTGAACATGGAGAAGCAGAAGCCGGGCAACTATGTCGTCGTGCCGATCGTCACGGTCGACGGTGTCGATTTTCCATTACGTGTGATAGGAACTGACGGACAACGGCTGTCGTACACCAAGCCGAAACCACCGGATCCGGAGAAACCCGAACCCAAACTCGATAACAAGACGACGACCCGGACCACGGTCACACGAACGAGGGAATCGAGTGGCAACGCGTCGCCGTCGGCCGCGACACCAAAATCGAAACCTTGACGCATTCGGATGCGCGTCGCCGGGTACAATGGTGCTTCCATTGACCTGGCGACACCTCCTTCCCGGCACCCGGCTGCCTGTTGCGCGTCTCGAGCACCGGATTCACGTCGGCGAGGAAGAACCGGCCTGACGCGTGTCCATCCAACCGCTGCATAGCAAAGGCGTCCGCTACGCCCTGTTCGCGTTGTGGGTGTTGATTGCCGCCGGCGCCCTGTATCTCTATTTCTTCAAGCGCGAGGTGGTGCAGGCCGAGCTGCGCGACGCCCTGTCCGCGTCGTTCTGGATCGCGTGCGGCAGCTATCTACTGATCGGCGCCTTGCGCGCCTTCACGCTGGTGCCGGCGACGTTCCCGCTCCTGGTCGCCCTGCCGTTCTTCGATCCCTGGGTGCTGCTGGCGATGACGCTGCCGTGCATCGCCATCTCCTCGTCCATTTGCTACGGGTTCGCCGAAGCGCTGCACATGGATGAATTGTTCGAGCGGAAGTATCCGAAGCAGATCGGCAAGCTCAAAAGCCTGCTGCAACGCTACGAGCTGCCGATCATCATCGGCTGGAGCTTCTTCCTGCTGCTGCCCACCGACGTGCTGTGCTACGTCTGCGGCTCGCTGAAGATCAACTACAAGAAATTCCTGCTCGGTATCATGATTGGCGAAGGCACGGTCTACGCCATCTACATCTTCTTCGGCGACTGGCTCCTGCGCGGCTGAGGACTATTTTCGGTCGGATAGTCTTCACCGGCGAGGTAGCGCGCGCGATCGTCCGGATCGAAGATCCGCACCTGGCGATTGACGTCGAATCGCGGCGGCCAGTCGAGACGGCCGGCATCCGACTGATCGCGAAAGCGATCGCGGAAATCAGGCTCCTCGCGCCGCTCGACGAGCAGGTAGGGCCGCAAGCCTTTCATCTTCAGCCAGGTGATCGTGCGATCGAGCCACGCCGGATCGAGCGAGTCCCACATCACGATTTCGCGGCCGGCGTGGAAGCGCATGCTGCCGCTCTCCCACACCGTGATCAACACCGCATTCGCGGGCAGCCGATCGCGAACCAGCTCCGCGGTCTGGCGGTAACGGCCCTCCATGGCCTGCAGCTGAAGCGCCTGTCGTTCGCCGGCGGCGCGAACGCCGGCCAGGCCGAGGACCACAGCGATCAGCGGAATCACGCCCCCCATGCGATTGCGCGACAGCAACTGCACGCTCGCGGCACTGGCCAGGATCAGCAGCACGACAATCGCCGGGATGAGGAAGCGGATGTACCACCATTCGGGGAACGGTCGATACGCGAGATAGATCGCGATCTCCACGAACGCAAAGACCAGCAACAGCGCCGCACCTCGGCGCTTGATGCCGTCACACACCAGTGGCGCCAGCAGTCCGACCGCCAGCACGACATGGTGCGTCTGCCAGAGCGCGCGCCCGTAGTTCGCGAGGTTCGGATTCACGTTATGGGCGCTGAAGAGATCGGCGGCGGCCCCGTAACCCGATCCGATCGCGCTGCCGTAGAGCGCGTGATTCAGCCATAACAGCCCGATCACCGGCGGCAAAGAACCGGCAATCATTCCGAGCAGCGCGCGCCGTGATGCTGCCGTGAAGCCGAATTGAATGAACGGAATCACCGCCAGCACGATCGCCAGCGGCGCCAGATTCGGACGAACCAGGATGGCCAGTCCGATGAAGAGGCCGCAGAGGACGCTGCGGCGCGCCACGGCCATCGCGCCGAGCCACAACGCCGCGGTGAGGATGTCGTTCATCGGCTGCACCACCTGGAACAGCACGATGGGACTCGTCGCGGTGAGGATCGCCGCCGTGACCCCCGCCATCCCGCCCGCGAGCTGGCGGCCGATGACGAATGCGCACAGCACCAGCAGCGCGCCGGCCAGCGGCGTGAGCCAGAAGATCGCATCGACGCCGAACACCGCGGCCAGCGGCGCCATCAACACCGACATGCCCGGCGCGCAAATCGGCGACGCGGCATCCGGACGAATCGGCGAGGGAATGAACCCTCCTGGCGCCAGGGTCAGTGACGGATTCGGCCACGGCGCATCAGCCACCAGGCTGCTCGATGGCTGCAGCCGGCCTTCGGCAAACGCTTTCGCCATCAGCCCGTAGCAGGACGAATCGGATCCGCCGACGGCGCGCGTGCCGCGCACCATGCCGAATGCGGCGAGCGCAATCGCAATGACCAACGCCAGCGCCATGGGCAACAAGCTCTCACGCGCTTGCCCCCCGGCTCGTCCACCGTAGCCTTGGCGAAGGTGGAAGCCTTGGCGAAGGGCGGTCATTTTGAAAAACGATATTTGACGAGGACTTCGATCGCGCGGACGCCGTCGCGCCAGCCGATCTTCTTGCCCTGGGCGCGGCTGCGCGGCTCGAAGCGGATCGGCAATTCGAGGATCGCATGGCCGGCGCGGAGCAGCTTCGCGGTGATCTCCGGTTCGATGTCGAAGCGGTTCGACTCGAGGTTCAGCGACTGCGCGATCTCGCGCTCCATCACCTTGTAGCAGGTCTCCATGTCGGTGATGTGGCCGCCAAACAGCAGGTTGGTCACGCCGGTCAGCACCTGGTTCGCGACAATCGACAGCCACGGCGCCGCCGGGCGGCCGGCCAGGAATCGCGACCCGTAGACGACGCGCGTGCGCCCGTCGAGGATCGGCTGCACCAGCTCCGCGATCTGCGCCGGATCGAGTTCGAGATCCGCATCCTGGATGGCGACAATCGTGCCGGTCGCCTGCAGGAAGCCGGTGCGGATGGCGCTGCCCTTCCCGCCGTTCTTCGCCGCGTGGATGATCCGCAGTTCGGGACGCTGGACGATCTGATCGAGCACCTCGCGCGTGCCGTCGGTCGATCCGTCGTTGACGACCAGGATCTCGCGCGGCGCCGGCAGATCGATCGCGATCAATCGCTGAATCACTTCAGCGACGGTGCGCGCCTCGTTATAGACAGGAACGATGATGGAAATCAGTGGTTTCAACGAGTTCACGCGTCCAGCAGCGCCGCCTGGAGCAGGGCTGCCGGGGTATTGCGCTCAATCTTGCGGACCGGCACGCCAACATAAACCGATTCGGCGTCGAGCGTCGTGCCCTTCAGCACCACGCTCATCGCGCCAATCTGGCACTTCTCTCCCGCCACGACGTTGATTCCCACCATGCTGCCAAGGCCCACGGTCACGAACCGGGATAACTTCACCGGGCCCGTCTTGACCATGCCGCCTTCTACAGTATGTCCCGAGAGATGCACGTTTTCGCCAATCACGACGCCGTCGCCGAACTCCAGCATGTTGTGATCGGAAATCGACAGGCTGTTGATATGGACGCCCCGGCCCATCCGCGCGCCGTTCAACCGCAGGTAGAACGTCCACAGGAACGACGCCCGGAAGAACGTGCCGACCAGCACGCGCACCACGTGCGTCGAGATCATGTAGCGGGACCAGTCGAGCAGCGGCCATTCGAGGTCGCGCAGCTTCCAGGCGCCGTTCGGCGCCGTGCGCCAGCCGCACATCCTGGTGGACAGCGCCGAGAGCACAATCAACGAGACGGCGAACACCAGGTACGACGGCACCAGCGACATCGCCACCACCGCGGGACGCAGGATCCACGGGTTGGGCACCCACAACTGGGCCCAGGTCCAGAAAGTGAACGCCGGCAGCACCGATAAGCCGAACACCACCGTCTCGACGATGAAGATCGAGACGATCGTCCACGTCACGCGTCCGGCTTGAGCAGGCGTCACCCGCCGCAAGTTACCATAAGACTCAGCAGTGAAAGACCACCTCGTACTAGTTCCGGGAATCGACGGCACGGGAAAGCTGTTCTACCGGCAGATCCCGGGCCTCGAGCGCGACTATCACGTCACGACCACCAGTCATCGCGATACGGCGCGGACCATGGACGACCTGATCGCGGACCTGCACGACACGATCGTCCGCGTCTCGGGAAAGGGCCGCCCCGTCACGCTGGTCGGCGAGTCCTTCGGTGGTGCCTTGACCCTGAGCTATGCCATCGCGCATCCCGAGCAGGTCGAACGGCTCGTCATCCTCAACTCGTTTGCGCACTTCGGGTCGCAGGCCCGGCTGTGGCTCGGCTATCACCTGCTCCGCGCCACCCCCTGGGGCATGATGCGCCTGCTGCGGCAGCTGAACGCGCGACGCATGCATTCCCCGCAGACCGAGCGGGAGGAGATCCAGCGCTTTCACGAACTGATGCGCAGCTCGACCCGCGAGGGCTACCTGTCGCGCCTGCGCATCCTGCGCGACTACGACGTTCGCCTGCACCTGCCGTCGATTGCCGCGCCGGTGCTGTACCTCGCCGGCGATCGGGACACGCTCGTGCCCTCCGTCGAGCAGGCCCAGTTGATGAGCGAGCTCACGCCGGGCGGCAGCATGCGCATTCTTGAAGGGCACGGACACAGCTGCCTGATCGCGCCGGACCTGGACCTGTCGGCGATTCTCGACGATTGGCGTGCCGACCGCAGCCTTCTCGAAGACGGGACGAAGCGTGCGGATCGTTAGCATGGCGCTGAATGTGCCGGGACCGGTCGCGGTATCCCGCGCCGTCGCCGAGGGCGCCAGCGCGATCAAGATCGAACCGCCCTGGGGCGATCCGCTCGCGGCGTTGTGCCCGCCGTGGTACCGCGCCTTGCATGCCGGCGTCAGGATCGAACCGCTCGATCTCAAGCGCGCGCCGGCGATGCAGCAGCTGAAGGCGCTGTTGAAGGAGGCCGACGTGTTCGTCGCGAGTCATCGCCCGGCGGCGCTCGCGCGCCTCGGTCTCGATGCCGCATCCCTCGCGCGCGACTTTCCTGCTCTCCGTCACGTCAACGTTGTCGGCGACACGGCGGCGCCCGAGGAGCCGGGACACGATCTCACGTATCAAGCGCGCGCGGGTCTGCTGGCGAGCACGATGCCGCTGACGCTCGCGGCCGACATGATTGGCGCCGAACGCGCGCACGCCGCCATCAAGGATGTGATGCGCGAACCAGGCGCGGCACGCGTGGTCGGGTTATACGATGCCCTGCACGATCTGGCTGCGCCGCTTCGTTACGGATTGACGGCACCCGGCGGTCCTTTGAATGGCGGCAATCCGGCGTATGCGATCTACGCGGCGCGGGAAGGCGCGATCGCCGTTGGCGCGCTCGAACCGCACTTCCGCGCGCGCCTGTATGAGGGCCTCGGACTTGCCGACGGCGCGGACCTCAGCGCGATCTTCGCGACGAAAACCGCGGCGGAATGGGAAGCCTGGGCCGCGTCCCGCGACCTCCCGCTCGTCGCGCTCCGCCACTAATGGGTGCCTGGCACCCATTTTCTCCCTGCCACATGGATGATTGGGCACAGGTCAGATCGCAATATGCATAGAGACGTCTTAGAAACTGCGTACCAGATCGCCGCGAAGTTTCTCGATCACGCCGCCGAACGGCATGTCGGCGGCACCGCGACACGCGATTCGTTGATCGCCGCGCTCGGTGGGCCGCTGCCGATTGGTTCCGCCGATCCCGTCAACGTGATCCAGCAACTCGCGACCAATGCTGATGCCGGCATTGTGGCGAGCGTCGGCCCGAGGTATTTCGGATTCGTGATCGGCGGAGCGATTCCGGTCACCGTGGCGGCCGATTGGCTGGGGAGCGCCTGGGACCAGAACGCCGCGCTCAACGTCGCGTCACCCGCCGTCTCCGCGATCGAAGACATCACCGCCAGTTGGCTGCTCGAGCTCCTCGGCCTGCCGCGCAGTGCCGGCGTCGGATTCGTGACCGGTTGCCACATGGCGAACTTCACGTGTCTCGCCGCGGCCCGTCATGAAGTGCTGCGCCGCGCCGGATGGAACGTCGAGGCGCAGGGCCTGCAGCGCGCGCCCCGGGTGCGCGTGATCGCCGGCGGCGAAGTGCACATCTCCGCGGTGGGCGCACTCCGCTATCTCGGCTTCGGCACCGACGAGATCGAGATCATTCCCGCCGATGGGCAGGGCCGGATGCGCGCCGACTTACTCGCGGCAGCCCTCGCGAGCGGCAACCAGACAACCATCGTCTGCGCGCAAGCGGGCAACGTCAGCACCGGCGCGAGCGATCCCCTCGAAGCGATCGTCGCGCACGCGCACGCGCGCGGCGCGTGGGTGCACGTCGATGGCGCATTCGGACTGTGGGCGGCGGCCGTGCCGGACCTGCGATCGCAGGTCACCGGCATCGAGCAGGCGGATTCGTGGGCGACCGACGCGCATAAATGGCTCAACGTCCCGTACGACTCCGGCCTGGCGATCGTCGCCGATGGCGCGCCGCAGCGCGCGGCCATGAGCATGAAGGCGTCGTATCTCCAGCGCGGCGCCGACGAAGATCGCATCGGCATGGACTGGGTGCCCGAATCCTCGCGCCGCGCGCGCGTCCTGCCGATCTACGCGCTGATCAGGGCGCTCGGCCGCGACGGCATTGCCGACCTGGTGCGGCGCAACTGCGCGCTCGCGCGGCGCATGGCGGATCGGCTCCAGCACACCGACGGCATCGCGATCCTGAATGAGGTCGTGCTGAATCAGGTGCTCGTGCAATTCAAGGATGACGAGACGACCCGGCGCGTGATCGCGGACGTGCAGGCCGAAGGCACCTGCTGGGCCGGCGGCGCAATCTGGCAGGACCAGCAGGTGATGCGCATCTCGGTTTCGAACTGGTCGACGACGGAGGAAGATATCGACCGCTCGGCCGCGGCGATCCTCAGGGTTTTTTCGCGGGTGGTTTAACCGGCGGCTTCGCCGGCACTTTCGGCGGCGGGCCCGGGCGGTACTCCAGCATCACGTTGCTGATGCTCGCAATCGGACGCCCCGGCCCCGAGAAGTTGTCGACGCCGTCGGGACGCATCACCGACAGCTTCTCGCCCAGCACCGAGACCATCTCGCCGACGTCTTCCGGCAATTCGATCGTGATGAACTCATCCCCTGAAGGCGCGACCGCCTTGACGCCGCCGGGACCGGCGCCGCCGCTGATGCGATCGAACAAGTCCTTCTCGGTACGGAACTCGCTCTGCACGACCGCGCGATCGATCAGCGTGTTGTCCATCGTCAACACACCTATCGTCGCGGTGTATTTGCGATAGCCCTGCTTCAACTTCACCAGCTCCGCCGAGTAGGTGTGGCGGTTGTGCAGCTCGAACGACATCGTGACCGGGCCGCGATGCGGCGGGACGGTGACGAGCACCCCTTCCTTGGGATCGTTGCCAGTCAGCACGTCACAGAAGCGGCGCTGCGTGCTGACGCCCATGCCGAGTTCAGATGTGCATTTCCATTCGGCCTGGATTCTCGACAGCGGCGCGACCGGCACGGGCTTCTTCGTGGCGCGAGCCGGCGCCGCTTTTTTCGCCGGCGCCTTGCGCGTCTGCGCGTCGACGACGGGCGAGGCAATGAGCGTTGCACAGAGAAGTGCGAGAACGAGACGCATGCCTTCAGTATAGACCCCGGAACATCCGCTTCAACGCGAGGTTCCGGTTCTAGTCGTCGAAGTGATGTGAACCCTGAGGGAGCGGCAATCCCGACACGGTCAGGTTGCCGCCTCTCAGCTTCAACAGCTCGAGGAATTCCATGCGCGTGCGCTGCTGGGTCTGGAACGCGCCGAGCATCGCGCTGGTGATGGTGTAGGAGTTCTGTTTCTCGACGCCGCGCATCGCCATGCAGAGATGCGTGCCTTCACACACCACCGCCACGCCGAGCGGCTGGATCTTGTCCTGGATGGTCGACGCGATCTGATTGGTCATGCGCTCCTGCAGTTGCAGGCGCCGCGCGAAGATGTCGACCAGCCGCGGTATCTTGCTGAGGCCAATCACCTTGCCGTTCGGGATGTACGCGACGTGGCACTTGCCGAAAAACGGCAGCAGGTGGTGCTCGCACATGCTGTAGAAGTCGATGTCGCGGACAATGACCATCTCGCTATAATCGACGCCGAACAGCGCGCCGTTGAGCATCGCATCAATGTCCGCGGAGTACCCACTCGTGAGAAACCTCAATGCCTTATCGACGCGCTGCGGCGTCTTGACCAGCCCCTCGCGATCCGGGTCTTCACCCAGCTCTATCAGCAGGCGTGTGATCAGATCGTGCATCGTCGTATTGTACGTTGCGGGTGCGACGAGTGCATCCGGGGCGACAGGCGCGTCGGGTGTCATACCGGTATTGGATGCGCGAACGGCGCTCCAGGTTCCCGCCGACGATCCGGACGCGCTCTACAAGGACCGTGAGAACCTCGCCAGCGCGAAAAAAGCCACCGACATCTGGGCCGCGCGGCTGGCCGCGAATCCAAAAGACTTCGACAGCGCCTATCGACTGGCGCAGGCGCGGTACTGGCTGGGGACCAACGGCTTGCCGGGGCCGGATCGCAAGGCCGCGCTCGAAGGCGGCATCGCTGCGGCGCGCTCGGCGATCGCCATCAACGCCAGCCGCCCGGAGGGACACTTCTGGCTGGCCGCCAACATGGGGGCGCTCGCGGAATCGTTCGGGCTGCGCCAGGGCATCAAGTATCGCGGCCAGATCAAGGACGCGCTGTTGATGACGCTGTCGATCAGTCCGGCCTTCCTGGATGGCTCGGCGGATCGCGCGCTCGGCCGCTGGTACTTCAAGGTGCCGGGCCTGTTCGGCGGCAGCAACAAGGAATCGGAAGCGCACCTCCGCAAGTCGCTGACCTTCAACCCGAACAGCATCATCTCGCACATCTTTCTCGCCGAAACGCTCGAGGACCTCGGACGCAAGGACGAGGCCCGCAAGGAAGCCCAGACCGCGATCGACGCGCCACTCGATCCCAATTGGACGCCGGAGGATCGGCGATTCAAGGAGCAGGCCCGCCGCCTGCTGCAGCGATTAGCGCGTTGATCACATGAGTGGACAAGACGACTCTGGCGCAGTCCCGGCGGGCGTGAGCTCCAATCCGCGGGAGGAGTCGCTGTTCTCGCTCGACCCCGAGCAATCGCGCCTTGCGCAATACCGGCGCGGCTACCAGCTCAACGTCGTCCAGATTCCAATCATGCGCGTCGTCGGCTTCGTGTCGATGACGCTCGCGGCGTTTCTCTACGATCTCAACCTGCCGTCGTTTCCGGTCGAGGGGTTCCTGCAACTGACCGCGATCAATCTCGGCTACGGCGTGATCGCGCTGCTGGCGGTCCGCGCGCTGCACGACCGCGTCGGCACGTTCGACCTGACGCTGCTCTTCCTGCACGTGGACGTGGTGATGTGGCTGTTCACGATGCATCACACCAGCGCGGCCGACAACCTGTTCGCGTTCTTCCTGTTGGTGCGTGTCGGCGACCAGGTGGGCTTTGGATTCCGCCGCGCCTTTTATTTCACGCAGGTCGTGGTGGCGACGTATCTCGCCTACCTGGCGTGGCTGTCGAGCGGCAATCCGGCGTTCGACTGGCCGAGCCACCTGTATTCAGCGGCCACGATGTACGTGATCGGCACCTACATCTCGATCACCGGCATCGCGATCGAATCGTTGCGCAAGCGCTCGAGCGCGGTGGTCCGCCAGGCGCGCGACTTGCTGCGCCAACTCGAGGCGCGCACCGAAGAACTGCACGCGCAGGCGGTCGAACTCGAGCAGGCGAAGATCCAGGCCGAGGGCGCGAGCCAGGCGAAGTCGGCGTTCCTGGCGACGATGAGCCACGAGATTCGCACGCCGATGAACGGCGTGATCGGCATGACCAGCCTGCTGGAGGACACGCCGCTCGACGCGACGCAGCGCGAATACACCGAGACGATTCGCCAGAGCGGCCAGAACCTGCTGGTGATCATCAACGACATCCTCGACTTCTCGAAGGTCGAGTCCGGCACGATCACGCTGGATCGGCAGCCGTTCGACGTGCGCCAGGCCGTCACGAGAGGCATCGACCTGCTGGCGCCGCAAGCCCGCGACAAATCGCTCGAGCTCGAATGCGCGATCGATCCCGACGTGCCGGCGAGGATTGTCGGCGACGCCGAGCGTTTGCGGCAGGTGGTGATCAACCTCGTCGCCAACGCGGTGAAATTCACCGAGCGCGGCGCGATCCAGGTGTCGGTCCGCGCGCTGCCGCCCAGCGACCCCACGCCGGGCCGTCCAATCACGCTCGAGTTCTGCGTCACCGACAGCGGCATCGGCATCCAGCCGCAGCAGCAGGCGATGCTGTTCAGGCCGTTCTCGCAGGTCGACAGCAGCATCGCGCGCCGGCACGGCGGCACCGGACTGGGCCTGGCCATCAGCAAGGGCCTGGTGACCGCGATGGGCGGACGGATCTGGGTCCGCAGTGAGGCCGGCGTCGGTTCGAGTTTCCATTTCACCCTGCCGACCGAGACGGCGCCGGCGGTGGCGGCGCAGGCCGACAGCGAGTCCACGTTTGATGCCACGGTGGCGGAGCGTTTTCCGATGCGCATCCTGATCGCCGAGGACAACGGCGTCAACCGCAAGGTGGCGCTGGCGATGCTGCGGCGGTTTGGCTACCAGGCCGACGTCGCCGTCAACGGCATCGAGACGCTCGCCGCCGTCAAGCAGCACGCTTACGATCTCGTGTTGATGGATATCCAGATGCCGGAGATGGATGGCCTCGACGCGACCCGCGCGATCGTGGCGCTCGGCGGCGCCCGGCCGCTCATCATCGGGCTCAGCGCCAACGCGATGGCCGAAGACATCCAGGCCGCCAAGCGCGCCGGCATGGACGATTACTTGTCGAAGCCGATCAGCCCGGCCGAATTACGCCGGCTGCTGCAACACTGGGGAGCGCGCTCAGCGCACGCGACCTAGCCGCCCCACCCGCGCGCGGGCCAGCGCGCTCGACAGATCTTCACGACTCACCGGCTTGGCGAGATAGTCATCCATGCCGGCCTTCAGGCACAATTCGCGATCGCCTTCAACGGCGTTGGCCGTGAGGGCGATGATCCACGGGCGCCAGGCCGATGGGGTGTCCGCCAGCCGCCGCGCGACTTCAAAGCCATCGACCTCCGGCATCTGCACGTCGAGCAGCAAGACTTCGTAATCGCGCCTGGCCAGCGCGGCGAGGGCCTGGGCGCCATCGGTGACGATGTCCGCTTTCTGGCCGAGTGCCTCCAGTGTTCGCTGCGCCACCAGGCGATTGATCGGGTTGTCTTCCGCCAACAGGATCGACAGCGGATCGCCGGTCACCGCTTTCGGCGATGGCGGCGGCGGAGGCGGCGGCGCCGTGTCGAGCGGCAATGGCAACTCCACGCTGACGTCGGTGCCCGAGCCGTGCTTGCTGTCAATCGCGATGCGCCCGCCCATCAGCTCGATCAGCCGCTTACTAATCGCCAGGCCGAGTCCCGTGCCGCCGTATCGCCGGGTGGTCGAGGCATCGGCCTGCATGAACGACGTGAAGAGGCGCGCCTTCGCGGCCTCGGAAATCCCGATGCCGGTATCGCGAATCCGGATGCGCACTTCACCGTCACCGGCGGGCTCAACGGACACACGCACCTCTCCGCGGTCGGTGAACTTCACCGCGTTCCCGACCAGGTTGACCACCACCTGGCGAAGGCGGCCCGCATCGCCACGCACGTATCTCGGCAGCGCGTCGCTGCAGTGCAGGTGCAGGCCGATGCCCTTGCCGGCGGCCATGGCGGTGAACAGCGCGATCGCCGAGTGCATCGCGGCCGGCAGATCGAACGGCGCGGCGTCGATCTCCATGTGGCCGGATTCGATCTTCGAGAAATCAAGAATGTCGCCGAGGATGGTGATCAGCGCATCACCGCTCGCGCGGATCGTATCGACGGTCTCGCGCTGCTCCGCCGTCAGTGGCGTGTGCCTCAACACGTCGGTCATGCCGATCACGCCGTTCATCGGCGTGCGGATCTCGTGGCTCATCAACGCCAGGAACCGGCTCTTCGCACGACTGGCCTCGGTGGCCTCTTCGGCGAGTTGGCGGGCCTGGGCAATCGAGGTCTCGAGTTGGGCATTGGCCTCGCTCAGCTGCAACGTCCGCCGATGCGCCAGCCACCACGCGCGACGACGCGAATTGGTCAGCGCCCACGCCAGCATCGCGGCCATCAGGGTGACGGCCGCGCCGCTGCCGGCGACCACGCGCGGCAACACGAGTGCCGAACGCGGCGTGAAGCCTGGCCGGGGCGTGAAGCGGAACGTCCACGTGCGCCCGAACAGATCGAGTGCCGCGGTTTCCGGCGTCGGCCAGTCGGGGGCGGCCGCGTCGGTTGATGATGCAAACAACGGCGGTGAGCCCGCTCGCCCGTCCTCTTCGATCTGGAAATCGATCAGCCCGCCGCCGGCATCGAGCAGGCCGCGGGTCAGGTCGTTCATGCGCAGCGATACATACGCCCAGCCTTGCAGTGCGGCGGCGCGATCGGCCGGCGTCGCCAGCGGGCGTTGCGGCGTATAGATCGGCAGGAACAGCAGGAAGCCCGGCACGTCGCGATCACCCTCGATGATGCGAATCCGCTGCGTCATCACCGGCAGGCCCGTGTCTCGTGCGGCGTCCGCAGCCGATCGCCGAGTGACGCCCGATCCGACGTCGAGTCCGAGCGCGCCCAGGTTGCGCGCGGGCGGCTCGATGCGCGTCACCACGTACAGTTGGTCGTGGCTGCCCGACCGTTCGACGGTCAGGCCAGGATGACCCTCGTTACGCAGGCGCTGCTCGAGCGCATCAACCTGTTCGCGCGTCACCGGCTCCACATAGCCGACGCCGACCACACCCTTTTGAAAGTAGGGCTCCATCGCGGCCGCATACGTGCCCCATTCGCCGGGCGTGGCCGCGCCTCGCGCGTTGAGCCACGCGCGCACGCCGTAGACCGCCTGGACGGCAGAAGAGAATCGGCTTTGCGTGTCGGACAGGACCCGCTCGGTGAGCCGCTGGAATCGGATCTGCTCCGACACGCGCACCTGGCGCGTGACCGTTTGCCAGGCGAGAGCGGTCAGGGCGGCGCCGGTCACGATCACGGCGATCGGGATCGCCGTCGACAGCCAGGACCGCCGCAGGCCGGCCGTCGGAGGCAGACTATTTTGCAGCGTAGTCGTAGAAGCCCTTGCCCGACTTCTTGCCGAGATGTCCCGCCAGCACCATTCGCTTCAACAGGGGTGGCGGCGCAAACCGCGCTTCGCGGAACTCTTCGAACATGATGTTGGCGATGTAATAAGTCGTGTCGAGGCCGACGAAATCGAGCAGCGTGAACGGGCCCATCGGATAGCCGCAGCCGAGCTTCATCCCGTTATCGATGTCCTGCACCGTGCCGAGCCCGTCTTCGAGGCAGCGGACCGCATCCAGCAGGTACGGCACCAGCAGGCGGTTGACGATGAAGCCGCCGCGATCGGGCGCGGCGATCGGCTCCTTGCCAATGGCTTTCGCAAATCCCATCAGCGCGTCGTTCGTTTCCTGGCTGGTGGCGAGCGCGCGAATCACTTCGACGAGCTTCATCAGCGGCACGGGATTGAAGAAGTGGAGTCCGCCAACCTTGTCGGGACGCTTGGTGCCGGCGCCGAGCTCGGTGATGCAGAGCGACGAGGTGTTGGACGCGATCAGGCAATGCGGGCCGACGACCGCTTCGACCTGCGCGTAGGCCTGCTTCTTGATCTCGACGTTCTCGATGATCGCTTCGATGACGAGGTCGCAGTCCTTGAGGTCGGCGTACTTCGTCGTGCCGCTCAGGTTCGCCAGCGTCGTGTGCTTCGCCTCTTCGGTGACCTTGCCCTTGGCGACGCCGTCCGTCAGGAATTTCTCGATGCGCCCGAGGCCCTTCTTCAGGACGTCTTCGTTCACTTCGAGCACCAGCGTCTTGAAGCCGGCCGCGGCCGACACCTGCGCGATGCCCGCGCCCATCAACCCACAACCGAGCACACCAACCGTTTTGATAGCCACTACAGCGCCTCCACGATCATTGCGATTCCCTGGCCGCCGCCGATGCATGCCGAGGCGACACCATACCTCTTGCCACGACGCCGTAACTCCAGCAGCAGCGTCAGCAGCAGTCGCGCGCCGCTCGCACCGAGCGGATGGCCGATCGCAATCGCGCCGCCATTCACGTTGACCTTCGCGCGATCGAGCCCGAGTTCCTTTTCGCACGCGAGATACTGCGGCGCAAACGCCTCGTTGATTTCGATCAGATCGAGGTCGCCCAGGTTCAGCTTCGCGCGCTCGAGCGCCTTGCGAATCGCCGGCGCCGGGCCCATCCCCATCATCGTCGGCTCGACGCCGACCGCGGCCCACGACACGATTCGTCCAAGGGGCTTCGCCCCTTTGGCCTTGACCGCGTCTGCTCCCGCAATCACCAGCGCCGCCGCGCCATCGACAATGCCACTGGCGTTGCCCGCGGTGACGACGCCGTCCTTCTTGAACACCGTCGGCAGCTTGGCCAGGATCTCCATGGTCGTCTCAGGACGCATGTGGTCGTCCTGCTCGACGAGCGTCACGCCCTTGCGCGTCTTGATCTCGACGGGCACGACCTCTTCCTTCATCACGCCCGAAGACCACGCCTTCTGGGCGAGCTGCTGGCTGCGCAGCGCGTATTCGTCCGACTGTTCGCGGGTGATGCCGTACTTCACCGCGCAGTTTTCAGCGGTGATCGCCATCGAGCAGCCGGCGTAGGGATCGTTCAGGCCTTCCCACAACCAGTCTTCGAGCTTGCCTTGTCCGAGCTTGAGGCCGGAGCGCAAGCCGCGAATGATGTGCGGCACCTGGCTCATGTTCTCCATGCCGCCGGCCAGGACGAAGCCCGCCTCGTCGAGCTGAATCTGCTGCGCGCCGCTCAGCACGGCTTGAATGCCGGAGCCGCACAGGCGATTGACGGTGAGCGCCGGCACTTCGATCGGCAACCCGGCCTTCAATCCCACGTGCCGCGCGCCGTAATGCGCGTCGATGCTGCTCTGCTGCACGTTGCCGAACACCACGTGGTCGATCCACTCGGGTCTGGTCGCGGTGCGTTCCAGGGCCGCCTTCGAGGCCATCGCGCCGAGCTCGATCGCCGAGAAATCCTTGAGCGCGCCGACATGTGTCGTCATGGGCGTACGGGCGCCGCCCAGAATGAAAACGTCTTTAGACATCGTTCCTACAATCGTTCGTGCGGTCGTTGATGCGACCGTTCAGACATTCGTTCACTGTTTGAGCCGCGCAGCAATCCAATCACCCACTTCACGCGTACCGAGCGAACCGCCGATGTCGCTCGTCGTCCTGCCTTCGGCGATCGCCGATTCAACCGCGGCCTCGATGGCCTTCGCTTCGTCGCGCGCGCCCAGCGTTTCGAGCATCAGCGCCGTCGAGAGAATCGCGCCGATCGGATTGGCGACATTCTTCCCCGCGAGCGGCGGCGCCGATCCGTGGACCGGTTCGAACAGCGACGTCTTGCCGGGATGAAGGTTGCCGGAGGCCGCCATGCCGAGGCCGCCCTGCAGCGCGCCGCCAATGTCGGTGATGATGTCGCCGAACAGGTTGTTGGTGACGATCACCTGGTACTGGCCGGGATCCTTGACCAGGAACATCGCCATCGCATCGATGTATTGATGCGTCGCGGTGATGCCGGGGTAGTGCGCGGCCACCTGCTTGAACACGCGCTGCCACAGCGCGTGGCCCTGCTGCATGGCGTTGCTCTTGTCGGCCATGCACACCTTGGTGTGGCCGTTCGCCTTCGCAAACTCGAACGCGTGGCGAATGATCCGGTGCACGCCCTTGTAGGTATTGATCTCTTCCTGGATCGCGACTTCGTCTTCGGTGCCGGCCTTGAAGCGCCCGCCGATGCTGACGTAGACGCCTTCGGTGTTCTCGCGGAACACGGTGAAGTTGATGTCCTTCCTTCCGCGATCCTTGAGCGGGCTCAGGCGATCGTCGAGCAGCCGCACCGGGCGATAGTTCACGTAGAGATCGAGCTCGAAGCGCGTGCCCAGGAGAATATCGCGCGCGTGGCGATTGTCGACCACCCGCGGATCCCCGAGCGCGCCGACGAACACCGCATCGAAGCTGCGCAGCAGGTCGTAGCCGTTGGCGGGCAGCGTCTCGCCGGTCTTCAGGTAATGATCGGCGCTCCACGGCAGGTGTTCGAGTTCGAAGCGGCGGCCGAAGGCGTCGCCGACCCGCGCCAGGACCTTGACCGCTTCCGCGGTGACGTCCTTGCCGATGCCGTCGCCGGCAATGATCGCAATTTTCATTGAAGGGTCTCGATCGCCATCGCCATGCCCATGCCGCCGCTGACGCAGAGCGTCGCCAGCCCCTTAGTCTGGCCGCGCCGCTGCAGTTCGTGCAATAAGGTGACGACCATGCGGGCGCCGGTGCAGCCGATCGGGTGGCCGAGCGCGATCGCGCCGCCGTTGACGTTCAGCTTTTCAGAGGGAATCGGCACGTCCTTCAGGACCGCGAGCACCTGCGCCGCAAACGCTTCGTTGATTTCGATGAGATCAAAGTCGTCGATGCCCAGCCCGGTGCGTTCCTTCAGCCGGGCCATCGCCGGGACCGGCCCAATCCCCATGATGCGCGGATCAACGCCCGCACTCGCCCACCCCGTGATCTTCGCGATCGGCGTGAAGCCGCGCGCCCGCGCGTAATCCCCCGACGCGAGCACGATTGCCGCCGCGCCGTCCGTAATACCTGAGGCCGAACCGGCGGTGATGATCCCGTCGTGCCCCTCGACCTTCGGAAACGTCAGCGGTAATTTGCCGAGCGCGTCGATCGTGGAGCCGTGACGGGGATGTTCATCCGTTGCCATCTCGGTGGTCTTCCCTCGTTCGGTGATCGTCACCGGCGCGATCTCGCGCGTGAAGTGGCCGGCCTTCTGCGCGGCTTCCGCCTTGCGCTGGCTCTCGAGCGCAAACTGATCCGACTGCGCGCGCGTGATGCCGTACTGCCGCGCCAGCACTTCCGCGGTCTCGCCCATGATCAATCCCGACAGCGGATCGGAAAATCCGTCGCGATACATCGCGTCGACGAATTGGAAGTGGCCCATCTTGTGGCCCCACCGCGCGTCGGTCGCATCCACGAGATACGGCACGCGGCTCATGTTCTCGATGCCGCCGGCGAGGACGATGTCCGATTCGCCGAGCATGATGCTGGACGCGCCGGAGGCGAGCGCCTGCATGCCGCCGGCGCACGCCTTGTTGATGGTGTACGCGGGTGCGGTATGAGGCACACCGGTGCGATGTGCGACCTGGCGGGCGGGGTTAGGACCCACACCGGCCGGGCGCCCGTGGCCCATCAAGACTTCCTGGACGTCTGCGGCGGTGATGCCGGCCCTGGCGAGTGCCGCCCTGGCGGCGACGGCACCCAGTTCGGCGGCGTGGATGTCTTTGAGAGACCCCCCAAAACGGCCGATCGGGGTCCGGGCAGCGCCGAGAATAACCACGTCACGAACGGTCATCGTGTGCCGATAATATCAAACGACTGTTCAAATTAGGGGCATTCCCAATCGCCAAGCTCGACCAATTGTCCGGATTTGCACCAGAAAACACTCGTTTGATCCCCACCAGTGGTCGATTCATCCCTCCATTCAACCCTTTAGTGTCATAGAATCGAGGACGTTCCCGTTGTGGGAATGGCGAGGTGACTCTCGTCGGTTAGTGCTTCTTCCCTATTGTGTTGTCTTTCCAAGGAGGAAAGGTAATGTTCGCAAGACCTTTCGCAGCATTGTTATTGATCGTCGGCCTCGTTGTGCCGGCGTTCGCGCAGGAACAGCGCGGTTCGATCGAAGGCGTCGTTCGTGATGCCTCGGGCGCGGTGCTTCCGGGCGCCACCGTTGACGCGACATCGAATGTCGGTCAGCCGGTTTCGACCGTGACCGATTCGGTCGGTCTGTATCGCTTCCCATCACTCGCACCCGGCAACTACAAAGTGACTGCGAACCTCCAGGGGTTCGTGGCGCGTGAAGTGGTTGACGTGCGCGTCGGCCTCGGGCAGATCAAGAAGGTTGACTTCAGCCTGCCGCTCTCGGGCGTGACGGAGACCGTCAAGGTCACCGCCGAAACCCCGCTCGTCGACGTCCGCCAGAGCTCGCGCGCGACCAACATCCGCGCCGAGCAGGTCGAGTTGCTGCCGAAGGGCCGCGACTTCACCAGCCTGGTGACGCAGGCGCCGGGCGCCAACCAGGAAGCCAAGCTGGGCGGCCTGTCGATCGACGGCGCCAGCGCCGGTGAGAACCGCTACATCATCGACGGCATCGAGACGACGAACCTGCAGTCAGGCACGTCGGGCAAGAATGTCATCGTCGACTTCATCGAAGAAGTCCAGGTCAAGTCGTCGGGCTACACCGCCGAATTCGGCGGCGCCACGGGCGGCGTGATCAACGCCGTGACCAAGAGCGGCACCAACGACTTCCACGGCAGCGCGCTCTACAACTTCGAAGGCAGCTCGCTCGAAGGCGCCCGCCGCCCGACGCTGCGCACCAGCCTCACGAACTCGGACGCCGCTGAGTACATCAGCTACCCGAAGGATGAGCGCAAGCGCAACGAACCCGGCTTCGCCATCGGCGGCCCGATCGCCAAGAACCGCCTGTGGTTCTTCGGCGCCTATCAGCCCGCGCTGACGACGATCGATCGGTCGGTGAATACGACCACCGCCGTCAATCCCTCGGCCGGTACGGCCAGCCAGCAACAGAAGCAGACGGTGCAGTACGCGACGGCGAACATCACCTCGCAGCTGAGCGACAAGATGCGCCTGCGCATCGCCTACAACAACAGCTACTCGAAGACCGAGGGTCTGTTGCCGGCACTGACGGGCCTCGATCCCGCGGGCACCAACTACACCAAGGCCTCGGAGTTCCCGAACTACTCCGCCTCCGGCAACCTCGACTACGTGGCGTCATCGAAACTGCTCTTCGGCGTGCGCGGCGGCTACTACATGGCGGATCAACACGATTCGAACGTGACCGAACAGCCGCGCTACCTGTGGAGCACGACCAACAACGTCGGCTTCCTCGACGTTCCGGCGAGCCTCCAGCACGGCACCGGCTTTGCGAGCCTCCCGCTCGGCGGCAACACCAAGGTCACGCGCGACCAGCAGACCCGCATGTATTTCCAGGCGGACAGCACCATCTACGCCAAGGCGGGCGGCGACCACCAGATCAAGTTCGGCGTGCAGGCCGACCGGGTCGGCAACGACGTGTTGAGCGGTGAGTCGCGCAACCGCGTGACGATCAACTGGAACACCGCGTTGTCGGGTGCGCGTGGTCCCTACGGCTACTACTCGGTGCGCAGCAACGCCGTCGCGCCGCGCCAGGGCCTGATCACCGAAGGCGACATCAGCACCACCAACATTGGTCTGTTCGCGCAGGACGCGTGGACGATCAACAACAAGTTGACGGTGAACTTCGGCGTGCGCACCGAACGTGAGCGTGTCCCGACCTACACCACTGGTGCGGACATTCCGGCATTTGGTGTCGAGTTCAACTTCTCCGACAAGCTGGCGCCGCGCGCCGGCTTCGCCTACGACATCAAGGGCGACGGCCAGTGGAAGGTGTTCGGTTCGTGGGGCATCTTCTATGACATCTTCAAGCTGGAACTGCCGCGCGGTTCGTTCGGCGGCGACAAGTGGATCGAGTACTACTACACGCTCGATACCTTCAACTGGAACACGCTGGTGGACGGCGCGAACTGCCCGCCCGCGTGCCCGGGCACGCTGCTCCGCTCGACCGACTTCCGCCACCCGTCCTTCGGCGCCGACTCGATCGAGCCGAACCTGAAGCCGATGAAGCAGCAGGAAATGACCTTCGGCTTCGACCATCAGCTGAACGACGCGATGGCCGTGACCGCGCACTACGTGCACAAGCAGATCGATCGCGCCATTGAAGACACGGGCTCGCTCGACGCGACCGGCAACGAAATCTACATCATCGCCAACCCCGGTGAAGGCCTCACCGCGCTGGCGTTCACCAACCCGTCCACCCCGCTGCCGAAGGCGAAGCGCGATTACGACAGCGTCGAGCTGGCGTTCGAAAAGCGCATGCGCAACAACTGGTACCTGCGCACCAGCTACCTGTGGAGCCGTCTCTATGGCAACTACTCGGGCCTGTCGCAGTCGGACGAAAACGGCCGCACCAGCCCGAACGTCGGCCGCGCCTTCGACTACCCGCTGATGATGTTCCAAGACGGCGGTAAGGCCGCTTACGGCCCGCTGGCGACCGATCGCCCGAGCCAGGTCAAGGCCCAGTTCATCTACCAGTTCAACTTCGGCACCAGCGTCGGCTTGAACCAGTACGTGGCCAGCGGCCTCCCGGTGACGCGTGAAATCGGCATCTTCCCGACCAGCAACTACCCGGTCCAGTACCTGGGCCGCGGCAGCGACGGCCGGACGCCGATGTTCTCGCAGACCGACTTCTTCGTGCAGCACACGATGCACGTCGGCACGCGGAGCCTGCAGGTCAGCCTCAACGTCCTGAACCTCTTGAACCAGGACACGGCGACCGGCAAGGCCACGACCTATCAGAAGGTCAACGGCGTGACGCCGAACGAAGCGCTGTTCTACGGTGGCTCGCAGACCCTCGCGTCGCTGATCACCTCGCAGAACATCCCGGTGAATCCGCAGTTCCTGAAGGCGAACTCCTTCCAGGCGCCGATCGCCGCGCGCTTCGGAATCAAGTTCCTGTTCTAACAGGACACCGTTCGTAACCGGCAGCGCCCCGCGGACTACAATCCGCGGGGCGTTTGTCATTTAGGGAGGCTTGCTGCATTTGGTACCAGCAACTGGTACCAATGGATTCAATTCGTTGGTCGGCGAAACTGATTTTTGTTTCTTTCGTCACAGGCCGATCGGCCCCGCTTCCACAACTCACAGAAAACAAACAACCTCCATCACAGGAGGGGGTGGCACGTACTTTTCTTTACTGAACAAACGTTCTAGTCCGTCGATGCGCGCGCCAGCGCCCCGGCGAGATCGGTTTTGTTCACACAGAGGAGAGAAGTACATGCTTAAACGCACAAGTGCCCTCGTCGCCGCGTTGTTGATCGCGTTGACGGGATCCGCTTTCGCGCAAGTCGCGACAACGGGCACGATTCAAGTCGTCATCGTCGACAAGGACGGCGGCCGGCTGCCAGGAGTCACTGTGACGGCCGAAGCGGCCGACTCAGTAACCAAACGTACTGTGGTGACGGACGCGACCGGCACCGCGGTGCTCGAAGCCCTCGCGCCTTCCGCGGCCTACAAGGTGACGATGACGTTGCCGGGTTTCGCGGAACGCATGCAGGAGAACGTGCTGGTCCGTTCGGGCCAGACCGCGTCGTTGAACGTGACGCTGCAGGTCGCCGGCCTCAATGAAGCGGTGCAAGTGACCGCGGCCGCGCCGATCGTCGACGTCAAGAGCGCCACGTCCGGCCAGGACATCACCCTGCGCCTGACCGAGTCACTGCCCACCGGCCGCTCGTACCAGAGCTACCTGCAGCTGGTGCCCGGCGTGATGCCCGACAGCCAGAACTCGACCGGGAACCCCGCGTCGCGTTCGGGCATGAACTGGAAGGACGTCCAGACCAACGACAACCTCGGCGTGTCGACGGACAACTTCTATTACTTCGAAGGCATCAACGTCACCGATCCGGTCGCCGGCACGTTCGGCGCGAACCTGAACACCGAGATCATCCAGGAACAGAAGGTCATCACCGGCGGCATCCCCGCGGAATACGTCGGCGCCTCGGGCCTGATCTCGACCGTCATCACCAAGTCGGGTTCGAACAACTATTCGGGGTCGGCGAACTACTTCTTCCAGAACGACAATCTGGTTGGCGCCAACAAGCACAACCCCAATGCCAGCTTCAGCACCACCGACACCGCGTTCACCTTCGGCGGGCCGTTCCTGAAGAACAAGGCCTGGGGTTTCGGCAGCTTCCGCTACCTGAAGGACACGACCGACGTCAACGCGCAGGATACGCGTGCGCTGCTCCGCACCGTCGATACGGTTCAGAAGCAGGGCTTCGTCAAGGGCACCATCGTGCCGACCAACAACGACACCCTGAGCGTGATCTACCTGAACGATCCGTTCCGTAAGTCAGGTTCGACGGATCCGTCCGTGCCCAACAGCCGCGACCGCGAGCGCGTGCAGGGTGGCAACAACTACTCGGCGACCTACAGCCGGATCTGGAATTCGATCCTGATCGATGCGGCCGTCAACAAGCACGATGCGGAAATCACCGACCGCGCGGTGGTGCGCACGCCTCTCAACACCGTGGCCTACCAGGCCGGCTCGGTCCGCACGCTGGCCGATGAGCAGCTCGGTGGCTTCGGCCAGGACTTCCCGGAAACCCGCCCGACGCTGCAGGCCAAGGGATCGGCCATGTGGGTGCTCAAGGGCAACCGCTTCAAGGCCGGCTACGAGTTCGCCCAGCACAAGGACATTCGCGACCTGCTGTATCTGCCCGATTCCGATCGTTCGCAGTACACCTCGATCGCGGCGCAGTTCGGTCCGACGACGGCGGCCAGCATCGCCAACAGCACGCTGTGGTCGACGCGCCAGTTCAACGTCAACAACGCCAGCGACTTCAACGGCCTGATCGCGAAGATCAACAGCCTGCCGAACCGCGCGTCGTTCTACTCGCAATACGACACCGACGGCAACGGCACGATCACCGCGGCGGAGCTCGGCTCGTCGCTGGTGTTCAACACCACGCAGGGCAACCCGAACGGGATGCTCAACTACTACCGCATCACCCAGACCGCGACCGGCAAGCAGGATCAGCAGGTGCGCGGCAACGGCTTCTTCATCCAGGACGATGTCAACATCGGCCACCTGGCGTTGAACCTCGGGGTGCGTGGCGAAAGCTGGGAGCACTTCTCCACCACCGGGTTCAGCATTCACAAGTTCCCGATCACCTGGGCGCCTCGCCTGAGTGCCGCCTACGACATCACCGGCGACGGCACGCAGAAGGCCTCGGCCTACTACGGTCGCTACTACGACCCGATCCGCATGGACATGACCAACTTCGCCGGCACGACCAACGGGTCGACGCGCGAACAGCAGGTGTTCATCAACAACCAGTGGGTCACCTACCGCGTGCGCGGTTTCTCGGCGGTCCCGGACGGCCTGTTCGCGCCGGACACCAAGACGCCCTACACCGACGAACTGCAGTTGATGTATGAATCGGACCTCGGTCACAACCTCGCGGTCTCGGCGGCCTATTACAACCGCCGCACCCGCGACATCTTCGAGGACTTCGATCCGGGCATCTACACGGACCCGTCGCAGTACGGCGGCGACGTCAACGCGCCGAACTCGCTGTTCCTGGGTTGGGCGTATCTCGGGTTCGACCCGGCTCACCCGCCGGCGGCGAACTTCTTCCTCGCCACGCTCAAGGGCGGCGAACGCAACTACAACGGCATCGAGCTGGTCGCCCGTAAGCGCTACTCGGACAACTGGCAGGGACTGTTCTCCTACAGCTACCTGGATGCCACGGGCAACACCGTCTCGGACGGCAACGCCGACTTCGCCGGCGACGTGTTCTGGCTGGATCCGCGCGCCCCGAACATGGAAGGCACGATCCCGGGCACCATTCACCACCTGCTGAAGGCCAGCGGTTCGTTCATGACCCGTTGGGGCGTTGAGCTCGGTGGCAACTACCAGTGGAACTCGGGCAGCATCGTCAACAAGACGCAGCTCGCGTCCAACCGCCGCCTGCCGATCCAGGTGGCGACGCCGTTCGCCTTCGGTGGCATCACCGACAGCTGGGTCGCGCCGGGCGCGATTGGCGCGGTGCAGAACCCGGCGTGGGGTCAGTTCGACCTGCGCGCGCAGTACGTGAAGACGATCCAGAAGATGACGACGGAATTCTTCGTCGACGTCTTCAACGTGTTCGACACCCAGTCGGCGACCCGCGTCGAAGACCTGGTGGCGGGCACCGGCAGCACGCACTTCGGCGATGAGATAGCGTGGCGCAACCCGCGTCGTGCGTTCCTCGGCGCGCGAGTGAAATTCTAACGTTTGGAGGGCGGGGGCTTTAGCCCCCGCCGTTCCTCAGCGACGGCTCCAGTCTCCACCACTCAGCGACGGCTAAAGCCGTCGCTCTCCAAACGTCAGATATTTTCCGTATCGATCTGCGCGCGTTGTAATTTCCCGCTGAAGTCCACGTAGATCGACTTCCACTCCGAAAACACATCGAGCGACGCGAGCCCGGCTTCGCGATGGCCGTTGCCCGTCGCCTTCGTGCCGCCAAATGGCAGGTGCACTTCGGCGCCGATCGTCGGCGCGTTCACGTAGAAGATGCCGGTGTAGACGTCGCGCATCGCCTGGAAGGCGCGGTTGATGTCCTGCGTGTAGATCGAGCACGACAGGCCGTAGGCGACGTCGTTGGCGATCGACACCGCCTCCTCCGTCGATGCGCACTTGATCACCGACACCACCGGTCCGAAGATCTCTTCGCGCGCGATGCGCATATGGCGCGTGACGCCGGTGAAGATCGTCGGTTCGTGGAAGAAACCGTTGGCATGCGCGCCTGACGTCAGGCGATTGCCGCCGCAGGCGACCGTCGCCCCTTCCTGCTTGCCGATCTCGACGTAGCCCATTACCTTCTGGAGCTGCTTCTCGCTGATCGAGGGACCCATTTGGACCGACGCGTCGAGGCCGTCGCCGACCTTGAGCGCCCTGGCGCGCTTCACGAAGCCGTCCACAAACTTGTCGTGGACCTTTTCGTGAACGATGACGCGGCTCGCCGCGGTGCAACGCTGCCCCGTCGTGCCGAAGCCGCCCCACAACGCGCCTTCGAGCGCGAGGTCGAGGTTGGCGTCGTCCATGATCATGATCGCGTTCTTGCCGCCCATCTCGAGATGGACCTTCTTGAAGAACGGCGCGGCGTTCTGGTTGACGAGCTTCCCCACCGCCGTCGATCCGGTGAACGACACCACCGCCACATCGGGATGCGTCGTCAGCACTTCGCCGACCGCGGGACCACCGGTGACCATGTTGACCACGCCCGGCGGCACGCCGGCTTCTTCGAGCACCTTGACGAAATACAGCGCGGAGAGGGGCGTCAACTCTGACGGTTTCAGCACCACGGTGTTGCCGCAGACGAGCGCGGGAATGATCTTCCACGACGGAATCGCCATCGGAAAATTCCACGGCGTGATCATCGCGCACACGCCGATCGGCTGGCGGATCGACATCGCGAACTTGTCGCGCAGTTCCGACGGCGCGGTCTGGCCATGCAGCCGGCGTCCCTCCGCGGCGAGGAAGTAGGTCATGTCGATCGCTTCCTGCACGTCGCCGCGGGTTTCGTCGAGCACCTTGCCCATTTCACGCGTCATATCGCGCGCGAATTCCTCCTTGCGGGCGGCGATGATTTGCGCCGCCTTGAAGAGGATCTCGGCGCGCTTCGGCGCCGGAACGAGGCGCCACGTTTCGAAGGCGCGTTTCGCCGCCTCGATGGCCGTGACGGCATCCTTGGCCGTCGAGTCGGGAAACAGGCCGATCAGGTCCTGGGTGTTAGCGGGATTTCTGTTCTCAAAGGTCGCGCCGGATTCGGAAGCTACCCACTTCCCCCCGACAAAATTGGTAAACGTCATCCGTAGATCATAAGCCGGGTGTGGCTCACGACACATTTTGTCGACCACATGTGACGAGCGGTGTCACTTTTTGACGGCGACACACGTCTATTTCTGTAGGGAATTCACCATTTCCGTCTGGCACGCTTCCTGTATTGATTGGGAGCAAGAGGTATGAACATGACCGGCGTCCCCTCACCAACCGCAAGTAGCAGCATCCTGCCGCGAGCCCTGGTCATTGGTGCGGGCCCGGAGGCCTTGATCGGCGTCGAGCCGATGCTGGGCTCAAACCGCTTCCGCGTGGACTTCCTGGACAAGGACGCCACGCCCTACATCGCGATTCGTCAGCGGCGCCCCGATCTTGTCGTCCTCTGCTTTGCGCCTGACGATGATGAGGCCTGCCAGGTGCTGCAGATGCTGCAGCTGGATCCGTCCACCCGCAAGCTGCCGATCCTCACCTACGTGGGCGGAGAGGCCTACGCTATAATCCCGAGCGAATGGCCTCGGACAAGCGGGATTCCGAGCGCGTCGAACTCCTTGGAGCCCTGCACGGCGAGGTAATGGTCTTCCAGCCGTCTGCAGTCCGCCAGATGAGTCACGGCGGCATGCAGGTGGAGACCGGTTTCCCGCTGCAACTCGATTCCCTACACGACTTCCGCCTCACCCTCGGCGAACGATCCGTCGTCGTCAAGGGCCGCATTGCGCATTCACGCATCAGCGACGTCGATCAGGATGTGATCACGTATCGATCGGGCATTGAGTTCATCGAGCTGTCGGAACGCGTCGCCGCAGCGATCGCGCATTTCGTCGACGAGCTCGCCAAAATCAAAGAATAGTTATTTCGGGTTCAGGTGTTCGAGGTAGTCGCCTGAGGCAATGCGTTGCGCCTGGCCGAGCGGCGCGTTGTAGAAATACGCCCACGCCTTGACGGCGTCGCCGTTCTCGAGTGTCGCGTCCGTGAGCACACGCGTGTAAAGACTACGCTCCGGTTCGTTGGGACGGTGGCCTTCGATCTCGTCGAGGGCCGCCAGCACGGCTGCGACGTCGTTGGTCTCGTAGAGCTCGCCCCAGACCTTGCTGTGGTCTTCGGTCTGGATCGCGGCGGGATAGATCCCAAGATCAAATAGCGCGGCCTCAATTGAGCCGCGCCCCTTGAACGTGAGTTTGGGATTGATGCGCTGACGTCCCGCCCGGTTAAAGGGGGACATCAGCGTGCCGTAGAAGAAGACGTGGTCGCCCACGTGGCGGAGTGTACTACTAGTGCTGCTGAATCTGCGCGGGGTGACGGCCCTTGGCGAGGCCCTCGAGCACGTCGAGCACTTCCGACGGAATCGCGAACTGCAGCGCCACGGTGTTGCCTTCACCCGAGAGCACCAGCGAATCGGCCAGCTGCTGCATGCCGGGCTTGTTGCCGGCCTGCATCTTCGCCATCGCCAGGAAGCCGCGCATCACGTCGCGGAGGTTCTGCGCCGTCGCTTCATCCTTGGTCTCGGCCTTGAACGAGCCGCTCACGCCGCCGTTGACGTGACCGGCCGCTGAGAACCAGGTGATGGCGGGCATCTGCGCCGCGAGTTCGTTCGGAATGCCGGCCTTGCTGGCAATCGCATCGAAGTGTCCGACCGCCCACGCGTTGGCGTTGTCGATCTCGTTCACGAGCTTCATCATGTCGTTGTTCGAGACGATGTTGCGGTTGCTGGCGTGCGCATCGATCGACGCCTTCACCGAATCGAGGCTGCCGAAGGCGACCAGGTCGGCTTCGACGAATCCAAACGCCATGTCGTCGTGCTTCGCATCACCGGCGGCGTTCTTTTCGTTGGCAACGATCAGGCGCTTGCCCTGGTATTCGATCACCTGGGCGCCGTGTTCGATGGCCAGGGCCTCGAGGCGGGCGGGCTGATAACGCGCTTTGGCGAGGATGAGGAAGGCGCCGGCGGGGTTCTTGGCGAGGTTGTCCTTCGGCATCACGGCCGCGACCACCGAGTCGACGTCCTGTTCGAAGTTCAGGCCCGTCTTTTCTTCAAACTGGTTCTTTTCGTCCTGCGAGGGTTCCATGCTCTTGAACCGCTTGCGGAAGTCGGAGTTCATCACGTCGCGCACGTTGGCGTAGGCGACGACGGCGGCATCGGCCGGGACGTATTGGAGTTCGTCGGGACCGGCGGCGCTCGAAAACACCGAAACCGGCATTCCCATATAGGAGGCCACGAGTCCGGTTCCAAGGCCAATCGCCAGAATCGCACCAGAAATCGCCACGAAATACCGGGTCTTCTTGTTCGACATGAGCTCTCCCTAAGGGTAGATACGACTTACGGCGCAAAATCGTTCTATTGCTCGAGAATGTATTCTTTCCGTTCGACCACCCGCGTCGCCATATACAAAAATACGCCCAAATACGCGAAAAGCCAGGCCAAACAGACCGCCGCCGGGGGGTTCTCCCGGAACATGCCCTGGAGGATGCTGGCGACCCCTTCCGAGGGCATCGCGTGCGGAACCAGGGCCTGCAGGTAGTAGGCGATCGTGAATTGCTTCAGGTAGCCAGGGAGGGCCAGGGTCACCTGTTCCCACCCGAAGGCGAAGACCAGGCCGATGACCAGGGGACGCTTGAAGAACGCGCCGACAAAGGCGAACACGCCGCCGTAAACGGCGAGCCCAAGCGCAAGCAGGGCCAGGTCGATCAGCAAGCTACCGAAGGTGGCTGGAAACTGGTTGAACGGCACCAGCATGAAGTACACGAGCATCACCGACGGCAGGACCACGAGAAAGGTGCATGCGAGATACGCGAGGTACTTCCCGACCAGCACCGCGCCGCGCGGAATCGGCCGCGTGAACAGATACGTGATGGTCTTGTCTTCCACTTCGTCCGCCATCAACGCCGTGCCGTAGAACACCCCGAGCACCGGCACGATGAAGCGCAGGAACAGCATCCAGATCATCACGCCAAAGATGCCGAAGCCGGCGACCTTCTGGCCGTTGACGCGCAGCGCCGACATGCCGAACATCTCGACGCCCTTGACGATCAGCGCCAGCAGCACGGGCCCGCCGACCACGAGCGCCATGAAGATCGTGCGGCGCGACCACAGCATCTCGCCGAGCGAGAGATCGAACACGCGCCGCGAGGCGTCGAAGAACGACATCCGCGGCCTGCTGACCTGGTGACCTGATGACCCGAAGGCCGGTTCCGTCATTGTTTCACCAAGAACTTGAAGACCGCCTGCAGGTTGTCGTCGGGCGACTGCACTTCGTCGATCACGCCGGCCTCGCCGGACGCGGCGAGCTCCGTGAGTCGCGCATAAAACATGTCGGGCTTCGCCGTCTCCACCACCACCGCGCCCGGCTCGAACTTCAGGCTGAGCACATCGTCTTCGGCGAGGAAGCGGCGGGCCAGCGCGCGCGGATCGGCGCCGCGCACGAACACGGTGTGCGGATGCGTATCGATCAGGTCGCGGATCTGGTGCACGTTGCCTTCGGCGAGGATGCGGCCGTTGTTGATCAGGAGGATGTTCGACGTCATCGACTCGATCTCGTGCAGGATGTGGCTCGAGACGATGATGTGCTTGCCGGCGCGCGCCCAGTCCTTGATCAGGCGGATCGTCTTGCGGCGCATCAACGGATCCATGCCGGTGAGCGGCTCGTCGAGAATCAGCAGCTCGGGATCGTGCACCAGCGCCTGCGCCAGCTTGATGCGCTGCCGCATGCCCTTGCTATAGGCGCCGATCTTCTTGTTGGCGGCTTCCATCAGGTCGACGCGCTCGATGGCGCGCGTCGCAGCCGCGGCGGCATCGCTGTCGTTCAAGCCGTTGAGGCGCACGAGCGCGGTGACCCACTCGAGACCGGTCATGCGGTCGTAGAACGCATCCTGCTCGGGACAAAAGCCGATACGGTCGTAGACCGGCGGGTTGCCCCAGATCGGCTCGCCGAGCACCTGGAGCGTGCCCTGGCTCGGCTTGAGCTGGCCGGTCATGAGCTTCATGAACGTCGACTTGCCGGCGCCGTTGGGCCCGAGCAGTCCGGTGATGCCGGGCGGGATCGACACGGTGACGTTATTTAGGCCGCTGACCTGGCCGTACCACTTCGAGACGCCTTCGGCGCGAACGAGATCGCCGCTCATGTCACGATCTCCACACCGCGGACGCGGCGCAACAGGATCCACACCGAGCCGGCGATCAGGATCACGACCGTCAGGCCCGCGAGGGCCGGCGACAACTGGTAACGCGGCGTCAGGCGGAAGATCACGTCACCCAGCTGTTCGAGCGAGGCGCTCGGCGACAGCCACGCGAACGAGCTCTTGCCGGTGATGCCGCGCAGCGCATTGAACAGCGCGGTGGTGAAGAAGAACAAGCCCGCATACATCACCGCGACGAAGCGGCTGCTCTTCGACATCGACGACAACGCCAGCATCGTCGTCGACGCCAGCAACACCTGCGCGAGCGCAAACAGCGTGATCGCCGGGAGCAGATACAGGTTGTTGCGGATGAAGGTCAGGCTGCCGGCGAACATCGCCTGCGTCAGCAGCAGCATCATCGCCGGCAGGAACGTCACCGACACGAGAAACAAGAAGAGGATCGCCAGCTTGCCGGCGATGTATTCCGCGCTCGTCATCGGTTTCGAGAGATACAACTGCAGGGCGTTGGCGCGGCGATCATTGGCGATCAGCCCGGCGCCGACGTAGATGGTGACGAAGAAGACGAAGGCGCCCTGCTGATCGAGGAACTCGCGGAAGGTTTCGCCCTTCGGCGCGAGGAACGAGGCCTGTTCGAAGGTCGCCGACACGTAAATCTGCACCGCGCGCACCACGAACGGCGCCCAGGCAAAGAGCATCAGGCCGATGAACTGCCGCTTGGTGATCACCGACATCACGCCGGCGCGGGTCATCACCTTCCAGCCCTGGCCGATCGCCGAGCGGCGGCCGATGTAGCGCTGGTAGCCCTGGTCATGAATGGGCATGGCTAGACCTCCCCCACCGCGCGCGCGAAGACGTCTTCGAGCGTCGGGATGCTCGGGCGCAAGTGGCGCACCTGCAGTTTTTCGCGGGCCGCAAGCGCGAACAGCACCTTGGTGCTGTCGTCGGTCGCCCCGGGCACGAACACGCGCATCACATCCTCATCACTGTCGTGCACTTCGTAGCCGGCGGCCTTGAGCACGTCGATGAAGCGCGCCTGGTCGCCCTTGATGCGCAGTTCATAGACGCGGCCGGTCGATCCCTTGAGCGCGGCGATCGGACCGTAGGTCGCGATCGTGCCCTTGTCCATCACCACGACGTGGTCGCAGGTGAATTCGACATCCGGCAACAGGTGCGACGACAGGATCAGGTTGACGTTCTTGTGATGCGCGAGGTCGTGAATCAACTCGAGCATCTCGTCGCGGCCTTTCGGATCCATGCCGTTGGTGGGCTCGTCGAGAAACAGCAGGTCAGGATCGTGCACGATGGCCTGCGCGAGCTTGATGCGCTGCTTCATGCCGGTCGAGTAGGTTTCGATGTTGCGATAGCGCGCTTCGCCGAGGCCAACGTAATACAGGACCTCGTGCGCGCGTTGCATCGCGTCCGCCGTCGGCAGGCCGCAGAGTTGACCGCAGTACGCCACGAACGACACCGCGTTCATGCCGGGGATGTGCGAGTCGCTCTCCGGCATGTAGCCGATGCGCTCGCGAATCTCGAGCGGCGAGGTGGCGACGTCCATCCCGAGAACTTTCATCGAGCCTTTTTCGGGGACCAGGAAGCCCAGCAGCGACTTGAGCAGCGTGCTCTTGCCGGCGCCGTTAGGGCCCAGCAGGCCGACGGCCCCCGACGGGAACACCGCGCTCACGTCGTTCAGGGCGCGATTCTTTCCGTAGCGGACCGTCAGGTGATCAGCCAGGACCACGGGACCGCTGAATCGTTCCGCAGGCGGAGGCGGTTCCTGCACGTGGGTGGCCGGTAAAATGTCAGGCATGGGGGCGGCTAGCAGAATATACGGGACGGACCCCTAGAGCGTTCCCCGTAATCCGAGGGCATCGGCCTCTAACCGCAAGAAATTAATGACGTTGGTGACGTGTTCCTCGAGCGGCAGCCCCATTAGCTCGGCGCCACGCAGCAGGTGGTCGCGCGGCACCTGGCGGGCAAACGCCTTGTCTTTCATCCGCTTGATCACCGACTTGGCTTCGAGGTCGAGCACGCTCTTCGAGGGGCGGACCAGCGAGGCCGCGGTCACAAAGCCGGCCAGCTCATCGCACGCCACCAGCGTCTTCTCGACGGGGGTCTCCGGCTGGACGCCGGTGATCTCGGACGCGTGCGACAGGATCGCGCGCATCACCCACTCCGGATAGCCGAGCGATCGCAGGTGCTCACAGCCCTTGTTCGGATGATCGCCGAGCGTCGGATATTTCTCGTAGTCGAAATCGTGGAGGAGGGCGACGACGCCCCACTCCTCTTCATTGGCGCCCTGCTGGCGCGCGTAGCCGCGCACGGCAGCTTCAACAGCCAAGGCGTGCTTTCTCAGGCTTTCACCCTGGGTCCACTCGGTCAGGAGTTGCCAGGCGGCTTCGCGCGTCAAGGTCATGAGCGAAATGATACTGGAGGTCTCAGGGGCCTAGGGTCCTAAGGTCTTAAAAATGCGAGGCCGCGCAGGATGACCTCTTTGGCGTGAGCATTGACCCGGTACTCATCAATCTGGTCCGCGGTGACCCACGCGACGTCCTCGGCATCCGATCCCGGCACCGCGTCCCCGTCTTGCGACCAGCAGACGAAGTCGACGATCACAAAGTGATAGCGGATACGCCCCTCGGCATCGCGATGCACGCGGTCGAACGTCTCGATGATCGGACCGAGCTCGACGTCGAGCCCGGTCTCTTCCTTGATCTCTCGGCGAGCCGCATCGGCCAGCGATTCCCCCAGCTCCAGCATGCCGCCGGGCAACGACCACTCCCCTTGGCGCGGCTCGTGCGCGCGCTTGATGATCAGCGCCTTGCCGCCGCGCACGACGACCGCGCCGACACCAACCGCCGGATGCGTGGGATATTCTCGGGCCATGAAGTCACACACAGAATATCTGACCTTCAACATCCCCGCCCGCATGGGCTTCGAGAACATCACGCCGAAGGTCGATGCGGCAGTGCGCAAGAGCGGCGTCAAGGAGGGACTGGTCCTGGTCAACGCGATGCACATCACCGCGTCGGTGTTCATCAACGATGACGAGAGCGGACTCCACCAGGATTACGCGAAGTGGCTCGAGACGCTGGCGCCGTTTGATGCGTCAGCCGAGCGCTACGCGCACAACCGTACCGGCGAAGACAACGCCGACGCGCACATGAAGCGCCAGATCATGGGCCGCGAAGTGGTCGTCGCGATCACCAAGGGCCAATTGGATTTTGGCCCCTGGGAGCAAATCTTCTACGGTGAGTTCGATGGCAAGCGCAACAAGCGGGTGCTCATCAAGATCCTCGGCGACTGAGCCCCCTTCACTTGATGAAGCGGAACGTCTCGACCATGTGCTGGAAGGCGCCCAGGTACTTTTCGTAGATCGGCGCCGGCGCCGAGTAGCTAATCAGGTAGTAGTAGTCGCCATGGTCGAGCACGACCTGCGCGTGCGAGAACGGCACCTTGCGGCCGGCCGAATCGGCGGCGGCATAGGTGGCGACGAAGTACGGCGCGTCCTGACCGCCCATCTTCACCATGTCGTGCGACTTGATGGCGCTATTGGGCTGGGCGGTAATCTGATCGACCAGGCGTTGTGCCTGTGCGGTCGCGGAGGACTTTGGATTCGCCGCCTTGATGACGAACTGCAGCACCAGCGAGATTTCGTAGGCGTCCGTTCCCTTGACGCCTTCGATGACGTAATTCTTGGCGGCGTCGACGTGGTAATTCCAGGTCGACGGCACTTCGAACGTCATCCCGAACTTGTCGTCCCGGAACACCTTGTTCGATTCCGCGGACGCGACCGGCGCGGCAGCCGGGGCCGCAGTCGGGGTCGTCCCGGCGACGTTGAATGGCGTGCGCAGCACTTCCTTGCCATTGAGCAGAAAGCGCGTCTCATATTGCCCGGCAGGCCAGCCGGCGTCGGGCGACGACAGCGTAAAGGCCACCATCCGCGTGCCGTCCGCCGAGACCTCATCGCTCACGACTTCCCGATCACCGCTCTCCAGGTAATGAATCGCGGCCTTCACCTTGGTGTCGGCCGGCGCGGCCGAGAGCTTGACCGTCGCGTAGATGGTGCCCGCGTTCGGCGCGAAGCTCGACGCCTTCGCCGTCGGCGCCTTCGAGGCGGGATCGATGGCGGAGGCCATGGCGCCGTCGGTCAGCCGCGCGGTCGACACCGAACATTCACCTTCACATGCCACCAGCGTCAGCCCGAACACGAGCGGCGCCAACGCGATCGCCTTCAGCCGCCACGGGGAAGAATGGAACACCATGTCATCACCTCTGTGTGGCCCCACGCCGCTGCAGCGTGGCGCCCACCATTTCGAATGCGCCCGCATACTTGTCGTGCAGCGACGCGGGACCCGAGTACGTGAGGATCACGAGATGCGCGCCGTAGTCGACGACGGCGGCGACTTGACGGAACGCCACTGAGCGGCCGGCCGCGTCCTTGCCGGTGTAGTCAACGACCAGGACACGCGCGGGCTTGCCTTCGTTCGTCTTCGTGAGCGTCGTCATCGTCACGTTCGCCGCCGGCAAGTCGGTCAACGCCCCTTTCACACTCGCGGCGAGTGCATCCAGTGTTTGCGCGGCGCTGTCATAGAACGCGAGGCGAATGGTCATTTCGTAGGCTTCGGAGCCTTTCGCGCCTTCGATCACGGTGAGGTCGCCGCTGCGGCTGGCGACCCAGCCTGCCGGCATCTCACCGCGGTAGGGCGGAGAGGCGATTGAAAACGGCGTCCCGCGACCCGCCGCAGGCGGCGCCGCCGGCGCAGGTGTCGGTGCCGACGTGCATCGCAGGCTGTTCCAAATCACGCCGAAGGGAGGGGCAAGACGATCGAAATAGGCCTGCGGCGCCGAGTACTGGCCAATGGCGATGTAGTCAGGAAACTCGGTGAAGATGAATACGCCGCGAAACTTGGTCATCACGCCGGTCGTGGTCTTCGCGGACCATCCGGAGGCCACGGACCGCATCTGGCGGCCATCCCGTGTCCGGCTGCGCTCCACGGCGGCCCATGAAAAATCCGGAAGCTTTTCGTTGAGGCGCTGCACTTCGGCCACGAAATCGTCGAGCGTCCAGCCGGGCGCGGTGACGAGCGGCGCCAGGCGGATCCAGATGACGGCTTCTGCTTCGGGCGTCCCGGGAGGCCCGCTGAAGACGGTCGTCTGTGCGGTGCGCTTGGCCGTCCATCCCGGGGGCAGTTGGACCGTGAACGGCACCGGCGCCATCGAGAACGACGTGGGCGCGTCGGCCTGCGCAAACGCATCGAACGGCAGCGGGAGTAGCGCCGCGAGGACCACGACGAGAATTGAAGCAGGGGAACGCATCCTGCGGTGGGTGGAGCATATCCCTTGCCACCAACGTCCGGGGCAGGTGATGACATCCGCGCAGACCCGCGCGTGAATTTACGCGCCGCAGCGGAAAAGTGCGCAGGGATTAGAGCGGCAGCGACGCGGCCGCGTTCAAGTCAGCAGACGCGATTTCGCCGGTCGCCAACTTGCGGAGGCCTGCGGCGGCGATCATCGCCGCGTTGTCGGTCGACAGCGCCAGGCTCGGGATGTAGACCGGGATCTCACTGCGCTCTGCTTTCGCAAGCGCTTCCTTCCGCAATCGCGAGTTCGCCGACACGCCGCCGGCAATGCCGATCGACTTCGCGCCATGCCAGCGCGCCGCGGCAAACGCCTTCTCGATCAGCGTCTCGACGACGCGGCGCTGAAAACTGGCCGACAGGTCGGCGATCTCATTCGACGGCAACTGCTCGACGCCCAACTCCGCCTGTCGCTGGCGCACGTGCCGCAGGACCGCGGTCTTGAGGCCGCTGAAGCTGAAATCGAATCGCCCGTCGCGCTCCGGGGCGTTGCGATCAGGATTCGTCAATCGCGTGCCGGGCCAGCGAATCGCCGTTTCGTTGCCGCCGGCGGCGAGGCGATCGATGATCGGCCCTCCCGGATAGCCGAGCAACAACAGTTTCGCGACCTTGTCGTAGGCCTCGCCCGCCGCATCATCGCGCGTCCGCCCGAGCAACTGGTACTCGCCGGGCGTCTTCACCAGGTAGAGGCTCGTGTGACCGCCCGACACCACCAGCACGATCGCCGGCAGCGCGATCGATCCGTGCTCCAGCCAGATCGACTCGATGTGCCCCGCCAGGTGATTGACCGCGACGAGCGGCTTCTCGAGCGCCCACGAGGCGGCTTTGGCGAAGGACACGCCGACCAGCAACGACCCGACCAGGCCCGGCCCCTGGGTCACAGCGATGGCATCGACGCCGTCCCACGACGTCTGCGCATCGGCCAGCGCGCGCTCCACGACGCCGCAAATATCGCGCACGTGTTGACGCGACGCGAGTTCGGGCACGACGCCGCCCCACTCGCGGTGAATGGCGACCTGGGACGCGACCACGTTCGAGCGCAATTGCCAGCTGCCGCCACGGTCTTCCACGACAGCGGCAGCGGTCTCGTCGCACGACGTTTCGATGCCGAGCATCAACATTTCAGATCTCAGATTGCCAATGGCAGATCAATTGATGATCGGAGATTGCAAGGATTGCTCGAACGGCGCCCGGTAAATGCCGCGCTCGGTGATGATCGCCGTGATGTATTTCGCCGGCGTCACGTCGAAGGACGGATTGCGAATCAGCGCGCCTTCCGGCGCGAGCTGGTTGCTGCCGACATGCGTCACCTCGCGCGGGTTGCGCTCCTCGATCGGAATCGCGTCGCCGTCTTTGGTCGCCAGGTCGATCGTCGACCACGGCGCCGCCACGTAGAACGGGATGCCGTGTGCCTTCGCCAGTACCGCCACCGAATAGGTGCCGATCTTGTTGGCGGTATCGCCATTGGCGGCGATGCGATCGGCGCCGACGACGACGAGGTCGATGTCGCCCTTGCGCATGATCGAGCCGGCCATGTTGTCGGTGATGACGGTGGTCTCGATGCCGTCCTTCACCAGTTCCCACGCGGTCAGTCGCGCGCCCTGCAGGAATGGACGCGTTTCGTCGGCGAGCACCCGGACCTTGCGGCCGGCCTCGATGGCGCCGCGAATCACGCCGAGCGCCGTACCATAGCCGGCCGTCGCCAGGGCGCCGGCGTTGCAGTGCGTCAGGATGCTGGCCTCCGCCGGCACGAGCGTCGCGCCGTAGGCCCCAATCGCCCGGCAGCTCGCCACATCATCGTCATGAATTTGATCGGCAGTGGTTCGCAGTCGCGCCTTGAGCTGATCGACTGACTCGCCGGCGAGCGCGCCCTCGGAAAATGCGCGCTTCATCCGCTCGATCGCCCAGAACAGGTTCACCGCGGTCGGCCGCGTCTCGGCCAGCTGGTCGCAGTTACGCTGGAACTCGGTGGTGAACTGCTTGGTGCCGGTCGCCTTGCTGCGCGCCGCGCCCAGCGCGAGGCCCATCGCCGCGCAGACGCCGATCGCCGGCGCGCCGCGAATCACCATGGTCTTGATCGCCTTGGCGATGTCGTTGACGGACTTGCAGGTGACGTAGATTTCGGCGGCCGGCAGCTTCCGCTGGTCCACCATGATGATGTTGTCGTCTTGCCAGGCAATGGTTGGAAGCATGTCGATGTCAGATGTCAGATGTCGGATTGATGATCAATTGTAGATCTTCGATGGCCGATTGATCCGCAATCAGGCATCAGCGATCGGAGATCGTCAGAGTCCGAGCAAACTCTTGTCAAACGGCAACGGCAACAGGTCTTTCATCTGCAGCGTGGCCGTGATCTCAGTCATGTTTGCGAGGACGACCGGGATGTCGCCGCAGAATTCCCAGATGATCTGGCGGCATGCGCCACACGGCGGCGTCGGATTGCCCGTGTCGGCGACCACCGCGATCCGCGTGAAGCGGCGCTGGCCTTCCGACAGGGCCTTGAAGATCGCGACGCGCTCGGCGCAAATGGTCAGGCCATAGCTGGCGTTCTCCACATTGCAGCCGGTGATGATCTCGCCGGTATCGGTTTCGAGCGCCGCGCCGACCGTGAAGTGCGAGAAGTCGGCGATCGCGTGCTCGCGCGCGGCGCGGGCGGCGGCGACGAGTTTCTCAGAGCCGGCCAATGATCCCCTCGAGCAGCGCGATGAACTGCCCCTTCACCTGCTGCGCCGTCTCCATCACTTCCGAATGATGCAGCGGTTCCGGAAAGACGCCGGCGGCCGCGTTGGTGATGCACGAGATGCCGAGCACTTCCATCTGCATGTGCCGGGCGGCGATCGCTTCGGGAGCGGTCGACATCCCGACCGCATCGGCGCCAAGCGTGCGGAAGGCGCGAATTTCCGCCGGGGTTTCGTAGCTCGGACCGAGGACGGCGATGTAAACACCGTGCTGAATGGTCATGCCCTGCGCGGCCGCGGTGTCGTCGGCCAGCTTGCGCAGCCGCGGCGAATAGATGTTGGTCATGTCGGGAAAGCGCAGGCCGAAGCGTTCGTCGTTCGGGCCGACCAGCGGATTGTTCCCCATGAAGTTGATGTGATCGTCGATCACCATCAGGGCGCCGCGCGAGCAGTTCGGCGAAATGCCGCCGGCCGCGTTGGTCAGGATGACGCGCGGCACGCCGAGGCGCCCGAGCGCCCGCATCGCGAAGGTCACCGTCTGCAGGTCGTGCCCCTCGTAGTGATGGACGCGGCCGGACAACGCCAGCACGCGCTTGCCCTTCACGGTGCCGCCGACGAGCTTCCCGGCATGACCGATGACGCGCGACGCCGGCCAATGCGGAATCTCGCCGTACGGAATGGTGAACGCAGTGTCGAGGTGATCGGCGAAGTCGCCGAGCCCCGATCCCAGCACGACGGCGACGTCGGCGTCGCCGCACTGGTGCGCCCGCAGCCAGTCAGCGGCTTCAGAAGCCTGCTCGAATGCACTCACAGCAAGAAGCCCACGATGATCGCCGTCACGAAATTCGCGAGCGTGCCGGCGAGCATCGCCCGCAGGCCGAGGCGCGCCAGGTCGCTGCGGCGGCTGGGCGCGAGCGCGCCGATGCCGCCGATCTGCATGCCGATCGACGCAAAATTCGCGAAGCCGCAGAGCGCGTAGGTGGCGATGGTGAACGACCGCGGATCGAGCGAACCCTTGAGCGGGCCGAGCTGCGCGAAGGCGACGAACTCATTGAGCACCATGCGGGTGCCGAGCAGGTTGCCGACGGTGGCCGCGTCCTTCCAGGGCACGCCGAGACTCCACGCCACCGGCGCGAACACCCAGCCGAAGATCATCTGCATCGACAGCCCGACGGTGCCGAGGATGCCGTTGATCATGAAGATCAGCGCCACAAACGAGATCAACATCGCGCCGACGTTCAAGGCCAGCTGGAGGCCTTCCGCCGTGCCACGCCCCGCGGCATCGATCACGTTGACGTCGGTCTTTTCGATGTGCAGGGTGACCGTGCCGCGCGTCTCGGGCGTCTCGGTTTCCGGCACGAACATCTTCGCCATCATCAACGTGCCGGGCGCGGTCATGATCACCGCGGTCAGGAGGTGCTTGGCTTCGATACCGAACGCGATGTACGCGGCCATGATGCCGCCGGAGATGTGCGCCATGCCCGACGTCATCACCGTCATCAACTCGGACTGCGTCATGCGCGGCAGGAACGGCCGGATGGTCAGCGGCGCCTCGGTCTGGCCCATGAAGATGCTGGCCGCGACGTTGAGCGACTCGGCGCCGCTCGCGCCCATCACCCGGTTCATGACCACCGCGAACAGCCGGACGATCAGCTGCATCAGGCCGATGTAGTAGAGAATCGCGAACAGCGCGGCGATGAAAATGATCGTCGGCAGGATCTGGAACGCGAAGATCACCGCGTACTGCCCGCCTTCGGCACCGAGCGCGCCGTTCATCACCTTCGACCAGATGGCGACGTCGCCGAGCGGGCCGAACACAAACCGCGAGCCCTCCACCGAGTACGACAACAGCTTCTGGATCTTGTCGCCAAGGAACGAAAAGGTGCGGATGCCGATCTCGGTCTTGACGACGATCAGCGCGAACAGCACCTGCAGGCTCAGGCCCCAGCCGACGACGCGCAGGCTGATCGCGCGGCGGTTGGTCGAGAGCGCGTACGCGGTGCCGAGAATGCCGACCAGCCCGATCAACGGTTGAAGCCGCGTCAATATGTCCAAAAGGTCCTCATCAGTCTGCGCCGTCTGCGGCCGCTAGATCGCCACGAATAACTGCTCGCCGCTGTCGTGCACCCAGCCGATCACCAGCGGCGCATCCGCCGGCGGCTGGTCGCCGATCACCGCGGCCTGCGTCGCCAGCGCCAGCGCTGCGCTCAACCGCGCTTCGTCGTTGTAGCGCAATTCGAGCATCGAGTCCCCGGCCGAGACCGGGTCGCCCGGCTTCTTGTGAATCAGGATGCCGGCCGAGAGATCGACCCGGTCCGCCTTTTTGTCGCGGCCCGCGCCGAGCGCGACGGCCGTGCGCCCGACCAGCAGCGCGTCGAGCGACTGCATGAAGCCGGACCTGGTCGCCTTGAGATGATGCGCGTGCGTCGCTTGCGGCAGCAGGCCGGTGTCGTCGACGACGCGCGGATCGCCGCCCTGCCATTTGATCATCTGCTTGAGCCGCTCGCGGCCCGCGCCGGACGCCAGCGCGTCGCGCACCTTTTGTTCGGCCTCGGCTTCGCTCGCACACTTGCCGCCCAGCCATACCACTCGGGAAGTGAGCTTGATGATCAACGCCGTCAGGTCCGCCGGGCCCCTGCCGCTCAACACGTCGATGCATTCCGCAATCTCGACGGAGTTGCCGACCGCGCGGCCGAGCGGCGTGTCCATCCGCGTGATGAACGCCTCGGTGCGCAGGCCATTGGCGGTGCCAATGCTCACCATCGAACGCGCCAGGGCGCGCGCGTCCGCCGGCCGCTGCATGAACGCGCCGCGGCCGCACTTGACGTCGAGCACGAGCGCGGTGCTGCCCTCCGCGAGCTTCTTGCTCATCACCGAGGCGGCAATGAGCGGCAGGCTTTCCACCGTCGCGGTGACATCGCGCAGGGCGTACAGCTTCTTGTCGGCGGGGGCGATATTCTCGGTCTGGCTGATCAGGCAACAACCGAGCTCTCCGAGGATCTTCTTGTACTCCTCGAGCGACAGCGACACCCGGAAGCCGGGGATGCTTTCGAGTTTGTCGAGGGTACCGCCGGTATGGCCCAGGCCGCGGCCCGACATTTTCGGCACCACCACGCCGCACGACGCCGCGAGCGGCGCCAGGACGATCGACACCTTGTCGCCCACCCCGCCGGTGCTGTGTTTGCCGACCTTGATGCCAGAAATGTGATCGAGCTTGACGCGGTCGCCTGACCGCGCCATGGCGTCGGTCAGCCAGCCGGTCTCGACGGCGTTCATCCCCTTGAGGACAATGGCCATCAGGAGAGCCGAGGACTGGTAGTCCTCCCACGATCCGTCGGTCACGCCGCGCACGAAGGACTCGATCGCCTCGCGCGACAACGCTTCGCCGTCGCGCTTGGCGCGAATGATGTCCACCGCTCGCATGGGGCGGTCGGCAGTATATCTTAGGAATTCCAATGGCCTCGCGCGCGGAATCAGCCGCCGACGTGACACGACTTGCCGTCGCCTTCGCCCGAGCCATGACCGTCGGGCTGCGCAGCTGGGGCTTTTACCCGCCCGAGCATCCGGCGGTGGCGATGGCGGTCGAGCGCTTGATTGCCGCGGCGACCGACGCCAGCCTCGGCGGCATGATGCAGCTCGCGGTGACGCCGCACGCGCTGCTGATCGACGGCCTGCCCCTCGAATCGTCCGATCTCGCCGTCGTCGAATGCGCGGAGCTGCTCCACGACCGCGACATCCTGCAACTGACCCTGGCCGCGCCGCCGGCGGACGCGGTGGTGCGCGCGCTGCTGTCGGTGCTGACGCTCGATCGCGACACCCGCCGCGCGCGCGGCGGCCCGGCCGCGATCTGGGGCGCCGAGGATCAGGCCGCGATCCTGCTCGAGCAGATCGACTACCAGGAAATCCTCGAGCGCGAGCTCGACGAAGGCCCGTCGCGCCGCGATACGACGTGGAAGTCGATCGTGCGCTCGATCATCATGGGCCACACGACGTTCACGGCCGCCGAGCAGGAACGTCTCCTCGAAATCTCACGCGACGTCGGCGCGATCGGCGAGCTGTGCAAGGACGCCAAAGAACCGTTCTGCATGCCGGACGGCTCGCCGATGCTGACCACGCAGGCGGCGACGGTGCTCGCGGTCTACCGTCACATCGCCAAGACCGTCACGGCCCTCGAGCCCGAGCGCGTCAAGGAAGTGATCGATTCGCTGGCGCTGGCCGCGGGCAATCTCGACACCTCCACCGCGCTCGAACTGCTGCTGCAGGAAGAGCACGCCGAGGACGGCATCCCGATCGTCGAAGCCCTCAAGCAGTCGTTCGACGACCAACAGGTCGCGCTGTTGCTGGCGCGCGCGCTGTCGTCGGCGGGCCAGGCCACCAATCGCCTGGCGCGCGTCCTCGACACGCTCGCCCCCGACGATCAGCGCAAGAAGCGTGTCCTGACCCTCGCCAAGAAACTGATCAGCGAGCGCGACTTCGGCAGCAAGCGGCCGATCGACGACATTCGCAAGTCGCTCGACGAATTGCTGCTGCAGTACGACGAGAGCACTTACGTCTCGAAGGACTATCGCGAGTCGATGGATCAGGCCGCGACGCGCGCCGCCGATCTCGCCGCGCGCGGGCTGCCACCGGAAATGGAAGAGTGGCTCGAGACGCTTGGCTCCGACAGCGTGCGGCGGCTCTCGGGGCAGTTGCTGATCGATCTGCTCCGCAACGAGACGGTGCCGGGCCGCATGACCGACACCGCGAAGGACATGGGCGCGTTCGTCGAAGAACTGCTGCTCGCCGGCGCCTACAGCGAATGCGTGCCGGTGATCGAAGAGCTCGCGGCCGCGATCGATCGCAAGCCGGCGATCGCGCCGGATAGCTGCCGCCGCGCGATCGACAGTATCGGGACGTCGACCTCGTTATCCGAAGCCGCCGCGACGCTCGCCGAGCAAACCGCCGATGAATTCGGGTCGTTCGAAAAGATGATTCGCGCCATCGGACCGTCCACGGTGAATGCGCTGGTCTCCGTGTACCATCGCGAAGACGGCGGCACCGCCACCGATCGGGCGACGAGCTTGATCAGCCGGCTGGGCGCCGCGGCCATTCCCGCTATTACCTCGGCGATCGAGGACAAGCCTTGGTTCGTCCAGCGCGAACTCGCGAAGGCGCTGGGCAAGATCGGCACCAGCGCCGCGGTCCCGCCACTGCAGTCGTTGTTGCGGCGCACCGACGTCCGGGTGCTGCAGACCGCCGTCACCTCATTGACGAGCATTTCGGATCCGGCCGCCGAGCGCGCGTTGCACATGGTCCTGAAATCATCGACCGGCGAGGCGCGCGCCGCCGTGATCACGTCGCTCGTGGGCCTCAAGGATCCGCGCGTCGTACCGATGCTCGCCCGCATCCTGCAGGACAGCGATCCGTTTGGCGGCGACAGCCCGATGATCCTCGAGACGCTCACCGCGCTGGCGACGATGCGCGATGATCGCGCGCTGCCGCAGATCGCGGCGCTCGCCCGGAAGAAGAAATGGACCGCGTGGGGCAAGACCACGCAGACGCGCCAGGCGTGTCTGCAGGCGCTCAGCCGCATCGGCACGCCGAAAGCGAAACAGGCGATCGCCGAGCTGGCCTCGTCCGGCGACTTTTTCCTGAAACGCCTCGCGCGAAAGGCGGGCGGGTAAGCACATGAGCGCGGCCTTTGAAGATCTGATCCGCCGGCTGGGCGCCACCGTGCGCGCGGCGGAGCTCTACGCACCGACGCATCCGCTGGTGCATCGCACCGCTTCGGGACTGCACGGCGTCCTGCAGGGCATGCTCGAAGGCACGCCGACGGTCATCGTCGGTTTCCTGGAAGACGACGTGGTGGTCAATGATTTCCGCCTGTCGCGCGGCTCCGCCAACATGGCGGGCCTGCTGCGCGACATGCGCGACCGCAAGGTCGAAAAGATCACGTTCGGCCGCGGCCTCGAAGTCACCGACATCCGCGGCTTGATGGACGAGCTCGCCGACCGCACGGCGCGGACCGCCGTCGGCGATCGCCTCACCGCCCGCGGCATCCGGCGCATCCTGGTCTCGAAGGTCGTCGCCGAAGAGGAAGAACAGAAAGAAGTCGGACTCGTCGCCGCGAAGCAGATGTATTCGCAGGCGGTCGCCAGCGCCGAAACCATCTGGGCGGCCACCAAGGCGGGCTCGCAGCCGGACCCGGCGGATGCGCGCGGCATCATCGACAGCCTGTCGCGCCTCGTCTATCAGGATCGCACCTCGCTGCTGGCGTTGACCGCCTTGAAGCGCCACGACAATTACACCTTCACGCACATGGTCAACGTGGCGGCGCTGTCGATGGCAATGGCCCGCTCGCTGGATCTGGAAGGGCCGATGTTGCGCGAATTCGGTTTCGCGGCGCTGATGCACGACATCGGCAAGGTGCACACGCCGCTCGAAATCCTCAACAAGCCCGACAAGCTGACCGAGGAAGAATTCAAGATCATGAAGCAGCACGTCGTCGATGGCGCGCACGTGCTGCGCCGCACGCCCGAGACGCCGGCGCTGGCGCCGGTGGTCGCGTTCGAGCATCACCTCAAGCAGGACCTGAGCGGCTACCCGGAAAACATCGGCTCGCGCAAACTGAATTTGTGCACGATGGTGGTCAGCGTCGTGGACGTGTTCGACGCGCTGCGCAGCAACCGCGCCTACCGCGCCGGGCTGGCGACCGATCGCATCAGGCACATCATGGGGCAACAGGATGGCACCGCGTTCAACCGCACGCTGCTGCGGCGGTTCGTCAACCTGATGGGCCTGTTTCCGATCGGCACGCTGGTCAAGCTCAACACGGAGGAGCTCGCCGTCGTCACGCAGACCCACCCTGACGACCCGTTCCGGCCGCAAGTGAAGCTGATCACCGACCGGAAGCAGGAGAAACTCGAGACGCCGCTCCTGACCAACACCTGGGATCGCGACTCGCGCGGGGAATTCCCTCGCGCGGTGGTCGAAGCCGTCGATGGCACACAAGTCGGCATCGACCCTCTGACCTATCTATAATGGCTGGCTAACCTCATCAATGGCTGCGCCGCAAGCCCCTCCGGAGCCTCTCTCGGCGGAACTGTCCGGCCGACTCGCTGAATTCGCCAAAGCCTGCAAGGCCGCGACGCGAATCGTGTCGATGTACCCGCCGAGTCATCCGACGATTCAATCGGCGCTGGCGCGCATCGGCGAGGCGACCAAGCAGGCGACGCAGAACGGCCCCTTCACCATCACGGTGTTGCCGGACGCGCTGCTCGTCCACGGCCGCGGCCTGGCGCGGCCCGAATCGTCCGCGACCGAACTGGCGATGCTGCTCCACCAGCAGCTGATCGGCGAGATGACGCTGTTCGATCGTCTCGACAACGACGGCTGGCATGCCTTCCTGATGTTGCTGTCGAAGGCGCCCGAAGATGCCCGTGCCCTCGGGGGCGTGAAGAAGGCGTGGGAAGAGACCGGCAACAAGTCGATCACGCTCAGCGAGATCGACTATGCCGACATCCTGCGCGAGCGCGCCGGCACCGGGGAGAGCGCGACGTGGGACCGCATCCTGACGGCCCTCAAGCAAGAGAACGACGAACAAGGCGCCGAGGGCGACGGCGCCTCGATGCAGAACATGATGGCGCTCGCCGACAACCCCGAGCGCCTGGTGCAGTTCGCGCAGCGCCTGCAGGATCTCGGCAAGGCCAGCGGCGACGACTCGATTCAGCAGCGCAAGTCGCTGCTCGAATTGATGCATGGCCTCGCCAACTACGCCGCCGCGCGCAAGCCCGAGGAGCTCGATGCGGTCCTCGACAAGATGGCCGGCGCCGCCGCGCAGATGTCGCCCGACATGCTGCTGACGCTCATCACCGATCCGCCGCCGATGCCGTCGGGCACCGGCGCGCCGCGCATGGACCTCGCGGGCGAGCTGCAGGCGCGGCTGACCGACGAGATGTTGACGAAATTCCTCGTCGATAACGTCGTCAAGGATCGCGGCGCGACCAATCGCCTCGCCACCGCGTTCCAGACCCTCGTCCCCGATCCGGCGAAACAGCAGGAGATCCTCGCCGCCGCCGCCGAACAGGCGAAGGCGATGTTCAAGGACGATCCGCAGTTCGAGAGCGTGTGGGCCAGCTCCAGCGAAATGCTGATGTCGTACTCGGACGCGAAGTTCGTGTCCGAAGGCTACGCGCGCGAACTGACGACGGCGCAGACGCAGGCGGTCGATGTCGAGAAGATCGGCGACGATCCGCCGGTCCGCATTCGCGCGTGGCTCTCGACCGTCACCGACAATGAGGTTCGCGCGCTCGATCAACACCTGCTGCTCGACCTGCTGAAGATCGAAGCGCGGCCGGACGCCTGGTCCGGCGTGCTCGACACGGCCATCGCCAACATCGATCAACTGGTGCTGGTCGGCGACCTGACGCTCGCCTCGCAACTGCTGGAGGCGATCGTCGCGATTTCACGCGATGAGTCGTCGCCGTTCGCGGCGCCGTCCAAGGCGGGCGTCACCCGGCTGGTCGAGGGGCCGATGGTCCGCCACCTGGCGATGTTCCTGCAGCGGGCCACCGACACCGAATTCGGCCTCGCCAAGAAGATGTGCACCAACATCGGGCCGGTGCTGGTCAAGCCGATGTCGGACGCGCTGATGGGCGAAGACAACGCCCGCACGGTGCGGCGGCTGCGCGACATCCTGATCTCGTTCGGCCCGGCCGCCCGCGAATACGCCAACGAGTTGAAGAGCTCGCGCAACCCGGCGGTGCGGCGAGCCGCGATCGACCTGTTGCGCGGACTGGCGGGTGACGCGGCCCTGCCCGATCTGCGCGTCATGCTCGACGATCCCGATTCGCAGGTCCAGCGCGAAGCGCTGCGCGCCATCATCCAGGTGGGCACCAACGAGGCCTACCAGATGCTCGAGCAGGCATTGAAGAGCGGCGTGGAGCGGACCCGCGACGCGATCATGCAGGCGCTCGGCGCGTTCCGCGACGAGAAAGCGGCGCCGCTGTTTCTCTATATCCTGAGCAATACCGACTACAAGGGGCCGAACGAAGGCATCTACACCCAGACCATTGAAGGGCTCGGCAAGGTCGCGCTCGATGAGCGGTCGGTGTCGACGCTGAAAGAGATCCTCTATCGCGGCGAATGGTGGGCGCGCGGGCGCACGGCGCGCATTCGCGGGACCGCGGCGCGCGCGCTGCGCAGCATGGGCACCGCCAGCGCCGATCGCGCGCTCGAAGAAGCGGCGGCGTCCGGACCGGGCGCGGTCCGCAAGATCGCCAAGGCCGCGCTCGCCGAGCCGGCCCCGCCCCGCCGGAGGCGCGAGTAATGGACCACGTCACCCGCCTGCGGCTCGCCGACGATTTCATGCGCCGCCTGGCCGCGGCGCTGCGCGGCGCGCAGCTCTACGCCCCGTCGCATCCGCTGGTGCAGCGCGCCTTCGAAGGACTCGACGAGTCGATCACGCAGCTGCTGAACGATCAACCGACCATCGCGATCGGCATCATCGGCCAGGAGATCATCGTCGGCGACGTGCCGCTGCCCCGCGCGGCGGAGTCGATGGGCGAAATGATCCGGAGGCTGAAGAGCCTCGGCATCGAGCGCATCGCGTTCGACCGTGGCATCACGCCCGATCAGTTGCAGACTCTGGCGCTGACCATCGCGCATCCGGAGCGCCGGCCGGGACAAACGGCGCCCGGCGTCGAGCCGTCGGATCCGCTGGCCGTGCTGAACGCGCTCACGCACATTCGCGTCGGCCGCATCACCACCGAGGAGAAGAAGGAGACGTCGGCCGCCGACATCGCCACCATCCGGCGGTTGTATTCCGACGCGACCAATGTGGCCGGCGCGGTGTGGGACATGGCCAAGACCGAGGGCACGCCGGATCCGAAGGCCGCGCGCGCGCTCGTCGATGGCCTGGCGCAGGCCGTCTCGGCGAACCGCACCGCGCTGATCGCCCTGACCGCGCTCAAGAATTACGACAACTACACGTTCACCCACATGGTGAACGTGTCGATCCTGACGATGTCGCAGGCCCGCGCGCTGGGACTCGACGGGTCGACGCTGCGCGAGCTGGGACTGGCCGCGTTGATGCACGACATCGGCAAGGTCCGCACGCCCACCGAGATCCTGAGCAAGCCGGAGAAGCTCACCGATTCGGAATTCGCCGTCATGCGCATGCACGTGGTTGACGGCGCGGAGATCCTGCGCCGCACCCCGGAGATGCCGGCCATCGCGCCGGTGATTGCGTTCGAACATCACTTGCGTCTCGACGGCACCGGGTATCCCTTCGGCGTCTCGCGGTCGGGGCTCAACCTCGGCACGATGCTGTGCAGCATCGCCGACGTCTACGACGCGATGCGCTCACAGCGCGCCTATCAACAGGCCTTCCCTTCCGAGCGCATTCTCGAAGTCATGAAGCGCAGCGACGGCCAGCAGTTCGATCAGCATCTCGTCCGCCGCTTCACGCAACTCCTCGGGATCTATCCACCCGGTAACCTCGTCCGTCTCGATAATGGCGCCCTCGGCGTCGTGATGGCCGTGCACGCGCCGGATCCGTTCAAGCCGCGCATCAAGATCATCGCGGCGCCGAATGGCGAGCCCATCGACAACCCTTTCGAGATCAATCTCTGGGAAGTGCCGGAAGATTCCGCGGGGCCCAAGACCGTGAAAGCGCCGCTCGACCCCGCCGAGTACGCCGTCGATCCGCTGACCTATCTTTAAGAATTCAAATTTGCCGCAATCGGTTCCGGCCTAACATGACTTCATGAGGATCTCGAGTGCCCGCGTGGGGGCAGCCTTGGTGGTCGTGGTCGGACTGGTGACGGCCAACGCGCAAGAACCCCTGCACACCGCCGGCGTCTCCAAGCAGGTGGTGCAGGACACCATGCTGCCGGCGATCGATCGCGGCCTGCGCGATCAAGAACCCCCGCGGCCCGCGCGCACCAGCCTCGAGGCCGATCGACTCCGCGCCGCCGGCGGCGACACGCTGCCGTATTTGCGCGGCTCGGTGATCGTCAAGTTCAAGGACGATGCGCCGCGAGCCGCCGTGGCGGCGGCCACCGCGCAGGTGGCCGGCGACATCGTCGATCGATCCACCTGGGCCGACTTCGACATCGTCGACATTCCGGCCGGCGAAGATCCCGAAACCGCGGCGGCGGCGCTGCGGGCGCGGCCCGATGTGGAATACGCGCAACCGCGCTACCTGAATCACGCGATGGCGCGTCCCAACGATACGCTCTACAACAACCAGTGGAATTTCCCCGCGATCGACATGGAACGCGTGTGGGACATCCAGCCCGGGGCCTCGTCCGACATCATCGTCGCCGTGCTCGACAGCGGCATGGCGTATCGCGATGCGACGGTGCGTTATAACGCGCCCGCGTTCTCCCTCGACGGGTTGCGGTACCCGGCGCTCGGCCAAGTCCTCGTCCCCTTCGCCGCCGCGCCGGAACTGGGCGCGTCAGGCTCATCCCGATTCGTCGCCCCCCGCGATTTCATCTGGGGAGACGACTTGCCGGTCGACCTGGATGGGCACGGCACGCACGTCGCCGGCACGGTCGGCCAGCTCACGAACAACGGCCGGGGCACGGCGGGCATGGCCTACAACGTCAGGCTGATGCCGGTCAAAGTCATCCAGGGGCTGTGGGACGAAATCTTCCGGAGTCCCTTCGAAGGGACTGACGACATCGTCGCGCGCGGCATTCGATACGCCGCAGACAACGGCGCCAAGGTGATCAACTTGAGCATCGGCCGCGAAGACGGCGGCCCCGCGCCGGTGGTTGTGGACGCGATTCGATACGCGGTCGGCAAAGGCGCGTTCCTGGCCGCGGCCGCCGGCAATACGCGCGAGGACGGCAACCTGCCCAATCGGCTCACCCAATCGGCGCCGGACATCGACGGCTTCGTCGCGGTCGGTGCGGTCGGACGCAGTCTCGATCTCGCCTTCTATTCGACGACGGCGTCTTACGTCGAGCTGGTCGCGCCCGGCGGCGACCAGCGGCAAGGTGGAACATCCGGCGGCATCCTGCAGCAGACACTCGACCTCGATCTGCTCGAGACCTTTGATCGGCCCGTGTCGCAGTACGGTCCGCCGCGCGCCGACTCATTCGCCTATCTCTATTTCCAGGGCACGTCGATGGCCACGCCTCACGTCGCTGGATTCGCAGCCTTGTTGATGCAGCAAGGCATCACCAACCCGGCGGCGGTGGAAGCGGCCATGAAACAGTTCGCCACCGACAAGGGCGCCGCCGGCCGCGACAATTCGTACGGCTACGGCCTGATCAACCCGCGCGCCACGCTGCGCGGCCTGGGTCTCGCGCGATGATCGGCGCCGGCATGAATCGATTCAGCATCGCCGCGTCGATCGTCGTCGCGCTCGCGTCGCTCGATGCCACCAGCGCGTTGGCGCAGCAGAAGCCCCGTACGCCCCCGCCGGCCGCGCGCCGGCCGGTGCAGAAGCCGTCGCGGAGCATTTCGATCGGCGGCTACGCGATGTACGGCAACATCAGTTTCACGGCGAAACAGAGCTTCGAGGCCGTCCTCGGCAAGGCGTCGGGTCCAATTGCCGGCGGCGGCGCGCGCGTCGGCCTGCCCTGGGGCGGATTGTTCTTCGACGTGGGCGCATTCCGGTATCAGGCCACGGGCGAGCGCGTGTTCATCTTCAACGGCGAGACCTTCAAGCTGGGCATCCCCGTCAAGGTCACGGTGACGCCGATCGAGCTCAGCGCCGGGTGGCAATTCCGCTTTCGTCGCGCCCCCAGGTTCACACCGTACGTGGCGGGCGGCCTGACGATGATGAAGTATCAGGAGACGTCGGACTTCGCCACGACCAGCGAAGACGTCGACGATTCCTTCAACGGCTATCACGTGATGGGCGGCGCCGAGTACAAGATCACGCGATGGTTCGGCGTGGCCGGCGAAGCTTCATGGACCACGGTCGCCAACGCGATCGGTGTGTCCGGCGTGTCGAAGACGTTCGACGAAACCGACCTGGGCGGCAAGACCCTGCGATTCAAAATTACCATCGGCCGATGACGCCGTTCGAGCGACGCGTGCTGACGATCGTCTCGCGGATCCCCGTCGGCCGGGTCACGACCTACGGCGACATTGCCCGGATGGCCGGCAAGCCGGGCGCCGCCCGGGCCGTCGGCAACATCATGCGCACGGCCGACCGGCCGGGCCTGCCCTACCACCGCGTCATCGGCGCCGGTGGTGGACTCGGCGGCTACTCGAGCCTGTCTCTCAAACGCTCGCTGCTGACCGCCGAGGGCCTGACCGTCACCCCCCGCCGGGTGGTCGGATTCGCAAAAATCCGCTGGAAGACTAAATAACGCGAATAAATCCGAACCATTCAGGCCTGTGACACGTCTGTGTTGGACAGACGTGGCCCTTGGCTCTCTACGCACCGTACGCACCCGTACGCACCCTATCAACGTCTTCCGAGATGGCGCCGTCTAACCTTTCAGGTGACGTGAAAGGCGCCGACCTCGATCTGGTCGGCCGCATCCGGGCCGGCGACGGAACCGCGTTCGAGCAGCTCTATAAGCAGCATTCGACGCGGCTCTACAATTTGGCCAGCCGGATGACCGGCGCGCACGGCGAAGCCGACGACCTCCTCCAGGACATCTTCCTGCTGGCGTATCGAAAGATCGGCAGCTTCCGCGGCGAGTCATCGCTCGGCACCTGGCTCTATCGGCTGGCGATGAACCATTGCCTGGACGTCCTCCGTAACCGGCAGACGCGGATGGGTCACCAGACGGATTCGCTGGACGAGCCCGACGCGGCGCCGGTGGCGTCACCCGTGCCGGTGGTCGGGGCGGTCAGCCGGATCGATCTGGAACGCGCCATCGACACGCTGCCGCCGGCGTGCCGGGCCGCCTTCCTGCTCCACGATGTGGAAGGCTTCGGCCACCAGGAAGTGGGCACGATGCTCGGCATCTCGGAAGGGACGTCGAAGTCGCAGGTGCACAAGGCGCGAATGCGGATTCGTTCGTATCTCGCGCACGGAACGAAGAAGATTGAGAATTGATTGCCTGTTGGCCCGACTATGAACTGCGCAGACCTCCAACACGATGTGCTCGTCGACCTGGTCGACGGACGTCTCGACGGCGCCGAACAGCGCAACGTCGAGCGGCACCTCGACGGCTGCGCGAACTGCCGCGCGCTGGTGGAGGATCTGCGGAGCATCCGCGCGGCGGCGTTCATGCTCGATCGCCGCGAACTGAGGCCGGCGACCTTCGCGCGCCTGCAGGCGGCGATCGCCGCCGAGCCGGCCCCGAAAGGCCGCTTGCTGGACATGAGCTTGTCCGGCCGGCGTGGCCGCCGTAGCCCCGGCGGAGGCGTCCCGGTGTGGCTGGGCGCGGCCGCGGCGCTGATTCTCGCCACCGTGATCGGCGTGTTGCCGCTGATGAATCGCGCGCCGGCGACCCACGACGACGCGGCGCCGGCGGCCGCGACGGACGCCGAACCCGAGGTCACGGTGGAATCGGTGACCGCGGAATTCGCAGCCGCCGAGAAGCACTATCAGAAGGCGATTGACGATCTGCAGACGATCGCCAACAAGGACACCGGTGAGCTCGACCCGCAGGTCGCTTCGGTCCTGCAGAAGAACCTGACCGTGATCGACCAGGCCATCACCGAGAGCCGCGCCGCCCTCCAGTCGCAGCCGTCGAACAGCAGCGCGCAAAGCGGACTGTTCGATGCGTTACGCAGCAAGGTGGCGCTGCTGCAGCAGACCGTCGAATTGATCAACGAGATGCGCAAGGGCAATCAAGCCGAGGCTGGGCGCCGGTTCCAGACGCTCTCGCAATAGCAACCCCTGACCATTGATATGCGGACGATTTCTCTTTCACCGTTGATGTTGGCGCTGGCCTTCCTGGCCGGCGCGTCCCCGGTGTCGGCTGCCGTCACCCTTCGCGGCATCGTCCCGGAGGACGGCCCGCGGCTCGGGTGGTTCGAGCGCTACAACGAAATGCGCCAGGGCCCGGAGCAGATCGAGAAGGTCACCAGCGTCCAGAAGGCCGGCGACAATCCCTCGCTGGATCTCTCGCACCTCGCCGGCGACATTCGCGTCACCGGCGGCGCCGGTAACGAGATCAAGATCGAGGCGACCAAGCGCGCGCGCCATCGCGATCCCGAAGAAGCGAAGCGCCTGTTGCAGGCCCTGCGCGTCGACATCACCAACCTCAACGGCCGCGTCGAGGTCCGCACCATCTACCCGCGCCGCGGCCAGTTCGGCAACAACGTCTCGGCCAGCGTCGACTACGTGATCGCGGTGCCGATCAACACCACCGTCTCGTTGAAATCGATCTCCGGCAGCATCAGCGTCACCAACGTCAAGGGTGAAGTCCGCGCCGAAACCGTCAGCGGCGACGTCAACATCAGCGCGACGCCTAACGTCGCGGTCGCCAAGACCATCTCGGGCGATGTCACCGCGCGCGACATCGGCACCCAGACCACGCTGATGCTCAGCACCATCAGCGGCACCGTGCTCGGCACAGGGCTGAAGGTAAAGGCGCTCGAAGCCAGCTCGGTGAGCGGCGATGTGCGGTTGACGGGCTCGGAGGTCGAACGCCTCGAGGCGAGGTCGCTGTCCGGCAACATCGAATTCGATGCGCCCCTCGCCAAGGGCGGGCGTTACGAGTTCACGTCACATTCCGGCAACGTCCGGATCCTCCTGTCGGGCAACACCGGCTTTGAGCTGGACGCCGACACCTTCAGTGGCAGCGTCCGCTCCGAGGTGCCGGTGACGCTGCGTGCCGTCGGCGCGACCGAGCGTGGCGCCGGTGCCGGTCGCCGGACCAGCAACCGGGCCATCCGCGGCTCCTACGGCGACGCCAGCGCCTTTGTCTCGATCCGAAGCCACAGCGGCTCCGTGGTCATCTCAAAGAAGTAACCCGCTTCCGTACTTCGGTAACAGCCGAGCCTCAAGCCTCGGCTTTAGGCCGCTTTCTGGGGGCCGGACCTCTGGCATTGTTCTGGCATAATAGCGGGCGGAGGAATTTCGCATGAAGGTTAGATGGATCGTCGCATTCCTGTTGACCGCATTTACGGGCGTTGCCGCCGCACAGCAGGGCCAGGCACCGACGACCGAAACCGCCCTCGGTTCAGTGCGTATCCCCCGAACCGTTAAGGCTGACGGCAAGGATTTGAAGGCCGGCACCTACCAGGTACGCCTGACGGCGCAGGACGCGGCCCCGCCCGCGGCCGGCATCACGATGGAACGCTGGGTGGAGTTCGTCCAGGGCGGCAAGGTCGCGGGCCGCGAAGTGGTCAGCATCGTCCCGGGTGCCGAGGTCAAGGACCTGCAGCCCGGTCCTGACGCGACGCCCTCAACGAAGACGGGCTCGAAGGTCGAAATGTTGAAGGGGAATGACTATCTGCGCGTCTGGATTAGCCGCGCCGGCGTCATTTACCTGATTCACATGCCTCCCGCCTAACGGCGGACTCGGCCATCAAGAGTCGGCAGTTACGAACTAACTGCCGACTTTTCTATTTACCCGCCGATCGACATGACGTCGAACTGCTCGTGATGGAGATGCACGTCGGCCTTCACGATGACGTCCCTCTGCAACATGCTCTTCAGGTCTTTCAGCACGCCGCGTTCTTCTTCCTGCAACGCGCGGGCGATGTCGGGATTGACGCGTAGCAGCACGCCCGGGCCGTCCAGGTCCACGCCGACCTTCTTCACTTCCGACAGGATTTCGTAGCATACCGTCGCGCTCGACTTGATCGTGCCGGCGCCAGAACAGTACGGACAGGGCTCGGTCAGCACGCGCTCGAGGCTCTGCTTGACGCGCTTGCGCGTGACGATGACCAGGCCGAAGTCCGACACCTGCAGCGCCTTCGACGGCGCCCGGTCCTTGCGCAGCTCCTGCTCGACACCGGCGAACACCTTCTGCCGGTTCTTCTTCTCTTCCATGTCGATGAAGTCGCAGACGATGATGCCGCCGAGATCGCGCAGGCGAATCTGGCGGACGATTTCCTTGGCGGCCTCGAGGTTGGTCTTGATGATGGTGTCTTCAAGCCGGCCCGCCGTCTTCTTGCCGACGTAGCGGCCGGTGTTGACGTCGATCGCGACCAGCGCTTCGGTCTGGTTGATGACGATCGAACCGCCCGACTTCAGCCACACCTTGCTGCGCAGCGCCTTGTCGAGCTCCGCCTGGACACCGTATTCCTCGAAGATCGGGAATTCCTTGTCGTAGCGCTTCACGCGGCTGGCGAGGTTGGGCATGATGCGCCCGATGAACTCGAGCGCGCGCTGGTACTCGACCGGGTGATCGATGCGAATCGCCGAGTAGTCGTCGGTCAGCAGGTCGCGCAGCAGCTTCGCCACGAGGCTCGGCTCCTGGTAGACGGTGACCGGCGAGCGGCGCTGTTCGCCGCGCTGCCGCATGTCGACCCAGATCTTGAAGAAGTAATTCAGGTCGGCGAGGATGTCTTCCTTCGATCGGCCCGAGGCCGCGGTGCGAATGATGACGCCGCCGTTGAAGCTGTGCTGCTCGCGGAATTCCTTGACGATGCCGCGCAGCCGGCCGCGCTCTTCGCGGCTGTCGATCTTGCGCGAGATGCCGATGTGATCGACGGTCGGCATGAACACCAGGAAGCGGCCCGGCAGCGTGACGTGACAGGTCAGGCGCGCGCCCTTCGTGCCGAGCGGCTCCTTGGCCACCTGCACGATGACGTCCTGCCCTTCCTTGAGCAGCTCTTCGATCTTCGGCTCTGGCGCGCGATCCTTTTCCTCGCGATCGCCGCGGCCGCCACGGCCGCGTCCCCGGCGCTCGGGTGGCGCCGACGCGCCTTCGACGGGGGCGCCATTCGCCGCCGCCACCGGGTCCGCAGGTTTCTCGTCTTCGTCGTCCTTATCGTACTCGTCGAGGTTGGCGATGACGTCCGAGACGTACAAGAAGCCATCGCGCTCGAGGCCGATGTCGACAAACGACGACTGCATGCCGGGCAGGACTTTCGAGACCCGGCCTTTGTAGACGTTACCGACGACCCCGCGATGCTGTTCGCGCTCGACGAATAATTCCGCGAGCTGGTCGTCTTCGAGAATCGCGACACGTGTTTCGTGTCCGTTCGAGGAGATGATCATCTCCTTGTTCATGTGGAAATCCTTTTGGGCGGGTCGGGCCGGTAGGCCTGGTAGGGCTGGTCGGGTCTCGTGGCCCCACCTGCCGTACCCGCCATACCTGCCTCAACCGCCATTAATTGGTAAAGCGCCGCATCCTCACGTTGAGAATGAGGCCGAAACTGGCCAGCGTCGCGATCATCGAGGAGCCGCCGTAACTCATCAGCGGCAGCGTGAGCCCCTTGACCGGCGCCAGACCCGCCGACATGGTGATGTTGTAGATGACCTGGAACGTAAACGCCGAGAGTACGCCCAGGACGAGATATGCGCCGAGACGGTCCTTGGCCAGCCGGGCCGCGTCGAGCGCGCGCAAAATCACGAACAAGTACAAGCCGAGTGCCGCGAGCACCCCCAGCAACCCCTGCTCCTCGGCGAGCACCGA
>Ga0255338_1000372_pt1 | contig 159465 bp, 145 predicted proteins | sample MeOH1_35cm_T4_19_FD_203715 | JGI IMG/M metagenome (GOLD analysis project Ga0255338, IMG submission 203715) | Sandy soil microbial communities from University of British Columbia, Vancouver, Canada - MeOH1_35cm_T4_195 | ecosystem: Engineered > Artificial ecosystem > Sand microcosm >...
ACCGCGAGATCGCCGGCCACATCCGCCGCCGCAAGGTCCAGGTGCGCACGTGGATGCAGCGGGCCATCTGCGAAGAGACCCCCGACGACATCGAGACCGCCGAGCTGCGGCTATACGACCTCTACGAGCGCCTGGACGACCACGTGCTGGACGAGGACTTCGCCCTGGCCCCGTTCCAGCAGGTGATCGCCCACCTCCACCACGAGCTCGGCCTCTCCCCGCCCACCTTCGGCGGGGCGGAGGACGACGAAGATCCGGACGACCCGGGCGACGACGATTCGGACGACGAGGCCGACGGCGAACCGCCCGCGAGCCCGCCGCCTCATCCACCGCCCGAGCCCTACTTCCGCTACAGCTCCGGCTGACGGGTCTCAGTCCTCCACCCCAAAATGCTCGTCATCCCCGGGCCTGTCCCGGGGACCCAGAGGCGTCGAGGAATCGCGAGTTCGCGAGGCCGCGCCGCCGCGTGTCCTACCTCGACGCCTGCGTGTCTGGGTGGCCGGGCTCGACCCGGCCACCCATTCCAGAGCGCCCGACCGCACGTCCGCGGCCGTCCCGCCACGCCCCATGGATGGCCGGCTCAAGGCCGGCCATGACGAGGGGGCGCGTGGAACGGAGGGGCCTCCGCTAAGCCGCCGACACCCGCGCCTGGATCAGCTTGATCGCCTCGTGCGCCGCCAGCGCGGCGCCCTCCTGCCAGGCGTTGATGTAGCTCATGTGCTCGCCGGCGAAGTAGAACGGGCCGTCGGGCTTGCAGAGCACGGCGTAGTCGGTCGTCCGCTGGTTCGGGCTCCAGTTCACCGCCACGCCCTCGCTGAACGGCGTGTGCCTCCACGAGACCGAGAAGGGCTTCTCCAGCTCCTTGCCGCGGCCGGGGTGGAACTTCTCGATCACCCGGCGCGAGACGGCGAAGCGCTCCTCAAGCGACATGGCGGCGTACTTCGGGGGGTTCATGAAGCCCGAGAAGCCGATCGAATAGGCGCCCATGAGGATGCCGGTCTTCTCGCCGAAGCCGCCGGACGGATACCAGATCAGTTCGTTGGGCTCGTCGGTCCAGCCCAGGCCGCCGAACTGGAAGTCATCCTGTTCCCAGAACCTCCGGCTCTGCCAGGCCACCTTGGTGCCGTGGGCGTAGGTCTTGCCGCCGGAGACGATGGCCTCCTGCACGCGCGGGGAGAAGTCGGCAGGGATCTTCGCCAGCACCGGCAGGGGGATGGTGACCATCACGTGGTCGGCGTCGAGGCTGCGGACCGCGCCGCCCACGGTGTAGGCGATCTTCGCGCCCTTGCCGGAGCGGCGGATCTCCTTCACCTCGGCCCCGAAGGTCACGGTCGGCTTCACCTGCTCGTAGAGGGCGTAGCTGATGCGATCCATGCCGCCGACCGGCTGCAGCATGGTGGCCTGCATCTCGACCAGTTCCTCGAAGAAGCCGGAGATGCCCCAGAACTGGGCCTGCATGAGGTCGGAGAGGCGAAGCGGATCGGCGCCGCTGGGGGGGTGGTCGTAGCCGCCGGGCCAGTTCTTGAAGCCGGCGCGGGCCTCGTGGTTCGAATAGAGGCGCTTGGGGTCCAGGTCGCCGTAGGCGCCGAGATAGCCCAGCAGCCGCTGCTTATCGACGCCGGTCAGCTCGCGGTCGAGGGCGCCCTTGTCGATGGCCTTGGCCAGCAGTTCGGAGAAGGCGCCGCGGGTGTCGTTCACCGCCTGGCCGTTGCTGACCACCTTGCCCTTGAAGTCCAGCTTGGCGGTGCGGTTGCCGTTGACCATCACCTCCAGGGGAACCTTCAGGTCGCGGCAGTAGCCCAGGATCGCGTGGTGGGTCTGCGGGATGCGGGCCGCGCCCGCGTTCATGTAGTGGTGGCGGCCGTCCTCCCAGTCGACGATCTGGTCGGGCCGGTCGGTCTGCCGGATCACGCTTCCGCGCCGGACGCTCCAGGCGCGGCCGCCCGGCCGGTCGCGGGCCTCCAGGACGGTGACCTCGTATCCGGCTTTCCGCAGCTCGTAGGCCGACACCAGACCGGCGATGCCCGCGCCCAGGATCACCACCTTGATTCCCTTGCCGCTGCCGGCCGGCAGCTGGGGCGGACCGGCGTAGGCCTTGGACACCGCCAGCAGGCCCAGGCCCTGCATGGTGACGAACAGCGCCCCATAGCCGCCAGCCTTGCCTACGCGCTCCAGGAACGCCCGCCGCGAAATGCCCATGTGCCCGTTACCCCCAGTTACCGCGAGGCACGGTGTCACCGCGCGTGGGCGGGTGGCAATATGTGGTCCGATCTCCGCTGGGCTTCGGTGGCGGAATGCCTGCCTCAGAGCACGGCGTCGATCTCTTCGGGCGTCAGTCCCGCGGCTTCCAGCACTTCGCGGGTGTGCTGGCCCAGCTTGGGCGCGGCGCGGCTGATCGGCGGCGCGCCTTCCGGGAAGCGGGCGGGGGAGGCGGGCACGCGGTGGAGCGCGCCCCAGCCGTCGTCCACCACCTCGAAACAACCGGCGTCCCGGGCGAAGTCCGCCTCGGCCAGCTCGGCCAGCGTGCCCATGGGCGCCCAGGCCAGGTCGCCTGCGGTCAGCCGCCCCCCAACCTCGGCCAGGGTCATCTGGGCGAAGGCCTCGTCGACGATCGCCCGGATCTCGCGCACCGTATCCATGTCGGTCACCGGGGGGTCGTAGCGCGGCTCGGCCAGCACCTCGGGGCGGTCCAGGGCGATCATCAGGTTCGTGAAACAGTCCAGCGTCCGCGGGAGCAGCAGCAGCCAGCGCTCGTCCTTCGTCTTGAAGAAGCCCGACATCGGCCCCGGCCGTTCGTCGCGCGGCTGGGCGGTGACCACCTCGCCGAAGCGGAGCTGGATCGCCAGGTCCCAGCTGATCGCATAGGCCCCGGCCCGCAGCAGGCTGGTTTCCACCAGCCGTCCGCGGCCGGTCGCGTGGCGTTCGTGCAGCGCCGCCAGGATCGCCGAGACCGTGGCCAGGGCCGTCACGTGGTCGCCGAAGCCTGGCCGCGAGGCGAAGGGCTCCTGGTCCGGCGGGATGGTGGCGTGCGCGACGCCCGAGCGGGTCCAGAAGGCGGTCATGTCGAAGGCCGGCGTGTCCGCTTCCGGCCCCACCAGGCCGTAGCCGGTCACCGCCCCGTAGATGAGGGTCGGCATCTCGGGCTTGAGGCTCTCGTAATCCAGGCCCAGCCGCTTCATGGAGCCAGGACGGACATTGGTGATGAAGATGTCGGCCTGGCGCAGCAGGGTCTTCAGCGCGTGGCGACCTTCGGGCCTGGCGATGTCCAGCCGCACGCCCTTCTTGCCGCGGTTCTCGTTGGTGAAGACCGGATTGCCGGGCTGCTCGGCGGTGTCGGGATAGTAGACGCGGGTGGCGTCGCCGATCGGGCTCTCGACCTTGACCACCTCGGCGCCCCAGTCGGCCAATACGGCCGCAGCGCTGGGTCCGGCCACCCAGGTGGCCATCTCCACGACCTTCAAGCCTTCGAGCAACATGGCGGATCCTCCGGCGACGAGCTAAGCGCGCGGCGCGATTTGCCACAACTGACGTCGCGGAAGGGGCCATGGAGACGCGCCTGGAACTCCGGTATGGTCCGTGACATGGGGATGACAGCCGACGCTGAGGCCTCGTCGAAACGTCAGACCGGAGGGCGTCAGCCCACACGGCGCTACGAGGCCAAACGTAACGCCATCGTCTGTTCGGCGGTGGCGGAGATGAACCGCAAGGGCGTGCGCGGCATGACCCTGGGCGACGTCGCCGCACGCCTCGACCTCGTGCCGACCGGGGTCATCTACTACTTCCGCAACAAGGAGGAACTGGCCGCCGCCGCCTTCCTGCGCGGCGTGGAGGCCTACGAGGCGCTGATCGCTGCCGGGGCCGGGGAAGCCACCGACGCCGGACGGCTCGCGGCTTTCATCCATGCGTGGTTCGACCATGCGCGCCGCGTCGACCTGGGCGAGGCCGAGGCGCTGCCGGTGTTCAACGATGTCCGGGCGCTGAACTCCGAGGCTGTGAACACGGCCTATGTGGACATGTTCCGCAGCTTCCGGGGGCTGCTGGCCGGGCCGGAGGTCCTGCCCCGCCTGCACAGGAACGCGCGGGCCCATCTGCTGCTCAGCGAGATGTTCTGGATCGTCGCCTGGCAGCATCAGACCGAGATCTCGGACTATCCGCGGACGGCCGATCGGATGGCGGGGATCCTCACCCACGGCTTGGTCGCCCGAGGCGCGGCGTGGCCGGCGCTGAAGCCGCTGACGCTCGCCCGCGAGGACGGGCCCAACGCCAGCGCCTCGTCCGAGCTGTTCCTGAAGGCCGCTACCTGCCTGATCAACGAGGAAGGCTATCACGGCGCCTCCGTCGAACGGATCTCGGCGCGGCTGAACGTCAGCAAGGGCGCCTTCTATCACCACAATGAGACCAAGGATGAGCTGGTCGTCGCCTGCTTCCAGCGCACCTTCGACATCATGTGGCGCGCGATCCACGCCGCTGAGCAGGCCGGGGGCTCGGGCCTGGTGGTGCTGGCTTCCGCCGTCGCGGCCCTGATCGAGCACCAGATCAGCGGCGAGGCGCCGCTGTTGCGGACCTCGGCGCTGACGGCCGTGCCCGAGGCGCTGCGACCGCAGCTGATGCAACGGTTCAACCGGCTCTCGTACCGCTTCGCCTCGATCCTCTGCGACGGGATCGCCGACGGCTCCATCGCGCCGGTGGACGTGAACATCGCCTCTCAGATCATCAGCACCGCGATCAACGCCGCGGCCGAGCTGCACTACTGGACCCCTGGCATGGCGCCCGGGACGGTGGTTCAGCACTATGTGCGCCCGCTGTTCGAAGGCCTGGCCTCACCCGCCGCGGGATAGGCGATACCGGCCATTCAAAAAATTGAGCTGACGCGCCGCCAAATGTGAGTATGGCGGGTCGGAAGCGCACCGCGCAGGAGTATCCATGACCGCCGAAGAGCTGCTGTCCCAGGATTTCGGGACCATCGCCGACGTCATCCGCGCCCAGGCGGCGGAGCACGCCGGCAAGGCCGCCCTGGTCGATGCGAAGCGCACGATCACCTACGCCGAGCTCGACGTCCTGATGGACCGCATCGCCGTGGCCTTGCAGCGCGACGGCGTCGGCCGGGCGGACGTGGCGGCGATCTGCGCCACGACCTCGGCCGATTATGGCGCGACCTTCTTCGGCATCCTGCGCGCGGCCGCCACCGTGGCGCCGCTGGCGCCGTCGTCCACGCCGGAGAGCCTGGTGGTCCAGCTCCGGGACTCAGGCGCCAAGGTCTTCTTCCTCGACGCCCAGCTCGCTGCCCATATGGCTGGCGTCCTGGACCAGGTGACGGCGAAGCGCGTCTCGCTGGACGGTTCCGGCGCGGGCGTGCCGTTCGAGCAATGGCTGGCGCCGGATGGCTCCAAGCCTATCCTTCATGAGGTCGATCCGGACCAGGGCTTCAACATCATCTATTCGTCCGGCACCACCGGCGCGCCGAAGGGCATCGTCCAGCCGCACCGCATGCGCTGGGGCCAGATCCGGCGCGGGGTCTATCCGGCCGACGCGGTGACGATGATCTCGACGCCGCTCTACTCCAACACGACGCTGGTCTCCTACCTGCCGACGATCTCGAACGGCGGCACGGCCGTGCTGATGCCGAAGTTCGACGTGAAGGCCTTCCTGGACCTGTCCGAGAAGCACCGGGCCACCCACGCCATGCTGGTGCCGGTGCAGTACCGGCGGCTGATGGAATATCCGGACTTCGACCGTTACGACCTGTCTTCCTATCAAATGAAGTTCGCCACCTCGGCGCCGTTCTCGGCCGAGCTGAAGCGCCAGGTGCTGGACCGCTGGCCGGGCGGGCTGGTGGAATTCTACGGCATGACGGAAGGCGGCGGCTCCTGCGGCCTGCAGGCGCACGAGTTTCCCGACAAGCTGCACACCGTGGGCCGGCCGCTGCCCGGCCACGACATCCGGCTGATCGGCGAGGACGGCCGCGAAGTCGCTCAGGGCGAGGTCGGCGAGGTGGTCGGCCGCTCGGGCGCGATGATGGTCGGCTACCACAATCAGCCGGGCAAGACGTCCGAGGCCGAGTGGTACAGCCCCGACGGCCTGCGCTTCATCCGCACCGGCGACGTGGGGCGGTTCGACGAGGAGGGCTTCCTGACCCTTATGGATCGCAAGAAGGACATGATCATCTCGGGTGGCTTCAACATCTATCCCTCGGACCTCGAGGCCGAGCTGGCGCTGCATCCGGCCGTCCTCGAGGCGGCGGTCGTGGGCGTGCCGTCCGACGCCTGGGGCGAGACGCCGGTGGCGTTCGTGGCGCTGAAGCCCGGCGTCGCCGTCACGGTGGACGAGGTGAAGGCCTTCGTGAACGGCCGGGTCGGCAAGACCCAGCGGCTGGCCGACGTCGAGCTGGTCGATGCCCTGCCGCGCAGCCACATCGGCAAGGTGCTGAAGCGCGAGCTGCGCGACGGCTACAAGGCGCCGGCGAACGCCTGACGATCGGGCTAGCCCGGGAGCTTCGTGAACTCGCTCTCGATGATCACCTCGACCTCGTCGCCGACGCCGAAGGTCGTGCCAGGGGCCGGCACGCCATAGGCGATGCCGAAGTCGGAGCGCTTGAACGTTCCGTGGGCGGAGAAGCCGATGCGGTCTTTGGGGTCCATGGCGCTGGCCTTGTAGCCGCCGTTGTAGGTGACCTCCAGGACCACGGGCCGGATCACGCCGTGCAGGGTGAGGTCGCCGGTCACCCGCGCGGTCTCTGCGCCCGTGGGCTCGACCTTGGTCGAGCGGAAGGTGATCTGGGGATACTCGGCGGTGTCCAGGAACTCCTTCTCGACCTGGGCGTCGAAATCGAGCTTGGCGGCGTCGGGGTAGGCCGTGGCGAGGGAGCTCGCATCGATGGTCGCGGTCACGCTTTGGGCGGCCGGATTGGCCGGATCGAAGGTGAGCTGCCCTTCTGCCTTGGTGAACCGCGCCGTGTAGCGCGACAGCCCCATGTGCGGCACGCGGAACACCACGCTCGTGTGCTGCAGGTCCATGGCGTAGACGCCCGCGGACGCTTCCCTCGGAGCCTTGGCCGCGGCCGGCGCCGTCTTGGCCTCAGGCGTGGCGGCGGCCGTCTTCGGCTCGCCGGCGGGGCGAGGCGAGCAAGCGGCCAGAGCGGCGGCCAAGGCGACGGGGATCAGGAAGGCTCTCATGTCGGCTCCATGGGTCATGGGTGTCGACTGAAAGACGTTTGGGGAAACGGGTTCCCGACATGGAGCCTTGCGCCGTGGCGGCAGGCCCGGATCGCCCGCCCATCTCGGCTCTCGCCGGAATGGGCGGCTTGGCGACCTCTAGCTCTCTTCCGCGACGACGCGGACGAGTTCGACGATCTTGCGGCGGATGGCCGGTTCGGCGATCCGCGGGAAGGCGGCCATCAGCTCCATACCCTCGCTCGAGAGCATGAACTCCTGGGTCGCGTCGCGCTGGGCGGCGATCGCGTCCTGGTCGCCCAGGCCATCGTAGAAGTAGGCCACGGGCGTCTTCAGCGCCGCGGCGATCTCCCACAACTTGGACGCACTCACGCGGTTCGCGCCGCGCTCGTACTTCTGGACCTGCTGGAAGGTGATGCCGAGGGATTCCGCCAGACGCTCCTGGCTGACCCCCATTTCCTTCCGCCGCATGCGGATGCGCAGGCCGACGTGTCTATCGACCGGATGGGGTCCGTCGCCCCGCCCGATCTCGGTCACACCCGCCAGGGGTGCGCCTTCGATCTCTCGTTCCAATGGCCTCGTCATTTTCCCCGACTTCGGTGATGCGGGAGCCACACCACCCCCCGATGGAGCAGCCCCCGCGCCCGTACCTCCCCCGAGGTACGTCCATAAGTTGAGGCAGCGTGGCCCAGCTTGGAAACGACCGCCTACCCATTTTGGGGGCATGCCGCGTTCCCGTTTCGGTCAGGCTGCCCCGCGAAGGGCGATAATTTCGTGTTCCCACTCGGAGAGAACGCCGAAATCCGCCAGTCCTGCGAACAACCGGTGCAGGTGCGACTGATTGTCCAGCATATATTGCACGAACGGTGCGCGGGCCAGGACTCGGGCCGGCGCCAGGTATCCATCCTCCTTTCGTTCGCATCGGTCGGCGTCGATCAGGCGCAGGAGATGGCGTCGCACCGTCTCCTGCGGAATGCCCAGGCGGTCCGCCAGCGCCGCGGCGCGGACGGGCCGCCGCATCTGGTCCGGGACGAAGCCGTCGGCAGACCAGCCATCGTCCGCAGCGCCCGCCTCGGTGTCGGGCAGGTGCTCGGTATTGGCGTGGATCACGTCCATGAGGATCAGGCCGCTGACCAGGTCGCCCATGTACTGGCTCACCGGCTCGGCGAGGCGCAGCAGGTAGTCGGACGACAGTCGGATCACCAGGCGGATCGGCGGGTTGGCAGGATCGAAGGCCGGTCCGCGCGGCTGTGGCAAGTCCTCGAGCAGGCCGATGCCGCGCAGCCGGAGGTACAGCGTGCGGACCAGGCCGTAGTTCGCCTCCGCCCCCATCCGGTAGAATGGCGAGTTCAGCGGGCCGGTCGGCAGAACGACGCCGCGCGGGGCGGACTTGACGACGCCAGCCTCCACCAGGGCGGTGATCCGGCGGCGCGCGGTCTCGAACGGGATCCGCAGCGAGTTGGCGATGGCGCTGATGCTGACCGGCCGGCGCATCTCGTCCGGCGGCGGCTTGTCCAGGGTGGCGAAGGCGCGCTGCAGGTCGGCGTTGCGGGTGATCTGGGCGACGTTGGCCTGGCTGATCGCCACCAGCAGCAGGCCGTCGATCACATCGCGGCCGAACCCGCCCAGCTTCACCAGGTCGAGGGCGAAGCCGTTGGCCAGCCGCGCGGCGACACGGATGCTGGTGTTGGGGACTTCCCGCGCCATGCCCCTATGTGCCCCGCCTCGCCATAGCGTTGCAATAAACCATGTTCTGCGGACCTTGGCATCCGCCGCAACCGGGAGGCGATGTCACATTATTTGTAACGTTCGAACCAGGCGATGATGGCGCCGGCCTTGGCGGCGGACTGCGAGGGCCGTGCGGCGATGCCGCCATGGCTGGCGCCTGGCACCCGGACCAGGGCCGTCGGCACCCCGCGCAACTGCAGGGCTGCGAAGTACTGGTCGGCCTCGGAGGGGGGCGTGCGGTCGTCCTGCTCGCCCACCACGACGAGGGTGGGGGTCTTCACATTGCCCACGAGGCTGAGCGGCGAGCGCGCCCAGTAGCCCTGCGGGTCCTCCCAGGGCATTTTCCCGAACCAGTAGCTGGCCATGAAATTGTAGCCGTCGGTGGTCAGCACCTGGCTGGTCCAGTTGATCACCGGCTTCTGGGTCGCCGCGGCGCGGAAGCGGTCGGTCTTGCCGACGATCCAGGCGGTCAGCGCCCCGCCGCCGGAGCCGCCGGTGACGTAGAGGCGCTTGTCGTCCACCGAGCCCTTGGCGATCGCGGCGTCCACCACGCTCATCAGGTCGTCGTAGTCGTGGCTGGGGTAATTTCGATCAATTTCATTCGCGAAGGCCTCGCCGTACGAGGTGGAGCCGCGCGGGTTGGCATAGACCACGATGTAGCCGGCCGCCGCATAGAGCTGGACGTCGGTGGAGAAGCTGGGTCCGTAGGCCGAGAACGGGCCGCCGTGGATTTCCAGGATCAGCGGGTATTTCCTGGCCGGGTCGAAGTTCGGCGGCAGGGCGATCCAGGCGCCGATCGGCTTCTTGTCGTAGCTGGAGGTCACCGGCAGGGCCTCGACCTTGGCCAGGGTCTTGGCCGCGAACAGGTCGGCGTTGAGGTCGGTGACGCGCTGGGTCTTGCCGCCGCGCCAGATGGTCAGGTCGGACGGCCGGGCGGTGGAGGCGTCGGTGAAGGCCACCACGCCGTTGCGGCCCACCGAGAACGCGCCGCCGGTGTAGGGGCGGTCCAGCCCGCCGCCGCCCAGGCCGGCAACCACCGTCTCGATCTTCCCGTCCAGGCCGACGCGGGCGACCTTGGGCGTCGCCTGGTCGTCGTACATGACATAGAGGCTCTTGCCGTCCGCGGCCCACTGCGGGGCGCCGACGCTGCGGTCCAGGGCGCCGGTCAGGACGCGGCTGTTCTTGCCGTCGCGGTCCATGACGTAGAGGCGCTGGTTCTCGTAGCCGCGCTTGCGGGCGTCGTCGAAGCCCACATAGGCGATCTTGGAACCGTCCGGCGACACGGCCGGCGCGCCGTCGGGGCCCACCCGACTGGTCAGGCGGGTGAGGGCGCCGTCGGCGACGCTGACGGCATAGACTTCGGACTCCTGCGGGTCGCGCTCCCAGGTCTCGGCCCGGTTGGTGGAGAACAGCACCGACTTGCCGTCGCGGCTGAAGTCGATCGGGCCGGCGTCGTCGAACTTGCCGAAGGTGAGCTGGCGCGGCTGGCCGCCGTCGGCGGAGACCGCGAAGACGTGCCGGTAGCCCGGCTTCAGGAAGCCCTCGCCGTCGGCGCGGTAGGTGATCCGGTCGATCACCTTCAGGGGCTCGGCCCACTTGGCGCCCTCGGGCCGCTTGATCGACGGGGCGAGGGGGCGGCCCTCGTCCAGGGTCAGCATGGTGAAGGCCAGGGTCTTGCCGTCCGGCGACCAGGCGATGTCGTTGGGCGCCTGCTCCAGGCTGGCGACCTTGGCCGAGCGGCCCGTGGCGATCCAGCGGACGTAGAGCTGGGCCCCGTCCGGCCCGGCCGCCACATAGGCCAGGCGCGAGCCATCGGGCGACCAGCGCGGCGACATGTTGGCCGCCTCGTCCACGACAAGCGGCGTCTGAACGCCGGACGCGGCGTCCACCAGCCAGATCGAGCGGCGGGCCCGGTCGGTCATGATGTCGTTGGCCAGCCGTACATAGGCCACCGCGCCGCCGTCCGGCCGCACCTGTGGATCGCTGGCCATCTGCAGGCCGAACAGGTCGCGCGCCCCGAAGATCCTCGAGGGGCCGTCGGGCGCTTGCGCCGAAACCGCGCCCGCGGTCGCCAGAGCCATCGCCGTCACCAGAGCCGCCAGCCGCATCCCAAACTCCCGAACCTGAACAGGGCGCGCAGGAAAGGCGGGCCGGCGGACTTTGTCCAGCGGCGCGCGGCGAACGGGCGCCGCCGCGCGCCGGAGGCGCTGTCAGGATTTGTCCACGAACCACACGAACCACACGAACGTGCAGCCGCACGGCTCGGGATGGGTCCCGATCCGTTCGTGTGGTTCGTGTGGTCCGTGGACATCGGAGGGCGCTTCGCGCCGGCTGGGCGGTCAGGCGGAGTCCTGGATGGGGGGCTCGGGGTCTGGCGGCGGCTCCGGGTCGGGGAGGTCGCGCCAGGCGGCGGCCCGTTCGGTGGGGAGGCCCAGGGCGCCGCAGAGTTCGAGGATCTGGGCGTCGAGGGGCGTGTCGCAGGGGGCGGGACGGCGGCGCCGGGATTCCAGGCGCTCCTCCAGCAGGTCGAAGAAGGTCTCCGGGGTTTCTTCGGTCTCCAGGCGCTCGCGCTCGTCCCAGATCAGGCGGCGCAGGGCGGTGCGCAGCTCGGCTTCGCGCTGGAGGGCGGCGGGATCGGGCGAGGCGGGGGGCGCGTCGTCCGGCGCGTCATCCTCATCGCCGTCGTCGCCCCAGGCCGCATCGTCGTCGTCGTCGAAGTCCGGCTCCGGGTCGGGTCGGTGGGCCCAGGGACGGAGCAGGGCGTCCCGTTGGGCCAGGCGGACGGCGTCCGCCGCATCCCGCGCGGCGTCGCGCCGCAGCTTGGCGCAGAGCGCCACGCTCTGCCGCGCCGAGCGCGCCACCCGCTGATAGGTCCGCCCCAGCTCGGCGATCACCGCCGGATCGTCTGACGCGAGCGCATGGGCGTGAACATGGCGCGCCAACGCCATGTCCAGTTCGGCCAGCTCGGCGAGGTGGTCCTGCTCGCGGTCGGTGAGGGTGGGGCCTTGGGGCATGAGCGTCAGGGGAGCATGGCGATGCGTCAGAAGCGGACGTAGCTTGCGTTCATCGAACAAAGAAAGAACGATCCTTCCTTTCCCGCCGTGGCGGGAGAGGGGGACCGCCCGCCGAAGAGCGGGTGGTGGAGAGGGTGAGCGGCCGGCATGGCGCGCCGAACATCGACGCTGATCGGCAACCGGGCCCGAGCGCTCCGACGCGAGATGACGGAGCCTGAGATCATGCTGTGGTCGCGGTTGAAGGGCCGAGGAACAGACCGGCCGATCTTCCGCCGGCAGGTGGGGTTCAAGACCGTGATCCTGGATTTCTACTGCCCGGCGGCCCGGTTGGCCGTGGAAATCGACGGTTCCACGCATTGGAGTGACGAGCAGCGCGAGAAGGACGAAGCCCGGGATGGGTGGTTGCGGAGCCAGGGCGTCGAGGTGCTGCGGATCGAGGCGTCGAGGGTCTATCGGAGTCTCGGGGACGTGGAGGATGTGGTCATCCGGCGGGCGCTGGAGCGGATCGCGGGTCGATAGGCCGAGCTTGAGGCTCACCCTCTCCACCCCCCGCTCTTCGCCTGCGGCTCGGCGGGCGGTCCCCCTCTCCCGCTACGCGGGAAAGGAAGGGCGTGAGGGCTGGAAGTCCGGGCGCTGGAGCGGACCGCAGGACGATAGGTCGAGCCTGGGGCTCACCCTCTCCACCCCCCGCTCTTCGCCTGCGGCTCGGCGTGCGGTTCCCCTCTCCCGCGTGCCGCGGGAAAGGAAAGGGCCGAGCCCGGCCATGACGAGCGGGTGAAGGGAGGGCGGCGGGTCAGGCCGTCGCGACCTCAAGGAAGTGGGTCAGGGTCGGGGTCAGGTCGTCGCGGCGCCAGGCGATGCCGGTTTCGAGGGCGGGGGCTTCGCCGGCGAGGTCGACGTAGCGGACGCCGGTGCGGGCGAGGTTGCGCAGGGAGGCGGGGACCAGGGCGACGCCCATCTCCGCGGAGACCAGGCTGATGATGGTCTGCATCTGGATCGCCTCCTGGGCGATGCGGGCGGTTCCCCCGTGGGCGGTGAAATAGCCGGTGACCAGGTCGTGGAAGGCGGGCGCGGAGCGCCTGGGGAAGAGGACCAGCGGCGCCTGGACCACGGCGGCGGGGTCCAGGCGCCCGGCGCGGAGCGGCAGGCGTCCGGCGCCGACCCAGCCTTCCGGCACGGCCGCGACGAGGGGCTCGGACAGCAGGCGGCGGTAGTTCAGGGCCGCGGGCAGGCCGTTGGCGGGCGGGATGATGATGCCGGCATGCCCCTGGCCCTCCAGCAGGGCGGCGATCTGGACCTCGCTGGTGGCCTCCCGGAGCGCGATCTCGACGGCCGGGTAGAGGGCGGCGTAGCGGCGCACCAGCGACGGCAGGACGCTGTAGTCGGCGGTGCTGACGAACGACAGCTCCAGCCGCCCGGCCTCGCCGTCACGCAGCCGCCTGGCGATGTCGGGCAGGGCGGCGATGTCGCCCAGCACCGCGCGCACGTGGACCAGCCACTGCGCGCCGAAGGGGGTGAGCGCGACGCTGCGCTTGGTGCGGGCGAAGAGCGGGGCGCCCAGCTCGCGCTCCAGCGCCATGATCGACTGGCTGAGCGGCGGCTGGGTCATGTTGAGGCGCGCGGCCGCGCGTCCGAAGTGCAGGGTGTCGGCCACCGCCGCGAAGTGCCGAAGCTGGCGCACGTCCATGGCTGATATGTACAGCGACCTAAAGCGGTCTCAAAAGTATATTTCCACCGCCACGGCCGTGCGGCTATCGGGGGCGCGTCAGCAAAGGACGCCGCCATGCCCGCCTATCGCTCCCGCACCTCGACCCACGGCCGCAACATGGCCGGCGCGCGCGGTCTGTGGCGTGCGACGGGCATGAAGGACGCCGATTTCGGCAAGCCGATCATCGCGGTCGTGAACTCCTTCACCCAGTTCGTGCCGGGGCACGTGCACCTGAAGGACCTGGGCCAGCTGGTCGCCCGCGAGATCGAGCGGGCCGGCGGCGTGGCCAAGGAGTTCAACACCATCGCCGTGGACGACGGCATCGCCATGGGCCACGACGGCATGCTCTACAGCCTGCCGTCGCGCGAGCTGATCGCCGACAGCGTCGAGTACATGGCCAATGCGCACTGCGTCGATGCGCTGGTCTGCATCTCCAACTGCGACAAGATCACGCCCGGCATGCTGATGGCGTCGCTGCGCCTGAACATCCCCACGGTGTTCGTCTCCGGCGGCCCGATGGAGGCCGGCAAGGTGCTGCTGAAGGGCAAGGAGGTCGCCCTCGACCTGGTGGACGCCATGGTCGCCGCGGCGGACGACAGCGTCAGCGACGCCGACGTCGCCGCGATCGAGCGCTCCGCCTGTCCGACCTGCGGCTCGTGCTCGGGGATGTTCACGGCCAATTCGATGAACTGCCTGACGGAGGCGCTGGGCCTGTCGCTGCCCGGCAACGGCTCGGTCCTGGCGACCCACGCCGACCGCGAGCGCCTGTTCCTCGAGGCCGGCCGCCTGATCGTGGACATCACCCGCCGCTACTACGAGCAGGAGGACGCCAGCGTCCTGCCGCGCTCGGTCTCCAACTTCGCGGCGTTCGAGAACGCCATGAGCCTGGACATCGCCATGGGCGGCTCCACCAACACCGTCCTGCACCTGCTGGCGGCCGCGCACGAGGCGGAGGTGGACTTCACCATGGCGGACATCGACCGGCTGTCGCGCCGGGTGCCGTGCCTGTCGAAGGTGGCGCCGGCCAAGTCGGACGTGCACATGGAGGACGTCCATCGGGCCGGCGGGGTGATGGCGATCCTGGGCGAACTGGACCGCGCGGGCCTGCTCCACACCGACACGCCGACGGTGCACAGCCCGACCCTGGGCGAGGCGCTGGACCGCTGGGACATCGTCCGCACCAGCAGCGAGACCGTGCAGACCTTCTTCAAGGCGGCCCCCGGCGGCGTGCCGACCCAGGTGGCGTTCAGCCAGAACCGTCGCTGGGCGGAGCTGGACCTGGACCGCGAAGGGGGCGTCATCCGCAGCGCGGAGCACGCGTTCTCCAAGGACGGCGGGCTGGCGGTGCTGAAGGGCAACCTGGCCGAGGACGGGTGCATCGTGAAGACGGCGGGTGTGGACGACAGCAATCTGGTCTTCGCCGGCCCGGCGCGGGTGTTCGAGAGCCAGGACGCCGCCGTCAGCGCCATCCTGACCGGCAAGATCGTGGCGGGCGACGTGGTGGTGATCCGCTACGAGGGCCCGCGCGGCGGGCCGGGCATGCAGGAGATGCTCTATCCGACCAGCTATCTGAAATCGAAGGGCCTGGGGAAGGCCTGCGCCCTGATCACGGACGGCCGGTTCTCGGGGGGCACCTCGGGCCTGTCGATCGGCCACGTCTCGCCCGAAGCGGCGGAGGGCGGCGCGATCGGCCTGATCGAGGACGGCGACCGGATCGAGATCGACATCCCCAACCGGTCGATCGCGCTGAAGGTCCCGGAGGCCGAGCTGGCGAGCCGGCGCGCGGCGATGGAGGCGCGCGGGTCCGAGGCCTGGAAGCCGGGGAAGCGCGAGCGGAAGGTGTCGTCGGCGCTCCGCGCCTACGCGGCCTTCACCACCAGCGCGGCGCGGGGCGCGGTCCGCGATCTGGGCGCAGCGAAATAGAGAGGTCCGCCAGGCGGATTGTCCCGCCGACGGCCCGTCGCTACATCACCGCCATGGCCGAAGCCTTCAACGACCTGATCCTGCCGGCCGAGAAGGCCCAGCGCTACGCCGCCGTGGCCGAGGAGATCGCCGCGGTGCTGGACGGCGAGCCGAACCTGGTGGCGCGGATGGCCACGGTGTCGTCGATGCTGGCGTCCAGCTTCGAGCACTTCTTCTGGACCGGCTTCTACGTGGTGGACGAGGCCAAGGGCGATGAGCTGGTGGTCGGGCCCTACCAGGGCAGCCTGGGCTGCATGCGGATCGCCTTCGGGCGCGGGGTGTGCGGGACGGCGGCGGCGACGCGGGAGACCCAGGTGGTGGAGGACGTCCACGCCTTCCCGGGCCACATCGCCTGCGACGGGCGCTCGGCCAGCGAGATCGTGGCCCCGGTGTTCGGGCCCGGCGGCGAGCTGATCGCCGTGTTCGACGTGGATTCGGACCGGCCGGCGGCCTTCGACGGCGTCGACAAGGATTGGCTGGAACGGATTCTGGCGCGGACGTTCGGGTAGCGCTTTCCTTTCCCACGCAGTGGGAGAGGGGAACCGCACGCCGACCCGCCGGCTCGCCGGCGGGGAAGAGCGGGTGGTGGAGAGGGTGAGCCTCACCCACGCGATCGCCAGGGAATCTGCTGAGCCATTCGGCGGATGATCGCCTCGCTCTGCCGGCCGCTTGCCTTTCCCACCACCCGCTCTTCGGCGGGCGGTCCCCCCTTCCCACTGGCGTGGGAAGGGAACGACAACGGACGCTGCGCCTCCGTTGTCTTACGCAGCGGCGCCCCCTTAGAAGCTGATCCGAAGCGCCGGAGGCGGCGCAAAGCATCGGAGTTATTCGAGATGGCCGAGGCCTATATCGTCGCCGCGACCCGCACCGCCGGTGGCCGCAAGGGCGGCCGCGTCCGCGGCTGGCACCCCGCCGACCTGGCGGCCGTGACCCTGAACGAACTGATGGACCGCACGGGCGTCGACCCGGCCGCCGTCGAGGATGTGATCATGGGTTGCGTGATGCAGGTGGGCGAGCAGTCCACCAACATCGGCCGCAACGCCGTGCTGGCCTCCAAGCTGCCGGAGAGCGTGCCGGCCACCTCGGTGGACCGCCAGTGCGGCTCCTCGCAGCAGGCGCTGCAGTTCGCGGCCCAGGCCGTGATGAGCGGCACCATGGACATCGTGATCGCCTCGGGCGTCGAGAGCATGACCCGGGTGCCCATGGGCCTGTCGGTCTCGCTGCCGGCCAAGGAAGGCTTCGGCATCCCCAAGAGCCCGTTCCAGGACGCGCGTTATCCGAACATCCAGTTCAGCCAGTTCATGGGCGCCGAGATGGTCGCCGAGAAGTACGGCCTGACCAAGGATCAGCTGGACGAGTTCGGCTACAACAGCCACCAGCGCGCCATCGCGGCGACCCAGGGCGGCGCCTTCAAGGACGAGATCCTGGCCATCGACGGCCTGGACGCCGAGGGCAATGTGGTGCGCCACGACAGCGACGAGGGCATTCGCTACGACGTCAGCCTGGACGGCATGCGCGGCGTGAAGCTGCTGCGCGAGGGCGGCCGGATCACGGCGGCCACGTCCAGCCAGATCTGCGACGGCGCCTCGGGCGTGATGGTGGTCTCGGAGAAGGCGCTGAAGGAGCACAACCTGACGCCGCTGGCCCGCATCCATCACCTGTCGCTGCTGGGCCACGACCCGGTGATCATGCTGGAAGCCCCGATCCCGGCCACCGAGCGCGCGCTGAAGCGGGCCGGCATGTCGATCGACGACATCGACCTGTTCGAGGTGAACGAGGCCTTCGCCTCGGTGCCGGTGGCCTTCATCCAGAAACTGGGCGCCGATCCGGAGCGGGTGAACGTCAACGGCGGCGCCATCGCGCTGGGCCACCCGCTGGGCGCCTCGGGCACCAAGCTGATGACCACCCTGCTCTACGCCCTGAAGGCGCGCGGCAAGAAGTACGGCCTGCAGACCATGTGCGAAGGCGGCGGCATGGCCAACGTCACGATCGTGGAGCGGCTCTAGACCTCCCGCACGAAATCGGCTTTCGAGGCGTGGCCGGGGGTGACCCCGGCCATTGCTCGTTTCAGGGGTTGGGACATGGCTGGCCGCGTCATTGCGATCACAGGGGCGTTCGGGGTGCTGGGCCAGGCGGTGGCCAGGGCCGCCGCGGCGCAGGGCGCGCGTCTGGCGCTGATCGATTTCGCCAAGGCGGCGCCGGCGGGCCTGCCTTCGGGGCCGGACGTGCTGGCGCTGCCGGGCGTGGACCTCACCGACGCCGTCCAGGCGGGTGCGGCGATGGACGCGGCGGCCGACCGCTTCGGCGGGCTCGACGCCCTGCTCAACATCGCCGGCGGCTTCACCTGGGAGACGCTGCAGGGCGGTTCGATCGGCAGCTGGCCGGCCATGTACCGGCTGAACGTGCTGACCGCCGCCAACGCCTGCCGCTCGGCGATCCCGCACCTGAAGCGCAGCGCCGCCGGGCGGATCGTCAATGTGGGGTCGTCGGCGGCGCTGAAGGCCGCCATGGGCATGGGCGCCTACGCCGCCGCCAAGGCTGGGGTCCACAGCCTGACCCAGGCGCTGAGCGAGGAGCTGAAGGGCGACGGCGTCACCGTCAATGCGGTGCTGCCCTCGATCCTGGACACCCCCACCAACCGCGCCGACATGCCCGACGCCGACTTCGCCGCGTGGGTCGCGCCCGACGACCTGGCCGCCGTGATGCTGTTCCTGGCCAGCGAAGAGGCCCGGGCGGTCACGGGCGCCCTGGTGCCGGTGACCGGGCGGGTCTAGGCGTCCACAAGCCCACCCTGGAGATCCCTCGATGCCGATGACCGCCCTGGACGGCTGGCGCGCCTACATGAAGAGCCACGACCACAAGGCGCTGTGGGCGCTGCTGCATCCCGACGCCGTGTTCGAGAGCCCGGTGGTGCACACGCCGCAGCGGGGACGCGAGATCACCTTCAAGTACCTGGCGAGCGCCGAGCAGGTGCTGGGCGGGCCGGGGTTCCGGTACGTCGGCGAGTGGCGCAGCGAGACCGGCGCGGTGCTGGAGTTCGAGACCGAGATCGAGGGGATCACGATCAACGGCGTCGACATCATCACCTTCAGCGACGACGGGACCCTGATCACCCACTTCAAGGTGATGGTGCGGCCGCTGAAGGCCATCAACCTGCTGCACCGCCTGATGGGCGAGCAACTGGCGAAGGCGGCGGGGTAGGGCTCCGGCCTTCAACCGCCCTGGCGCGTCAGCGCCGCCAGGATTCAAACCACGGAAAACACAGAAGACACCGAAGGCTCAGCAGGCGCGGCCGCTTCCGTGTTTTCTGTGTCTTCCGTGGTTCCAAAGACGGCGCCTGCGGCGCGTCAAGCGGATTAGGGCCCCGGCGTCAGGGTCATCACCGTCTCGGCGTCCGCCTCCACCGCGGCCCGGCTGAAGCGCAGGGGCACGTACGACCCGGCGGCCCAGAGGGGGAAGAGGTCGCGGTAGTGGGGGCTCATCGGGTCGGCGGACTGGCCGGGGGTGTTGATGGCCATGGAGTTGTCCCAGGCGCCCACGTCCAGCACGATCCGCACCGAGGCGCCGGCGATCTGGGCGAAGTCCTCGGTCCGCCAGGTGGCGGCGCGCGGGGTCGAGGACGACCCAGGGACCTGCAGCGGGCCCACGGTCATCTGGGCGGCGAGCTGCGGGTCGGCCAGGGCCGCGATGGCGGGGACGAACTTCGCCTGATGCAGGCGGCCCCAGGTCCAGGTCGCCATGTCGGACCCTAAGCGGCCCTTCAGCTCGCCCACCGCGTCGCCCAGGCTGGAGAGCAGGATGGGATCGCGCACCTTGGGCGGCTGGGCCTCCAGCCAGGTCAGGACGGGGTCGGGCGAACTCGCCCCGATCAGCTTCTGGGCGGCCGCCGACAGCCCGGCGGCGGCGATGGTATGGCGACCCAGGTGCTTCACCGCCCAGGCCTCGTAGATGGCGGCCGCGGCGCTGTCGGTGGTCTCGTTCCCGTCCCAGGCCTTGAGCAGGGCCAGGGCCCGGCCCACGTCGGGGTCGGTTGAATTCAGCGCCTGGACCAGGGCCACGCCGCGGCGGGCCTGCGGGCTGACGCTGTCGGTCTGCAGGGCCATGGAGTCGGCCAGGGTGGACTTGGGCCGCGACGCCAGCACCTCCTGGACCCGGACCGCGCGGGTGGGATCGGCCCATTCGAAGCCCAGCTTGCGGGCCTCGCGCGGATACTCGGGCTCGGCCGGGATGTTCATGGCGTTGGCCGTGCCGAAGAACCCGGCCTTGGGGTTGCGGCTGACGGGCAGGCCGCCGTCCTCCAGGAAGCCCTTCCACTCGTAGCGCCCGTCGCCGGGCACGGGCATCAGGCCGTCCCAGCCTGGCCGCACCGGCGTGCGCCCGGCGGCGGACCAGCCGATGTCGCCCTTGGCATCCGCGTAGACGAGATTGAGAGGCGGGGCGCCCCACTTGTTCCGGGCGGTCTGGAAGTCGTCCCAGTCCTTGGCGCGCCACATCCGCGACGAGCCGAAATAGCCGGCGAGGCCGGGCTCGTTCCAGATCGTGCGGATGGCGAAGGCGCGGCCCTTGGCGTCGTCCTGGCTCACCACCGGGCCGTGGCGGGTGTAGCGGAGTTCGACCTCGCGCGGGGCCTCGCCCTTCACCTCGATGGTCTCCCGGACCACCCGCATCGGCTCCCAGCCGCCCTTGTAGCGGTAGGCGTTCCCCTTGGTCTCGTAGACGTAGAGGTCCTCCTGATCGATGTAGAAGATGGTGATGCCGAAGGCGGTGGTCCCGTTGTGGCCCAGGGAGACGCCGGGCAGGGCGGGCTCGCCGGCGCCGATGATGCTCAAGCCCGGCGCGTCGAGGTGAGCGATATAGCGCAGCGACGGCGCGCCCACCGCGCGGTGCGGATCGTTGGCCAGGATCGGGCGGCCGGTGGCGCTGCGGGCGGCCGAGATCGTCCAGTTGTTCGAGCCCTCCGCCGAGCGTTCGTCCATCACCTGGGCCAGGGGCCTAGGCGCGAGCGGCTTGAAGCTCACCGGCTCGGTGGCCAGCACATAGTCGGCCAGCACGTTCTCCGGCACGTCGCAGGGATCGAGGCCCTTGGGCACGGCGAACTTGTGGGCCGGCTCCAGCTTGCGGCGGAGCGCGTCGGCCTCGACACCGCCGGCGCAGACGACGCGGGCGCGGGCGACCTCCGAAGTGACGTTGGAGACCAGGGCGTGGCTGCGGATCTGGAGGATCTCCTCCGGCTTCCAGGCCTCGGGCTGGCTGGCGGTCAGCCTGAACTCCACAGGCAGGGGGCGCTTGCCGGCCCGGACCTCGGCCACATAGGCGTTCACGCCCGCCGCGAAAGCCTCCACCGCCTCCTTGCCGCCGGGATCGTAGGCGGCCCATTCGGCGGCCATGTCGCCGCGATAGAGGAAGAGGCGCGTGGCGCGATCCTGCGCCACATAGGCCGGGCCCAGGCTGGCCGACAGCCGGCCCAGGCCGCGCTTGCGCCAGAGGTCGATCTGCCAGAGTCGGTCACGCGCGGCGTTCCACCCTTGCAGGAAGAAGGCGTCGCGGCTGGAGGCGGCATAGATGTGTGGAATCCCCCAGCGATCGACGATGAGCTGGGCGGGCGCCTTCAGGCCCTGGATCGCGCCGGCCTCGTGGCGGACGGCGGTGGAGATCGCCGCCTGGGCCGACCCCGCCAGCAGCGTCGCCGCCAGACCCCAGAACATGCCGCGCTTCATGCCGTCCCCCATACCGTTTCGCCGATAGTGGACCGACGCCGGGCGTCCCGTCACGCGGCGCTTGCGCTTCCGCGCAGGTCATCGGCTAGGGTCCGTCGCCTCAAGAAGGGGATTCCCATGATCGGCTACGCGACTATCGGCACCAACGACCTCGAACGAGCCACCAAGTTCTACGACGCGGTCCTCGCCCCGCTGGGCGGCAAGCGCACCTTCGCCAACGGCGAGCGCATGCAGTTCTACGGCAGCAAGGACACCCCCGGCATGATCGCCGTGAGCAAGCCCTATGACGAGAAGCCCGCCACGGCGGGCAACGGCAGCATGTTCGGCCTGCCGGCGGCGTCCAAGGAACAGGTGGACGAGGCCTATGCCGCGGCCATGGCGGCCGGCGGCGTCTGCGACGGCCCGCCCGGACAACGGCTGCCGACCTTCTACGGCGCCTATTTCCGCGACCCGGACGGCAACAAGGTCTGCGTCTTCAAGATGGGCTGAATGATCTTTCCTTTCCCGCCCTGGCGGGAGAGGGGGACCTCCCGCTGAAAAGCGGGTGGTGGAGAGGGCGAGCCACAAGCGCTGAGCTTGCGGCCGCCCGTTTGACTCTGAGCCTGAGGCTCACCCTCTCCACCACGCCCTCTGCGGGGCGCGGTCCCCCTCTCCCGCTTCGCGGGAAAGGAAAAATCTACCTCGCCGCCGCGACGCGCCAGACGACGCCGCCCACGTCGTCGGCGACGAGGAGGGCGCCTTTGGCGTCGACGGCCACGCCGACAGGGCGGCCCTGGATCTTGTCGTCGGCGTTGAGGAAGCCGGTCAGGAACGCCTGCGGCGGCATCTGCGGCCGTCCGGCGGCGAAGGGGACGAAGACCACGCGGTAGCCGTTCAGCGGCTTCCTGTTCCACGACCCGTGCTGGCCGATGAAGGCGCCGCCCTTGTACGCGGCGGGGAAGGCGTCGGCGCGGTAGAAGACGAGGCCGAGCGAGGCGGTGTGGGGGCCCAGGCCGTAGTCGGGCGCGATCGCCTTGGCCACCAGGTCGGGCCGCTGGGGCTTCACCCGTTTGTCGACGTTCTGGCCCCAGTAGCTGTAGGGCCAGCCGTAGAAGCCGCCCTCCCTGACGCTGGTGAGATAGTCCGGCGGCAGGTCGTCGCCGATCTCGTCGCGCTCGTTGGAGACGGTCCACATCACGCCCGTCTGCGGCTCGAAGTCGAGGCCGTTGGGATTGCGGATGCCGGCGGCGAACAAGCGGGCCTTGGCCGAGGCGATGTCGTATTCCCAGATCGCCGCGCGTCCGACCTCGTCCTCCATCCCGTTCTCGCCGATGTTGGAGTTCGAGCCGACGGTGGCGAACAGCTTCGCGCCGTCGGGACTGGCGACCACGTTCTTGGTCCAGTGGTGGTTGATCGGCGGACCGGGCAGGTCGAACACCTTGGTCCCGGCTCCGGCCACCGCGGTCTGGCCCGCCGCGTAGGGGAAGCGGACCACGCCGTCGGAATTGGCGACGTAGAGCGTGCCGCCCACCAGGGTCATGCCGAACGGCTGGTTCAGGCCGGTGGCGAAATCGGTCTTGGTTTCGGCCAGGCCGTCGCCGTCGGCGTCGCGCAGAAGGACGATCTTGTTCGGGCTGGGCCTGGCGGAGCCCACCTTCTTCATCAGCAGCTTCTGGAAGAAACCCTTGATGCCCTGGTTCGACTTGTCGTCCGGGCTGGGCACGGAGGCCGAGAGCGCGGCCAGGACGTCGCCATTCGGCAGCGCCAGCAGCCAGCGCGGATGGTCCAGGCCCTCGGCGTAGCGGGTCACCACGAAACCGGCCGGCGCGCGCGGCGCTGCGCCTGGCGGCCAGCCGACCACTTCGGGCACGCCCACGGTGGGGATCAGGCTGGTTCGCGGCGGCTTCAGCGGCGGATTGGGGCCGAAGCCGACGAAGGGATCGCTGGACCCGGAGGAGCAGCTGGCGAGGACGAAGGCCGTGAGGGCGAAGATGGGCGCTCCGATCAGCCACGACGCTCTCATAGGTCTGCTCCTTCGCGCGATTGCAGCCTCAACGCTGACGCGACGGCGCCGTTGCGTCGATGCCGGAAAGGGGTGCAGTGGTTCAAGGCAGGGAAACGCAAACGGGACGGGCCATGGACCTGACGCTGACGCCGGAACTGGCCGCCTTCCGCGAGGAGGTGCGCGCGTTCCTGGAGGCGCACAAGGCCGAGCATGAGGCCGGCGCGGCGAAGGATGCGAAGGCCTGGCAGCGGCTCTTGATCGAGCACGGCTACGCGGCCCGGACCATCCCGAAGGCGTACGGCGGTTTCGGCGCGGCGCCGGACGGGCTGAAGGCGCGGATCATCGCCGAAGCGTTCATCGAGGCCGGCGCGCCGCGCGGCATGAGCGGGCAGGGCATCTCGATGCTGGTCCCGACGCTGCTGGAGGTGGGCTCGGAGGAGCAGAAGACCCGCTGGATCCCGCCCACGCTGAGCGGCGAGATCATCTGGTGCCAGGGCTATTCCGAGCCGGGCGCGGGATCGGACCTCGCCAACCTGCAGACCAAGGCGGTCGAGGATGGTGAGGATTTCCTCATAAGTGGCTCGAAAATTTGGACAAGTACGGCGGCCCAGGCACAGATGATGTTCTGCCTGGTGCGGACGGAGCCGGATAAGCCCAAGCACGAGGGCATCTCGTACATCCTGTTCCCGATGGACACGCCGGGGGTCGAGGTCCGGCCGCTGAAGACCATGACCGGCCAGGCCGAGTTCAACGAGGTGTTCTTCACCGACGTGCGCGTGCCCAAGGCCAATGTGGTCGGCGGGCGGGGCCGCGGCTGGCAGGTGGCCAACACGACGCTGAAGCACGAGCGCGGCATGCTGGGCGATCCGAACGCCACAGAAGCCCGGCTCAAGCAGCTGATCGAGCTGATGAAAACCGAAACGGTCGATGGCCAGCGGATCATCGATAATCCGATCTTCCGCGACCGGCTGATGCAGCTGCAGGCCCGGGTGCTGTCGATGAAGTTCAACGGCCTGCGGACCATGACCGACGACACCGCCGGCCTGGCGCGGCTGGTGGTGAAGCTGCAGGGCTGCGAGCTGAACCACCAGGTGGCGGCGCTGGCGATCGATGCTCTGGGCGAACTCGGCATCCTCTACCAGGACGGGCCGCACCTGCGCGCCAAGGGCCGCTGGCAGTGGAACTACATGTTCGACCTGGGCCTGATCATCGGGGGCGGGACGGCGCAGATCCAGAAGAACATCATCTCGGAACGCGGCCTGGGCATGCCTCGCGAGCCCAAGACGGTGGAGGCCTGAATGCGGTTCGCGCTCTCCGAAGACCAGACGCTACTGCAGGACAGCCTGAACCGCGCGCTGGCCGACCTCGCGCCGCTTGAGCGGGTGCGTCGGTTCGCCGACGGCGGCGACGCGGCGGAGGCGTCGGACCTGTGGATGCGGTTGGCGGAGCTAGGGCTGCCGGGCCTGACGATCCCCGAGGACCACGGCGGCCTGGGCCTGGGGATGCTGGAGGCCGCGCTGGCGGCCGAGGCGCTGGGGCGGGTGGTGGCGCCGACGCCGTTCCTGGGCTCGGCGGTGCTGGCGCCGCTGGCGCTGAAGCTGGGCGGAACCGACGAACAGCGCCGGCGGTGGCTGCCCAGCCTGGCGAGCGGCGCGGCCACGGCCGGGGTGGCGATCTCCGAGCCGATCGCCGGGGCGCGGGATGGCGCCGGCGTCACGGCCAGGGACGGACGGCTGTCGGGCCAGGCGCTGTTCGCCCTGGACGCCGTCGGCGCGGACCTGCTGATCGTGGCCGACAGGAGCGGTGGGCTGCACCTGGCGCAGCTCGCGGAGACGTTCGAGCCGATGCCTGGTATCGACGCGACGCGGCCGCTGAAGGCGCTGACGTTCAAGGACACGCCGGCCGAGGCGCTGGCGTCGAACGAGGCCCTGGAGCGGTTGCGCGACGCCGCCTGGATCCTGCTGGCCGCCGACACCCTGGGCGCGGCCCAGGTGATGCTGGAGAAGGCGGTCGCCTACGCCAAGGAGCGCAAGCAGTTCGGCCGCACCATCGGCAGCTTCCAGGCCGTGAAACACCTGTGCGCCGAGATGGCCGCGGAGCTGGAGCCGGCGCGGGCGCTGGTCTGGTACGCCGCCTACGCCTTCGACCACGCGCCGGACGAGGCGTCGCTGATGGCGGCCCACGCCAAGGCGCACCTGTCGGAGATCGGCCGGTTCGTCGCGCGCACCGCGACCGAGGTGCACGGCGGCATCGGCATGACCGACCTGCTGGGCCTGCACTATTGGTTCAAGCGGATCGGCCAGAACCGGCAGCTGCTGGGCGGGCCGGAAAAGGTGCGCGAGATCGCGGCGCGGATCCAAGGCCTGGCGGCCTGACGGGGAGGACGAAGACCATGGCTGACGGCTCGGTGCAGGGACACGTCCACGACCGCTACGCCGGCGTGCGCACGGCGTTCGAGGCGAACCTGGCGAACGGCGAGGACATCGGCGCCTCGTTCTGCGCCACGGTCGAGGGCGAGACGGTGGTCGACCTCTGGGGCGGCTTCGCCGATCCCGCGCGGACCCGGGTCTGGGAGCGCGACACCATCGTCAACGTCTACTCGACAACCAAGACCATGACGGCGCTGACCGCGCTGCTGATCGCCGACCGAGGCGAGCTGGATTTCGACGCGCCGGTCGCCCGCTACTGGCCGGAGTTCGCGGCCAACGGGAAAGCGGAGGTGAAGGTCCGCCACCTGATGAGCCACTCGGCCGGCCTGTCCGGCTGGAAGGAGCCCGTCACCACCGAGGACATGTACGACTGGGAGAAGGCGACGTCGCTGCTGGCGGCGCAAGCGCCGTTCTGGGAGCCGGGGACCGCGTCGGGCTATCATGCGCTGACCCAGGGCTATCTGGTGGGCGAGGTGATCCGGCGGATCACCGGCAAGTCGCTGGGGACGGTGTTCCGCGAGGAGATCGCCGGGCCGCTGGGCGCCGACTTCCACATCGGCCTGCCGGCGTCGGAGGACGACCGCGTCGCCGAACTGCTCCCGCCGCCGCCGGGGCCGCGCGATCCGAACGCCAGCGCGCTGATGATCAACATGTGGGACAATCCCGGCATCGACGTCTCGGCGACCAGGACCCGGGCCTGGCGCGGCGCGGAGATCCCGGCGGCGGGCGGGACGGGCAACGCCCGCTCGGTGGCCGAGATCCACGCGATCCTGGCCAATGGCGGCGTCGCCAAGGGCAAGCGGTTCCTGTCCGAGGCGGGCTGCCGCAGGGCGCTGGAGCTGCAGGTGGAGGGCCAGGACCTGGTGCTGGGCATGCCGGCGCGGTTCGGCATGGGCTTCGGCCTCTCGGGCGCGGTCCCGATGCCCAACCCCAATACGATCTACTGGGGCGGCTATGGCGGCTCGCTGGTGATCATCGACATGGATGCCCGGACCACCTTCGCCTACGCCATGAACAAGATGGCGTCGACAACCCAGGGCGACATGCGCGCCTTCGGCCTGGCCATGGCGATGTGGACGGCGATGGGGGCGATCTAGCGGCGCCAGATGAGGACCGGGGTTTCTCTCCTCCTCCGTAGGGGGAGGGGGACCGGCCGAAGGACGGTGGAGGGGGAACTGACCAAGCTCGGCGCTACCGGCAAGCCCCCTCCACCATGCTGCGCATGGTCCCCCTCCCCCTGCGGAGGAGGAGAGGGATCGCGTCCTAGACCCTGACCGGCGGGGCCTTGTCGGCCCAGGGGCGGGCGGCTTCGAGCTGGTAGGCGAGCTGGAGGAGCAGGGCCTCGTCGCCGACGCGGGCGGCGAACTGGGTCCCCACCGGCAGGCCGCCTTCGGTCCAGTTCAGCGGCACGCTCATGGAGGGTGCGCCGGCCACATTGTGCAGGGTGGTGTAGCCCACGTACTCCGTCAGGCGCGCGACCAGGGTGTCGAAGGGGACGTCCGGCCCGACCTCGCCGATCTTCGGCGGCGCCCAGGCCAGCACGGGCGAGAGGATCACGTCGAAGCGGTTCGTCTCGAACCAGGCGCCGTAGGCCTGGGCGGCGGCGGTGAGGCGGCCGATGGCCTTGGGCAACGCGTCCTTGGGCGCCCTGATCGCCATCTGGGCCATGCCGAGGCTGAATGGCTCCAGCATGTCCACGCCCGCCGGCTTGCCCGTGGCCTTGCCGATGGCTTGGGCGAGCTGGGCGGCGCCCGAGGCCCAGAGCAGCAGGAAGTCGTCGATGAACTCGGGGCCCATGGGCCAGGTCGTCGGGATCACCCGGTGGCCCAGGCTCTCCATCAGCTTGGCCGAGCTCTCGGTGGCGGCGCGCACCTCGGGCGAGGGCGCCTTGCCGGAACCGCCCTCGAGGATCATGCCGATGCGCAGCTTGCGCTTGAGCGGCGTGGTGACGAGGCCGACGGCCTTCAGCTGGGCTCCGGGACCGGAGTCCTCGCTGGCGGCCAGCATGACCGCGGAGTCGCGGACGCTGCGGGCGAGCGCGTGGTCGACGCTGAGCTCGCTGACGTCCTTGTGGGCCCGCGTGCCGATCATCCGCCCGCGCGACGGCTTCAGGCCGAAGAGGCCGCAGCAGGAGGCCGGGATGCGGATCGAGCCGCCGCCGTCGCTGGCGTGGGCGATCGGGACGACGCCGGCCGCCACGGCCACGGCCGCGCCGCCGGAGGAGCCGCCGCTGGAGCGCGAGGGATCCCAGGGATTGCGCGTGGCGCCGAAGGCGCTGGGCTCGGTGGTCGGCAGGAAGCCGAATTCGGGCGTCGCCGACTTGCCGATGACGACCAGCCCGGCCCCATCGAAGCTGTCGATATAGGCGTTGGCCTTGGCCGCCGGCGGCAGGGAAAGCTGCGAGCGCGAGCCGGAGCGGGTGGGCAGGCCCGCGTAGGGGTCCAGGTCCTTGATCAGGACGGGCGCGCCGGCGAACGGTCCGGTCTGGCCGCCGGCCCTGGCCTTGTCCATGGCGCGGCCGAAGTCCGAGGCCACCATGAAGTTCAGTTTCGGCTGCAGCTTCAGCGCGCCGTCGATGGCGGCCTTCACCACCTCGGCGGAGGAGGTCTTGCCGGCCTTGATCAGAGCCGCGGTCTCAGTGGCGTCGGGCCACGCGGACTTGACGGCCGGCGCCTTGGCGTGGGCCTCGGCCGCCAGGCCGGCGAAGGTCAGGGCGCCGAACGCGCGGCGTGTGAGGTTGGTCATTTCGATCCCCGCTTCCCGGACTCAGATGGCGGTCCGGGTTGCGGGGAGCTTGGCCGTCGGAGCCCCAGGGGCGCAAGGGCCTCAGTGCTTCACGTGCTCGGGCTTACCCTTGCGCTTCGTGTGGGCCATCTTCTCGAGCTCCTTCTCCGACATCGACATCATCGACTTCGAGGCGCCCTGGAGCTTGCTCTTGGGGGTGTCGCCCCGCTTGGCGGAGAGGGCGGCCCCGGCGGCCTTCTGCTGCGCGGCGGACCTGGCGGGCATGGGATCACTCCTCTTTCGGACTGCGCTCACGCAACCCACGAAACGGCCCCGGGTTTCAGAGTTGAATTCCTACTAAAATTGTAGACATAAGAAGGCATGGCTTCGCGAACTCGGGACAACGGCCGTCGGCGCACCGTGGCGGTGATCGGCGGCGGCTTCAGCGGCCTGCTGACGGCGATCCACCTGCTGCAGGGCGATCCGGCGGTGGTGGTGCGGCTGGTGGAGCGCGCGCCGCGCTTCGGGCGGGGGCGAGCCTACAGCGCCTCGCACGTCGACCACGTGCTGAACGTGCGCGCCGCCAACATGAGCGCGTTCCCGGACCAGCCGGCGCATTTCGTGGCCTGGCTGGCGGCCGAGGGCGAGGGCGGTCCGGACGCCTTCATCAGCCGGGCGCGCTATGGCGACTACCTGCAGGCGCTGCTGCGCGAGGAGATCGTCGAGGCGGACTCCGCCGGCCGGCTGTTGCTCGAGGCCGACGAGGCGGTGGCGCTGACGCCGGGGGCCGGCGGCTGGCGGGTGGAGCTGGCGGTGGGCCGGACGTTCCAGGCCGACGCCTGCGTCCTGGCGGTGGGCCTGCTGCCGCCCGCGCCGCCCCCGGGCGCCGACGCGAGCGTGGCCGGCTCGGCGGCCTATGTGGCCGACCCTTGGCGGCTGGATCCCGCCGCCGCGCCGGACGGCCAGGTGCTACTGCTGGGCTCGGGCCTGACCATGGTGGACGTGGCGCTGAGCCTGGCGGGCCCGGGGCGCAGGCTGCTGGCGGTGTCGCGGCACGGGCTGGTTTCGCGCGGCCACGGCGCGGTGCGTCCGGCGCTGGCGCCCGAAGGCGGGTTCGCCACGCCCGTCGAAGGCCTGCGCACCCTGCGCCGCCTGGCCGAGGCTGCGGACTGGCGCGGCGCCGTGGACGCGATCCGGCCGATCACGGCGGATATCTGGCGTGGCTGGCCTCCCGCCGAGCGGCGGCGGTTCCTGCGCCATGCCCGGCCCTGGTGGGAGGTTCACCGCCACCGGATGGCGCCCGCCGTGGCGGCGCGGGTGGCCGGCCTGATGGCGGCCAGCGCGCTGACCGTGGCGGCCGGCAAGCTGGAGCGCCTGTCGTGGGACGGCGCGGGCTTCCAGGCCAGCATCCGCGGCCGAGGCGAAACCCGGCCGCATGACTGGCGCTTCGACCTTGTGGTGAACTGCACCGGCCCGCGGGGCGATCCGGCGACGGTCGCCAGCGGCCTGCTGGCCGACCTGCGGCGGCGGGGCGCGATCCGGCGTGACCCGCTGGGGCTGGGCCTGGACATCACCGACGATCTCCAGGCGGTGGGGGCGGACGGGACCCCGACGCCGGGCCTGTTCGCGGTGGGCCCGCTGACCCGCGCGGCGGTGTGGGAGGCGCAGGCCGTGCCCGACCTTCGCAACCAGACCGCCCAGGCGGCCCGCGCGGTCCTGTCCAGCCTGGCCGGCGCCGGCTAGCCTGTCTTGCATCGGGACCGGAGACAGCGTGGCGGACCCGGCGAGCGAGGACCTGGTCAGGCGGCGAAGGGCGCCCCGGCCGCGCGCGTCCCAGCCCGCCAGACGCCGCAAACGGGTATCGTCGTGCCGGATTGTCGGTCTCCAGGCGCAAGCGTGACAGAATTTTGTCAAAGCCTTTAGAATTTCATGCCCCAATCGCAACCTAAGCACGCATCCGCGGGGGCAGGGGGCATTGGTGGCGGGGGAAGCGGCGCAACCATCGACGCTGGGCGGGTCCGTGGACCTGACCTCCGTGCTGGACGCGTGGCCGGAGTGCGCCCGCGTGCTCTCGACGTCCGGCGAGATCCTGCACATCAATCCGGCGGGCGAGGCCCTGGTCGAGCTGGAACTGGACGACGTCCGCGGCCGCTCGTGGCCGCTGCTCTGGCCGCCGGAAACCCGCAGGCCGATGCAGGACGCCATCGCCGAGGCCGCCGCCGGCAAGGTCGGCAAGTTCCGGGGCTCCTGCCTCTCCCACACCGGCAAGCGCCTGTGGCTGGAAACCGTGATCACGCCGGTGCGCGACACCGCGGGGCAGGTGGTGAGCCTGCTGGCCGTCTCGCGCGACATTTCGGGCGCCCTGGAGTCCGAGGCCTTCCTCGAAACCCTGGTCCGCCTGCTGCCCAACCCCATCCTGGCCAAGAACGCCCGTGACGGACGCTACGTCCTGATCAACGAGGCGGCGGAGGCGGCGTTCGGCCTCTCCAGCGCCGAGACCCTCGGCAAGGACGCCTATCAGCTCTTCCCGCACAACGAGGCGCGAGGGTTCGCGGAGGAGGACGCCGAGGTGATCGCCTCGCGCGAGACCCGCGTGTCCGAGGAAGAACCGATCACCACCCGTGATGGCGTCCGCTATTTCACCACCAAGAAGTTCGCCACCTACGACGGCGACCAGCCGCTGCATCTGGTCACCCTGGGCGAGGACGTCACCGAGCGGCGCGAGGCCGGCGTGGCGCTGCGCAGCGCCCTGGCCGAGGCCGAACAGGCGAACCGCGCCAAGAGCGAGTTCCTGGCCAATATGAGCCACGAGATCCGCACCCCGCTGAACGGCATCGTGGCGGGCGCGGACATGCTGGCGCGCGCCGACCTGGACCCGCGCGCCCAGGAGCTGGTGAGGATCATCGCCTCGTCCGGCGCGACGCTGGAACGCCTGCTCACCGACATCCTGGATCTGGCCCGCATCGAGGCCGGCCGCATCGCCATCGAGTCCACCACCTTCCAGCTGGGCGAACTGGTCCGCACCACCGCCGCGCTCGCCAAGCTGCAGGCCGACGAAAAGGGCGTGGCGGTGAAGGTCGAGGTGGAGGCGGAGGTCGACCGCGCCTTCCACGGCGATCCCTACCGGATTCGCCAGGTGCTGCTGAACCTGCTGTCCAACGCCGTGAAGTTCACCGAGCGCGGCTCGGTCACCGTGCAGGCGCAGGGTCTTCCCGGGGGCTGTGTGCGGGTGACGGTCCGTGACACCGGCATCGGCTTCAAGCCTGAGATGAAGGAGCAGCTGTTCGGCCGCTTCCACCAGGCCGACGGCTCGATCACGCGGCGCTTCGGCGGCACCGGCCTGGGCATGACCATCAGCCGCGAGCTGACCCAGCTGATGGGCGGCGTGCTGGACGCCGAGGGCGCCGAGGGCGAGGGCGCCAGCTTCTGGTTCGACCTGCCGCTGATGCCCGCCGAGATGGCCGACGAAGCGGAGGAGGCGGTGCTGGCCGAGGCGCCCGACCGGCCGCTGCGCGTGCTGCTGGCCGACGACCACCCCACCAACCGCAAGGTCATCGAGCTGATGCTGGAGGACCTGGCCGAGGTGGTCAGTGTCGAGAACGGCGCCGAGGCGCTGATGGCCCTGGGCAACGACAACTTCGACATCGTGCTGATGGACATGCAGATGCCGGTGATGGACGGCCTGGAGGCCACCCGCCGCATCCGCGAGACCGAGGCGGCGCTGGGCCGCGGATGCGTGCCGCTGATCATGCTGACCGCCAACGCCCTGCCCGAGCACGTGGCCGCCAGCCACGCCGCCGGCGCCGATCGCCACCTGGAGAAGCCGGTCACCCTGGCCGGCCTGCTGGAGGCGATGAACGAGGTGCTGTCGGTCGAGGACGGCGAGGCGTTCGAGGCGGCGACCGCCTAATCGCTGGCCAATTCTTCATTGCTCGTCATCGCCCGGCTTGTCCGGGCGACCCATGAACACCGGATGGCGCAGGAAGAACTGCAGAGGCGCCGTGCGACCGTCCTGAGGCGGAGATCATGGGTGGCCCGGACAAGCCGGGCCATGACGTGCCGAAAACCGAGACCGCTGGCTTTTCCCTGCCCAACCGTCATCTTCGCAAGGACCTGCTGCGAACCCTTCCCACGCGGCGCGCGTTCGAGGCCACGATGTCCACCGGCCGACCCCTGACGACGGCCGCGGCGAATGCCCCGTGCAGCTGACCATCTCCCACGTCACGACCTATCGCTACGCGCGGCAGGTCCTGCTCAATCCGCACCAGATGATGCTGCGCCCACGCGGCAGTCATGACGTGCGGGTGCTGGCCCACGACCTGACCTGCCGGCCGGCCGCCGAAATCGTCTGGACCCAGGACGTGTTCGGCAACCTGGCGGCCACGGCGGTCTTCGACCGACCGGTCTCCGAGCTGGCGATCTCCAGCCACCTGACCGTGGAGACCTCGGCCGATCCCTGGCCGGTGCTGCGGATCGATCCGGCGGCCCATGCCTATCCCTATGAGCATCCGGCGGACGAGACCCTGGACCTGGGCGCCCTGCGCGTCCCGCAATCCCACTCCCCCACGGTGGAGAGTTGGGCGCGGTCGTTCATCTACTCGACGCCCACCGACACCCTCTCGCTGCTGAAGGACCTCAACGCGGGCGTGCTGGCCGCGGCCTTCTACCGGACCCGCGACGAGGAGGGCACGCAGACGGCGGCCGAGACCCTGGCGATGGCGAGCGGATCCTGCCGTGACCTGGCGGCGTTGTTCATCGAGGCGGTCCGCCACCTCGGCTTCGGCGCGCGGGCGGTCTCGGGCTACCTGTTCGACCCGGACGGCGTCGAGACGTCTGACACCACCCATGCCTGGGCCGAGGTCTATCTGCCGGGCGCCGGGTGGGTGTCGTTCGACCCCACCCACAACCGCCTGGGCGGCGCCGGGCTGATCCCGGTGGCGGTCGGCCGGCGCAACGCTCAGGTCATGCCGGTCGGCGGCAGCTACGCGGGCCAGCCGGAAGATTTCCTGTCCATGGACGTAGTTGTCCGCATCGAACGCACGGCGTAGATCGCCCCGCGGCGCGATACTCGTTGCAACGAAGACAGCGGAAGAGCATTTCTACAGGGTCAAATGTCGCCCTGGTTCGCTTGAACTGCGTCCTGAAATCCTCGATTTCCGGTCCGGATTCGTCATCGACCCTCTCCGAAAATTTGATCGTCCCGCCCGATCCGGGCTCAAGTCTTCCGTGGCGGAGAAACGATGGCCCTGACCCGAAAAGTCCTGCCCACTTTCGAGGGCGCCGGCCAGGTCCGCTTCGCCGGTCATGACGGCCCGGTGCAGTATCGCATCTCGGGCGACCCCTCGGCCCTGCGGGTCGGCCACGCGCGCCTGCGCGGCGCGCTCACCACCACCACGGAGATCGCCGAGGAGGCGTTCCGGGCGGGAGAGGGCGTCCTGGTGATCGAGGACGGCGCGTCCTACCGCATCGTCATGCTGGGCCACACCGCCGGCGGCGCCGAGGTGTTCGTCGAGCTGCGGGTGTAGCGGGCGATGGATGTCGCACTCACCGCCGGCCAGCTCGGGGCCCTGCGCAACCTGGAGCGCAAGCGCGCCGGCGACGAGACCGCCTTCGTCAACATCTCCGACTGCCAGCACCTCACCGAACTGGGGCTTGCCAGCCGCAGCCGCCAGGGCTGGGACATCACCACAGGCGGGTCGGCCTACCTGGCCAGGCTCGACGCCGGCGGCTGGCGGGAAGACCCGATCGTCTGAGGCCGCGGCGCCCTCAGGGCTGGATGAGGTTCTGCCGGATCGCGAAGCGCACGAGTTCGGCGGCGGTGTGGACGCCCGCCTTGCGCATGGCGGCGGCGCGGTGGCTCTCCACGGTCTTGACGCCGATGTTCAACCGCCGGGCGATCTGCTTGTTGGAGTTGCCCTCCGCGACCAGGCGGGCGACCTCCAGCTCCCGCGCGGTGAACCCCGTCGGCGGCGAGGGCCTGCGTTCGCTCGCGGCGCCAGCCCGCACCCGGTCGGCCACAAGCGACGAGAGGTAGGGCTGGTTCGCTTCCAGCGCCGCGATGGCGTCCTCCAGGTGACGCTCACTGTCGGTCTTCAGGACATAGCCGCGGGCTCCGGCCGCCAGCCCGCGGCTCACCGTGGCGGCGTCGTCGCGCGTGGTGAACAACAACACCCTTACGCTCGGACACTCCAGTTGCAACCTTCGCGTTAGTTCAATACCGTCCAGGCCAGGCATTGCGACATCGAGCACGGCGATGTCCGGCCGCTCGCGCAGCGCGATGTCCAGCGCGCGCCGGCCATCCGAAGCTTCTCCGCAGACTTCCCAGCCCGGATGCGACTCAATCACGTTCCGCAAGCCTTTGCGGATGATCGCGTGATCGTCCGCCAGTAGGATGCGAAGCATAGTCGACTCCACGCAAGATACTGTAATTACGCGATAAAAGCTTGCCGCCGTGCGAGTGGACGCAGGAGGTCGGCCGGGTTGTCGCCCCGGCGCCGGCCCTACGGCTCCGGTATCCACCTGAGGCGACAAGCTACACGCTATGGATTAGAAAACTTAAACGACTTCGCCAAAAACGTGTGGGTAACGCCACGGTGGGTGCGGAACGTAGCGGGGAGACGGACTGCGCTCAGCACTAGGAGCTGGGCTGTGAATTTCGCGTATAGAGGGAAACCCGAGCTTGTCGGCCGGGGCGCTTTCCCATCGGTCATCGCGCTGGCGTCGCCATCGCCAGCCTTCGAATTGGGCCGCTGGGGGATGGCGGCGAGCGCCACCACCCCCGTCATGCCAGCGCCCGAGGCGTAGGCGAATGTCGCATTCGCCCACCCCCCATCGCTCCTGGCGCTGGACCCCGCCGCGGGCTTCCGCATCCGGCCGTCATGGATTCCGGCGCGCCGCGCGGAGCGCGCCACGGCGCCTTCCCCGCGGGATCGGGCTGACGCTGGCCCTGATCGTCTCGTTGGGCCTGTGGGCGCTGCTGGCCTACGCGGTCACCCGGCTGTTCGGCCTGCTGTAGTCGCGGCGGCGCGCCGCTCCCGCTTGCCAGTCGTCGCGCGGCGCGCAACGAAGGCCCGCATGAAGCTGGGTGCGATCATCCTGGTGGGCGGCGCGTCATCCCGGATGGGCGCGGACAAGGCGGCCCTGTCGTGGAACGGGCGGTCCGCCGTCGATCGTCTGGCGGCCCTCGCCCACGAGTTGGGCGCCGACCGCGTCCTGACGGCCGGCGGCGGCGAGCATGGCCTGGAGCGGGTCGACGATCCGGCGCCCGGCGGCGGGCCGGTGTCGGGGATCGTGGCGGGAATCGCCGCCTTGCGGGTCACGGGACATGGACGCGTTCTGGTCCTGGCGGTGGACGCCGCCACAGTTCGCGCCGACGACCTGGCCCCCTTGATGGCCGCGGCGTCGCCGGGGGCGGCGTACGACGGCTTGAACCTGCCCCTGGTGATGGACCTCGCCGCGACGCCGGACGGCGCGGGCCCCGGATGGGCGGTGGGCCGCCTGATCGAGCGCGCCGGGCTGGCGCGGCCGGTGTGTCCGCCGGAAGCGGCCGAGCGGCTGCGCGGCGCCAACACGCCAGGCGAGCGCGATCGTCTCCTGGTGGAGCTAGTCGCGGCGGAATCTGCTACAAAAGGCGGCGCCGCCTGCTGAATTTCGCATCTCCATAGGTGGGGCGGTAGGCGAGGCGCCCGAAAGGAAGGCTGGCGGCGGAGCTTCTCCCGTACGCCCAAGTCATGCGCGTCCTCGTGGTGGATCCCGACCCGGCCCGTGCGGCCCTGGTCGCGGAAGGCCTCGCCGGCGTCGAGCCGTTGGAGGTTCGCCACGCGTTGCTGTTCGTCGAGGCCGAGGCGGCGGCGTTCGCGCCCGACGTGATCGTCGTGGCCTCGGACAGTCCCGACCGCGACACCATCGAAAGCCTGCGCGAGGCGACGGCGGCCAATCCGCGCCCGGTGGTGATGTTCGTCGACCGGTCCGAGGCCGGCCTGGCGGAGCAGGCCGTGCTGGCCGGGGTCTCGGCCTATGTGGTCGACGGGCTATCCGCCGCGCGGGTGCGCTCGGTGCTGGAGGTGGCGATGAGCCGGTTCCAGCTGATGAACGGCCTGCGCCAGGACCTGGAGAAGGCCAAGGCCGATCTCGCCTCGCGCAAGACCGTCGAGCGGGCCAAGGCGCTGCTCATGAAGGAACGCGGGCTGGAGGAGGAAGCGGCCTACCGCGTCCTCCGCAAGCTCTCCATGGACACGGGCCGGCCGCTGGGCGCGGTGGCCGCCGACCTCGTCGCCTTCGCCGGGGTGCTGAAGGGAAACGGCTCATGAGCGGCGAACGGCCTCTGCGCCTCGGCTTCATCGCCTTGAACGACGCCGCGGTCCTGATCGTGGCCAAGGAGAAGGGGTTCTTCGCGGCCGAGGGCCTGGACGTTGAGCTGAGCCGCCAGGTCTCCTGGGCCACGGTCCGCGACAAGATGAGCGTCGGCGCCCTGGACGGCGCCCACATGCTGGCTCCGACCGCGCTGGCGATCAGCCTCGGCGTCGCGGGCGGCGAGCCGACGCCGCTGGTCGCGCCGCTGGCGCTGAACATCAACGGCCCGGCGATCACGGTCGCCTCGCGCCTGGCCGCGGCCATGGGGACCGGCCGCACCGCCGAGGGTCTGGCCCGGCTGGTGGCGCGCCGCCGCGAGGAGGGGGCCAGCCCGATCACCCTGGCCGTGGTCTTCCCCTTCTCGGTCCACAACTACCTGCTGCGGGACTGGCTGGCGCGCGCGGGCATCGATCCCGACCGCGACGTGCGCCTGACCATCGCCCCGCCGTCGCGGATGACCGAGCTGCTGGTCGGCGGGGTGGTCGAGGGCTTCTGCGTGACCGAGCCCTGGGACACCGCCGCGGTGGCGGCCGGCGCGGGGGTGGTGCTGGTGCGCGGCTCGGAGTTCTGGCCGCGGACGCCCGACAAGGTGTTCGCGGTCACCGAGACCTGGGCGCAGGAGCGGCCGGACGACCTGCAGGCGTTGCTCCGGGCCATGCTGCGCGCGGGCGCCTGGGCCGACGAGCTCCGCAACCGCGCGGAGCTGGCCTCGCTGCTGGCCCTGCCGCACTATGTGGGCGCGGACCCGCTGGTGATCGAGGCCTCGCTGTCCGACATGATCTTCCACGCGGGCGGGGCCAGCGCGCCGCAGACGGTCCACGCCGCCTGGCTGCTCAGCCAGATGATGCGCTGGGCCCATATCGACCCGGAGGTGGACGTCGCGGCGGTGGCCGGCCAGGTCTACCGGCCCGACCTCCACCGGACGGCGACTCGCGCCCTGGGGCTGCCGGACACCGCGCCGATCGGCACGCTCGAGGGTTTCGAGGACGGCGCTGCGTTCGACCTCGCCACCGCCCAGACCCATGCGGTCCGCGCGCGGCTGGGCCGCATTTCCGCCGGCTGAGCCGTCGCCGACGCCCATAACTTGTGCGCTGCAACACAAATAGGCGCCCGCCCACTGGGCAATATGACCCGATAGCGACGGTTTCCGAGGGTTCCCCCTGCGTCCTGTGTTGCGGCGCAGCGGCCGCCGTGACGAGCTGTCATCGACATCGCGGGGCAACGAGGTTCCGCGACGGCCACTGACAGGCCGACCGGCGCAGCGACTGCGCCGACTTGCACGGACACCGGCGTCCGCCTGGGGCTCGCAGCCCCGGCGGGCGCTTTTTTTTGGCCTCGGGGGATGAGCCACGATGACGATGAGGAAGGTTCTGGCGGCCGGCGCCGCAAGCGCGGCCCTGGCCTGGGGGAGCGGCGCCGCGGCGCAGGCGCCCGCGGAGGCGCCGCAGGTGACTGCGCCGCCAGCGGAGGACGGCCTGACGGAAACCCCGGGAGAAGCGCCCGTGGCCGAGGTCGAGCCCGCGGCGGTTGAACCGCCGGCGCCGCCGCCGGCCGCGACCACGATCAGCGACGCCATCGCGGCGGGCAAGCTGCTGCTCGAGGTCCGGGGTCGCTACGAGTTCGTCGATCAGAAGAAGACCGCGGTCCTGACCCAGAACGGCGAGGCGGCCACGGTGCGGACGCGGCTGGGCTGGGAGACGGCGGGCTGGAACGGCCTGCGCGGCCTGATCGAGTTCGAGGACGTCCGCCAGGTGGGGCCGGAGCATTTCCAGGTCCAGGTCCCCGGCGCGGCCACGGCGCCTCTGAACGGCGCGACCAAGACCCGCTACCCGATCGTCAACGATCCCGACGTCACCGAGCTCAACCGGCTGCAGCTCTCCTGGACGCCCAACGCGGCGGTCAGCGGGACCCTGGGCCGTCAGCGGATCCTGATCGACGACCAGCGCTTCATCGGCAACGTCGGCTGGCGCCAGGACGAGCAGACCTTCGACGCGGTCCGCCTGGATCTGACCCAGGGGCGCTTCAAGCTGTTCTACGCCTACGTCAGCCACGTGAACCGCATCCTGGGCGAACTGCGCGACTGGGATAGCGACAGCCACCTGGCTCAGCTCACCTGGACGCCGGCCGAGCAGCTCAAGCTGCAGGGCTTCGTCTATGCGCTGGACTTCGGGAACTCGGCGGCCAACTCGTCGATCACCAAGGGGATCAAGGCCTCGGGGAAGACGTGGGTGGGGCTGTATCAGCTCGCCTACAACGCCACCTACGCCCACCAGTCCGACTACAATGGCAACACCGCCGACTACGGCCTCGACTACTGGGGCGCGGACCTCGCCGGGACCTTCGACATCTACACCGCCAAGGTCTCGTACGAGTCCCTGGAGGGCAACGGAACCCGTGGATTCACGACCCCACTCGCCACGGTCCACGCCTTCCAGGGATGGTCCGACGCGTTCGTCCAGCCGCTGGGCGGGAACAAGGGCTTCGTCGACGGCCTGCGCGACCTGAACTTCACGTTGAACGTGAAGCCGCGCTGGAAGTGGACCTACCTGTTCAACATCGACGTCCTGGTCCGCTACCACGACTTCGACAGCGAGCGGACGGGCGCAAGCCTGGGCCGCGAGTGGAACGCCCAGGTCCAGGCGACGATCAATCCCAAGCTCTCCGCGGCGATCAAATACGCCGACTTCGAACGCGAGACCCGCGTGCCGGCCGGGACAGCCGCGCCGCCGCCGTCGCGGACGAAGATCTGGTTCACCCTCGAATACAAGCTCTGACGGAAGGCCCTGCCATGACCTCCAAGACCTTCACCCCGAGCCGCCGCCAGGCCCTGGTCGGCGCGGCCGCCACCCTGGCCGCCGCCAAGACCCTGCTGCCGTCCGGCGCCTTCGCGGCCGGCCCCGGCCCGGAAATCTCCAAGGCGCGCCTGGGCTTCATCGCGCTCACCGACGCCTCGCCGCTGATCATCGCCAAGGAGCGAGGCTTTTTCGCCAAGCACGGCATGCCCGACGTCGAGGTGCTGAAGCAGGCCTCCTGGGGCGGCACCCGCGACAACCTGGTGCTGGGGTCGGGCGGGGGCGGCATCGACGGCGCCCACATCCTGTCGCCGATGCCCTACCAGTTCAGCGCAGGCGTCAACACCGGCGGCAAGCTGGTGCCCATGAACATCCTGGCCCGGCTCAACACCAACGGCCAGGCGATCAGCGTCGGCAACGACCTGAAGGCCGTGAAGGTGGGCCTGAACAGCGCCGGGGCGAAGGGCAAGTTCGCCCAGCTCAAGGCGGCCGGGAACATGGCCAAGGTCGCCATGACTTTCCGGGGCGGCACGCACGACCTGTGGGTCCGCTACTGGCTGGCGGCCGGGGGCATCAACCCCGACACCGACGTCTCCACCATCGTGATCCCGCCGCCGCAGATGGTGGCCAACATGAAGGCCGGCACCCAGGACGCCTTCTGCGTCGGCGAACCCTGGAACGCCCAGCTGATCAACCAGAAGGTCGGCTACACCGCCTGCCTCACCTCCGAGATCTGGATGAACCACCCGGAGAAGTGCCTGGGGGTCCGGGCCGACTGGGTGGCGAAGTACCCGCGCGCCGCCCAGGCCCTGACCATGGCGGTCATGGAAGCCCAGATGTGGTGCGACAAGCAGGCCAACCGTCCGGCCATGTGCTCGGTGGTCTCGGGCCGCCAGTACATCAACGTGCCCATGGCCGACATCCTGCCCCGGCTGCAAGGCACGGTGAGCTACGGCGACGGCCGGGCTGTGAAGGGCTCGCCGCACATCATGAAGTTCTGGGAGGGCAACGCGTCCTTCCCCTTCAAGTCGCACGACCTGTGGTTCCTGACCGAGAACGTCCGCTGGGGGGTGCTGCCCCAGGCCACCAACAAGATGGCCCTGGTGAACAAGGTGAACCGCGCCGACATCTGGCGCTCGGCGGCCAAGGCGCTGGGCGTCGCGGCGCCGGCCTCCGACAGCCGCGGACCCGAGAAGTTCTTCGACGGCAAGGTGTTCGATCCGGCCAATCCCGCCGCCTACCTCGCCAGCCAGCCCATCAAGAAGCTCGTCTAGGAGGCCGCCCATGAGCCTGCCCGCCTATTCCGAAGACACCGGACCGGCGCCCGCGCCGGTCCCGAAGCCGGCCGAGGTGCTGCCGATGCCTCGCAGACCCACGCTGCTCGCGACCCGGGCGACCGCCGTCCTGCGCGGCGTCGCCGCCCAGGTGCTGCCGCCCCTGGTCACCCTGGCGGTGATCCTGCTGCTCTGGCAGGGCCTGTCGGGCGACGCCGCGGGCGGCCTGCCGGCGCCGGCCACGATCTGGCTGGAGTCGCGCGAGCTGATCCTGGACCCGTTCTTCGACCGGGGCGGGGTGGACAAGGGGTTGTTCTGGCACGCGCTCACCAGCCTGCAGCGGGTGGCCATCGGCTTCAGCTTCTCGGCCGTGGTGGGCGTCGCCCTGGGCGTGCTGGTGGGCTCCAGCAGCCTGGCGCACCGCAGCCTCGACCCGATCTTCCAGGTGCTGCGGACCGTGCCGCCGCTGGCCTGGCTGCCGATCTCGCTGGCGGCGCTGCACGAGGCCAACCCCTCCGCCCTGTTCGTGATCTTCATCACCGCCATCTGGCCGATCGTGATCAACACGGCGGTCGGCGTGCGCAATATCCCGCAGGACTACGTCAACGTGGGCCGGGTGCTCAGGCTGTCGCCGCCGGAGTATTTCGTCACCATCCTGCTGCCGGCGGCCACGCCCTACATCTTCACCGGCCTGCGCATCGGGGTGGGGATGAGCTGGCTGGCCATCGTCGCCTCGGAAATGCTCCTGGGCGGTGTGGGCGTCGGCTTCTTCATCTGGGACCAGTACAACGCGTCCCGCATCTCCGACATCGTCGTGGCCCTGGTGTGGGTCGGCCTGGTGGGCTTCGGCCTCGACCGGCTGGTCGCGCTGGCGGGCCGCATCGTCTCCCGCGGCGCGTCCGCGAGCTAGGGGTCCGTCATGAGCAGCAGAGCCTATCTCTCCATCGAGAATGTCGGCGTGACCTTCAACGCCGGCGAGCGCGAGACCGAGGTGCTGAAGGGAGTGGACCTGGCCGTCGATCGCGGCGAGTTCATCTCGATCATCGGCCACTCCGGCTGTGGCAAGTCCACGCTGCTGAACGTGGTCGCCGGCCTTCTGCCGGTGACCCACGGCGCGGTGATCCTGGACAAGCAGGCGGTGGATGGCCCCGGCCCGGACCGGGCGGTGGTGTTCCAGAACCACTCCCTGCTGCCCTGGCTGACGGTCTACGAGAACGTCCGCCTGGCCGTGGACAAGGTGTTCCGCGGCAAGCGCAGCCGCGCCGAGCGCCACGAGTGGACGCTGCAGAACCTGGCGCTGGTGCAGATGACCCACGCCAAGGACAAGAAGCCCCACGAGATCTCGGGCGGCATGAAGCAGCGGGTGGGCCTGGCCCGCGCCCTGGCCATGGAGCCCAAGGTGCTGCTGCTGGACGAGCCGTTCGGGGCGCTGGACGCCCTGACCCGCGCCAACCTGCAGGACAGCGTGATGGAGATCCACGCCAAGCTGGGCAACACGGTGCTGATGATCACCCACGACGTGGACGAGGCGGTGCTGCTGTCCGACCGGATCGTGATGATGACCAACGGCCCGTCGGCCGAGATCGGCGAGATCGCGCAGGTGGCCCTGTCACGTCCGCGGCGGCGGATCGAGGTGGACACATCGCCCGCCTACATCGCCGCCCGCCATGCGGTGATCGAGTTTCTCTACGCGCGTCACGCCAGCCTGCGCGCTGCTGCGTAGCCTAATTTCCAGGCGCCCGGTGCGACCCGGGCGCCTAGATATTGCACTGCAGCGCGATGCGGCCGCTTCCGGCGCCGTCGATGCGTGACGCGGGGCGCGGCGACGCGCTTCCTGACGATCAAGGCCCAGGACAACGGCGTTCGCGGCTCTCGGAACGGCTCGAAGTTGAGCCTCTCCCACCCTTGGCGACGCCGCCTGTCCACTCCAGCACGGGTCCTTTTTCCCAATGGTCAGCCGTTCGTTCCTGAAGTCAGGCCACACGCCGACTCTGCTCTCCGCCTTCCTGTATTTCGACTTGAGCTTCATGACCTGGGTGGTCCTGGGGCCGCTGGGCGTGGCGATCGCCAAGGACTTCGGCCTGTCGCCGGCGCAGAAGGGCCTGATGGTCGCCGTGCCGGTGCTGTCGGGCGCGCTGCTCCGCCTCGTGGCCGGCGTGATGGTCGACCACATCGGACCCAAGAAAACCGGCCTCATCGGCCAGCTGGTGGTGATGGCGGGCCTGGTCCTGGCCTGGTTGCTGGGCGTGCACACCTATCATCAGGTCCTGGCGCTGGGCGTCGTCCTGGGCGTCGCGGGCGCCTCCTTCGCCGTGGCCCTGCCGCTGGCTTCGCGCTGGTATCCGCCGGAGCACCAGGGCCTGGCCCTGGGCATCGCCGGCGCCGGCAACTCGGGCACGGCCCTGGCGGCGCTGTTCGCGCCCGGCCTCGCGCAGATCTTCGGCTGGCAGAACGTGATCGGCCTCGCCGCGCTGCCGCTGGCCGTGGCCTTCGTGGTCTACCTGGTCTTCGCCAAGGACGCCCCGAACCGGCCGCCGCCCAAGACCCTGACCGAATATATGAGCGTGCTCGGCACGGGCGACGCCTGGTGGCTGATGGCGCTCTACGCCGTCACCTTCGGCGGCTTCGTCGGCCTGTCGTCGTCGCTGACCATCTACTTCAACGCCGAGTACGGCCTGCCGGCGGTGACCGCGGGCTTCTTCACCGCGGCCTGCGTGTTCGCCGGCTCCTTCGTGCGACCGGTGGGCGGCGGCCTGGCCGACCGCTTCGGCGGGGTTCGGACCCTGACGGTGGTCTACGTCCTGGCCGCCCTGGGCCTGACCCTGGTCAGCTTCCAGCAGCCGAGCGTCTGGCTGGCGCTGGGGCTGATGATGTTCTCGATGATGGCCCTGGGCGCCGGCAACGGGGCGGTCTTCCAGCTCGCGCCGCAGCGGTTCGGCAAGGAGATCGGCGTGGTCACCGGCCTGGTGGGCATGACTGGCGGCATCGGCGGCTTCTATCTGGCGTCCAGCCTTGGCTGGGCCAAGCAGGTCACCGGCTCGTACCAGGCCGGGCTGCTGGCCTTCGCCGGCCTGGCTCTGCTGGCCCTGATCGGCCTGATCGGGGTCAAGGCGAAGTGGCGCGAGACCTGGCCCAAGCTGGCCGGCGCGGCGATGCGACTCTGAGGGCATGACCATGACCCCCACGCCGCCTCGGGAGAAGCTCGTCGTCATCGGCAACGGCATGGCCGGCTGCCGGGCGGTGCAGGAAGTGCTGAAGCGCGACCCCGGGCGCTACGAGATCACCATCTTCGGCGCCGAGCCCCGGGTGAACTACGACCGGATCATGCTGTCGCCGGTGCTGGCGGGCGAGAAGTCGTTCGCCGACATCGTGATCAACGACGAGGCCTGGTACCGCGACAACGGGATCACGCTCCACGCCGGACTCGCCGTCGAGGCGATAGACCTCGCGCGGCAAGTGATACGTGTGGCGGGCGAACAAGCTTGGCCATACGACCGGCTGATCCTGGCCACCGGGTCAGACCCTATTCGCCTGCCGCTTCCGGGTTCGGACCTGGCGGGCGTCGTCACCTTCCGCGATCTTGACGACGTGGAGGCCATGACCGCCGCTTCGGCGTTACCCGACAGTCGGGCGGTGGTCATCGGTGGTGGGTTGCTGGGCATCGAGGCGGCCTACGGGCTGGCCCGCCGCGGCATGGCCGCCACCGTCGTCCACCTGATGGACGTGCTGATGGAACGCCAGCTGGACGCCTCCGCCGGCTTCCTGCTCACCGAGGCGATGTCCGAGCGCGGGGTCGAAACCGTGCTGCAGGCCGAGTCGCAGGAGATCCTGGGCGAGGGCGGCAAGGTCACCGGCCTGAAGCTGAAGGATGGCCGGGTGCTGCCCTGCGACCTGCTGGTGATGTCGGTGGGCATCCGGCCCAGCGCCGGCCTGGCGCGGGCCGCCGGCATGGAGGTCGGCCGCGGCGTGGTGGTCGACGACCAGATGCGGACGTCCGACCCGAACGTCTTCGCGGTTGGCGAGTGCGTCGAGCATCGCGGCCAGTGCTACGGCCTGGTGGCGCCGATCTGGGAAATGTGCCGGACCCTGGGCGAGACCCTGACGGTGGGCGCCGCGGCCTACGAGGGCTCGGTGCTCTCGACCCGCCTGAAGGTGTCCGGCGTGGACGTCTTCTCGGCCGGCAAGTTCGGCGGCGGGGAGGGGTGCGAGGACATCGTGTTCCGCGACGCGGGGCGCGGCGTCTACAAGCGGATCGTGCTGGAGGACGGCAAGGTCGCCGGCGCGGTGCTGTTCGGCGATGCAGCCGACGGCGGCTGGTACTTCGACCTGATGAAGTCGGGCGAGGACGTGGCCGCGTTCCGCGAGACCCTGGTCTTCGGCCAGGCCGCCACGGAGGGCCTTCGAGGCCTGGACCCTAGCGCGGCCGTTGCGGCCATGGCGGACACCGCCGAGGTGTGCGGCTGCAACGGCGTCTGCAAGGGCGAGATTGTCTCCGCCATCAATGGCCAGGGCCTGACGACGTTGGAGAGCGTGCGTGCGGTGACCAAGGCCTCGGCGTCCTGCGGCACCTGCACGCCGCTGGTGGAGAAGCTGCTGAAGTTGAGCCTGGGCGACGCGTTCCAGGTCCAGACTGGGCCGAAGCCTGTCTGCGGCTGCACCCACCGCGGTCACGACGAGGTCCGCCGGCGCATCGTCGCCGAGGAGCTGAAGTCGATCCCGGCGGCCATGCAGGCCCTGGAATGGACCACGCCCGACGGCTGTTCGTCGTGCCGCCCGGCGCTGAACTACTACCTGGTCTGCGCCTGGCCCGGCGACTACCGCGACGACAAGCAGTCGCGGTTCGTCAACGAGCGGGTCCACGCCAACATCCAGAAGGACGGCACCTATTCGGTGGTGCCGCGCATGTGGGGCGGGGTGACCAGCTCGGACGAGCTGCGCGCCATCGCCGACGTGGTCGACAAGTTCGACATCCCCACCGTCAAGGTCACCGGCGGCCAGCGGATCGACCTGCTGGGCGTGAAGAAGGACGACCTGCCGGCGGTCTGGGCCGACCTCAACAAGGCCGGCATGGTCTCGGGCCACGCCTACGCCAAGGGCCTGCGCACGGTGAAGACCTGCGTCGGGACCGACTGGTGCCGGTTCGGGACCCAGGACTCCACGGGCCTGGGCGTGCGGCTTGAGAAGTTCATGTGGGGCTCCTGGTCGCCGGCCAAGGTGAAGCTGGCGGTCTCGGGCTGCCCGCGGAACTGCGCCGAGGCCACCTGCAAGGACATCGGGGTGATCTGCGTCGACAGCGGCTACGAGATCCACGTCGGCGGCGCGGCGGGCCTGCACATCAAGGGGACCGAGATCCTCACCAAGGTCGCCACCGAGGACGAGGCCGTGTGGGCGATCTGCGCGGTGATGCAGTTCTACCGGGAGAACGCCTGGTACCTGGAGCGGATCTACAAGTGGATGGACCGCATCGGCCTGGACGCCATCAAGGCGCAGGTCGAGGACCCGGAGGCGCGGCGGGCGCTCTACGACCGGTTCTCCTATTCGCAGCGCTTCTTCCGCATCGACCCTTGGGCCGAGCGGGTGGCCGGCCGCGACTCCCACGAATTCAATCCGCTCAGCCGTCGCATGGAGTTCGAACCGGCATGAACGCGCTCGTCAAAGATCCCATCCTGTGGACCGACGTCGGCGCGGTCACCGACATTCCGATGCGCGGGTCGCGCCGGGTTCCCACGGCGGACGGCGACATCGCCATCTTCCGCACCGGCGACGGCAAGGTGTTCGCGCTGCGCGACCGCTGCCCGCACAAGGGCGGGCCGCTGAGCCAGGGGATCGTCCACGGCCACGCGGTGACCTGCCCGCTGCACAACTGGTCGATCGAGCTGGCGACCGGCGAGCCGATGGGCGCCGACCGGGGCAAGGGTTGCGCACCGGTCGTGCCGCTGGAGGTGCGCGACGGCCGCCTCCTGCTGGGGCGGATCTGAAGCCATGAGCGTCCGCACCGCATGCCCGTACTGTGGCGTGGGCTGCGGGGTGACCGCGGCGGCGGAGGGGCGTGCGCTGGAGGTGCGCGGCGACGCTGAGCATCCCGCCAACCTGGGGCGGCTGTGCTCGAAGGGGACGGCGCTGGGCAAGACGGTGGGCCTGGAGGGCCGGCTGCTGCACCCGACGATCGGGAACCGGCGGGTCTCGTGGAACGAGGCCACGGCGCGGGTGGCCGGCAAGTTCGCCGAGACCATCGCCCGGCACGGGCCGGACTCGGTGGCCTTCTACGTCTCCGGCCAGATCCTGACCGAGGACTACTACGCGGCCAACAAGCTGATGAAGGGCTTCATCGGCTCGGGGAACATCGACACCAATTCGCGGCTCTGCATGGCCTCGGCGGTGGTCGCCCACAAGCTGGCGTTCGGGGCCGACCTGGTGCCCGGGTGCTACGAGGACCTCGACCTCGCCGACCTGGTGGTCTTCTCCGGCCACAACGCGGCCTGGACCCACCCGGTGCTGTTCCGCCGGATGGAGGCGGCCAAGGCTCGCGGTCAGCGGCATGTGGTCATCGATCCGCGCCGGACCGACACCGCCGACGGGGCGGACCTGCACCTGGCGCTGGCGCCGCAGTCCGATGTGCGGCTGTGGAACGGCCTGCTGGCCGACCTGATGCGGCGCGGCGCGGTCGACCGGGCCTACGTCGCCGCCCACGTGGCGGGCTTCGCCGACGTCGAGGCCGAGCTGGCGCAGGCCGACCAGTCGCCCGCCGCCGTGGCCGCCGACTGCGGCGTGGCGCCGGCCGACCTCGAGACCTTCTTCCGCCTGTTCGCCGAGACGCCGAAGACGGTCAGCCTGTTCTCCATGGGCGCCAACCAGTCGGCCCAGGGCGTGGCCAAGGGCTCGGCGATCCTCAACGTCCACCTGGCCACCGGCCGGATCGGCAAGCCCGGCGCCTGCCCGTTCTCGATCACCGGCCAGCCCAACGCCATGGGCGGGCGCGAGACGGGCGGCATGGCGACCACGCTGGCCGGCCACATGGATTTCGACGAGACGGGCCGCGCGCGGGTGCAGCGGTTCTGGGGCTCGCCGCGCATCGCCGCCGGGCCGGGCCTCAAGGCCGTCGACATGTTCGACGCCGTGGCCGACGGCCGGGTCAAGGCGATCTGGGTGATGGCGACCAATCCAGCGGTCAGCCTGCCGAACGCGGGCCGCGTGCGCGAGGCGCTGGCGGCCTGCCCCTTCGTGGTGGTGTCGGACTGCGTGGCCGAGACCGACACCCTGCAGTTCGCCCACGTGAAGCTGCCAGCCCTGGCCTGGGGCGAGAAGGACGGCACGGTCACCAATTCCGAGCGTCGGATCAGCCGCCAGCGGCGGCTGTTCGACCCGCCAGGCGAGGCCCGCGCCGACTGGCGGATCGTCGCCGACGTGGGCACGGCCATGGGCTTCGGCGACGGCTTCGGCTGGCGCAACCAGGCCCAGGTGTTCCGCGAATGGGCCCGCCTCACGGCCTACGAGAACCCTGAGTTGGAGAGGGGCGGCCGCGTCCTGAACCTGGGCCCGCTGGCGACGATCAGTCCGGAAGCCTACGAGGCGCTGGAACCTGTCCAGTGGCCGGTGACCGCCGCGGGCGGCACGGCGCGCCTGTTCGAGGACGGCCGGTTCCAGACCCCCGACGGCCGCGCCCGGATGGTCCCGGTCGCCGCGCGCGGCCCGGCCGAGGCCACGTCCAGCGTCTTCCCGCTGTCGCTGAACACCGGCCGGGTGCGCGACCAATGGCACACCATGACCCGCACGGCGCTGGCGCCCGAGCTCTGCCGCCACGCCCCTGAGCCCTATGTGGAGATGCACCCCGCCGACGCCGGTCCGCTGGGGATCGGGGAGGGCGCGCTGACCCGCGTGCAGACCTCCCACGGCGAGGCCATCGCCCTGGCCCGCCTGACCGACCGCCAGCGGCGAGGCTCGGTGTTCATGCCCATGCATTGGACCGAGGCCTTCGCGCCGTCGGGCCGGGCCAACCCGCTGGTGGCGCCCAGCGTCGACCCGCGCTCGGGGCAGCCCGAGTTCAAGCACACGCCCGCCCGGGCGCGCGCCTATCGCGAGACCTGGCGCGGGTTCTTCCTGGCCCGCGACGCCTGGAAGGCGCCCGCCGGCCTGGACCTCGTCTGGCGCCGCATCCCCCACGCCGCCTGCCAGCTGCATGAGTTCGCCGGCCGGGGCGACGAGCGCGAGCGGGCCGCCGTGCAGAAGGCGCTGACCCGCAAGGCCGGCGATGTCCTGCGCTACGACGACCCCGCCGCCGGCAGCCTGCGCGAGGCCTGGATCGAGGGCGAGCGGCTGGACCGGGTGATCTTCTTCACGACGGCCGGCGTCCTGCCGCCCCGCGACTGGCTGGCGGACCTGTTCGAGGTCGAAGCCCTGACCGGCGCCGACCGCATGGCGCTGTTGATCGGCCGCCAGCCGGGGCAGGCCTCGGACGCCAGCCCCATCGTGTGCGCCTGCCGCGGCGTGCGGACCAAGCGCATCGAAACGGCCATCGCCGACGGCTGCGCCACCCTGGACGCCATCGGCGAGTCGACGGGCGCCGGAGCCAACTGCGGCTCGTGCCGCCCCGAACTCACCCGCCTGCTCGCCGCCGCCAAGGGAGACGTCCGCCATGCCGCATGACCTGGGACGGGTTCGCCTGGTGGGCGCGGGGCCGGGCTCGGCCGACCTGCTGACCGTCCGCGCGCTCAGGGCCATCGAAGGCGCCCAGGCGCTGCTCTACGACGCCCTGGTCTCGGACGAGGTGATCGCGCTGGCCCCCGCGGCCTGCCTGAAGATCCAGACCGGCAAGCGCGCCGGCCGGACCAGCATGAAACAGGAGACCATCAACCGCCTGATGCTGCGCCTGGCGCGCCGCGGCGTGGACGTGGTGCGGCTGAAGGGCGGCGACCCGTCGATCTTCGGCCGGGTCGGCGAGGAGGCCGCCTTCCTGCACGCCCATGGCGTCGAGACCGAGGTCGTGCCCGGGATCACGGCCGCCAGCGCGGCGGCCGCGCAGTTCGGCTTCCCGCTGACCCATCGCGGCGAGGCCCGGCGCCTGCTGATCGCCACCGCCACCACCGAGGACAGCGGCCTGACTGAAGGGGGCTGGGCGGCGGCGGCGGACCCTCAGACCACGGTGGCGCTCTACATGGGCCGCGATCGGCTGGAGGCGGCGGCGCAGCGCCTGATCGCCCAGGGGCGCTCACCCCGGACGCCGGCGGTGGCGGTGGAGAACGCCGGGCGGCCCGACGCCCGCGCCCTGCCGGGCACGCTGGAGACCCTGGGCGCGACCCTGGCGGCGGCCCAGGCCACCGGGCCGGTGGTGCTGATCGTCGGCGAGGTGGCGGCCCAGGCGGACGTCTTCGCCGCCCTGCCGAAGGACGTGCTGGCGGAGGCGGGGTGACCCACGACAACCAGCTTTTCGCCTTCGAGGACGATTTCGTGACCAGTCTGCGCTGCATCCCGATGGCGGTGCGCCTCAAGCTGGACCGCAGCGGCATCAAGCTGTCGCTGCGCCAATGGAGCCGGTTCACCCGAGCGGATCGCGCGGAGTTGCTGGAGACGCCCTGCGCGACGGCGCCGGAGGTGGACGCCTATCGCGCCCGGCTGGTGGACCTGGTGACGCTGCGCGCCAAGGAAGAGGCCAAGCCCTTGCCGGAACCGCCGGCGGCGCTGTGGGAGCTGGTTGGCGAGGCCCCGCCGGTGGTGACCAACTACGCCCTGTCAGTGGGGCTGTCGCCGCCCACGGCTCGGGAGTGGCGTCGCCTGACCGAGCTGCAGCGGTTCGCGCTGATCAAGCTGACCCGGGACAGCCACGACAACGTCAACTTCGTGCCGGCCATGCGCGAGTTCGGCTTGGCTGTCGTCTCGTAATTCACATCGAATATTCTGCACTGGACGGTTTTCGATCTAAAACGTAGATCGGGGCGATGAACCGTCGCCCCTACGGCTCGACCGGCCTCGAGGTCAGCGTCCTCGCCTATGGCGCCATGACCATCGCGTTCGACCCGGGCCTGAAAGATCAGGTCGCGCCGTCGCTGCTGGCTGCGCTGGAGGCCGGGGTGAACCTGGTCGATACCGCCCGGGTCTATGGGAGCTCCGAGGAGCTGGTCGCCGCGACCCTGGCCGCCTGGGACGGCCCGCCGCCCCTGGTCTCCACCAAGGTCAGGTCCCGTTCGCGTGACGGCTATCGCTTCGCCTGCCCGGTGGCCGAAGCCTATCCAGCCGAGGGCATCCGCGAGTCCGTCGAGACCAGCCTGAAGACGCTGAGGCGCGAGACGCTGGACATCGTGCACCTGCACCAGTGGCACTATGGCTGGACCCACGACCTGAGCTGGCTGGAGACGCTGCACGCGCTTCGCGACGAGGGGAAGCTGCGGTTCATCGCCGTCAGCGTGCAGGACCACGAGCACGACGCGGCGCTGGAACTGGTCAGCCGCGGCCTGGTCGATGGCGTGCAGGCCATCGTCCACCTGTTCGAATCCCGCCCGGCCAACGCCCTGCTGCCCCTGGCGCGGGATCGCGGCGTCGGCGTCATCGCCCGCTGCGTGCTGGACTCCGGCGGGCTCACGGGCGCGCTGGGCGAGGCCGACTTCGCCGCCCGAAGTTTCCTGAAGCACGGCTCCTACGCCGACTACGCCGCGCGGGTCGCGGAACTTGAGGCGCGGTTCGTGCCTGACGCCGCAGCCTCACTTCCCGAGCTTGCCCTGCGCTTCGTGGCGTCGCTGCCGGGCGTCTCGACCCTGACCCTGGGGCTTCAGGAGACCCGTTTTGTCGAGGCCGCCGCGACCGCGCTCGCCAAGGGGCCGCTACCCGCCGAGACGGTCGCCGCCATCCGCCGCGAGCACGTCTGGACCCGGAACTTCTACGAGCGGCTGCTGTGAGCCGGACGGTCAGCGTCTGTTTCGACGACGGCTTCCGGGCCACGGCGGACAAGGTCCGCGCGGTGTTCGAAGCCCGCGGGCTGCGGGCCAGCTTCTGCGTCCTGGCCCGGCCAGACCTGGCGGAAGACCCCTTCATCCAGGCCGCGCCCATCGCCGACTGGGCCTATTGGCGCGAGGCGGCCGCGGCGGGCCACGAGGTCGCGCCGCACGGCTGGGCCCACGAGCGCCTGAGTGATCTCGACGCCGAGGCGGCCTGCGCCAGCCTGGACCGCACGCTGGACGCCTTCGCCGCCGAACTGCCGGACTTCGAAGTGCGGGACCAGCTTTTCCACCTGGCCTATCTCGCGGCGCCTGCGCCGGTGGTGCGGCACGCTGCCGCCCGCACCCTGGGCGTCCGCCGCGCTCTCGGGCGCGCCGGGCTCAACCCGCCGGGCCGTCACGAGCCGGGCGGCGACGTGGACTGCACCACCTTCGGCGATCCGGCCGGCGAGCTGATGACCGCGCGGCTGGACCGTTTCCTGGCCGCCGAGGAGGGGTGGCTGGTGCTGGTGCTGCACGGCCTGGACGGCGAGGGCTGGGGACCGGTTCCCCGCGAGGTGCTGGAACGCCAGCTCGACCGGCTGCTGGACGCCGGCGTCCGGATCGTCCCGGCGGGAGAGGCGGCGCGCGAGCGTCTCGTGTGATCGCGCCACCCTCTCTTGATCGTCATCGCCCGGCTTGTCCGGGCGACCCATGATCACCGGATGGCTCAGAAGGGATCGCAGCGACCTCGCTGCGAACTGTTCGACTCGGAGATCATGGGGGGCCCGGACAGGCCGGGCCATGACGTACTTTTTTGAAGGCTAGGCGCGCTTGCGAGCCTTGGGCTTTGCGGGTGGCTTCGGAGCCGCCGGTTTCGCGGGAGCCGCTCCACGCCGCCGCCGGCCGCCGCCCTGGGCCTCGATCGCCTCCAGGCGCTGGACCACGATGTCACGCATCGGCTGGGCGCCGGCGAAGAACGTGCCGATCAGGCCGTGCAGGCGGTCGACGTCGCGCGCGATCAGGGCGTCGACGATCTCCCGGTGCTCGGCGTGGTGGTCGCGCTCCCGGTCCGCCTCGAAGTCGGCGTAGAGGTTGAGGTAGCGCTCGGCCCGGTCGCCCAGGTTGGCGTAGATCAGCTGCAGGACGGGCGAGCCGCTGCCCGACAGCAGCTCGCGGTGCAGGGCCTTGTAGGCGCGCTGCCAGAGCTCGCGGGCCAGGGGGTCGCCGTCCGGGAGCACCTTGCGGACCTTCATGGTGCGGTGGAGCACCACCACGACCCGCTCCTCCCAGGCCTCGTCGCCCCGCTCCACCGACTTGGACAGCATCATCTGGTAGATCGCCTGGTAGGCGTCGAGGACGTCGAGATAGTCGGCCACCGAGACCGGGGCCACGCGGTAGCCCTTCTGGTGCTCGTGCACGACCAGGCCCGTGGACGAGAGCAGCAGGATCGCCTCGCGGATCGGACTGTGGCCCAGCTTGTAGAACTTGGTGAGCTGCTCGACCTTCAGTCGCTCGTAGGGCTGGAAGACCCCGCGCACGATGTCCCGCTGCAGCCAGAACGCCGCCTTGTCGGTGGGACCCGCCAGCTCCGGGCTCAGGGCTTCGAGTTCGCGACCTTCGAACGTGGCGACGGAGGGAAGGGATGTGGGCATGGGACGGTGTTTTCTCGAATCCGGTCCCGCGAATCCTAAAGTCTATCGTCCACGCTTGAAAGGTGGCGGTCGCGCGCGCCTGCGCTCGCCTCCATGAAGAGCGCCCTGGCGTCTGGAAATCGATCCGATCGGGTCAGCCGAGACGGATCGGCGCGCTCAGTCGGATGTCGCCGGCCGAACGGCCCACCAGGATTTCGTAGTCGCCCGGGTCGACCACCCAGCCCTTGGCGTCGAGGTCCCAGGCGGCGAAGGCGTTGGGTTCCAACATCAGGACCACCACCCGGCTTTCGCCCGCCGCCAGCTCAAGCTTGGCGAAGGCCTTCAACTCCTTGGGCGGACGCGGCAGGCGCGGGGACCTGGGCGCTACATAGAGCTGCACGACCTCCTGGCCGGCCCACGCCCCCGTGTTGGCGACCGTCACCTCCACCCGCACGGCTTCGCCCGGGGCAGCGGTCGCGGGCGCCTTGAGGCCGCGGTGCTCGAAGGTCGCGTAGGACAGCCCGTGGCCGAATGGGAACAGGGGCGCCACGTCGCGGGCGTCGAACCAGCGGTAGCCGACGTCCAGGCCCTCGGCATAGTCGCAGACCGCCGGGTCCGGGCCCGGTGCGTGGGACGGGTGATCGCCAAACGCGCGGGGATAGCTGATCGGCAGGCGACCGCCAGGGTCGCGCTCGCCGAACAGCACGGCGGGCAGGGCGTCCGGTCCGGTTTCGCCCGGCAGCCACATCTGCATCACCGCCGGCGCCTGGTCGAGCCAGGGGAGCGCAAAGGGCGAGCCGGTGTTCATCACCACCACGGTCCGTGGGTTGGCCGCCAGCACCGCGCGGGCCAATTCGTCCTGGGCGCCGGGCAGGGCCATGTCGGCGCGGTCGTAGCCTTCGGCCTCGGTGATCACCGCCGAGCCCAGCACCAGGATCACGGCGTCGGCGGCCCTGGCCGCCTCGATCGCGCGATCCATGGGCTCCACCGGCGGTCGGACGCCCAGGGCGATGTACTCATGACCCTTCTGCAGAGGGACGTAGTCGATCTGAATCCGGTAGCCGCGGCCGGCCTCCAGCTCCGCGCTCGCCAGGCGCCGGGGCACGGAGCGGCCGACGACGTCGAAGGGGTCGTCCTTCGAAGGCGTATCGGGGTTGATGAACGGCTTGCCGTCCAGGGTGAACCACGCCTGGCCGGTGGCCCGCAGGCCGAACTCGTAGCAGCCGCTCTCCTCGGGCCAGAACCAGCCGCTCCAGCGGAACGAGCCGTACGGCTTGCGCCCGGCGCTGGCGATGTTGGGGCTGACGCGGCGCACCATGCCGCGCTCCAGGCTGGCGCTGTTCGGCTCACCGGTGCAGTCGGTGGTGTCGAAGTACTCGGCCCAGACCCCCTCGGCGTCGCGGGCCTCCGTCGGGCTGAACAACCAGGCGTCCGGCGTCGGCGGATAGGGATCGTTGTCGACGCCGCGGGCTTCGAGGATGCGCACCCCGGGGCCGAGGTGGTCGCGCAGGCCCGCCGCTATGGTCTTCACCCGGTCTGTCACCACCCGCGAACTGCCGCCGCCCTGCAGCAGGCAGCGGTGGGCGTTCGGGCCGATCAGGGCGATGGTCCTGAGCTTGGGATCGAGCGGCAGCAGCCCGCCGTCGTTCTTCAGCAGCGTCATCGCCTCGCAGGCGGCCTCCAGCGCCACGGCCTTGTGGCGGGCGGTGCGCAGTTCGCCGGCCGGCCGGGGCGTCCCGTCCATCAGGCCGGCGCGCAGGATCAGGCGGACGACGCGGCGCGCGTTGTCGTGGACCTGGGCCTCCGGAACTTCGCCCGCCTCCACCGCCGCCAGCAGCTTGTCGCCGAGGAATCGCGCGGGGCCGGGCATCTCCAGGTCGAGGCCCGCATTGGCCGTCGGCGCGGTCGAATGCACGGCGCCCCAGTCGGAGACCACCATCCCCTCGTAGCCCCACTCCTCCTTCAGGATGTCGGTGAGCAGGCGGCGGTGCTCGGAGGCGTAGGTCCCGTTGATCTTGTTGTACGAGGCCATCACCGTCCACGGGTCGGCCTCGCGCACGACGCGCTCGAAGGCGGCGAGGTAGATCTCGCGCAGGGTCCGTTCGCCGACCCGGGCGTCCACGAAGAAGCGCTCCAGCTCCTGGTTGTTGGCGGCGTAGTGCTTGAGCGACGCCCCGATCCCCTCGCCCTGCAGGCCCTGGACATAGGCCGAGCCCATGACGCCGGCCAGGTGCGGATCCTCGGAATAGGTCTCGAAGTTCCGGCCCCAGGTGGGGATGCGCATGATGTTGATGGTGGGCGCCAGCACGACATGGTCGCCCAGCGCCTGGGCCTCGCGGGCGATGGCGGCGGCGACCTTGCCGGCGGTCTGCGGGTTCCAGGTGGCGGCGAGTGCCACGCCCACGGGGAAGACCGTGGCCGGCGTCCCCTTGATAGAGCGCACGCCCGTGGGGCCATCGGTCATCTGCAGCGAGGGCACGCCCAGGCGCTCGATGGGGTGGAGGTTGAACGAGCTGGCGCCGGCCAGCAGCAGCACCTTCTCCTCCAGGGTCAGCCGGGACATCAGGTCGGCGACGCGGTCGTCCAGGGGCGCCGTGGGGTCCAGATAGGTCTCGGTCATACGCGTCCACTTAAAGGGTTGCAGGCCGCCCGGTCGCGGGCGTGGCGTCGTTCTGACACCTCAGGCGCCCGGGATCACGCCCATCTGGCGGCTGCGCAGGAACCGCTCGTCGGTGCTCTCCGGCCAGGGGGCTGGCTCGGGGAAGCGGCCGTCTTGCAGGGGCCAGGCCACAGGGGTGGCCGCCCCGCCGATCCTGCCGCCGAGCGGTATGCGGTCGCGGTCGACCGAGGGGTGGCCGCGGTCGCCGGCGCGGGTGCAGCCGTCCTTGAAGTAGATGGCCGTATAGACGCGGCGCATGTGGTCGGCGTTGTTGGGCTTGGCCATGTGGACGGTGCGGCCCGAGTGGAACAACACGTCGCCGGGCTTGGCGGGGACGAACACCGCCTCGCGGGTCTGACGCTCCATCAGGTCGTGGCCGGCGCCGGGGCTTTTGAAGATGTCCACGAACTCCAGCTCGGCGCGGTGCGAGCCGGGGACGTAGCCCATGCAGCCGGTGACGTCGTCCACTGGGACCAGCGGGATCCAGGCGGTGATGGTGTCGTCCTCGGCGATCGGCCAGTAGGCGTGGTCCTGGTGGGCCTCGGTCTCGCGGCCGCCCGGCTCCTTGTAGAGCGCCTGGTCGTGCCAGAGCCGGACCTTCTCGGCGCCCAGGAGCGCCCCCAGGGCCTCGCCCAGCTTCCGGTGGAAGGTGAGGCCGCGCACGCCGGGGAAGTCCTCCCACAGGTACTGGCACTGGATGAACGACTGCTCGTACGGCGTCTTCTCGTGAAGCGTGCGCGTGTCGCGCGCCTTGCGTTTGGCCACCGCCGCGTCGACCGCCGGGATCAGCGCCGCGAGATCCTCGATCGGGATCAGGCCCTCGGCGTGGACGAAGCCGTCGCGCCGATAGCGTTCGGCGAGGTCCGCGAGCTGCTGCGGGGTCATGGGCGGGGCCTCCTTAGCGGCCGTTCTCCAGGATCTTGAACTGGCGGACGGGGTCATTCTGCGGGATCACCTGGCCGTCGGGCAGGCGGGTGATCGCGCCGTCGGGGGCGTACTGCAGGATGTAGGCCTTGCGCACCGTGTCCTGCTTCAGGTTTGGGCCCGTCCGGTGCGGCGCGAGGGACGAGAACACCACGATGTCGCCGGCCTTCGCCGGGGCGGACACGGCGCCTTCCACGTCGTCGAGGCAGACCTTCCCGATCGGCGTCAGCCAGTGCTCGAAGGTGCCCTGGCGGTGCAGCTTCGGCGCGATCCAGGCGCAGCCGTTGTCCTCGTCCACGTCCACCAGCGGAATCCACAGGGTCAGGTACTGCTGCGGCTCGATGTAGGTGTAGCCGTTGTCCTGGTGCCACGGGAATTCCTGGGTCTTTTCCGTCTTCTTGTAGACGGACTGGTCCCAATAGAGCCGCACGTCCGGGCCGATCAGGTCGTGGCAGATCCCCTTGAGCACGGGGTGACAGGCGAAGTCTCGCAGCACCGGCGACTTGCCGACGATGTGGGCCGTGAAGGTGATCGTGCCCGTCTCGGTCAGCCGGAAGCGCCCGCCCTGTTGCTCGCGCACGAAATCCTCATGCGCCTTCTCCAGCGGATCGATGGCGGCGGTGACGGCGGCGATCTCCGCCGGCGTGAAGGCCCCGCGATAGATGAAGAAGCCGTCGGTGTTGAACTGGTCCACCTGCTCCGCCGTGAGCTCGCGCATGCCGGTTCGGGGGGCGTCTTCCCAGACGAAGTCCCGGTTCAGCGGGTGGAGGCGCGGGGCGGTGGACGTCTGCATGGCTTACCTACTCGTCGATGCTGGGCTCACCATAATTCCATCGAAAACGCATAGTCAATCCATTTTAGATTTAATTCGCAGATCCGATCGAATCCGTGACCGCCTGCGTCAAGCGGTGCGCCGGACCGGGATCCAGCGGTTCACCCGGGCGAGGACCAACGCGCTTTCGGGGGTGAGCGCCCGGGTCCCAGCGCGGCCGTAGTGGCAAACCATGGCCGAGCGGCGGTAATCGGCGACGTTGTCGGTCGACATGTGCATCAGGTAGCTGTGGAAGAAGAGCACGTCGCCGGGCTCCATCAGGGCCGAAACCTTGCCCGAGGTGTCCTGGTCGACGATCTCCTGATAGCCGCGGTTGGCGGCCGGCCGCTGGTCGGGGACGTGCTCGAAGATCTCGCCGGAGCGGTGGCTGCCCGGCGCCACCCAGAGGCAGCCGTTCTCCAGCGTCGCTCGTGAGAGCGCGACCCAGACGCCGACCTGCGGCTGCTTGTCGAACTTGAAGTAGTAGCTGTCCTGGTGCCACGGCTGGCCGATGACGCCGGGGTTCTTGAAGATGAACTGGCTCTGGAAACAGTCGATGTCGGGGCCCAGCAGCCCCGCGACCACCTCGGCGATGTCGGGCCGCTCGGCCAACTCCCGCGACAGGCCCTCGGCGTGGCAGTTGAACACCTTGGAGACCAGGTCCTCGGGGTTCGTCGCGCCCGGCGACGGCTCGGTTTCGGGATAGATCAGGTAGTTCTCGCCGGACGAATAGGTCTGCTGCCCGGGATGCGCCGCGGGCGGGTCGGCGCGGATGCGGCTGACCACCTCGTCCTCCACCGCCGCTGCGAAGGCGGGGTCGATCGCGCCCCGCAGGAAGAAGTAGCCGTCCCGGTCCCAGGCCTCGCGTTGCGCCTGCGTGATCATGTGAGCGCCCTTCGTCGTGTGGGTCGGATGGTATCGAGCGAGGGAGTCAAAAATCAATCTAAAATGGTATGAAACTCCGATATCAGATATTTTCTGATTGAGAGTTGGCTCGCTCACGCCAGAGCGGAAAGCCTGACGCAAACCTGGAGGTCATCCCATGCGCCGCCTTCTCGTCTACCAGGCCCTCTGGGGCATGGAGAACCTGCCCGGCGTCGATATGGACGCCGACCTGGACGGCGTGCTGGCGAAGATCTTCGCCGAGGACTTCGACGGCGTGGGCGTGAGCCTGATGCGCCCGGATCGGGCCGAGGCGGTGGCGCGTGGCGTCCACGACCGCGGAAAGTCGTTCGAGGCCATCGGCTTTGTTTTCAAGCGCGCCGACCTGGCCCGTTGGATCGACCGGGCCCAGGCGCTGGGCGCGCACCACCTGAACGTCCAGATCATGACCCGGCCCGACCGGGTGTCGGACGCCGTGGCGCTGCTGGCCGCGTTCGAGGCCGAGGCCGCGCAAGCGTCGATTCCGGTGAACTACGAGACCCACCGGGGACGCCTGACCAACGACGCTCTGTTCACCTGCCGCATCCTGGACCAGATGCCGGGCCTGCGGCTCACCGGCGACCTGTCACACTATCCGCTGGTCCACGAGATGCCGCTGCCCGTGCCGCCGGCCGATCTGGCGCGGATGTCGAAGGTCATCGGCCACTGCTGGGCCTTCCACGGCCGCGTGCCGGGCTCGCACCAGATCCAGGTCTCGATCCAGGCGCCGCAGCACCAGGGCTGGGTCGAGCAGATGAAGGCGTGGTGGCGCGAGGGCTTCGAGAGCTGGATCGCCCGGTCCGGCCCGGACGCGGAGCTGACCTTCATGCCCGAGCTGGGACCGCCGCACTATGCGATCACCGGCCTGGACGGCCGCGAGCTGAGCGACCGCTGGACCGAGGCGCTGATGCTGAAGGACATAGCGCGGGCGATCTGGGCCGAGATCACGGAGCCGGTGGCTGAGTAGTTTGGTGACTCATTCACCACCCTCTTGATCGTCATCGCCCGGCTTGTCCGGGCGACCCATGATCGCTGGGAGCGCAAGACAGGTCTCCGCGGCGCCGCTGCGGTTCATCCGGCATCACGGAGATCATGGGTGGCCCCGGACAAGCCAGGCCATGACGTAACTTTGGAATTCAGTGGGCTGGTTGAGTTCCGGCCTAAGGAACCTCGGCGACCGCCTCCGGCGGCGCGGCCCGGCGCGCGGCCAGCTGTTCGACGATGTCCTCGTGGACGCCCTTCTTCATCGGATAGGTCAGCATCGCCAGGCCGCCCAGCACGAGGCCGGCAAGCGGCAGGGCCACCATGATCGTCTTCATGCCCTGCAGGGTCTCGGGCGCCTGGGCGACATTCGGATGGAAGCCCACGAGGTCCAGGCTCCAGCCGAAGAGCCCGGCGCCCAGGCCCAGCGCCGCCTTCAGGAAGAACTGACCCAGGCCGAAGATGAACGACTCGGCTCTGAGGCCTGTGCGCCACTCGCCGTACTCCACAGTGTCCGGCAGCATGGACCAGAAGGTCAGGGCGAGGCCCAGCGAGGCCACATGCATGAACAGCAGGAAAGCGATCATCAGGCCAGGCTCGCGGATGTCGGTGACAGCGAAGCCGGCCAGTCCGACCAGCCCCCAGCCCACCGCCACGAACCAGGTGGCGCGCTTGCCGATCAGCTTCGTGACATAGATCCAGGCCGGGATCACGAGGATGCCGGAGGCGGCCACCAGAGACAGGGCCGTGCGCGAGGCGCTCTCGGCGTGCAGGTAGTACTTGAAGTAGTAGAGCACCGACTTGCCGAGCGCGGTCGAGCAGATCACCGCCGCGGCGATCCCGGCCATCACCGCCCAGAAGGCCGTGTTGCCGCGCACGGAGGACCAGTACTCCGACATCCGGATCGTGGGGGCCGCTTCCCCCTCCAGGTCCACCGGCTCGCGGGTCGCGAGGTAGACGATCGGGAAAATCGCGGTGGCCACCAGGGCGAAGACCCCGGCCGCCAGCGTGAAGCCCTTGCCCAGGTCGCCGCCGCCCAGCGCCGCGGCCAGGGGCTGGGTCTGGGAGGCGATGGTGAGGCCCGCCAGCGTCGCGAAGATCATCCGAAAACCTGCCAGGGTGGATCGCTCGGCCGAGCTGTCGGTGATCCGCGCGTTCAGCGAGGTGTAAGGGATTGAGAGCGCGGTGTAGGCCACCCGGAAGATCAGGTGCGCCACCAGCATCCAGGCGGCGAGACTGAGGCCCTCCAGCGGGGGGCGCACGTAGAGCAGCACGAAGGCCAGCCCCACGGGGATCGCGCCCCACAGGATGTAGGGCCGGTAGCGGCCGCGCTTGGTCCGCGTCTTGTCGGCGACGGCGCCCATCACCGGGTCGATCGCCCCGTCGAAGATCGAGGCGATCATGTAGATGAGCCCCGCCGTGCCGGCGGAGAGCCCGACCACATCGGTGTAGAAGAACAGCAGGAAGATCGAGACGCTCTGCCAATAGAGATTGCAGGCGTAGTCGCCGACCGTGAAGCCGATCTTGCGGGCCGGGGACAGGCGGTGTCCCGGCGGCGGCGTGAAGAGGAAGCTCATGCGCCGCCCTTGCTTTCCAGGCCGCGGAGCGCGGCCTTGATCGAGTCATGCACCGGCTGGGTGGTCACGAAGAAGCGCTCGACCAGGGTGTGCAGCCGCTTGGCGTTGCGGTCCATCAGCGCGTCCACGATCGCGCGGTGCTCGGCGTGGTGGTCGCGGTCGCGGTCGCTCTCGAGGTTGGCGAACAGGTTCACATAGCGCTCCAGCCGCCCGCCCAGGCCGGCGAACTGGTCCAGCAGGATGGGCGAGCCGCAGCCGTTGAGCAGGGCGCGGTGCAGGCCGATGTAGGCCATCTGCCACATCTCGCGACGCTCCGGGTCTCCGTCCGGCAGCACCTTGTGAACCCTGAGCGACCGATGGAGCTGGACGACGACCTCCTCCTCCCAGGCGTCATCGCCGCGCTCGAAGGCCATGTTGAGCGCCAGGCGGTAGATGCGCTGGTAGATGTCCAGCAGGTCGCGGTAGTCGGCCAGCGACACGTCGGCGACGCGGTAGCCCTTGAGGTGCTCATGGGCGAGCAGGCCGCTGGTGCTGAGCGTCAGGATCGCCTCGCGCACCGGGCTCTGGCCGACGCCGTAGAACTGCGACAGCGGCTCCACTTTCAGCCGGTCGCGCGGCTGGAAGACCCCGCGGATGATGTCGCGGCGCAGCCAGTAGGCCGTGGCCTGGCTGGGATGTCGCGCCGGGTCGACGGGCGAGACCACCAGCGGGTCGGTGAAGCGGGAGACCGAGATCGGGCGTTCGCGGATCATCGCCCGTCCCGGGAAACGGCGACGCGGGGCCGGGGCCCCGCGTCAGGTCGGGAAGGAAACGCCACGTCAGAAGTCGAGGTCCACGGCGACGCCCACCACGCGCTGGGACTCGTAGACCTGGAATTGGCTCAGGCTGCGCGCATTGCCGAACGGCGTGGAGAACATGGCCGCGCGATAGTCCTGGTCGAACAGGTTCTTGGCGAAGAGCGAGGCCTTCCAGCGCCGGTCCTGCGGGCCGACGCCGATCGCCGCATCGACGATCATGTAGCCGTCCTGCTCGGTGCGCGGGTTGTTCGGGAAGGCGATCAGGGTGTCGGAGCGGTAGCTCACGTTGCCATCGACGGTGAGCCGCCATTGGTCGTCGACTGGGGTCTCGTAGTGGCCGGCGATATTGCCCTGCCACATGGGCGAGAACGGCAGGCGCGCGCCGGTCAGGTCCTGCTGGACTCCGCCGATGCAGCCCTCGGCCAGGGTCTGGCCGCCGAAGCACGGCGCATTGGGGAAGTCGCCCCACTCGGCGTCCACGTAGGCGCCGCCGGCGATCAGGGTGAAGTCGACGCCCTGGAACGGGCGGGCCTGGATGTCGAACTCAACGCCGCGGGTCTTCGCCTCGCCGTTGGAGATCGGATAGGTGGCGGTGAGCGGGTCGCGCCCGGCGCTCTGGTAATCCTTCACCTTGCCGAAGAAGACCGTGGCGTTGGCCACGAGGCGCGCCTGCGGCCAGGTGGTGCGGACGCCGAACTCATACGTCGTCGGCTTCTCCGGCCGCACGTCGCGCAGCGTGCCGACGCCGATGTTGGTGTCGTAGCCGCCGCCCTTGTACCCGCGGGTCACGGTGGCGAAGGCCATGGCGTCGTCGGTGATGTCGAACTGCGCGCCCAGCCGCCAGACGACGGCGTCGTCGCTCTTGGAGGCTGAGGCGCTGTCGCGCGCGCCGAACCGCAGGTCAGTTCGCGACTTGTCAGCCTCCACCTTCTCGTTCAGCACCCGCGCGCCGGCGATCAGGCGCAGGTCGTCGGAAACGTTGATGTTGGCCTGGCCGAAGATCGCCATGTTGCGGGTCTCGGCGTCGATCACCGCCAGGCGGCTGAAGAACGGCAGCGGCACGGTCGCGAACCGCTGCGTCGAGGCCGAATGCACGCCGGTCTGGAAGTAGTAGAGCCCCGCCACATAGTCGACGAAGCCGCCGGTCGGGGAGGCGATGCGCAGCTCCTGGCTGACCTGGTTCTGCTTCAACTGGGCGAAGTTCACGTCCAGCAGGTTCAGGGGCGAGGAATCGGAGTCGAGGCCGTCCTTGGTGAACCAGCGGCGATAGGCGCTGATCGACGTCAGGGTGAAGCCGCCGGCCAGGTCGTAGTCCACTTGCAACGAGGTCCCGTAGTTCTGGGAATTGGCGAAGACGTCGCCGTTCACGTTTTGCTTGAAGTTGTCCGGTCCGGCGACGATGCCGGCCGCCGCTCCAAGAGCCTCCGGAACCCCGGGTGTTCCGCCGATCTGGGCGAAGGTCCACAGGCAGCAGTCGGCGCGGCGCTTGTAGTAGTCGGCGGTGAAGGTGGCGCGCAGCGCGTCACTGGGCTCCCACTCCAGCTTGCCACGCACGCCGCCGTCGTTGCGGTTGTTGAATTTGCGACCATCGAGGACGTTGTCGATGATCCCGTCGCGCTTGTTGCGCCGGCCGGACAGCGAGAACCGCAGCGTGTCGGTGATCGGGCCGGAGATGTAGCCGCTGAGCTTCCGCTCGTCGTCAGGCCAGGCCCAGCTGGCGCTCGCGCGTATGTCCAGCTCCTGCGAGGGGCGCTTGGTGACGATGTTGATGACCCCGGCCGAGGCGTTCTTGCCGAACAGGGTGCCCTGGGGTCCCCGCAGCACCTCCAGCCGCTCGATGTCGGGGAGGTCGGCCAGCGCCGAGCCCGCCTGGCCCAGGACCACGCCGTCCAGGACGTAGCCGGTGGAGCCCTCGATCGTCTCGGCCGCGAACGTCGAGGTGCCGATCCCGCGCACGAAGAAGCCGAAGTTCCGCGGGCCGGCCGAGTTGATGAAGGTGACGCTGGGCGCGACCTTGGAGATGTCGGTCGCCTCGTTGAGCTTGAGGTTGTCGAGGGTCTCGCCCTGAACCACGGCGATCGACAGCGGCACGTCCTGCAGGTTCTCGGCGCGCTTCTGGGCGGTGACCGTGATGGCCTCGAGCTCGCTGACCTCCCCGGCGGTCTGCGCCATGGCGGGCGCCGCCGCCGTCAACGCCAGGACCGCGCCCGACATGAGCAGCGCCGCGCGCCTGCGGCCGGCGGCCGAGATAAAAGCGGATTCACGACCGCGCTTCTGGATCATCTTTGATTCACTCCCCCTGGAACGGCTCTATTGGAGTGTGGCCGTTGAATCAAAATCGATCGAAAATAGGCATCATGTCAACGATCCGATTTCAAAGCAGCGTTATCCGTAGCCTCGGCCCGTTCCGGGCGAGGTCTCGATCAGGGTTTCGAAAGTGGCGCGGATGATCGCTGAACTGGTCAGGAGAACTGGATCGGCGGCCAGTTAAGCTATTGAAAATAAATATATCTCGTCATGGCCGGGCTTGTCCCGGCCATGACGAGCAAAGAAGAAGGTGGTCCCGATCTCCTCGGCGACGGGCGTCAGGCGCCGTCGACCATCTGGTGCAGGAACTGCAGCTTGGCGACCGGCTCCAGCGGGCCGGCGGCCTTGACCACCTTGAAGGCGTCGTCCGCCGCGGTCAGGGCGAAGTCGATGTCCGCCTCGGTCATCGCCGCGCAGATGAACATGTTGTGCCAGGGGTGGAAGTAGACGCCGCGCTTCAGCAGGGCGTTGTTCCACAGGTAGCCCTTGGCCGAGGCCGCGTCGTCGTCGAACATGATGAGCGGCAGCTGGGCCGGACCCGTCTGGCGGAGCGCGAAGCCATGGCGCGCGGCCGACTCGTCGAGGCCAGCCCGCAGGCGTTCGCCGAGCGCGATGGTGCGTTCCAGGTAGTCGGTCCCGGCGATCAGCTTGAGGGTCGCGAGCGAGGCGGCCATCGGCGCGGCCGAGAACCAGAACGAGCCGGTGGCGTAGATGGTCGCCGCCGCCATGCGGGCGACCTCCGCGCCCAGCAGCGCCGAGATCGGATGCCCGTTGGCGATGGCCTTGCCCCAGCTGGACAGGTCCGGCTTCACGCCCACGAGGGCCCAGCTGCAGTCTCGGGCGAGGCGGAAGCCGGCGCGCACGTCATCGACGATCAGCAGGGCGCCGTGCTCGTCGCAGAGCTCGCGGGCGCGGCGGGCATAGGCGGGATCGGGGAGTTCCTGGTCGACGAAGGTGTCGTGCTTGATCGGCGAGGCGAAGATCGCGGCCAGGTCGCCGCCGGCCTCGCGCACGGCCGCTTCCAGGCTCTCGACATCGTTGTATTCGTAGAAGATCTGGTTGGCGCGATCGGCCTTGGTGACCCCGTTCTTCAGCGGCGTGCACCAGGGCGCGGCCCCGTGGTAGGCGCCCTTGGCCAGGACGACCGTGTTCTTCTTCGTGTGATTGCGGGCGATCATCAGCGCCATGGTGGTGGCGTCGGTGCCGTTCTTGCAGAACATCGCCCAGTCGGCGTGGGTGACCTGGGCCGTCAACGCCTCGGCCAGCTCGACCATCGCCTCGCCCGGGCCGGTCATGGTGTCGCCCCGCCGGGCGCGGTCGAAGTAGGCCTGGTCGATGCCGGCGTGGCCGTAGCCGAACAGGTTCGGCCCGTAGCCGCACATGAAGTCGAGATACCGGTTGCCGTCGACGTCCCAGAGGTAGGCGCCCTCGGCCCGGTCGAAGAACTGCGGATAGTCGTCCGGCAGCAGCATGACCGACTGGTGGCCGTACATCCCGGCGGGAATGACCGCTTGCGCGCGCTCGCGCAGGGCGCTGTCCTTGCTGTTCGTCCAGGTCATGCCGGTCCCCTAAGATAGTTTTGACTATCATAATGGTAGGGGCCTACTAATCAAGGACGTCAGGGGAGGGGATCGGCGATGAAGGCCGGACTGTTGACCATCGGGCTCACGACGCTGGACGTCGTGGCCAGTCCCGTCGACGCGCTGCCGAGCGGCGAGGGCACAACCCTGATCCGGGGGATCGCCTGCGCGCCGGCGGGAACAGCGGGCGGTGCGGCGATGGTGGCGGCCAGGCTGGGCGTCCCGGTGAAGCTGGCCTCGGCCCTCGGCGGCGACCTGACCGGTCGGTTCGTCCGCATGGCGCTGGAGGAGGCGGGGGTCGACACCTCGCTGCTGCCGGTGCTGGACGGCATGCCGACATCCACCACGGTGCTGGCGGTGGACTCCCAGGGCCGTCGGCCCAACTTCCACGCCTTGGGCGCAGGGATGCTGGCGACGGCGGGCGAGGACGTGGTCGCCGCGGCGAAACAGACCCGCTTTCTGCACTATGGCGGGGTGGGTGGACCGAAGCTGGATGGCGGTCCGGGCGCGGCGCTGCTTGAAGCCGCGCACGAGGCGGGAGCGGTGGTGACCTGCGACCTGATCTCGCCCCAGGCGTCAGCGCTGGCCGAGCTCAAGCGCCTGCTGCCGTTCGTCGACTACTTCATGCCGAGCGCGGCCGAGGCCCTGGCCCTGACCGGATCGGCGGACCTGGACGCCGCCGCCGACGCGTTCCTGGCGATGGGCGCCAAGGCCTGCATCATCAAGAACGGGCGCAAGGGCTCCTATGTGGTCCTGCCGGAGGGGCGACACACGCTGCCCGCCCATGCGATCACCCCGGTGGACACCACCAGCTGCGGCGACTCCTACTGCGCCGGCTTCATCGCGGCGCTGTCGCGGGGCTGGGCGCCCCTGGACGCCTGCCGCTTCGCCACCGCCACCGCCGCCCTGGTGGCCCAGGGCCTGGCCACGCTGGGCAAGCTGGAGAGTTTCGAGGCGACGGAAGCGGCCATGCGGGCCATGCCCCTGGCGGAGGCCGCCTGATGCCCATGACCGAAGACCAGCTGCGCGGCCGCATGGCCGAGGTGATGAAGGCCATGGACGCCCGGGGCTTGAACCGGGGCACCTCCGGCAATGTCTCGGCCCGCTGCGGCGAGGCGATGCTGGTGACCCCGAGCGGCGTCCCGCCCGAGCGGCTCAGCGGGGAGCAGATGGTGCTGGTCCAGTCGGACGGCTCGACACCCGAGGGAAGCCTGCGGCCCTCCAGCGAGTGGCGCATGCACCAGCAGATCCTGAACCGGCGGCCCGACGCCAACGCCGTGGTCCACTGCCATTCGCGCCACGCCACCATCCTGGCCTGCGCGGGGCGCGAGATCCCGTCGGTGCACTACATGGTGGCGGTCGGCGGCGGCTCCAGCGTGCCGGTCGCGCCCTACGCCACCTTCGGGTCGGTCGAGCTGGCCGAGGCGGTCGTCGACACCCTGGACGGCCGGGCCGCCGCCCTGATGGCCAATCACGGGCAGATCGTCGTCGCCCGCAATCTCGACGCCGCCCTGGCCATCGCCGAGGAGGTCGAGGAGCAGGCCGCCGTCTACTGGGGGACGCTCGCCATCGGCGGCCCGAAGCTGCTGAGCGAGGACGAGATGACCCTGATCCTGCAGCGGTTCCGCAGCTACGGCCAGAAGGCGTGAGCGTCACAACGCCGACGGCGCTGGGCCGCCGTGACGCCACCATCGCCCTGGGGGTTGGCGTCACCGCCCTCCTGATCGCCGGCCTGCAGCCCGTCATCCTGGGCGGCCTGGAGCGGGAAGGGCGGCTGACGTCGTCGCAGATCGGGCTGGCCGCCACGGTCGAGCTCCTGGCGCTGGGCCTGGCCTGCGGCCTGGCGGCTGCGTTCCTGAAACCGGATCGTGTCCGGCTGAAGATGACGGCGGTGTGCCTGGCGCACGCGGCGGCCATGTTCGCGACGGCGTGGACCAGCGGGGCCGGCGTGATCGCCCTGCGCGGCGTGGCTGGGGCCTTTGCTGGGCTGATGCTGTGGATGGCGATCAGCATGATCAGCCGGGCCGGCCGCCCGGAGCGCGCCTCCGGCGTCTTCGTCGTCGCGCAGACCCTGGCCCAGCTGGTCCTCGCCGCCGCCTTGCCCGCCACGGTGGTCCCGCAATTCGGCATCAATGGCGCCCTGACGGTGCTGGCGGCCATCTCTGTGCTTACGGCGGTCGCGGCGGCCCTGGGACCCGACCGCTTCGTGCCTCTGCCGAAGCCGGAACGAGGTCATGCGAGGCTCGGGCCCAGGCCGCTGGCTAGCCTGCTGGCCGCCTTCCTCTTCCTGGCCTTCATCGTAGCGCTCTGGGTCTATCTGGAGCCGCTGGCGGCGCTCTCGGGCCTCACGCCGCGGCAGGCGGGCCTCGCGGTGGCCGTGGCGCTGGGCATGCAGGTGCTGGGCGGCGCCGCGGCCACGGCCGTGGGTCGACGCTGGCGGCCTGCGGCGGTGCTCATCGCCGTCGGCGCGATGAACGCGGCGATCCTCGCGGTGCTCTGGGGCGGACCCGATCCGGCCCTGTTCATGGGCGCGGTGGCGGTCTTCGGCTTCCTCTGGCTGTTCGCGTTGCCGTTCCAGACCCTGCTGCTGATCCAGGCGGATCCGACCCGGCGCGCGGCCATGCAGCTCGGGACCGCCCAGCTGCTGGGCAGCAGCTTCGGCCCCCTGGCGGCGTCGATGGTGGTGGGCGACGGGGACGTGAGGCGCGCGATCGCCCTGTCGGCGGTGCTGCTGCTCGCGGCGGTGGGCCTGATCAGCCTCTTGGCGGCGTCGGGCCGGAGCCGCGTTCCGCCAGCTGGTGGTAGTACAGGCTGACCATCCAGCTCACCTCCTCGGCCACCATCTCGTCGTCCAGGTCGGGGTCCTCGAGGATCATCTCGACCGCCGCGTAGGTCATCTGCTCGGACAGCCGCATGGCGGTGCGCAGGTGGTTGTCGCTGACGTTCGGATAGGCGTCGCGGAGTTCCGTGAACATCCGGTCCAGGACCTTGTTGCGCGACGCGGTCCGCACCTCCTGCAGCACCGGCACGGCGCGGATCGCCCGCAGGATCCAGAGGCCGCCCGGGTGGCCGCGGGTGATGGCGATCACCTGTTTCTGCAGGCGCAGGTTCTTCTCGACCGCCTCTTCCAGCGTGCCGGCGGTCGCGCCGCCCTCGTCCATCCAGGCGAACACGGCCTCGTCCTGGGCGTCCATGAGACGGCGCGCCAGCTCCGAGATCAGGGCGTACTTGTTGGGGAAGTAGCGGTACAGCGCCGGCGGCGTGAGGCCGGCGCGCTCGCAGACCAGGTTGGTGGTCAGGCGTTCGAAACCCACCTCGGCCAGCAGCTCACCCGCCGTGGAGAGCACGATCTCGTAAGTGTTCTTGCCCCGGGCGCGGGTCGGCAGCGACTTGGCGTCGAGGGATGGGGTCGTGACCGTGGCGACCGAGGCCGCGTCGCGTTTCGCCATGGGTGTTCCTGGACGTCGTCGGTCCGACGCAAAGCGATCTATACCAGCGTGGGGGCGAGGCGGGAACGCGGGCGAGCGGCCCCGACGTCGACGGCCGTCTCCATCTTGATCGTCATCGCCCGGCTTGTCCGGGCGACCCATGATCACCGATGGCGCAGGCAAGCCGCGGGGGCGCCGCGCCAACCATTCGGAGACGGAGATCCTGGGTGGCCCGGACAAGCCGGGCCATGACGAGCTAGATTTTCAATGTCTCGATCAGGCGTGGATCTCAGTAGTGGTAGCGCAGGAACACGCCGAGGCTGCGCGGGCGGTTCAGGGTCAGTAGGTCCTCGCCCAGGCTGTCGATGTTCGAGATCGAGACCGTGTAGGTCTCGTTGAACAGGTTGCGCGCGAACAGGCCGGCCTCGATGGCGCCTTCCGGGGAGCGCCAGCTGGCCTGGGCGCCCGCGATCCACACGCCGTCCTGCGACAGGCGCGCGGCGTTGGAGTTGTCGAAGTAGATCTTCGACGAATAGGCCGCGTCCGCGTTGGCCACCAGCGAGGCGCCGGAGGCCAGGGGCACGGTGTAGGTCGCCGCCACGTTGAAGGTCACCTTTGGCGACTGGGGCAGGCGGTTGTCGGAGAAGTCCTGCCCTTCCGACTGGTAGTCGCCGTACTTGGCGTCCAGCAGCGACAGGCCGGCGGCGAACTCCAGGTTTTGGGTCGGCCGGGCGGTGATCTCGGCCTCTGCGCCGTAGACCTTCGAACTGGCGGCGTTGTCCAGCACCAGCACGGTCAGGCCATTGCGGAGCGCCTGGGCGAAGACCTGCTGGTCCTGGTAGTCGTAGTAGAAGGCCGACAGGTTCAGGCGCATGCGGCGATCGAACAGCTCAGACTTCAGGCCCACCTCGTAGGCGTCCAGGGTCTCGTTGTCGTAGGGCTCGATCTCCTCGGGCGTCACCGCGATACCGCCGAAGAAGCCGCCCGACTTATAGCCGCGGTTGTAGGTGGCGTAGACGCTGGCGTCCGAGGTCAGCTCGTAGCGCAGGCCCAGGCGGCCCGACCAGTCGGAGAAGGTCTTGCTCTGCTTGGAGGCCAGCAGGACGATCGAACCCTCCGCGGTGCTGCGGTAGTCGAAGTCCTTCTCGTCGGCCGACCACCGCAGGCCGACGGTGGCGGTCAGCCGGTCGCTGATGGCGTAGTCGGCCTGGCCGAACACCGCGTAGCCCTGGGTCTTCTGGGTGTAGGGGTGGCCGAACACGGCGACGCTGTTGGCCAGGTCGAAGCCCGTGGGGTTGGTCGGCGAGACGAACAGGGGGCGGAGTTCCCGCAGGGTGTCCTGCTGGGTGGCGTCCTTGACCACCTCGTCCATGAAGTAGGCGCCCGCTACCCACTTCAGCCGCGCGGCGGGGTCGTTCGACTGCAGCCGCAGCTCCTGGGTGAACTGCTGCTGCCGCGACAGGTAGTTGATCTCGATCATCTGCAGCGGGCTGACGTCGGTGTTCTCGAAGGCGTTGCGGTGGGCCCACTGCCAGGCCGTCACCGACACGAGCGAGACCGAGCCCAGGTTCCAGGTGGCCTGCAGCGAGGAGCCGAACAGGTCGACCTTGTCCTTGCCTTCCTGGTTATAGTCGCCGGCGTGCTTGTCGTCGTCGGTGTCGGCGTAGCCGAACAGGTCCGCGCACTGGCCGCTGCTGTAGAAGCCGGGCGCGCAGAAGCCGTCCGGGCCGGTGGCCGCCGCCGTAGCCGGGAACAAGGCGCGGTGCTGCGGCTGGGTGGCGTCGCCGCGGTTCACGAACCGGTTCACCTGGGCCAGGATCTCGAGGTCGCTGTTGGGCGTGTAGAGCAGGGTGGCGCGGCCGGCCCAGTACTTGGTGGCGTTGACGTCATGGCCGGTCACCCGATTGTAGGTGACCCCGTCGTCGGCGACGTACTGGGCGGCCACCCGGAAGGCCAGCTTGTCCTGGACGATCGGGCCACCCACCGCCGCGGCGGCGTTGATGGCGTTGTAGGTGGCGTACTCGATCGAGGCGTCGGCCGTCAGGGTCTGGGTCGGCCGGCGGGTGGTGATGTTGATCGCGCCGCCGTTGGTGTTGCGGCCATACAGCGTGCCCTGCGGCCCACGCAGCACCTCGACCTGGGCGAGGTCGTAGAAGCCGGCCATCTGGGCCAGCGGCGAGCCGATGTAGACGCCGTCCACATAGACGCCGACCCCGCTGGACGAGTTGGGGTTGAAGTCGCTGAGGCCCACGCCGCGGATGAAGATCTTCGGGCTGGAGGCCGCATCGCCGCTGCTGACCCGCAGGCCGGGGGCCAGGTTGTTCAGCGAGAGCACGTTGGTCGCGCCGCGGTCGGCGAGCGAGTCGCCCGACATCGCGGTGACGGCCACCGGCACGTCCTGCAGGTTCTCGGCGCGCTTCTGCGCCGTGACGACGATTTCGCCGACCGTGGCGCCGGCTTCGTCCTGGGCGGACGCGGAGCCCGCCGAAAGCGCCAGCGTGGCGCAACCCATCAACCAGACCGTCTTCATGTCATCCCCGGAGTTTTTGATCGCAGCGGCAATGTGCACAATGCGATAGTAAAAACTACTCTATGGCAACAGGTTCGTCACAATCGAGGGGGCCACCGGAACGCATCGCCGATTCCTGTGGCAATTTCGGCCCACCGGAGAGGCTGTGGCGGGGCGTGGGAACGCCGCCGGCTCCGCTATGAAGTTATGATTGAACTAGATAGTTCATCACGCCATAGTCGCGTCAACGAGAAGACGACGACATAGGGAGGCGGCGATGAGCTTTCGGCTGAGCAAGGTCCTGGCGGTTTTGTTGGCGGGGGCGCTGGCGGCGTCTGCAAGCCTGGCCACAGCCGGTCCGATGATCGCGATCCCTGGAGATCCGGTGACGACAAAGTCCGGCAAGGTGGCCGGCACGAAGCTGGCGTCCGGCGTGAAAGCCTATCTCGGCATCCCCTTCGCCAAGCCGCCGACCGGCGATCTGCGCTGGAGGCCGCCGCAGCCGCTGAGCTGGGACGGCGTCTGGAACGCCGACCGCAAGGGCCCCGAGTGCATTCAGGTGCTGCGGCCCCACGACATCAACCACTACTTCGGCGAGGAAGCCTCGGGCGAGGACTGCCTGACGCTGAACGTCTGGACCCCGCCGGAGGCCAAGGCCGGCGAGAAGCGGCCGGTGATCGTCTTCATCTATGGCGGCGGCGGCACGATCGGCTCGTCCGGCATGGCCAACTACGACGGCGAGAACGTCGCCAAACGCGGGGCGATCTTCGTCAACCTGAACTACCGTGTTGGCCTCCTGGGATACATGGCGCACCCGGAGCTCAGCAAGGAGCAGGGCGGCCACTCCGGGAACTACGGCTATCTCGACCAGAACGCCGCCCTGAAGTGGATCCACGACAACATCGCCGCCTTCGGGGGCGACCCGGAGAAGGTGGTGATCAGCGGCCAGTCGGCCGGCGCCGGCGGCGTGGCGGCCCAGATCACCAGCCCGCTCTCCAAGGGCCTGTTCCGCGGCGCGGTGATGATGAGCGCCTGCAACTTCGGCGGCGCCGGCCTGATGGGCGGGGCGGGACCGCTGACCGAGGCCGAGAAGGTGGGCCTGGAGGCCCAGAAGCGCCTGAAGGCGGCGGACCTCGCGGCCATGCGCAACGCGCCGGCCGACCGGATCCTGGGGCTGCAGTCCGAGAGTCAGGTGGGCGTGAACGTCCCGGGCCTGCGTGCGCCGTCGGTGATCGACGGCTACTTCTGGACGGGCAGCAAGGAGGAGGCGTTCGCGTCCGGCGTCGCCAGCAAGGTTCCGATCATCGCCAGCTCCAACGGCGACGACATCGACAGCGCGCAAAGCCCGCTGACCAAGACCCGCACTGTCGCCGAATATCAGGCTGCGGCGAAGGCGATGTACGGCGACGCGGCGCCCGAGTTCCTCAAGCTCTACCCCGTGAAGACCGACGCCGAGGTGAAACCCATGGCCCACGCCGCGGCCATGGAGAACGGCATGCTGAAGAGCTCGCGCGGCTGCGCCGAGACCCAGGCCAGGTATGGCGCGCCGCCGGCCTATGTCGCGACCTTCATGCGCCGGCATCCGTACGCGCCGGGCCTCAACCTGCCCGATCAGGATGTGGCCACGGTAGGCGCCTACCACACCGCCGACGTGCCCTACTGGTTCGACACCCTGGACAAGTACAACCTGTTCCGGACCACCCGCGTACCGACCGCCTGGGACAAGCAGCTGACCGAGCAGATGCTGGGCTCCCTGATCGCCTTGGCCGAGACCGGCTCGCCCTCGACCAAGGCGATGCCCTGGCCGGCGTGGACGGCGGCCAATCCGCAGTACCTGATGCTGGGCGACACGGTGACGGGTGGCAAGATGAACATGAAACGCATGGACTGGGCCGCCGCCCATCCGCCGCAGATCGCCAGGCCGCAGGCCCCGGCTCGGCCGCGCGATTAAAGGGGGAGAGATGATGCTGAAGATCGTTCTGGGAGTCGCCGCCCTGGCTCTGGCGGGCCCCGGTCAGGCCGCGCCCGTGAAGGCCGACGTCGCCGAGAAGGTGGTGAGCGCCGACAATTTTCCGACGCTGAACGCCACATTCCCCGGCGGTGTCACGGGCCATCCCGACATCGTCTATTCGACGATCGGCGGTTTCCGGCCGCTGACGCTGGATCTCTACACGCCGGCGAAAGGCGGGGCCGCCAGGCCGCTGGTGATCTACATCCACGGCGGCGGCTGGATGGGCGGGACCTCGCGCAACGCGGCCGCCTACGCCAACTTCCCGGCGGTGATGGCCGACTTGGCCGCGCGGGGCTACGTGGTGGCCTCATTGAACTACCGCCTGGGGGGCGAAGCCAAGTTTCCCGCGGCCACCGAGGACATCGACTCCGCCGTTCGATGGCTCCGCGCGCACGCCGCCGACTATGGGATCGACAAGGCCCGGGTCGCGATCTGGGGCGGCTCGGCGGGCGGCCAACTCGCGGCCCTGGCGGCCACGGACTGCTCGCCTTCCGACGGCAAGGCCGAGAGCGACTGCGTCCAGGCGGCGGCCATCTGGTACGGCGTCTTCGACATCCCGGCGCTGCCGAACGGAGGCCCGCCCTATTTCGCGGGCAATGGCGCCAAGGCCAGCGCCGTGACCTTCCTCGACGCCAAGGACCCGCCGTTCCTGCTGATCCATGGAACCGACGACAGGACCGTTCCGGTGACCCAGTCGCGGGCGATGGCCGGGAAGCTCAAGACCACGGGCGTGACATCGGAGTTCATCGAACTGCCCGGCATCGACCACAGCTGGATCGGCAAGACGCCGGAGGAGACTCGCGCAGCGCACCTGAAGGCGCTGCAGGCCACCTTCGACTTCTTCGACGCCACGGTCGGGAAGCGCTAGCGGGCAGCGCGTCCAGGTCCCGTTGCGCTAGATTTTTGGAGTCGTCCCTCGCGCTATGAGCGAGAATGCGTGCGCGACTCCTCAACCCATGCTTGGTGCTGGCCGTCGGGACACTAGGTGGGCGGGGGATGTTGGAATCGACGACGGATGTAACCCACGCTGATGGGTACATCCGCTATTCGCGCAGCGTGGCAGTGTCGCGGCTGGCGCTGGTCGGCTGTTTCGTGGTGCTGCTGGCGGTTTACGCGCCAGGGCGGATGGCCTGGCTGGGACTGCTGGAGTTCGGCCTCTATCTGGCGCTCCTGATCGTCACCGAACTCGCCACACGGCAGACGGATCGTGTCGCGGCGTCCAGGCGTCTGCGCTGGCAGTCCGACCTGCTGATGGTCCTGCTGGTGGCCAACGCCAGCTGGATGGCGATCCAGATCCGCCTCTACGACGACCCCATCATGCGGGTCGAGGCCGCGCTCCTGGCGATCTGCGTTCTGCTGTTCGTGGCCCTGCGCGTCCACATGAGCCGGGTCAGCTATTTCGTCGGTATCATACCGCCGGCGGTGACCCTGATCTGGATCGCGGTCGATCCTACCCAGCCGCTGCTCGGCAACCACTATGCGTTCGCCATGCTGCTGTTCGTGGCCGCCGTGCTGGTGGTGACCGGGCGCCAGCAGTCCACGGACCGGGCGCTGGCGAGCGCTCTCCAGGGGCTTACCCGCAAGAACCTGGCTCTCAGCCAGGCCACGGAGGACGCCAAGGCCGCGAGTCGCGCCAAGACCCGCCTGCTGGCGGTCGCCAGCCATGAGATCCGCACGCCCTTGAACGCGGTGCTTGGGTTCGGCCAGGCGTTGCGCCGCGAACCTCTGACGCCGGCCCAGGCGGACCTCGCGCTCGGGGTCGTGGAGGGTGGCGAGCAACTGACCCGCTTGCTGGACGGCATCCTGGACCTGGCCCATGCGGACGCCGGGCAGGCGCAGCTCAACCTGGCGCCCATCGACCTTCGCAGGATGATCGGGACCACCGTTGGTATCTGGCGCGGCCATGCGCTGGCCATGGGCGTGGAGCTGGTGTTGGACGACGCCGATCCCAACCTGGCCTTCCGGGTCGTCGCCGATGGGCCCAAGCTGGAACAGACCCTGGTCACCCTGGTCTCGAGCGCCTTGAAGGCCACCCCGGCGGGCGGTCAGGTCCGCGTGCGGCTGGCTGGCGTGGCGCAAGGCGACACCCTGGGCGTGATCGTCGAGGTGCAGGACACCGGGTCACCGATGCCGCCCGAGGATCGTCCCCTGGCCTTCGGGTCGTTCGATCGGACCGAGCGCGGCCGCCTGCTGGGCGACAGCGGCCTCGGCCTGGCCGCCTGCGCGGCGAACCTGGCGCTGATGCGGGGCGAGGTCGGGGTGGCGGACTTGACGGAGGCGCCCGGCGGACAGGGCGCGGTATTCTGGTTCGCCTTCCACGCCCCCATCCATGCGCCGCCCGCGCCGGCGCCCGACGGCCCGTCGTTCGTAGGCAGCACGATCCGGGTGCTGGCGGCAGAGGACAACGCCGCCAACCGTCGCGTGCTGGCGGCGTTGTTGAACGCTGCGCCGGTCGATCTGGTCTTCGCCGAGGATGGCGCCCAGACGCTCGCCGCCTGGCGGTCCGGCGCGTTCGACTTGGTCCTGATGGACGCCAACATGCCCGTGATGAGCGGCGTCGAGGCCCTGCGGGACATCCGCGCCAGCGAGGCGGACGGCGTCAGGATTCCGGTGTGGATGCTGACCGCCAACGTCTCCGACGAGGACGTGGCGCGCTACCGCGAGGCCGGCGCCGACGGCGTCCTGCGCAAGCCCCTCGACGCCGCCGCGCTGTTCGCGGTGCTGACAGATGTGGCGGCCGGCGTGGAGGACAGGGAGGCCGTCGAGGCGGGGTAGCCGTCCAACTTCAACCGTTCTCCAGGATCAGGTGGCCGACCGCCGTGTTCGACGCCGGCACGTGATAGAAGCGGTGGGCGACGGTCACGTGCTCGTCCAGTGCGCCGCGCATGACAAGCCACATCACCAGCTCGATCCCCTCCGAGCCCGCCTCGCGCACATAGTCGATATGGGGGACCTTCGCCTGGCTCGCGGGATCGTCGATCAACCGGTCCAGGAAGGCGTTGTCGAACTCGCGGTTGATCAGGCCCGCGCGAGGCCCCTGCAGCTGGTGGCTCATGCCGCCGGTGCCCCAGACCTGAACGTTGAGGTCCTCCGGGAAGCTCTCGACGGCGCGCCGTATCGCCTTGCCGAGATTGAAACAGCGATTGCCGGTCGGCGGCGGGTACTGGACCACGTTCACCGCCAGCGGGATCACCTTGCAGGGCCACGCGTCGGGCTGGCCGAACATCAGCGACAGCGGCACGGTCAGGCCGTGGTCCACATCCATCTGGTTGACGATGGTCATGTCGAACTCGTCGAGGATCAGCTTCTCGGCGAGGTGCCACGCCAGCTCGGGGTGGCCCTTCACCAAAGGCACAGGCCGCGGGCCCCAGCCCTCGTCGGCGGGGGCGAACTCGTCGGCGCAGCCGATGGCGAAGGTGGGGATCAGCTCCAGCGAGAACGCCGAGGCATGGTCGTTGTAGACCAGGATGACGACGTCGGGTTTCTCCTCGGCGATCCAGCGCTTCGAGGCTTCGTAGCCGGCGAACACCGGCTGCCAGTAGGGCTCCCCGGCCTTGCCGTTATCGAGCGCGGCGCCGATGGCGGGGACGTGGCTGGTGGCCACGCCGGCGGTGATCCTGGCCACTAGCGCTTGTCCTTCTTGCTGCGGTTGCCCTCGATGGGCCGGCCGCCCCTCAGCATCATCGCCGCGTACTCGTCTTCGCCGACGCCGCTCATGGTGGCGGCGATCTGGCGGAAGGAGAGGCCGTCGGTGGCTGCGATCTTGGAGGTGAAATAGATGTTGCCGCCCAGCGCGATCATGCCGTTCCAGTCGCGGTCCAGGACCGCCTGCTTCTGCGCCTCGGTCATCTTCCACTGGTCGAGATAGGCCCGTTCGTCGGCCTTGAAGGCTTCGCGGTTGGCGGCCTTCATCAGTGACATGCAGAACTGGTTGAGGTGGAACCCGAGGCGTGACTGGGTTGCGTCGAACAGCGTGGTGCCAGGGATGTCCTTGAAGGGGTTCTGGGTCATGGTTCCGGCCAGTAGAGGCGCATGGGGTTGTCCACGAGCAGCTTCCGCTGCAGCTCGGGCGTGGTCGCGATCTGCGGGATGAAGTCCACCAACTGGCCCTCGTCGGGCGTGTGGGTCCTCATGTTCGGGTGCGGCCAGTCGGTGCCCCAGAGCACGCGGTCGGGGAAGTCCTCCACCACGCGGCGGCCGAAGGGGACCACGTCCGAGTAGAACGGCGGGCCCTCCTTCGACAGCCGCTCGGGGCAGGTGACCTTGCACCAGATGTCGTCGCGGGCGCCCATGAAGGCCATGAAGCGGTCGAACAGCGGGCTATCCGCCCCTTGTGCCACGTCGGGCGTCCCCATGTGGTCGACCACCAGCGGCGCGGGGAGGCCCAGGAAGAAGTCCGCCAGCTCCGCCAGCTCGGCGGCCTCGAAGTAGATCACGATGTGCCAGCCCAGCGGGGCGATCCTGGCGGCGATCTCGCTCAGCTCGTCGGGGTCCAGCCGATCCACCAGCCGCTTGACGAAGTTGAACCGTACGCCACGCACGCCGCCGTCGTGCAGGCGCCGGAGTTCCTCGTCGCTGACGTCGCGTTTCACCGTGGCCACGCCGCGCGCGCGGCCGTCGGAGTGGGCGATGGCGTCCAGAAGCGCGCGGTTGTCGGCGCCGTGGCAGGTGGCCTGGACGATGACATTTCGGGTGAAGCCCAGGTGGTCGCGCAGGCGCCAGAGCTGTTCCTTGGATCCGTCGCAGGGCGTGTATTTGCGACCCGGCGCATAGGGGAACACGTCGCCCGGCCCGAACACGTGGCAGTGGGCGTCCACCGCGCCCGGCGGGACCTGGAATTGGGGCTTGGCCGGCGAGGGGTGCCAGACCCGCCAGCCCATATCCATGACGAATTTTGGCGGGTTGGGGGCGCTCATCGCCCCTGGCCCTTCAGGATGGCGTCGAGGCGCGGATAGACGCGGCGCGCATTGCCCTCGAACACCTTGGCCTTGTCGGCGTCGGGGATCGGCAGGGCGTCGACGTAGCGCTTGGTGTCGTCGAAGTACTGGCCGGTCTCAGGGTCGATGCCGCGCACCGCGCCGACCATCTCCGAGCCGAACAGGATGTTCTCGATGTCGATGACCTTGAACAGCAGGTCGATGCCGGGCTGGTGGTAGACGCAGGTGTCGAAGAAGACGTTCTTCATCACATGCTCGCGCAGCGGCGGCCGCTTCAGCATGTCGGCCAGGCCGCGATATCGGCCCCAGTGGTAGGGCACGGCTCCGCCGCCGTGCGGGATGATGAAGCGGAGCGTCGGGAAGTCCTTGAAGAGGTCGCCCTCCAGGAACTGCATGAAGGCGGTGGTGTCGGCGTTGATGTAGTGGGCGCCGGTGGCGTGGAAGTTCGGGTTGCACGAGCCTGAAACGTGGACCATCGCCGGCACGTCCAGCTCGACCATCTTCTCGAAGAACGGATACCAGGCGCGGTCGGTCAGCGGCTGGGCCGTCCAGTGCCCGCCGGACGGATCGGGGTTCAGGTTGCAGCCGATGAAGCCCAGCTCGGTGACGCAACGCTCCAGCTCGGCGATGGAGTTGGCCACCGGCACGCCCGGCGACTGCGGCAGCTGGCAGACCCCGGCGAAAGTCTTCGGGAACAGGTCGACCACCCGCTTGATCAGGTCGTTGCAGCGACGGGTCCAGGCCTGGCTCACCGCCTCGTTCCCGACGTGGTGGGCCATGGTGGAGGCGCGTGGGCTGAAGATCGTGAAATCGGCGCCGCGCTCCCGGATCAGGCGTAGCTGGTTCTTCTCGATGGTCTCGCGGATCTCGTCGTCCGAGATGTCGGGGTAGGCTGGGTCGATGTCGCCGCCGGCCTTGAACGCCGCCTTCTGGGCGTCGCGCCAGGCGTCGTGCGGCGCGGGCGCGGTGGTGTAGTGGCCGTGGCAGTCGATGATCAGGCTCATCTCGGCTTTCCGTTGATGGCGTCCAGCATGGCGGCGAGGTCGGGGGACAGCGCGTTCCGGTGGCCGGCGGCCCAGTCCTGGCGTTCGGCGATGGCGCGGCTCATGAGGCCCGCGACGCCGGCCTCCTCGACGGTGCGGGCGGCCTCGCGCATCTCCTCGGCGCGGCGCGTCCCGTGCTCGAGGCTGCGCGAGATCATGTACTGGGCGGTACGGTTCCAGTCCGGCAGCGGCAGCAGGTCGGACAGCGACTCCAGCACCACCTGCTCGACGCCATAGTGGCGGGCGGCCAGCATGGATTCAGTCAGCAGCGCCTCGACGCCCTTGATCATCACCGAGCGGCACAGCTTCGTCGCCGCGGCCTGGCCGATGATCTCGGAATAGGCGGTCGCGCCGGTGAAGCCGAGGCCGGTCGCGGCCTCCAGGAAATCCCGCGCGTGCGGTCCGCCCAGCAGCATCGGCGAGGCGATCCGCTTCGGCCCGATCGGGCTCATGACGGCAGCCTCGACGTAGCGTCCGCCGGCGGCGTGGATCGCCTGCGCCGAGGCAACCTTCTGGCCAGGCGAACACGAGTTGAGGTCCAGGAAGAAGGCGCCGTCCAGCGATCCGACCGACTGCGCCGCGGCGAGGTCCTGGTCGGCGGTCACCGCGCTGACGATCAGGTCCGCGTCGCGCACGGCGTCGGGCGCGCTGGCGGCGGCGCGCACGCCGGGGGGGACGTCGACGCTGAACGCGATATCCCAGGCCGCGAGCTCCGCCTTGCCCGCCAGGTCCTGAGCCAGGGTCTGGCCGACTTCGCCGAAGCCGATGAGGGCGACGCGCATCACGGGCCGCCCCAGATGCTGGCCGGCACATAGACTTCGCCGCGCATCAGGCGGCGGCAGGTGCGCAGCAGGGCCGAGCGGCGCACCTTCACCGCGCCGGCTTCCAGCGACACGTCCATGGCCACGGTGAAGAAGCCCGTCGGGTGTTCGACCTCCAGCTCCTTCACGGCCTCCACGTCGGCGATGCCCGCGACCTCGGCGGCCACCGATCCCGGCGTGACGCAGGCGGTGGCGACGCTGACCGCGCCGAACACGCCGATGGCTTCGTGGACCCGATGGGGGATGAAGTTCCGCGTGCAGATCGCGCCGCCATGCTGGGCCGGGGCGACAAGGCACATCTTGGGCACGGTCTTCTTCGCAACATCGCCCAGGTTCATCCGCGGGCCGATCTCCAGCCGGATGGCCTCGACGCGGGCCTTCAGCTCGGCGTCGGCCTCCAGTTCCTCCGGCGTCTCGTAGCCGGTCTTGCCGAAGTCGCGGGCCCGCATCACGACCACGGGCATGCCATTGTCGATGGCCGTGAGCTCGACGCCCTGGACCACGTCGCGGGCGTTGCCGGTCGGCAGAAGGGCGCCGCAGGTCGAGCCCGCCACGTCCAGGAAGTCGATGGGCACAGGCGCCGCCGTGCCGGGCACGCCGTCGATGCGCGCCTCGCCATCGTAGCGGACTTGGCCGCCCGGCGTCTGGATCGCCACTACCGCCAGGCTCTTCGTGTTGAGCATGTTGATGCGGATGTTGGTGACGCCGTCGATGGCCGCGAACATCCCTTCCTCGATGGCGAAGGGGCCGACGCCGGCCAGCAGGTTGCCGCAGTTCTGGCCCGCGTCGATGCGGGCCTCGTCCACCACCGCCTGCAGGAACAGGTAGTCCACATCGGCGTCGGGGTGCGTCGGCGGCCCCACCACCGCGATCTTGCTGGTCAGCGGATGGGCGCCGCCCATGCCGTCGATCTGGCGGGCGTCCGGCGAACCCATGGCCGCCAGCAGCACCGCGTCGCGCGTGGCGACGTCGGCCGGAAGGTCGGAGGTGCGGAAGTACAGGCCCTTGGACGTCCCGCCGCGCATCACCGTGCAGGGGATGGCCGTCTGGCCCATCACGATGTGATGTCCTTGGGCGCCTCGTCCACGTAGCGCAGGCCCTTCTCGGCCAGCTTCTCGCGCATGCCGTAGAGGTCGAGGCCCAGGACGCCGGCCTCGAACTGGGCCCGCTTGTCGAGCTCATTGGCCTCGCGCTTGCGGGCGGCGTTGGCGACCGCGGGCGCCTCGGCATGGCGCACCACGCAGACCCCGTCGTCGTCGGCCACGATCACGTCGCCGGGGTTGATGAGGGCTCCGGCGCAGACCAGCGGCAGGTTCACATTGCCCAGGGTCTCCTTCACGCAGCCCTGCGCGAACACGGCCTTGGACCACACCGGGAAGCCCATCTGGGTCAGCACCGCGATGTCGCGCACGCCGGCGTCGATGATCAGGCCGCGCACGCCGCGGGCCTTCAGCGAGGTCGCCAGCAGGTCGCCGAAATAGCCGTCCTCGCAAGGCGAGGTCGGCGCGACCACCAGCACGTCGCCAGGTCTGCACTGCTCGGCCGCCACATGGATCATCCAGTTGTCGCCGGGCGCCACCTCGCAGGTCACCGCCGAGCCGGCGATGGCCGCCGGGCGATAGATCGGGCGCATGTAGCTGGCCAGCAGACCCTTGCGGCCCTGGGCCTCGTGGACCGTGGCGACGCCGAACCCGGCCAGGGCGTCGACGACGCCGGCCTCGGCGCGGGGGATGTTGCGGACGACGAGGGCCATCAGAGCAGGCTCCTTTCGATCTGGTCGAGCGCCCGATAGGCCGGGAAGACCTGGGCCACCGAGCCGTTGGGCTCGCGGCCCTCGCGGATGGCGGCGAAGAACTCGCGATCCTGCAGCTCGATCCCGTTCATCGACACGTCCACCTTGGAGACGTCGATCGGCTGTTCCTTGCCGTCCACCAGGTCGTCGTAGCGGGCGATGTAGGTGCCATTGTCGCAGATGTAGCGGAAGAAGGTGCCCAGCGGTCCGTCGTTGTTGAATGACAGGCTGAGCGTGCAGACGGCGCCGGACGGGACCTTCATCTGGATCGACATGTCCATGGCGATGCCCAGCTCCGGATGCGGCGGGCCCTGGACGCCGCGCGCCACCGAAACGGTCTCGCCGGTCTGATACTGAAAGAGGTCCACGGTGTGGGCCGCGTGGTGCCAGAGCAGGTGGTCGGTCCAGCTGCGCGGCTGGCCCAGGGCGTTCAGGTTCTTGCGGCGGAAGAAGTAGGTCTGCACGTCCATCTGCTGGACCTTCAGCTCGCCGGCGGCGATGCGCTTGTGGATCCACTGGTGGGATGGGTTGAACCGCCGGGTGTGGCCGGCCATCGCCACCTTGCCGCTCTTCTGCGCGACGGCCAGCAGGCGCTCGGCGTCGGCCAGATTGTCGGCCATGGGGATCTCGACCTGCACATGCTTACCGGCCTCCAGGCACTGGATCGCCTGGGCGGCGTGCATCTGGGTGGGCGTGGCCAGGATCGCGGCGTCGACGCCGGGCCGGGCCAGGCCCTCGGCGAGGTCCAGGGTCCAGTGCGGGATCCTGAACCGCTCGGCCACCTCCCGGGTGGAGTCGGCCGAGCCGCCGACCAGGCTCACCACCTCGACGTCGGGGATCTTCGCCATCGCCTCGAGATGCTTGATCCCGAAGGCGCCCTGGCCGGCCATGACCACTTTCATCGATTTGCCTCGTTGGATGTCTGTCTGCGGATCATCGGGCCTCCAGCGGCAGGCCGACGTAGTTCTCGGCCATGGTGGTCTGGGCGGCGCGCGAGCCGCGGATATAGGCCAGCTCCGCCGTCTGCATGCGCCGGTCGAAGCCGTCCATGGCGGGGAAGCGGTGGGTCAGGCCGGTGAACCACCACGAGAACCGCTCGGCCTTCCAGACGCGGGCGAGGGCGCGCGACGAGTAGCCGTCGAGGGCGGTGTCCGCGCCGGTGCGATAGAAGTCGGCTAGCGCCTCGCTCAGCATGATCACGTCCGAGGCCGCCAGGTTCAGGCCCTTGGCGCCGGTGGGCGGCACGATGTGGGCGGCGTCGCCGGCCAGGAACAGCCGTCCCCACCGCATGGGCTCGCAGACGAAGCTGCGCAGGGGGGCGATGCTCTTCTCGAACGACGCGCCGCGAACGACCCGCCCACCGGCCTCCGGTCCCAGCCGCGCGCACAGCTCGTCCCAGAACCGGTCGTCGGACCAGTCCTCCAACCGCTCGTCCAGGCCGCACTGGATGTAGTAGCGGCTGCGTGTCGGCGAGCGCATCGAGGCCAGGGCGAAACCGCGCTCATGGTTCGAATAGATCAGCTCATGCTCGCAGGGCGGCACGTCGGCCAGCACGCCCAGCCAACCGAAGGGGTAGACGCGCTCGAACGCTGCGAGCCTGTCGGCGGGGATGCTGGCGCGGCTGACACCGTGGAAACCGTCGCAGCCGGCGACGACGTCGCAATCGAGCCGGTGTTCCGCCCCGTCCTTGCGCCAGGTGACGTAGGGCTGGGTCGAGCCGATATCGTGCAAGGCGACGTCGGCCGCGTCGAACACGATCTCCAGGCCCCGCGGGCCGGCCGCGTCGAAGAGGTCCTTCATCACCTCTTGCTGGCCGTAGACCACGACGGTGGAGCCTCCGGTGAGCGCCGCCATGTCGATGCGGAAGACCTCGCCGTCGCAGGCCAGGTTCGTGCCCGTGTGGACCAGCCCCTCGGCCCGTAGCCGCGCGTCGAGGCCCAGGCGGGCCATCAGGTCGACGGTGATCTGCTCAAGGACGCCGGCCCGGACGCGGCCCTCGACATAGGCGCGGTCGCGTCGCTCGATCACGACGCAATCGACGCCCGCCTGGCGCAGCAGGTGGGCGAGGAACAGGCCGGCGGGCCCGGCCCCGATAATGGCGACCTTGGTGCGGATTTCCCGCCTCCCTCTACGCGCCGCGCTCTGGTCGACGGCTTGGAGCAAACTCTAGGCGACGGGCGCCGGTTGACGATGGACCGTTCGGCCCAATACTTGGACTTTTCGTCCCATCCGGCGCCGTCCGGGAATCGGGGGAGGGACCGCCTTGGCCGCCCAGGACATTCCGCGCTTCTTCCTCTACGGCGAGCCGCCACGCGCGGTGGGGGACCGGTTCCTGCATCTGGAGGCCGTCGACGATCGGACGCGGCCGTCGAACTGGAACATTCGTCCCCACACCCACGCGAACCTCTGCCACGTCTTCCATATCGACCACGGCGGCGGTGACATGCGGGCCGACGCCAGGATCATCCCGTTCCGCGCGCCGTGCCTCCTGCTCGTGCCGTCCAGCGTGGTGCACGGCTTCGAGTACGAGACCGAGACGACGGGTTCGGTCCTGACGATCTCGGACGCCTATCTGCGGGAGTTGGTCGGCCGCGAAGCTGAGATCGGCCGGGTTTTCGCGCGGCCAGCCTGCCTGGCCGCCGCGAACAAGGACCTGTTCGCCGACCTGCTCGGGCGGCTGTCGCGCGAGCTCGCCTGGACCGCCGTCGGGCACGCCGCCGCCGTGGAGGCGCTGCTGATGACCTTGCTGATCGAGATCCTCCGCCTGGCGCACCATGAGGCGGACGACGAGCATGGCCCCGCGAGCGGCGCGCACGCCGGGTTGGTGGCGCGCTTCCGCGAACGGATCGAGGCGCGCTACCGGTCGGGCGAGGGGGTGGAGGCCTATGCCGAGGCCCTGAACGTCACGCCCAAGCGGCTGCGCGCGGCCTGCCTCACCGCGGCCGGCGCGCCGCCGCTCAGGCTGATCCAGGATCGGGTGACGCTGGAAGCCAAGCGGGCGCTGCTCTACTCGAACATGACGATCGCCGAGGTGGCCTACCACCTGGGGTTCGAGGATCCCGCCTACTTCTCGCGCTTCTTCGCCAAGGCCGCGGGCCGGTCGCCGCGCGTCTTCCGGGCGGTCGGTGGCGGGTAGGTTATTCGGGCTGGATCCGCCCTTTCAGCGTCATCAGGCTGGCGGCCAGGCCCGCGACGATCACCACGGGCGCCATGGCCGCGGCGACGCCGCCGGCGGTGAAGCCCAGGCCCAGCAGCTGACCCGCCACCAGCGGCCCCGCGATCGACCCCAGCCGGCCCACCGCCACCGACGCCCCGGTGGCGAGGCCGCGCGAGGCGGGCGGGTAGTACATCGGGGTCACGCCATAGAGCGAATACTGGGCGCCCAGCAGGCAGAAGCCCGCCGCCGCTGCGCACAGGAGGACGGGGGCGTAGGCCTGCGACAGCGCCAGGCCCAGCATCGCCCCCAGCAGCCCGAGATAGGCCAGCGCGATAGGGCCCGGGGCCCCGACCCGGTCCACCACGCGACCGATCGCCAGGGCGCCGACCACGCTGGCCAGGTTGAAGGCCATGGCGGCATGCGCGCCGGCGGTGGCCGGCAGACCGCGCGCGGTGACAAGGCTCGGCAGCCAGTTGAGCAGGAGATAGAGCACCAGCAGGGTGAGGCCGAAGGTCAGCCACAGCAGCAGGGTGATCAGCGCCCTGCCCTCGCCGAACAGCGTGGCCAGACCGCCCTCGGGGCGCGCCGAAGCGGCCGGGCGCTCGCCCCGGGTCTCGGGCATGAACAGGAGAAGGGCCGGCACGAGAAGTAGCGGCAGCAGCCCGCCCACCAGGAAGATGGTCCGCCAGTCGAAGTGCTCGAACGCGAAGGCGGCGAACAAGGCGGCGGAGGCGCCGCCGGCCGGCATGCCGCAGAACATGGTGGTCACGGTCCGGGTCCGTTGCGCCGGTCCGCTGACCTCCAGGGCGATGGCCACCAACACGGGCATGGCGACGCCCAGGCCGAGGCCGGTGGCCAGTCGCGCGGCCAGGAGCGCCGCGTAGTCCGGCGCGACCATGGTCGCCAGGGTCGCCAGGCCGAACACCGCCACGGCCGCCGCCAGCAGCACCTTGCGGCCCATGCGGTCGGCCAGCCAGCCGCCGAACAGGGCGCCCAGCACCAACCCCGCCATGCCGCCGCCGAACGCGATCCCCGCCTCACCGGGCGTGAGCCCCAGCGCCGGGATCAGCTTCGGCGCCGCGACGCCGATCGCCTGGATGTCGTAGCCCTCGAGCACGGCCACGGCGAAGCAGAGCGGAACGGCCGCGCGGGTGCGGGAAACCGCCTTGGCGGCGGGAACTGCGGTCATGGATCCTCCTGGCGACCGACCTCTGATGGGCCGTGCCGCGACGCTAGCGACGATAGGTGGCGAGGCCGGGCTTGTAGCTCTTCTCGTCGATGAACTGGCGGATGCCTTCCTTGCGGCCCTCGGTCTTGTCCAGGAAATTGGCGGCTTCCTGGCGGACGACCAGATAATCCTCGGCGTCGTCGTAGGTCATGTCGATCACACGCTTGAAGGCGTCCTTGGCCGCTTTCAGCGTGACCGGATTCTTCCCCAGCAGCACGTCGGCCAGCGCCCGGACCCGGCCGCGCAGCTCGGCCAGGGGCACGGACTCGTTCACCAGCCCGAGCTCGGCCGCCTTCTGCCCGCCCAGCATCTCGCCGGTCAGGATGTAGTACATGGCCTGGCGCTGGTTCATCAGCTGCTCGACGACCTTGGTCGCCCCGCCGCCGGGCAGGATGCCCCAGTTGATCTCCGACAGGCCGAACTGCGCCTCGTCGGCGGAGATGGCCAGGTCGCAGGCGAACAGGGGCGCGAAGGCGCCGCCGAAGCACCAGCCGTTGACCATGGCGATCGTCGGCTTCTCGAACCAGCGCAGGCGCCGCCACCAGCCGTAGCTGTCCCGCTGCGCCCGCCGCACGGCCATGGGCCCCTTGGCTTCGGTCTCGCGGAAGTACTCCTTGAGGTCCATGCCGGCGGAGAACGACGAGCCTTCGCCGCTCAGCACCAGCACGCCGCAGCGGTCGTCGTCTTCCAGGTCGTCGAGCACCTCGTGCATCACCCGGTTCAGGGTGGGGTTCATGCAGTTGCGCTTGTCGGGGCGGTTGAGGGTGACCCAGGCGACTCCGTTGTCGAAGTCGACCTTGACGACGCCCTCGTAGGGTTCGGTGGACATGGGGATTCCGTTCGTTCTGGATGTCAGATGGGGAAGTGGCCGGGCTGGGTCTCGATGGTGATCCAGCGCAGGTCGGTGAATTCGTTGATGGCCGCCTTGCCGCCGAAGCGGCCCCAGCCGCTGGCCTTCACGCCGCCGAACGGCATCTGGGCCTCGTCGTGCACGGTGGGGCCGTTCACGTGGCAGATGCCGGACTGGATCTGACGGGCCACCTTCAGGCCGCGGGCGATGTCGCGGGTGAACACCGAGGCCGACAGGCCGTAGTCGGTGTCGTTGGCCACGGCGATCGCCTCGGCCTCGTCCTTCACGCGGACGATGCTGACCGAGGGCCCGAAGGACTCCTCGGCGTAGATCGCCATGCCGGGGGTGACGTGGTCGAGCACCGTGGCGGACATGAGCACGCCGTCGGCGTCGCCGCCCGCGACGATCTGGGCGCCCTTGGCGACAGCGTCGTCCACCAGGCCCTTCACGCGCGCGACGGCCGCCCTGTCCACCACCGCACCGAGCGGCGTCCTGGCCTCCAGCGGATCGCCGGCGACCAGGGTTCGGGCCTTGGCGGCGAACATCTCGACGAAGGCGTCGGCGACGGCGTCCACCACCACGATCCGCTCCGTGGACATGCAGATCTGGCCCTGGTTCATGAACGCGCCGAAGGCGGCGGCCTTCACGGCCTCGGCCAGGTCGGCGTCCTCGAGCACGATCAGCGGCGCCTTGCCGCCCAGCTCGAGCAGCACGGGCTTCATGTGCTCGGCGCCCAGCCGGGCGATGATCTTCCCGACCTTGGTCGAGCCCGTGAAGTTGATCCGCTTGACCGCGGGGTGGGCGACCAGGGCCTCCACCACGGCCGGCGCATCGACCGGCGCGTTGGTGATCACATTGAGCACGCCCGGCGGCAGGCCTGCGTCGCGGAACGCCTCGCCGATCAGGCGGTGAGTGCGCGGGCAGATCTCGGAGGCCTTCAGCACCACGGTATTGCCGCAGGCCAGGGGCGTCGCGACCGCGCGCACGCCCAGGATCACCGGAGCGTTCCAGGGCGCGATGCCCACCACCACGCCGGCCGGCTGACGCACCGCCATGGCGATGCAGCCCGGCTTGTCGGAAGGGATCACCTCGCCAGCGATCTGGGTGGTCATGGCGGCCGCCTCGCGGATCATTCCGGCGGCCAGCATGACGTTGAAGCGGGCCCAGCCCTCGGTGGCGCCGATCTCCTCGCGCATGGCGGCGACGAAGGCGTCGGCCAGGCCTTCCAGCCGATCGGCGGCGCGGGCCAGGATCGCGCGGCGCGCGTTGGGACCGACGTCGGACCAGGCGGCGAAGGCCTCGGCCGCGGAGCTTGCGGCGGCCCGGGCGTCGTCCGGCGTCGCCGCCGCCGCCCGGGTGGCCACCGTGCCGGCGATGGGATCGAGCCGGTCGAAGACGGCGCCGCCCGTGGCGTCGACATCCTCGCCACCGATCAGCAGGCCGACCTGCGGCTTCGCGACGATCTGGTCCATGAGGTTCCTCCGGCAATCGGCCTGCGAGATCGTTCAGCGTCCGCGGCTAAATAGGTATATGACATAACAATAATTGGATGTCATCATCCAAAAGCAAGCCGAGGGGGCGTCGCCGCGCCCTCGGGCGCGAAGTGCGAAAGAGTGAGAGAGTTCAAGGCGATATGAGCAAGTCGCGCACGACGGCCATGAGGGCCGAGGCCGCGGATCCCGACTCGCCAGGCGTCGCGCTGGGCGGGCTGGACGCGCAGATTGGCTTCGTCCTGCGCCTGGCCCAGGTGGCTGTGTTCAAGGATCTGATCGAGGCGCTGCGCCCCTTCGGGCTGCGCCCCACTGACTTTTCCGTACTGCTGGTGATCGAGGCCACGCCCGGCCTGAAGCAACAGGCCGTGGGCGAGGCGCTCAGCATCCAGCGGCCCAACCTCGTGACCATCATCGACCAGCTGGAAGGGCGCGGCCTGGTGAAGCGCGGCGCCGCGCCCGGCGATCGCCGGTCCTATGCGCTCAGGCTCACGCAAGAGGGGGAAGGGTTGCTGACTCAGGCCAAGGCCGCGCACCTGGAGCACACCGAACGGGTCACCGCCGCCCTGGGTGATGACGTGGACAAGCACATGGTCCTGGAAGCGCTCAGCCGCATCGCCCAGATGGCTTGACGTATGAGATATAACAATTATCAAATATAAGTAGAGCGCGAGCCTCGAGCGACGCGCCGGGAAACGCCAGAGGGAGGCGGCGCCGTCGCGCCGCGCCGCAGGATGAACGAAGGCCACGGGGCGCTAGCCGACGGAGCGGCCAGGCTGGCGCGCCATGCCCGCGAGATTCCTGACAAGACGGCTTGTGTCGATCTCGGCTCGAATCGGCGGCTGACCTATGGCGAGCTGCACGCCAGCGTCGAGCATTGCGCAGCCTGGCTGGAGGTCGCCCTGGGCGAGCCTGCCGGCGAGCGGGTCGCCGTGTTGTCGCGCAACAGCGCCGACGTCCTGATCCTGCAACTGGCCTGCGCCGGCGTCGGCGCGATCTTCCAGCCGCTCAACTGGCGCCTGCCCGGGCCGGAACTGGCGGTCCTGGTGGAGGACGCCGGCCCGCGGCTGCTGATCTACGAGCCCGAGTTCTCGCCGGTGCTGGCCGCGCTGACGCCCTTCGAGGACATGGCCCTGGTCGCCCTCGACGCCGGACCGGACGGCTTTGCCGCCCGTGTGGCCGCCGCCCCGCCGCATCCGGCGCGCGCGGCGCCTGCGGCCGACGATGCGCCGGCGACGCTGCTCTACACCTCCGGGACGACGGGACGGCCCAAGGGGGCGATGATCTCTGAGCGCAACGCCCGCGCCTGCGCCGAGAACTTCGCGGCGGTGGGGCAGGTGGGGCCGGACGCCGTCTTTCTCTGCGACGCCCCGATGTTCCACACGGTGGGCCTCTACGCGGTCTGCCGGACCACGCTGCACGTCGGCGCGACGCTGCTGATCTCGCCGCGCTTCGACGCCGGCGTGACGCTGCGCCGCCTGTCGGACCCGGAGCTCGGGATCACCCACTATTTCTGCGTGCCGCAGATGGCGCAGATGATCCGCCAGGAGCCGGACTTCACGCCTGAAGCGCTCCGGCGCCTGACCGCCCTGTGCACCGGTGGCGCGCCGATCCCGGCGGCCGTGATCCACCGGTGGGTCGACGACGGTGTGATGATCATCGACGGCTACGGCATGACCGAGGTCGGCACCGTGCTCGGGATGCCCGTGGGCGACCTGTCGCTGGTGCGCGAAAAGGCCGGTTCGGCCGGACGGCCCGCGCCGGGCGTGTCCATGCGGTTGGTCACGCCGGACGGGCGCGACGCGCCGGAGGGCGAGGTCGGCGAGCTCTGGCTGAAGGGTGAGAATGTGACCGCCGGATACTGGGCGCGCCCCGACGCGACGGCGGCGGCCTTCCACGACGGCTGGCTGAAGACCGGAGACGCGGCGCGCCGCGACGCGGACGGCTTCTACTACCTGGTGGACCGCTGGAAGGACATGTTCATCTCGGGCGGCGAGAACGTCTATCCGGCCGAGGTCGAGGCCGCGATCCTCGAACTGGACGGCGTCTCCGAAGTGGCCGTGATCGGCGCGCCCGACGCTCGCTGGGGCGAGACCGGCGTCGCCTATGTGGTGGCCACGCCCGGCGCAGCCCTCACCTTGGACGATGTGCTGGCGCACTGCCGCCGGCGCCTCGCCGGCTACAAGGCTCCGCGGGTGATCAAGCTGGTGGGCGGCCTGCCCCGTACAGGCTCCGGCAAGGTGCGCAAGGACCTCCTCAAGACCGAGCGCCTCGCGGAGCTGCAAGCCGAAACCTCGGCCTGAGCGGTCGAGCTCCTCGGTCGCCCCTCGCCGGTCCCGGTGCTTGACAGGCCAGCTTGATCCGGACTCATTGTATACAAAGACAAGGAACTCTTGCGATGACGGCTCGGCCGACCTTCCCGCTCAACGCTTGGTACGCGGCCGCCTGGGACGCGGAGGTCAAGCGCGAGCTGCTGCCGCGGACGATCTGCAACAAGAAGATCGTCTTGTATCGCAAGGAGAATGGTGACGCGGCGTGCCTGGAGGACGCCTGCTGGCATCGGCTTCTGCCGCTCTCGATGGGCAAGCTCAGGGGCGATGACGTTCAGTGCGGCTACCATGGTCTTGTATTCAATGAGCATGGCCGCTGCGTGCGGATGCCGTCGCAGGAGACGATCAACCCCTCGGCCTGCGTGCGCACCTTCCCGCTGGTGGAGAAGCACCGCTTCGTGTGGATCTGGCCCGGCGATCCGGCGCTCGCCGACCCGGCCCTGGTCCCCGACCTGCACTGGAACCACGATCCGGCGTGGGCCGGCGACGGCAAGGTGATCCACGCCAAGTGCGACTACCGGCTGATCGTCGACAACCTGATGGACCTCACCCACGAGACCTACATCCACGGTTCCAGCATCGGGAACGACGCGGTGGCCGAGGCGCCGTTCGACGTCACGACCGGCGACAACACCACCATGGTCACCCGCTGGATGATCGACATCGAGCCGCCGCCGTTCTGGCGCCAGCAGCTGGGCAAGCCGGGGAACGTGGACCGCTGGCAGATCATCCGCTTCGAGGCGCCCTGCACGGTGGCCATCGACGTGGGCGTGGCGCCGGCCGGCACGGGCGCGCCGCAGGGGGACCGCAGCCAGGGCGTCAGCATGGTGGTGATCAACACGATCACGCCGGCCACCGAAAAGACCTGCCACTACTTCTGGGCCAACGTCCGCGACTACCAGCTGGGCGAGCAGAAGGTGACCACCCAGATCCGAGACGCCATCACCAAGGTGTTCGCCGAGGACGAGGCCATCGTGGAGGCCCAGCAGCGGGCCATCGACGACCATCCCGACCACGTCTTCTACAACCTCAACATCGACGCCGGGGCGATGTGGGCCCGGCGCCAGATTGACCGCATGGTCGACGCCGAGCAGCCGGCGACCGCCCTGGCGGCGGAGTAACAGGGTGTCGCAGACCGTCTCGGCGCTGCTTCAGCTGCGCGACCTGATCCTGAGCGGCCAGCTCGCGCCCGGCCAACGGCTTCAGGAGCTGGCGGTGGTTGATCGACTTGGGGTCTCGCGCACGCCGGTGCGGGCCGCCCTCGCGCGGCTGCAGGAGGAGGGCCTGGTCGAGGTCGCCCCCTCAGGCGGCTATGCCGTGCGGGCCTTCAGCGAGCAGGAAGTCAATGAGGCGATCGAGCTTCGGGGCGTGCTGGAGGGCCTGGCCGCGCGGCTGGCGGCGGAGAAGGGCGTGGCGCCCGAGCGCCTCTCGCGCCTGAAAGTCTGCCTGGCCGAGATCGACGCGGTGATCGGAGCGACGCGGCTGACGCCCGCCGACTTCGAGCGCTATGTCGAGCTGAACGAGCGTTTCCACCAGGGCCTCACGGCGCTGGCCGACAGTCCTCTGCTGGCCCAGCAGATCGCGCGCGTCCAGGCCTCGCCGTTCGCCTCGCCCAGCGCCTTCGTCATGGTCCAGGCAGTGCAGCCCCAGGCCCGCCATATCCTCACCATCGCCCAGGACCAGCACCGCTGCGTCGTGGAAGCCATCGAAAACCGCGAAGGCGCCCGCGCCGAAGCGATCATGCGCGAGCACGCCCGCCTGGCGCGCCGCAACCTCGAGCTGGCGATGCGTGACCAGGAAGCCCTGCGCCAGGTGCGCGGCGCGGCCCTGATCTCGCCACGCCGCGTCTGAAGGACCCGCCATGCGCTACGTCGACCACTGGGACACCGTCATCGTTACGGCCGTCCGGGACCTGACCCCATCGGTCCGCGAACTGACCCTGCAGACCCCCTGGACCACGGCCCATTCCGTCGGCGCCCATATCGACGTCGAGGTGATGATCGACGGCCGCCCGGACACCCGGTCGTATTCGCTGGTCGGCGAGGGCGCTGGCCCGACGCGCCGCATCGCGGTCAAGGGCGAGGCGCGATCGCGGGGCGGCTCGCGCTACATGTGGTCGCTGGCGCCCGGCGCGCGGCTGAAGGTGACGCCGCCTTCGAACAGTTTCGAACTGTCCCTGGAGGCGACGCCCTACCTCCTCGTCGCGGGCGGGATCGGGGTCACGCCGATCGTCGGGATGGCGAGCGTGCTCGCCCGGCGCGGCGCCCCGGTCTCGATGGTCTACGCCGGCCGCAGCCGCGGCGACATGGCCTACCTTGACGAACTGGATGCCGCGCTGGGCGGGCGGCTGACGGTCTGCGCCGACGACGAGGCCGGCGGCCCGCCGGATCTGGCCGCGGCGTTCGCGGCCCTGGCGCCGGACGCCCAGGCCTACATCTGCGGTCCGGTCCCGATGCTCGACGCGGCCAAGGCCGCCTGGGCGGCGGCGGGGCGGCCGCCGGCGCGGCTGCTCTTCGAGACCTTCGGGTCCAGCGGGCGCTTTCCCAATGCGGCCTTCACGGTGCGGGTGCCGCGCCTTGGAGTCGAGGTGCAGGTCCCCGAGACCCGATCGATGCTGGACGCCCTGGCCGACGCCGGCGTGGCCGTGCTGGCCGATTGCCGGCGGGGCGAATGCGGCCTCTGCGCCATGGACGTGGTCGGCGTCGAGGGCGTCGTCGACCATCGCGACGTCTTCTTCAGCGACCATCAGCATCAGGCGGGAGCCAAGATCTGCGCCTGCGTCTCGCGGGTGGCCGGGGGGACGATCACGGTGGAGCCGGCGTGGCGGGGCGACATTTCGTCCACGCCCAGCAAGGTGTTTGGCTGACGGCCCCGCGTGTGGTTTGATTATATATCATAACTATCTGGAGGAAGGCGTCCGGACAGAAGCGACCTCGATGTCGCCGCCCGGACCCGGGGGAAGAGGCCCATGTTGCAGGACAGCCTGGCGCAGGACGCGATCGTTGGACGCATGGCGGCGCGCCGCCTCGACGACTGGAACCGCGTGGTCAACGGCGCCTTCGAGAATCTCACGGTCGATGGTGAGCGCGACGGTTTCGAGGGCGTGCTCGACGTGCGTCGGTTCGGCGGCCTGGACCTGTCGCGGGTGAGCTCCAGCCCGGCCATCGTGCGCCGGCATCGTCCCGCCGGCGGCGGCGAGCACGCGCGTTATTTCAAGCTGCATATCCAGGAGGTGGGCTCCAGCCTGAACATCCAGGACGGCCATGAGGCGGTGCTGGGTCCGGGCGACCTGATGCTGTGCGACTCGTCGCGGCCCTACAGCATCCGGTTCGATGACCCCAACCGCATGCTGGTCCTGCGCCTGCCCGAGGCCAAGGTCGCCGCGCGCTTCGAGGATCCGGACGCCCTGGTGGGCCGGCGGCTGGGCGTCGAGGGCCTGGGCGCCTCGTTGCTATCGGCCTTTGTCCATAGCCTGTGGGCGGCCCCGGCGGCAGCCGATGAGGCCGACTGCGAGGACGCGCTGCTGGAGGCCGCGTTGAACCTGCTGGCCGCCGCCCAGGGCCTGGCCCCGGCCGCGTCCCCGCTACAGGGCTCGTGCGTAAAGCACCGCATCAAGCGCTTCGTCGATGACAACCTGCGCGATCCCGAACTCAGCGTCGGCGGCGTGGCGCGCGCCATGGGGGTCAGCCCGCGGTACGTCCAGATGGCGTTCGCCGAGCTGGCCACCACCCCGCTGGCCTATATCCGCCGCAAGCGCCTGCAACTGGCCGCCATGCAGCTGCGGCGGGCCGGCTCGGCCTGCAACATCACAGAGCTGTCGTTCAGCCTGGGCTTCAACGACCTCAGCCATTTCAGCCGGGCGTTCAAGGCCCGCTACGGCGTCGGCCCGCGCGACTACCGCGCCGCATGAGCGCGTAAAAAAGCGAAGTCTTTTCGCGGCTGTGAAAGTCGCCTTCGCACCTGACCAAGCGGCGTTCCGGTCCGCGTGCTCTCCTCGGGTCAACGAAAATACCCAGGGGAGGTCTCCAGATGGCCCGCAAGGCGCCGCTGAAATATGTGCTGATCGCCGCGTCAGCCCTGTCGATGGCTCCGGCCGCCGCCTGGGCCCAGAGCGCGGTGGAAGAGGTTGTCGTCACGGCCCAGAAGCGGTCCGAGAACCTCCAGGACGTGCCGATCACCATCTCGGCCTTCACCGCCAGCGCCTTGCAGGAGCGCGCGGTCGGCAACGTGGCCCAGCTGTCCAACCTGGCCCCGAACGTCACCCTGGACGGCGGCACGCCGTTCTCCGGCTCGCCGTCGGTGCTGTCGGCCTTCGTCCGCGGCATCGGCTCCGACGACTTCGCCTTCAACATCGACCCGGGCGTCGGGGTCTATGTCGACGGCGTCTACCTGGCCCGGACGGTCGGGGCGAACCAGGACCTGCTCGACGTCGAGCGCATCGAGATCCTGAAGGGGCCGCAGGGCACCCTGTTCGGCCGTAACACCATCGGCGGCGCCATCTCGATCGTCACCCGCGACCCGGGCGATCAGTTCAAGTTCACGGGCGACGTGACGGCCGGCAGCTTCAACCTGCTGCAGGCGCGCGGCAGCGCCGACGTGCCGCTGGGCGAGGGGCTGTCGTCGTCGATCACCTTCGGGATCAAGAGCCGCGAAGGCGTCGTGAAGCGCGTGCCCTTCAACGATCCGCGGGCGGGGAACAGCGCGTCCTACACGGCCTTCCCGTCCTCCGGATATGACACGGCGTCGCGCGAAGGCGGCGAGAACGGCTGGAACCTGCGCGGCAAACTCAAGTGGAGCGGCGACTCCACCAAGGTGGTGGTGACCGGCGACTACACCCGCGAGGACAGCACCGGCCTGGCCAACACCCTGCTCGCCACGACAGAGTTCGTGCCCGGCAACTTCGCGGGCACGACCAACCTGCCCGGCACGGCCTTTGACCCGACCGGGACCACCGGTTTCCTGTTCGCCGGCCTCTACAACTTCTGCATCGGCTCGACGCCGACCCAGATCGCCGCGCGCAACGCCCAGGCGCTGTGCGGCATGCGCGGCACGCAGTTCAGTCCCGGCTTGCGCGTGCCCTCGTTCGCGGGGGCGAATGTCGACGGCAACCCGAACAACGACCTGCTGCCCTTCGACAGCCGGTTCGTCTCGGGAGATCGGGACCGCAGCTACGCCACCGGCAACAGCTTCTCCAAGATGAGCAACTGGGGCGTGGCGGCGACGGTCGAGCACAGCCTCACCGACGACATCACGGTGAAGTCGATCAGCGCCTATCGCGACCTCAGCTGGCGCAGCGGCATGGACGCCGACGGCTCGCCGCTCAACGTGCTGCAGCTCAGCTTCGACATGCAGCAGTGGCAGGTAAGCCAGGAGGTCCAGGTCCTGGGCGCCGCCCTCGACGACAAGCTGCACTATGTGCTGGGCGGTTACTACTTCAAGGAGAAGGGCAGCCTGCACGACTACGTCACCTTCGACGAAGGCCTGCTGCAGGTGGACGGGCCGAACGACCTCAAGACCGAGAACTACGCGGTGTTCGGCCAGGTCGACTGGCGGATCAGCGACCTGATCGGCATCACGGTGGGCGCGCGCTACACCAAGGAGAAGAAAGACTTCGAAGGCGGCCAGCAGGACCTCAACGGCCTCAACTACAAGCTCTTCGGCTGCTCCGACGCCAATGGGAACATCACCCCCGGGGGCGCCTTCCCGCTGGCCCCCGTCCCCTGCCAGCCGGCGCTCGGCTATCCGAACCCGGCGAACCCAGTACAGGTCTATGTGCCGGGGGTGAACCGCAAGGAATTCAGCAATTTCTCGCCGAAGGTCGGCGTGCAGCTGCATCCAAACGACGATGTCATGGTCTTCGGAAGCTGGTCCAAGGGCTACAAGACCGGGGGTTGGACCACCCGCCTGACCAACCCGCAGCCCATCGCTCCCGACTTCGACGAGGAGAAGGCCACCACCTGGGAGGCCGGCTTCAAGACGCGGCTGTTCGACCGGCGGCTGCAGCTGAACGGCGCGGTCTTCACCACGGACTACAACGGCATCCAGCTGAACTTCCAGCAGGGCACCTCGCCCACCATCCGCAACGCCGGCAACGCACGGATCGACGGGGCGGAGCTGGAGGCCGTGGCGGCGCCGATCCAGGGCCTGACGCTGAACGCCTCGATCGGCTGGCTGGACGCCCGCTACACCTCGGTCCTGCCCGGCGTTCTGGCGGTGAGCGGCCCCAACCCCTTCCAGGCCGGGACGTTCAAGGGCGCGCCGCTGCCGAAGACCCCGGACTGGAAGGTCAACTTCAGCCCCCGCTACGAGTTCACGGTGGCCGGCGGCGGCCAGGTGACGCTGCTCGGCGACTGGACCTATGTGTCCAGCGTCTGGAACGACTCCCAGCGCAGCTTCGCGCTCAAGCGGCCGGCCGTGCACCTGATCAACGCCAGCGCCACCTACGAGGAGCCCAATGGCGCCTGGTCGGTCGCGGTGGGCGGCACCAACCTTGGCAACGAGCGCTACACGACCACCGGGGGCCTCAACGTCGCGGCCGGGCTGGCGTTCGGGACCTACAGCCGGCCGCGCGAGGGCTACGTGCGCTTCGGCATGAAGTTCTGAGCATGAGCGCGATGTCCTCCTTTCTCCCCGAGCCCGCCTGGCGCGATCGCCTCTGGTCGGGCGGCTGGGTCGCCAGTCGCGGTGGCGGCCTCGACGTGATCGAGCCCGCCACCGGCGCGGTCCTGACGCGCGTCGGCCGGGCGGGACGTGAAGACGTCGCCGCGGCGGCGGCGGCGGCGAAGGCGGCCCAGCCCGCCTGGGCGGCGCTGTCGGCGGATGCCCGCCAAGCCGTGCTGCTGAAGGCCGCGAACCTGCTCGCCGAGCGCGCGAGCGAGGTCGCGCCCTGGATCATGCGCGAGACCGGCTCGGTGGAGGCCAAGGCCGCCGTCGAGCTGGAGCACGCCGCCGGCTTCGTCCGCCAGGCCGGGGCCATGGCCACCGAGCCGCAGGGCCTGTTGCTGCCCTCGGGCGACGGCCGGCTGAGCATGGCGCGGCGGGTTCCCCTGGGCGTGGTGGCGGTGATCTCGCCGTTCAACTTCCCGCTGGTGCTGTCGATCCGCGCGGTCGCCCCGGCGCTCGCCGCCGGCAATGCCGTCGTGCTCAAGCCCGACCCGCGCACGCCGGTGAGCGGCGGCTTCCTGATCGCCCGCCTGTTCGAGGAGGCCGGCCTGCCGCCCGGACTGCTGCACGTGCTGCCGGGCGACGCCGAGGCGGGCGACGCGCTGTGCCGTGACCCCAACATCGCCATGGTGGCCTTCACCGGGTCCACCGCCGCCGGCCGCAAGGTGGGCGAGACGGCCGGGGCGCACCTGAAGAAGGTGGCCTTGGAGCTGGGCGGCAAGAACGCGCTGATCGTCCTGGACGACGCCGACCCCGACGTGGCGGCCTCCAACGCCGCGTGGGGCGCCTGGCTGCACCAGGGCCAGGTCTGCATGACCGCGGGCCGGATCCTGGTGCAGCAGGGGCTGCACGATGCGCTCGTCGAACGCCTGGTCGCCAAGGCGAGCCATCTGCCGGTCGGCGATCCGACCAGCGGGCAGGTGGCGCTGGGTCCGCTGATCAGCCAGGGCCAGCTGGAACGCGTGCACGCCATCGTCCAGGACACCGTCACCGCCGGGGCGACCCTGGAGGCGGGGGGAACCTATCAGGGCCTCTGCTACCAGCCGACCGTCCTTACCGGCGTGAGGCCGGGCATGCGGGCGTTCGATGAGGAGATCTTCGGGCCGGTCGCTGTCGTCACCGCCTTCGCCGACGACACCGAGGCCGCGACCCTGGCCAACCGTGGCGACTACGGCCTCTCCGCCGGGATCATCACCGGCTCGGTCGGGCGCGGCATGGCGCTGGGCGAGCGACTGGAGGTCGGTCACCTGCACATCAACGACCAGACCGTGGAGGCCGGGCCCCACTCGCCGTTCGGCGGCATGGGCGCGTCGGGCAATGGCAGCCGGATCAGCGGCCCGGCCAACCTGGACGAGTTCACCACCTGGCGCTGGACCACGGTGAAGGCCGCGGCCACGCCCTATCCCTTCTAGGACCTCGCATGCAGATCACGGCCGCCGTCCTTCGCAGCCGCGCCGGCCCCTTCCAGCTGGAGGCGGTCGAGATCGAGGCTCCGCGCGCCGGTGAGGTGCTGGTGCGCGTGGTCGCCACCGGCGTCTGCCACACCGACATGGTCATGCGCGACCAGGACCTGCCGACCCCGCAGCCGGTTGTCCTGGGCCACGAGGGCGCGGGAATCGTCGAGCGGGTCGGCGCGGGCGTGACCAAGGTCGCGGCCGGCGATCACGTCGTCATGACCTTCAACTCGTGTGGCGTCTGTCCGTCCTGCGCGGACCACGCCCCGACCTATTGCCACGAGTTCTTCCCGCGCAACTTCATGGGCGCGCGGCCGGACGGAAGCTCGGGCCTGTCGAAGGGCGGCGAGGCGATCCACGCCAACATCTTCGGCCAGTCGTCGTTCGCCACCTACGCCCTCTGCCATGAGCGCAATGCGGTGAAGGTTCCCAAGACCGCGCCGCTTGAGGTTCTGGGGCCGCTGGGCTGCGGGGTGATGACCGGGGCCGGGGCGGTGATGAACACGCTCCAGGCCAAGGCCGGCCGCTCACTGGTGGTGTTCGGGGCCGGGGCCGTGGGTCTCAGCGCCGTGCTGGCGGCCAGGGCCGAGGGCCTCTCGCCGATCGTCGTGGTGGACATCAACCCCGCGCGCCTCGACCTGGCGCTGAGCCTCGGCGCGGACCATGCGCTGGATGGCCGGAGCGAGCCGGTGGTCGAGCGCGTACGGGACATCACCGGCGCCGGCGCTGACTATACGCTGGACACCACGGCCAACCTCGCCGTCATGCGCCAGGCCGTCGACTGCCTGGCCCCGCGCGGGACCTGCGGTCTGGTGGGCGCCTCGAAGATGGGCGACGAGCTCAAGCTGGACGCCGTGGCGCTGATGAGCGGCGGCCGCACGGTGCGCGGCGTGGTCGAGGGCGACGCCGATCCCGACATCTTCATCCCGCGCCTGATCGAGCTGTATCAGGCCGGCCGGTTCCCCTTCGACCGGCTGATCGCCTTCTACCCGTTCGAGCAGCTCAACGAGGCCGTCGCCGACGGCGAAGCCGGGCGGGCGATCAAGCCCGTGGTGCGGATGGCCCTGTCCTAGCGCCAGACGGTTCATCCGACTCAAGGCCGTTGGCGAGAGCCGTGATCGCCTTCAGCGTCTCCAGCAAGAGCGCCACCTGGTCGGGCGGAAGCCGATCGAAGGTCATCCGCCTCAGCTCGTCCTCGATGGCGTAGGCTGTCGCCAGGCGTTCCAGACCGGTCTCGGTGAGCTTCAACGCCGTCTGCTTGCGCCCGGGCAGGGGGAGTCGCACCAGAAAACCCGCCGACTCCAGCAGCGCCGCGACCGCCATCGAGGAGGCGCGATTGATCGTGAGGGCGCGGCCGAGGGCGCTTTGCGTGATGCCCGGATGCTCGGCCACGATCGCCAAGGCCGTCACCCAGTTGGGCTTCAGTCCCAGAGGTCCCAGCCGTTGCGCGTAGAGGCTCAGATAGGCCGATCCGGCGAAGGTGAGCCACACCCCCGGGCGGTTCCGAAACGCCGCGATCGCGTCGGCATCGGGGACGCGCCTGGAACGAGATGGTCTGACTTCCATGCCATCGCCCTAGTCGAGATTGTGTGTATGTAGTACATACACACAACAGCCAGAGGGATGGGCCATGTTCCTGCGCAACAGTTGGTACGTGTTCGGCTGGACCCATGACCTCCCTGCGGGCGACCGGCCGCTGGGACGGGTCATCCTGGGTGAGCCGATCGTCGTCTGGCGGGATGGCGGCGGCGGGCTGCACGCGATGGAGGGCCGTTGTCCCCATCGCCACGCGCCGTTGTCCATGGGTCGCGTCGAGGGCGACCGCCTGCGCTGCATGTACCACGGGATGGAATTCGACGGGGCAGGGCGTTGCGTCGCCGTGCCCCTCATGGCGACGCCGCCGGACGTGAGGCTCCGGGTCTACCCCATCGTCGAGAGGAACGGCTGGCTGTGGGTGTGGACCGGCGACGCCGACGCCGCCGACGAGGCGCTGATCCCCGAAGCCTGGGGCCTCAATGATCCGGAACGTCCGATGCGCAGCAACAGCATCGAATATGAGGCGAACTACCAGCTGGTGCACGACAACCTCTGCGACCTGTCTCACGTGGATTTCGTCCACGAGGGCACCTTGATGCCCGCCACCGGCACGACCTGGTCCGACACAGCGCCTGTCGTCACGCCCCAGGGCCGTTCGATCCGGATTGAACGCTGGTTCGAGCATGCGCGCGCGCCCGGCCGCCACGACGTCCGCGTCGACGTCTGGTCCAGCTATGAGTTCATCGTGCCCGGCATCTTCATCATGCGTGGCGCCCGCTACCCTGCGGGCACGGCGGCGGCTTGTGGCGGCAAGGCGCCGATCGGCGTGGAGCCGATCAACCAGAACATCGAGCAACAGGCGGTCACGCCGATCACGGCCACGCGAACGGCCTACCACTACGCCACGGGACTGGTCGGCAGCACGCCGGCGATGACGCTGGATCTGGCGTCCCGCATGGATGTGGTCATGGCGGCCTTCGAGGAGGACCGCGCCATCATCGAAGCGCAGCAGCGCATGTGGGACATGACACCGGCCGATCATCCCAAGCAGTTCCTTCCGCAGGACAAGGCGCCGCACATGTTCCGGAAGATGATGAAACGGCTGATCGACGCGGAGGCGGCGGCGCTGGCGTCCGCGCCCTGACGCCTCGTCGGACGGGCCCAACTGCGCTGTGGCTCAGGCGCAACATCGTTTGGCGAAATCAGCGGCGGCGCTTCGTCGCAATTGCCGTCGCCCGCAAAACGGCCTCTCAATAACAGTTAGCAGGCATAACAGTTATCCGTGCGACGTCACGTTGCGGAAAGACGAAAGCAGCCTGCACGGAGGAAACGACATGTCCAAGCCCAAGGCTGGAAACGACGCTGGCTGCCTGACGGTCGGCGGCCTGTTGCTGGCGATGGCCGCCGTCGCGGCGCCTGCTCCCGCGGTGGCGCAGGCTGCAGGCGAGGCCAGCGCCCAGATCGAAGAAGTGGTGGTCACCGCCCGCAAGCGGGAGGAGCGCCTGCAGGACACGCCGGTCGCGGTCACCGCCCTGAGTTCCGAAGCCCTGGCCGCGCGCGGCGTGGACAGCGTCGACCAGATCGCCAAGTTCGCCCCCAGCATCCGCTTCGACGGCGCCGCGGCGCTGAGCGGCGGCAACTACAACGCCACGGTCTTCATTCGGGGTGTGGGCCAGAACGACTTCGCGATCTTCAGCGACCCAGGTGTCGGGATCTATGTGGACGGCGTCTACTACGCCCGCTCGATCGGCGGCACGCTGGACGCCTTCAGCGTGGGCCGGATCGAGGTGCTGCGCGGGCCGCAGGGGACGCTGTTTGGCAAGAACACCATCGGCGGTGCGGTGGTGATCACGACGGCGCAGCCCGGCCGTGAAGCCGGCGGGCAGGTGGAGCTGACCACCGGCCGCTTCGACCGCCTCGACGTCAAGGCGCACGTGGACGTGCCCCTGGCCGACAACGCCTTCCTCCGCATCTCCGCCGCGCACCTGGGCCGCGACGGCTACGGCAAGCGCCTGCTCACCGGCGACGACCTCGGCGACCGCAACGCCAACGCCGTCCGGGGCCAGCTGCACTGGGAGCCCTCGGACACCGTTACTGTGGATCTCGCGGCCGACTACACCCGCGCCCGCGAGCACTCGGCGCCGCAGAAGGTATTGGTGATCGGCTCGATCCCCGGCTTCACGGCCGGTCCATTCCTGAACAACTTCAACACCTTCGTGGCTCCGGGGCTGGGCATTGTCGCGCCCAACGGCCTACGCACGCTCAACACCTCGTTCCTTACCGACAGCGCCTTCACGACCTACGGCACGGGCCCGAATGTCAACGACCTGGACCTGTGGGGCGCGTCCGGAACGGTGAACTGGGATCTGGGCGGGGTGTCGGTGAAGAGCATCACCGCGGTCCGAGGCCTCAAGGCCACCTTCGCCCGCGACGGGGACAATACGCCCTTCACCTTCCGCGAAACCTTCAACCACGATGTCCAGGCGCAGGTCAGCCAGGAGCTGCAGTTCAACGGAGCCGGCTTCGGCGATCGCCTGACCTGGGTGGCGGGCCTCTACGGCTTCCGCGAGCGGGGCACGGATTCCGGCTTCGCCAAGCTGGCGCTGGGCCTGGCCCCCGGCGTCTCGCCGCCGCCGTTCAGCCCGTCGGCGTCCGTCTACACGCGGGTGGTCAGCAAGACCTACGCGGCCTACGCGCAGGGCAGCTTCAGCCTCACCGATCAGCTCAGCGCCACCCTGGGCGCGCGCGTGAACCGGGATGAGAAGACCTACTACATGGATCACCGGCGCATCCGCGACGGGGGTGTCATCGCCAACCTGACCCGCAAGGGGTCCTGGGACTCGTTCACGCCGAAGGTGGGGCTGGAATACAAGGCCACGCCGGACGCGCTGCTCTATGTCTCCGCCGGCAAGGGCTTCAAGAGCGGCGGCTTCAACGCCCGGCCCCTCAACGACGCCTCGGAGGTCACCGAGTACCAGCCGGAGACGCTCTGGACCTACGAGGGCGGCGTGAAGACCGCCTGGCTCGATCGCCGGCTGATCCTGAACCTCGCGGGCTACTTCAGCGAGTACAAGAACATCCAGGTCACCGTGAACCAGACGCCGCGCAACTTCGTCGCCAACGCCGCGGCGGGCGAGGTGAAGGGCGTCGAGCTGGAGGCGCAGGCCAAGCCGGCCGCCGCCTGGGACTTCAACCTGGGCGTTGGCTACATGGACGCGGAATACACCTCCGTGGGGCAGGGCCTCGCCGCCGGCCAGGTGCTGCCGATCACGCTCGCGACCCACTTCGTGAAAGCGCCCAAATGGACCGCCAACGCCGGCGTCCAGTACACGCATGAGCTGGGATCGGGCGCGCGGCTCGTGGCCCGGGCCGACTGGAGCCACTACAGCACCGTCTACAACGACGTCGCCAACGATCCGGACCTGACCCAGGGCGCCTACGACCTGTTCAGCGCCCGGCTCGCCTACACCTCGGCCGACGGCAAGTGGCAGGCCGCGGTCTTCGGGAGCAACCTCTCCGACGAACGGTACATGGTCTCGGGCAACGCCTCGGCGGGCTTCGGCCTGAAGGAGGCGAGCTTCGGCCGCCCCCGCGAGTGGGGCGTCAGCCTGAGCCGGACGTTCTGAGGCGGTCCAGGACGGCGGCGTCCGGATGCGCCTTGTCTAGCGGGCGACGAAGCGCAGGATCATCTCGGTGACCGACTCCCGCCGCGCGGCCGTCGCGGCGGGCGACCCCATGTCGAGCTTGAAGATGGTCGAGAACGTGTGCCGGTTGGCGACGTTGAAGAAGCAGAGCGCGCTGATCGACATGTGAACGTCGATGGGGTCCAGGTCCTTGCGCATCACGCCCTCGCGCTTGCCGCGGTCCAGGATGTCGCGCAGCGTCTGGATCGCCGCCATGCTCTCCTGCTGGGTCGAGGACAGCTGGGCGATGTGGGCCCCGTGGTGGATGTTCTCCACCATCACCAGGCGGATGAAGTCGGGGTTCGCCAACTGGTAGTCGAAGGTGAAGCGGACGTGCTGGGCCAGCGCCTCGAGAGGCGGCTTGTTCTCGAGGTCCAGGGTCGCCTCGATGGATCGGATCCGGCGATAGCTGTCCTCAAGGACGGCCCGGTACAGGCCCTCCTTGCTCTCGAAGTAGTAGTAGATCATCCGCTTGGACGTGGCGGTGCGCTCGGCGATCTCGTCGATCCGGGCGCCGGACAGGCCCTTCTCCGAGAATTCGTGGGTGGCCACCTCGATGATATTGGCCTTGGTGCGGTCCGGGTCGTTGGTCCGGGTCTTTTCCTTGACCGGCGCGCGCACGGCCGCCGCGACCGGTTCGTCCTTGCCCTTACGCTTCACGCCCTGCCGCGCCACCAGGCTCATCCCCCAAATCGCTCGTTCGCCACGCCGGTGTATCGCGCAACCGGCGGCTCAGGAACACCGGTCTGGCTAGTCGGCCTCATTGAACTCCACGCGCCGCACCGGCCCAAGGATGAAAATGTACGAAAACGCGCCGATCAGCGCGATCACGCCGATGAAGGCCAGGGCGTAGACGAACGATCCGGTCGCCGCTACGATGACGCCCACCACCAGCGGGGTCACGATGCCGGCCAGGTTGGCGCAGAGGTTGAAGACCCCGCCGGTGAGGCCGATGAGCTGCTTGGGGGCCACGTCGGTGATCAGGGTCCAGCCCAGGTTGACCATCCCCTGGCCGAAGAAGGCGACCGACAGCACCGCGATCACCAGCGCGTTGTCGTCCAGGAAATTGGCCGCGACGATGCACGACGCCAGCAGCAGGCCGGCGATGATCGGCAGCTTGCGGGCCAGGGTGGCGTTGCCGGTCCGGCGCAGCAGGTAGTCCGAGATCTGGCCGCCCGCGATCACGCCGATGGACGCCGCGATGAACGGCAAGACGGCGAAGAAGCCGACCTTCAGCCAGGGCATCTGCCGCTCCGTGGCCAGGTAGGTCGGGAACCAGGTCAGGAAGAACACCAGGGTTGAGTTGCCGGCGAACTGGCCGATCGAGGCTCCGACGATCTGCCGCTGACTGAAGAGGAAGCGGATGTGCTTCCAGCGAAACGCGACCTTGGGCGCCGTGTGGCCCAGCCCGCCGCCGGCCTCGATGTGGTCCAGCTCGGCCTGGTTCACCAACCTGCTGCGGTCGGGCTCGCGGTAGCCCATCAGCCATACCACGCCGAACAGGATGCCGATGCCGCCGACGATCATGAACAGCGCCCGCCAGCCGAAGGCCGCCGTGATCGCGAACAGGACCGGGCTCAGGAAGGCCAGGCCGAAGTACTGGCCGACGGAATAGACGCTGGTGGCGCGCGCCCGCTCGGCCTGGGGGAACCAGACCGACAGGATGCGGCTGTTGGTGGGAAAGCAGGGCGCCTCGGCGACGCCCAGGCCGAAGCGGTAGGCGATCAGCGAGCCCAGGCCGGTCGTGAAGCCCTGCAGCACCGTGAAGACCGACCAGATCGTCACCGAGAAGAAGTAGGTCAGCCGCGCGCCCACCCGGTCCAGGAAGATGCCGCCGGGGATCTGCGCCGCGGCGTAGGTCCAGGAGAAGGCGGAGAAGACCAGGCCCATGACCGCCGCGTTCAGGCCTAACTCGGCGCTCATCGACGGCGCGGCGACGCTGATCACCGTGCGGTCCAGGTAGTTGATCATGGTGCCCAGCGTCAGCAGCGCCAGGATCAGGAGGCGCACCCTGGTGGGCTTGGCGCGGGCGCCGGCGGCAGCGGCTGTCATGTCTTCCCCCTGGAGGATGGTCATCCGGCGCTCTCGTCGGCGCCTATTTCGCGGTGGCCAGCAGATGGCCGAGGTGCTCCAGTGCCAGCACGTAGCCGTGGACGCCCAGGCCGGCGATCACCCCCGTGGCCGCCGCGGACATGATGCTGTCGGCGCGCCAGCGCGCCTCGGTCTCGGCGCGCTTGTGGATGTTCGAGATGTGCACCTCGACCACCGGGCACTCGCACATCTTCAGCGCGTCCAGAACCGGCACGGCGTTGTAGGTGAAGCCGGCCGGATTGATCACCAGGCCGGTCGACTGCCGCGCCTCCTGGATCCAATCGACCATCTCGTATTCGCGGTTGGTCTGGCGGAACTGGAGGTCGAACCCGTGCCGCTCGGCCACCGGCCGGCACATGGCCTCCACGTCGGCCAGGGTCTTCGAGCCATAGAGGTGCGGCTCGCGCAGCCCCAGCAGGTTGAGGTTGGGTCCGTTCAGCAGAAAGACGGTCCTGGCCATCCGCAGATCCCTCCCGCTCTATTGTCTCTCCCCGCGGGCGGCGGCGTCCCGACGGGTGTTGGCCCTATCGATAGACGACCCGTGCGCTTTTGTGAACACACCAGTCCGTACAATATGCTCGATGATCACCTGGCCTTGTTGACGAAAACATACTGGTTCGTACATTGCGGTCAAACGACCGTCGCGGACGGCGATCCAGGGAGCAGGCGCATATGGGCGCATCGGACCGGCGGCGCCTGGCGCGTCTCGTCATGGCCTCTGGCGCGGTCGTCGCGCTGGCGGGCGGCGCGCAGGCGGCGGGGCCGGGCGACTGGCCGACCTACGGTCACGATCCCGGCGGCATGCGCTTCTCGCCCCTGAAGGACATCACGCCCGCCAACGTCGCGAACCTGAAAGCGGCCTGGACCTACAGGATGCAGGCGCCCGCCGCGGCGGCGCCCGCGCAGCCCAGCGGCCAGGAGCAGGCCCAGCGCCAGGCCGAGGGTCTGGGCCCGCCGCCTGGGGCCCCGCCGTCCGTGCGCCGCCGTGGGCCTCGGCCGGCGACCTCGGAGGCGACACCCCTGGTGGTGGACGGCCTGATGTACGTGACCACGCCCTACAAGCGCGTGGTGGCCCTTGAGCCGGAAACCGGCAGGGAAGTGTGGGGTTATGACGTCGCCACCCCTGGCGCGCCGTCGCTTCGCGGCGTCGAATATTGGCCGGGCGACGGCAAGGTCGGCCCGCGCATCGTGTTCGGCACCCGCGACGGCCTGCTGATCGCCCTGGAGGCCAAGACCGGGAAACCGGCCGTGGGGTTCGGCAAGGACGGCGTCGTCGACATGCGGACGCCCGAGATCCTGCAGGGCTATCCCGACGCCAACGTCGGCATGACCTCGCCGCCGATCGTCTATCGGAACCTGGTGATCACCGGCTCGGCGACCCAGGAGTTCCCGACCAAGGGCGCGGCCGGCGACGTGCGCGCCTGGGACATGCGGACCGGCAAGCTGGTGTGGACGTTCCACAGCGTGCCCCGCCCCGGCGAGCCTGGCCATGAGACCTGGGAGGGCGACAGCTGGAAGGGCCGCTCCGGCGTCAACGTCTGGGGCTTCATGACCGTCGATGCCAAGCGCGGCATCGTCTACATGCCGTTCGGCGCGCCCACCTGGGACCGGTACGGCGGCGACCGGAAGGGGGCCAACCTCTATTCGAGCTCGCTGGTGGCGGCGGACGCCAACACGGGCAAACACCTCTGGCACTTCCAGATCGTGCACCACGATATCTGGGACATGGACGCCGAGGCGCCGCCGACCCTGCTGGACGTGAAACAGCGTGGCAAGACCATCCCGGCCGTGGCCGTGGTGTCGAAGTCGGGCCTGCTGTTCCTGTTCGACCGGGTCACCGGCAAGCCGATCCATGGCGTGGAGGAGCGACCGGTCCCGGCCAGCGAGGCGCCGGGGGAGGCGGCCTGGCCCACCCAGCCGTTCCCGCTGAAGCCCGCACCCTTCGCTCGCCAGAGCTTCTCGCTGGCCGACATCGCCACCCTGACGCCCGACCACGAGGCCTGGTGCCGCAAGCTGGTGATCGACAACAACCTGCAGCTCGGCGGGCCCTACCTTCCGACTGGCTTCATGGCTCCGACCGTGCAGTTCCCGGGCTACCAGGGCGGCGCAAACTGGGGCGGCGGTTCGTTCGACCCGACGCGCGGATACTACTTCGTCAACGCCAACAACTTCGGCCAAATCGCCCAGAACGCGATGAACGCCGACGGCACGGCCAGTACGGCGTCGAACCCGGTGCTGGGTCGTTTCCAGCAGCCGCAGACCCGGATGCCCTGCCAGGAGCCGCCCTGGGGCACGTTCACCGCCATCGACGTGAACTCGGGCGAGATCGCCTGGCAGAAACCGCTGGGGATCAGCGACAACCTGCCGGAGACGATTGCGAAGACCGGCCGGCCCAACGTCGGCGGGTCGATCGCCACGGCGGGCGGGGTGGTGTTCATCGGGGCCAGCGACGACAGCCGCTTCCGCGCCTTCGATGCCGGCAGCGGCGCGGAGCTCTGGACCTACAAGCTGGGCGCCTCGGCCCACGCCACGCCGATCACCTATCGGGGCCGGGACGGGCGTCAATACGTGGCGGTCATGGCCACCGGCGGCAGCTTCCTGGACAGCCCGACGACGGGCTCCGCCATCGAGGTGTTCGCGTTGCCTTAGGGGGCGGCAGACCCGAAGTACGTCACCAGATAGTCGTAGACCTGATCCTGCTCGGCCTCGGTCAGGCGGGCGCCGCGATCGACCATCTTGCCCAGCATGACGTCCCACTCCTCGGCCGTGAGCCGCTTGGCCACCACCTGCGGGGCCTGGTGGCAGCCGGTGCAGGCGCGGACCACCAGCACCTTGGCCGGGGCTTCCGGCAGGATATCGTTGGGGCCGGCAGCGATGGTTGAAGCGGCCGCCATCATCGCCACGGCGCCCAGCGCGGTCGCCGGAAGGCTGCGGGAAGGGGCCATCGGTATCCTCCTGCGGGGATCGAAGCCCCCGCCATTGACGCTGATAGTATTTTGTACGAACTAGATGGTAATGAAAAATCGACGATGACGGCAAGCCTGTCGGATCGTCGCGGCGCGTCGGGAAGGACTGGGCTCCATGCGTTCGACCACGCCATCGGCGGCGACGCGCCCCGCGGACGACGCGGCGGCCGGGGTCGTGCTGGCCGGTCTGGTCGGGCGGGGAATCCAGGGCTCGCGCAGCCCCGGCCTGCACATGCAGGAGGCCGCGGCCCAGGGCTTCAAGCTCTCGTACACGCTGTTCGACCTGGACGCCCCTCCGTGGGACCGCGCGGGGCTGGCCGACGCCATCGACGGCGCCGAAGCGCGCGGGCTGGCCGGCGTCAACGTGACCTACCCCTTCAAGCAGGACGTCATCGCCCTGTTGCATGAACTGTCGCCCGACGCGGAGCGGCTGGGAGCGGTCAACACGGTGATCTTCCAGAGCGGCCGGCGGATCGGTCACAACACCGACTGGTCTGGTTTCGCCGAAAGCCTGGCGCGCGGCCTGCCGGGCTGCCCGAAGCGCCAGGTGGTCCAGCTGGGCGCCGGCGGGGCGGGTTCGGCGGTCTCGTACGCCCTGCTGCACGAAGGCGTGGAGCGGTTGATTCTCTTCGACACCGATCGCGTTCGCGCCGCCGACCTCGTCGCCAAGCTGCAGGACATCTTCGGCGCCGGTCGTTCGGCGGTGGGCGAGCATCTTCCCCAGGCGCTGGCGGTCGCCGACGGCCTCGTGAACACCACGCCCGTGGGCATGGCCAAGCATCCGGGAACACCCGCCCCGGCCGGCCTGCTGCGCCCGGAACTGTGGGTGGCCGACATCGTCTATGTGCCGATCGAGACCGAGCTGCTGGTCGCGGCCCGGGCGCGCGGATGCCGGGTGCTGGACGGCGGCGGGATGGCGGTCTTCCAGGCCGCCGACGCCTTTCGCCTGTTCACCGGCCGCGAGCCCGACGCCGACCGCATGCGCGCGGGCTTCCTGCGCGCCGTGGCCGAGGGAACCGCGCCCAACATCCACGAATAGCCGCAGGAGGTTTGTTTCGGTCGGGCAAAAAGACGACCACGCGCCGGCCTCATTGCTTGACATGTACCAACTGGTTAGTACCATCGATCCAACATGTATGAGGGCGCAGGCAGAGGCGCCCCTCTCCGGTTCGACCGCGGCCACCGCGGCGTCGGAGTCTTGAGGCCTGCCGAGGAAACGCAACGGACGCTCGTTCAGCGGACCCCGTCGATGGCGCTCTGCGCCTGCTCGATGTCGTTCGAAATGAACGAACTAGTCCTTTAGGGGGAGAGAACATGCAACGAGCTGAAGCCGCCCGTCCGCGGAGCCGCGCCTTGGGCCTCATGGGCGGCGTGTCCGTGGCGCTGATGTCCGCCATGGCCGCCAGCCCGGCGCTGGCGCAGTCGGGCGCCGCCGAGCCGACCGAGATCACCGAGGTGATCGTCACCGGATCCAGCATCCGGGGCGCTCCGCCCGTCGGCTCCAACCTGGTCTCCGTAGGCCAGGCCGAGATCCAGAAGACCGGCGCCCAGACCGTGCAGCAGGTGCTGCGCGCCGTCCCGGCCGTCGTCGGCATGGGCTCCGTGGGCCAGGGCGCGTTCGGCAGCGCCGACGGCGCCGGCACCAACGCCCCCACCATCCACGGCCTGGGGGCCAGCGCGTCGAACTCGACCCTGATCCTGATCGACGGCCACCGCTTCCCGCTGTCGGGGATCAACCACGCGCTCGCCGACCCCAACATCCTGGCGCCGCTGGCGCTGGAGCGGGTCGAGGTGCTGGCGGACGGCGCCTCGTCGGTCTACGGCTCGGACGCCGTCGCGGGCGTCATCAACTTCATCACCCGGCGCAACTTCGACGGCCTGGAGGCGCGGGCCCAGGCGGGCTACGCTGACGGCTACAACGCCTACAGCGTGGGCGCGGTCGCGGGTAAGACCTGGGACAGCGGCTGGGTGATGGTGGCGCTGGGCCTCTCGGACCGCGACGGCCTGCTGTCCGCCAAGCGCGACTTCACGGCCCGCGACCGCCGTGCGATCGGGGGCAGCAACCTGGCCTCGTTCTTCTGCACGCCGGCCACGATCCAGGTCGGCACGGGCGCCATTGTCCCGGCGCCCTACACAGGCGCCGGCGTGCCGAACGCCGCGGCCAACGCGTTCTGCGATACCTCGGGTGTCGTCGACCTCATCCCCAGCGAGCGCCGCTATACGGGCATGGTGAAGGTGGCGCAGTCGGTCACCGACGCCCTGACGCTCTACGGCGACCTCGTCTATTCCGACCGCCGGAACGTGAACCGCGACAGCCGCGGCACGGTCCAGGCGACGATCTTCGGTCCCGGCGCGGCGAACACCGCCCAGATCAACCCCTTCTTCGTGGCGCCCGCGGGCAGCACAGCCACGTCCGAGACGATCCGCTTCGACGCCAACCAGCTGCTGGGACCCGGCGCGCACACCAACGCCGGCGAGGAGACGTTCTACACCCACGCCGAGGCGGAGTATAAGTTCGGCGACAACTGGCGCCTGACGGGCGGCGGCACGGTCGGGTTCAACAACTCCTTCACGCACGCCATCGGCGCGCTCTGCGCCAGCTGCGCCAACCTGGCGCTCAACGGCACCACGAACGGCGGCGGCAGCACCACGGCGCCGTCGATCCCGTCCACGACAACCACCGTCCTGAACACCCCCCTGACCACGACCAACGCCCTCGACGTGTTCGGCGTCGGCTCCGCCAACCGCACATCGGCGGCCGTGCTTGCCCGCCTGGTGGACAGCGCCACGACCTTCCGCGCCCGTCAGACGATCCGCGACTTCACCCTGAAGCTGGACGGCGCGGCCTTCGCCGTCCCCGCGGGCGAGGTGAAGGTCGCCGCCGGGCTCGAGTACATCAAGTACACGCTGGAGCAGAACGTCACCCGGCCCAACAATACCGGCCCCGCCTCGACCGGCTCGGCCTTCCTGCACCTGGACTACGACCGCAACGTGAAGTCGGCCTACGCCGAGGTTCTGGTCCCGCTGGTCAGCCCCGAGATGGAGCTGCCCCTGGTCCACAGCTTGGACGTGAACATCTCGGGTCGCTACGACGACTACAGCGATTTCGGCACCACCAAGAACCCGCGGATCGCGGCCAACTGGACGGTGATCGAGGGCCTGAAGCTGCGGGCCAACTACGCCAAGTCGTTCGTGGCGCCGGCCCTGACCAGCCGCGGCGCGGACGCCAACGGCACCACCGCCGAGACCAACATCGCCCTGTTCGCCGGCACCCTGAACGTGCCGACGGCGGCGTACCCGAACATCATCGGCGGCGTCCCGGGCTGCACCGCGGGTGCGGTCACCTGCACCATTGGCGGCGCCGTGGCCGGCCTGCAGATCAATGGCGGCAACGCCGCGCTGGAGCCGCAGAAGGGCGAGAGCTGGTCCGTCGGCGCGGACTGGGACGTCGGGTTCGTCCCGAGCCTGCGCCTGTCGGTCACTTACTGGCACAACAAGATCGAGGGCGCGATCACCGCGCCGTTGCCGCCATTCGCGGTCAACGCGGCCGGCCTGAACAGCCTGCTGACGATCTACCCGGGCGGCGCCACGCCGGCCCAGATCGCGGCGGCGACGGCCGGGCGACCGCTGAACACCACGATCCCGAACACGGTCTATTTCACCTACAACTTCCAGCAGCGGAACGCCCTGAACCTGTGGGTGGAAGGGATCGACGTTTCGGCCAACTACGGGTTCGACACGGAGGTCGGCCGCTTCAGCATCGATGCGATCGCGTCCTACCTCACCCGCTTCGACCAGCAGGTCGGTACGGGCGGCGCGGTGTTCAGCGTCAAGAACACCAGCGGCTTCAACGGCACCTTCCCGTCGATCCGGCTCAACTCGCGGGTCGGCGTCAGCTGGGACTCGCGCTTCGGCCTGTCGGCCAATGTGTTCTGGAACCACACCGGCTCGTACCGCAATTGGAGCGGCACGACGGTGACTCCGCTGGTCCGCAACGCCCTGGGCGTGCCGACCGGCGGCGGCGACAAGGTCAAGGCCGGCAATTTCTTCGATCTGCACGTGGCCTACGAGTTCGAGGGCGACAACCCCTGGACCGGCGGGCTGGAGCTGTTCGCCGACGTGAACAACGTCTTCGACAAGGACCCGCCGTTCTTCAACAACCCGAACGGCTTCGACCCCTTCAGCGGCAACCCGATCGGCCGGCTGACCACGCTGGGCGTGCGCAAGAAGTTCTGACGCGCCTGGCCGGACTTCCCCTGACTTTGACTGAGCCTCGGGCCGCGTGCCCGGGGCTTCTTTTTCAGAGCGCGGCGGTGGCCGCCGCTCGGGCCTGGGCGGCCATGCGGACCGGGGCGTTGACGGCGCCGTACTGGTCGTAGCCGCCGGCCCGCTGCACGACCTCGAAGAAGAACCGATCGTGGAAGGTCTGGGTGTAGACGTGAAAGAACTCGCCGCCGTTCGGATCGCGGTCGTAGAGCACGTCGTGGTCGCGGAGCTTCTCGACGAAGGCGTCGTCCAGGCCCAGCCGCGCCGCCAGGTCGTCGTAGTAGTTCTCCGGGATCGGCAGCAGGCTGACGCCGCGCTGGCGCATCCCCAGGACGGCCCGGAAGATGTCGTCCGTGGCGAACGCCACCTGGTTCACCCCGGCGCCGGCGAAGGTGGTCAGCGAGCGCGCGATCACGGTGCGGCTGCTCTCGGAGAAGCTGAGCGGCAGGCGCACGCTGCGGGCGGGGTTGGTGAGCGCGCGGCTCTTCACCAGGCCATAGGGATCGGGCAGCACCCAGGACTCCTCCGGCGCCAGGCCGAAGACCGCGCGGTAGTAGAGCAACCAGGTGTCGAACCGGTCGCTGGGCAGGGCCTGGCCCACATGATCCACGCGGGTGAGGGCGCCTGGCGGTGGGTCCGACGACCGCTCGCGGACGAAATCGGCGGCCGGGTCGAAGGCGCCGTCGACCACATAGATCAGGCTGCCGTCCGGCGCTCGGACGCCCGGCATCGGCGCCTCCTCAGGGCCGACGCGCTCCTCGAAGCGCTGGCAACCGAACACCTCGGCGCGGTTCAACAGCGCCTCGGGATCGTCCACGCGAAGCCCGATCGCGCAGACCGAGACGCCGTGCTGCAGGTGGTAGGAGTAAGCGAACGTCTCGCCCTCGGCGTTGAGCGCGATCGAGACGTCGCCCTGGCGGTAGAGGGTGACATCCTTCGACCGGTGGACGCCCACCTTGGCGAAGCCCAGGCCCTCCAGCCAGCCCGCGAGCTCGGCCCCCGCCGTGGCGTTGACGGCGAACTCCAGGAACGAGACGCCGTGGATCTCCGGCGCCGGCGGCGGGTCCAGGAGGGCGATGCGCTTGCGCGCCGCGGCGGCGGCCGGCGACGGCGCGTGCTGGCGGATCTGCTCCTCCAGCAACAGCAGCGAACGCATCCCGTCCCGCGCGGTGGGCGAGGGGGCGGCGGCGCGGAACTCGTCGTTGAAGATCTCCAGCGACAGCGGGCCGGAGTAGCCGGCGTCGATGGCGGCGGCGGCGAAGCCCGCCACGTCCAGCTCGCCCTGGCCGGGGAAGCAGCGGAAATGGCGGCTCCAGGACAGGACGTCCATCTGCAGCTTCGGCGCGTCGGCCAGTTGCACGAAGAAGATCTTCTCGCCGGGGATCTCGCCGATCCCCGCGGGATCGTCCCCGAGCGCCAACGTGTGGAAGCTGTCGAGGATCACCCCCAGGTGGCTGTGGGCCGCCTGGCGCACGATCGACCACACCTTGCCGTAGGTCCGCACATGGGCGCCCCAGGCCAGGGCCTCGTAGCCGACCCGGATCCCCCGGGCCGCGGCGCGTTCCGCCAGCTCGTGCAACTGGGCGGCGGCCAGGGCGTCGTCGTCGACGGCGAGCGGCGAGACGTTCGAGCAGACCAGGATCATCTTCGCATCCAGCTCGCCCATCAGGTCGAACTTGCGCTCGGCGCGGTCCAGGTTGCGGCGGAACTGCAGCTCGGGCACGGCTTCGAAGTCGCGGAACGGCTGGAACAGCGCGATCTTCAACCCCAGCTCGCCAGCCAGCCGCCGCACGTCGCGCGCCGTGCCGTCGAAGAACAGCAGGTCGTTCTCGAAGATCTCGACCGCGTCGAACTTGGCCGCGGCGATGGCCAGCAGCTTCTCCTGGAGGTTCCCGCTCAACGAAACGGTGGCGATGGACCTGCGCACGCTTAGGCTTCCTCCCAGGGTTCTCGCGACCCGGCTATTCGATTGACACGAACCAGTTCGTACATAATCTCAAACGGCGAGAAAAGCGAGCGCCCGCGGAAGAGCGCCGCGTGGAGGCGAGGACCGTGACGACCCTGTCGGCGACGCACATGCAGACCCCGCGGACCGCTCCGCCGGCGTGTCGGACCCGGGTGCTGGTGGTGGGCGGCCGCGTGGCCCGACCGTGCCATGTCGCCGGCAGCCTGGAGCCGCGCGGCTACGACATCGAGCGCACGCCGGAGCCGCCGATCGAACTGGCCCACGGCGCCTTCGACGTGGTGATCTTCGCCCTGCCGCGCAGCCGGGACGAGGCGGTTGTGGCGGCCTGCGGGCGGCTGCGTGAGGCGGCAGGTTCGGTGATCCTGGTGCTGCACGAGGGCTGCGACAGCGGTTTCGCGATCCGGGCGCTGGAGGCCGGCGCCGACGACTGCATCGCCGCCCCGCACAATCCGCGCGAGGTGGTGGCCAGGGTCCGCGCCCTGCTGCGCCGCCGCGCCCGCGGCGTCCGGCGCTATGGTGGCCGGCACTACGTCTTCGACGGCTGCCAGCTCGACTCGCTGAGCCTGCTGGTCCGCGCTCCTGATGGCCGGTCGGTGGAGATCACCCCGGCCCAGCACCGGCTGCTCGCCATGTTGCTCGAACGGCCCGGCGAGGTGGTCAGCCGCGAGCGGCTGCTGGACGCGGTGCTGGGCGAGGCGAGCGACGCCTTCGACCGCGCCATCGACGTCCACGTCAGTCGGCTGAAGAAGCGTTTGGCCCAGGTGACCGACGCCGACCTCATCACCTCCTATCGCGGGATCGGCTATCGTCTCCAAGTGCAGCAGGTGACCCAATGACGAGACGCCTTGAGCGCTTCAGGCGCCGTGTCACAGTCCGAGCAGAGGCGAGAGGGACCAGGCGGATGGGCATGGAACATGCGACGGCGTGGGGGCTCGCGGCCGCCTTGCTGGCCGGCGCCGCGCAGGCGCAGGTGGGCAATCCGGGGGGCGCGATCAACGACAACCTGGGCGCCTGGGACTACGGCGTCTGCCGCGGCCTGGATCCCAAGTGCTTCCATGACTGGAAGCGCCTGGCGACCACCGAATACCGCGTCCTGCTGTTCAGCTGCACCGGCGGTCCGCGTCACCTCAACCTCGGGCCCGCTCTGCCGCCCGGCATGAACCCGCCGCTGACCGATGCGAATGTCGTGCACAAGGGCATGCTGGCGCTGGCGGCGAGGAACGGCTGGAAGCTGGACTACACCGAGGACCTCCAGTTCATGACGCAGTTGGGCGGCTACAACGCCGTGGTCTTCTTCTCGACCTCGCGGGACATCCTGGACGACGACGCCAAGACGGCGCTGCGCCAGTACGTGCGCGCCGGCGGCGGGTTCGTGGCGATCCACAACGCCTTCGGGACGATGTACAATTGGCCTTGGTACGAGGGGCTGCTGGGCGGAGCCAACTTCTACGACCACGGTCCGCACCGCACCGGCGACGTGGTGGTCGTCGACCGCAAGGACGCGTCGACGAGGGATCTGCCCCTTCGCTTCGGCTTCAAGGACGAGTGGTACAACCTGGTCCCGTTCCCGACCCGGGTGCGCTTCCTGGCCACCGTCGACGAGGCCTCCTGGACCGAGGTCCCGCCCGCACCGCCCTATCCCGCCAGCGCCATGCCCCGCCGTCCGCCGGGCCAGCAGCTGCCGCGCGTCGTGGGCAGCCATCCGGGCCATGGTTCGTTCCACCCCGTCGCCTGGTGCCAGTACTACGACGGCGGCAAGGCCTGGGTGACGACCCTTGGCCACGACACGGGGATCTTCGCCACCGATGGCGGGTTCCGGGGCGCAGCGGAGTTCCAGACGCTGATCACCGGCGGCATCAAGTCGGTCATGGGCGCGGAACCGTTCTGTCGCTGATCGCGCGCGTCACGGTGAGGAACTGCGCCACGAAGGGGTAGGCCAGCTTTGTCTTGGCGGGGCGGCTCGGTTCTGGCACTCAGGCGGGGAGATGGCGTCCGCTCAATCCTCCAAGACCGACCCGCGCCCGCCGGCGTTGCGACGGATCGTGGCGCTGTTCGCCCTGATGATGACGCTGCTGTTCGCCTTCCAGGTCGGATCGGCCTGCGCCGAGCCGGTTGGAGGCGCGGATCAGGGCGTGGCCGTGGCGGCCTCCGCGACGTCCGACGCCAGGTCCGCCGACGACGGCTGCGGCCATCCTTGCCTCGGCTGCAGCGCGCAATGCGCCGGCCAGTGCGGCGCATCGTCCGCAACCTCCCCGGCGACGGTGGCCTCGGACGCGCCCGTGGTCGCCAACGCGACCGCCTACGCGACCCCGCCACCGATGGCGCTTGTCAGCCACGAGCAGGAACCTCTCGTCCGACCCCCGGCCGCCTGAGCCAGCGCGCGTCCGCGCGCCGCATCGCTCAGCCACCGCCAGGGGATTTCCATGCCTGCCCAACATCGCCTGTTCGCGAGCCTGTTCGCCGCGACGGCCCTTGCTTCCACGGCCGCGTTCGCCGCGCCCGCGCCGCCCTTCCACGACCTGCTTCGATCCGCAGAGGCTTCGCCGACCCTCGCGGAAAGCGCCGCCGAGGTGGCCGTCGCCGAAGGTCGCCTCCGCCAAGCGCGAGCGTGGCGCAATCCCGAGCTCTCGCTGGAGGCGGAGAACTTCTCCGGGGACCGGCCCTACAACGGCTTCGACGCTGCCGAGAGCACCCTCTCTGTCAGCCAGGTCCTGGAGCTGGGCGGCAAGCGGGAGGCGCGTGTCGCGGCGGCCCGCGATGGCGTCGGCGCCGCGACGGCGCGCCGGGCCGCGGTGCGGGCCGACTTCGCGGCGCGGCTGGCGATCGCCTACGCCGAGGCGGAGGCGGCCGACGCCAGGGTCCGCCACGCCGAGGAACTGCACGCCGCCGCCGAGGCCGACGCGCGGTCCGCCCGCCTCATGGTCGAGGTCGGGCGTGAGGCCGTGCTGCGGCAGGTGCAGGCCGCTGCCGAGACCGACGCGGCCCGGGCAAACCTGGAGGAAGCCCGTTCGCGGCAGGTCGGGGCTTTCGCGCACCTGACCGCCTTGGCCGGCTCGTCGGTCCCGTTCGACGCGCTGGCCGAAACCCTGCTGGACAGGTCGCCACAGGTCGCCAACCCCGGTGGGGGAAACCCTGGCGTCACGGCGGCGGAGGCGGATCGCGACGCCGCGTCGGCGCGCGTGCGCGTGGAGCGCGCCGAGGTTATCCCGGACCTCCGCCTTTCGGCCGGCTTCCGTCGCTTCGAGGCCGACGACTCGACGGCGTTCGTGGCGGGGGTCTCGCTGCCGCTGCCGATCTTCGACCGCAACCGGGGCGCAACTCAGACCGCCCGCGCCGAGCTTCGCGTGGCGGAGGCGCGCCTGCAGCGCGCGCGGCTGGAGGCCGAGGCCGAGCGGGTGTCGGCGGCGGCGAAGGCCCGCAGCGCCGCGGCCCGCGTGCAGGCGGCGACCTCCGGCGAAAGCGCCGCCGCGGAGGCCTACCGGCTGGCGCGGATCGGCTACGAGGCCGGGAAGCTCCCCCTGCTCGAACTCACCAATGCCCGCCGCGCGCTGGCGGAAGCTCGCAACCGCGCCACCGACGCGCGCCTGGACCAGGTCCGGGCCGAGGCCGAGGCCGCGCGCGCGGCCGGCCGCATCCCGTTTGGAGCCGACCAATGACCCTGGACCGCAAGACTCTCCTCATGGGCGTCGCTCTGGCCGGCGCCCTGGCCGTCGGCTTCGGCGTCGCCCGGATCACCGATCGCCCACCGCCGGCGGCCGAGGAGCACCATGGCGAGGAGAAGGAGGCGGCCGGCGACACGATCCGCCTCACGGCGCAGCAGGCCGCCGCCGCGGGGGTGATGATCGTCAGCGTGGCGCAGGGTGGGGGCGGCGACCTGCGCCTCACCGGCCGGGTCGACGCGACCTCGGACGCCCACGCCGTCGTGGCCTCGCCCGTGGCTGGCTCGGTGCGGCGCCTCCTGGTCTCGCCCGGCGACCAGGTGGCCGCGGGCGCGGGGCTGGTCGTGATCCTCAGCCCGGAAGGGGCCTCCTTCGTGGCGGAGGTGCGCTCGGCGCGCGCCGAGGCCGAGGCCGCCCGGGCGGCGCTGGCGCGGGAGGATCGACTCCTGAAGGCCGGGGTCGTGTCCCGTCAGGATTGGGAAGCGGCGCGCGCCGTCGCCGCGAAGGCGTCCGCCACGGCCGCCGCAGCGCAGGCCCGGGCGGCGGCGGTCGGGTCGCCGGCCGCTTCCGGCGAGATCGTGATCCGCAGTCCGATCGCAGGCGTGGTGACGAGCCTGCAGGCTGCACCCGGCGGCTTCCTCAGCCAGGGGGCCACGGTCGCCGACATCGCCGATCCGCAGCGGGTGGAGATCATCTTCAGCGCGCCCGCCGAGGTGGCGGCGCAGCTCCAGCAAGGCGGTCAGCTCCGCGTGATCGGGCCGGACGGCGCCGAGGCGTCAGCCGTGATCGTCGGCGTCGCGCCGATGGCGCAGGACACCACCGGCTCCGCCGTCGTGCGCGCCCGGCCGACCGGCGGCCGCCTGACCCCCGGCAGCGCCGTGAGCGCCTCCGTGCGGACCGTCGGAGGCGCCGGCCAGTCCGTACCCAGCGAGGCCGTGCAGACCCTTCAAGGCCGCGCCGTGGTGTTCGTGGCCGAGCCGACAGGTTTCCGGGCGCGCTCCGTCACGGTCGGCCGCAGCGGGGCCGGCTACACCGAGATCGTCAGCGGCCTGACCGGCCAGGAGCGGGTCGCCGGGCGAGGGGCCTTCGTCCTGAAGGCCGAGCTCTCCAAGGCCGACGCCGAGCACGAGCACTGAGGCCGCCATGTTGAACCGACTTGTCGCGCACTCGGTACGCCACCGCTTCGTCGTGATCGCGCTCGCCATGCTGATGGCCGGCTGGGGCGCCTTCGAACTCTTCCGGCTGCCCATCGACGCGGTGCCGGACATCACCAACCGGCAGGTGCAAGTGACCACCGTGTCGCCGGCGCTGTCGCCGGAGGAGATCGAGCAGCGGGTCACCTTCCCGCTGGAGACCACCCTGGCCGGCATCCCGGGCCTGGTGGAGACGCGCTCGATCTCGCGCAACGGCTTCAGCCAGATCACCGCCGTCTTCACCGAGCAGACGGACATCTACTTCGCCCGCAGCCAGGTGGCCGAGCGGCTGCAGGCCGCTCGCGACGAGCTGCCCGACGGTGTGGAACCGGCGCTGGCGCCGATCACCACCGGCCTGGGCGAGGTCCTGATGTGGACCGTGAGGATGGAGCCCGCGCCGCGCGGGGCGCGGACCGGGACGCCGGGGCCGCAACCGGACGGCGCCTATCTCACCCCCGAGGGCGAGCGGCTGGTCACCGAACGAGAGAAGGCCACCTACCTGCGGACCGTCCAGGACTGGATGGTCACGCCGCAGCTCAAGACGGTCCCCGGCCTGGCCGGCGTGGATGTGATCGGCGGCTATGTGAAGCAGTACGCGGTTCGTCCGGATCCCGCCCGCATGACCGCCTACGGCGTGGGCCTCAACGAGGTCGTGGAGGCGGTCGAGCACGCCAACACCGTCGCGGGCGCGGGCTATGTGTCGCGCGGCGGCGAGGCCTTCGTGGTGCGGGCCGACGCCCGCGTCCGATCCGTGGAGGATCTCGCCGCGGCGCCGGTGGCCAACCGCAAGGGCCTGGTCGTGCGGGTCTCCGACGTGGCCCAGGTCGAGATCGGCCAGGCCGCCCGCCTCGGGGCGGCTCAGTTCAACGGCGAAGAGGTGGTGATCGGCACCGCCCTCATGCTTTCGGGCGAGAATAGCCGCCGGGTCGCTGGGCGCGTGAGCGACCGGTTGGAGGAGATCCGCCGGTCCCTGCCGCCGGGGGTCATCACCGAGACGGTGCTCGACCGGACGGACCTCGTGGACCGAACGATCCGCACCGTCCAGACCAGCCTCGCCGAGGGCGCGCTGCTGGTGATCGCGGTGCTGTTCATCCTGCTCGGAAACTTCCGCGCGGCGATCATCACGGCCCTGGTCATCCCGCTGGCCTTCCTGTTCGGCGTCATCGGCATGAACCGCTTCGGCGTCAGCGGGAACCTGATGAGCCTGGGCGCCCTCGACTTCGGCCTGCTGGTGGATGGGGCGGTCGTGGTGATGGAGAACACCCTGCGCCGGCTCGCGCTCCGGCGCGCCGAGGCCGGCCGCGACCTGACGGCCGCCGAGCGGCTGGAGGAAGGGGCCGCGGCGGCCCGGCAGATGGTCCGCCCGGCCGCGTTCGGCCAGGTCATCATCATGCTGGTGTACCTGCCGCTGCTCACCCTGGAGGGCATCGAGGGCAAGATGTTCCAGCCCATGGCCGCCACCGTCATGCTGGCGCTGGCCGGCGCCTTCCTCCTGACGTTCACCCTCCTCCCGGCGCTCACCGCGATCTTCGTGCGGGCGGCCGCCACGGCGCATGAGGGCCGGATCGAGCGTGGCGCGCGGCGCGGGCTGGAGCCCTGGGTCCGTCGGGCGGTGGCGCGGCCACGCCGGGTGCTGGCCTTCGCCGTGGTCGCTGTCGTCGCGGGCCTCGTGGCCTTCATGACGCTCGGCCGGGAGTTCATCCCCACGCTCGACGAGAAGGACATCCTGCTGCAGGCGCTGCGCGTGCCCAGCGCCTCGCTGGAGCAGTCGGTGGAGATGCAGGCGCGGCTCGAGCGGGCCCTGGCCAAGGTTCCCGAGGTCCGGCTGGTGTTTTCCAAGACCGGGACGGCCGAGGTCGCCACCGACCCGATGCCGCCCAGCATATCGGACACCTTCGTGGTGCTGAGGGACCAGCGAGACTGGCCGGACCCGGGCCTTTCCAAGACGGACATCGAGGCCAAGATCGCGAAGGTGGCGGCGGGCCAGATCGGCCAGAACTACGAGTTCACCCAGCCCATCCAGATGCGGTTCAACGAGTTGATCTCCGGCGTCCGCTCGGACGTGGCGGTGAAGGTCTATGGCGACGATTTTCCGGCCATGGAGCGCAAGGCGAACGAGATCGCCACCGTGCTTCGCCGGGTCCGCGGGGCGGCGGACGTTCGGGTGGAGCAGGTCTCGGGCCTGCCGCTCATCACAGCGGAGGTCGACCGGTCCACGGCCGCGCTCTACGGTGTCCATGCCGCCGACGCCGCCGACGCGGTGCAGATTGCGCTCGCCGGCCGGGAGGCGGGCAGAGTCTACGAGGGCGACCGCCGGTTCGACATCGTGGTCCGGCTGCCCGACGCCGCCCGCAACGACCTGGCGGTCGTCGCCCAGACCCCGCTGGCTGTGAACGACGGCGCCACCATGGTGCCGCTGGGCTCGGTGATCCGCTTCCAGGAGGGCGAGGGGCCCAATCAGATCAGCCGCGAGAATGGCAAGCGCCGCATCGTCGTGCAGGCCAACGTCCGCGGCCGCGACCTGGGCGGGTTCGTGTACGAGGCGCAGCGCGCCGTCGCGGACGACATCGAGCTGACGCCCGGGCTCTGGCTCGATTGGGGCGGGCAGTTCGAGAACCTGCAGCGGGCCGAGGCGCGGCTGGCCCTGGTGGTGCCGGCGGTGTTCGCGCTGATCGCGGTGCTGCTCTACGTCGCGCTGGGGTCGGCGTCGCAGGCCGCCCTGGTCTTCGCCACCGTGCCCCTGGCGCTGATCGGGGGCGCGCTGGCGCTCCTGCTGCGCGGGATGCCGTTCTCCGTCTCCGCGGCTGTCGGCTTCATCGCCGTCTCCGGCGTGGCGACGCTGAACGGCCTGGTGCTGATGCAGGCGATCAAGGAACGGTTGGCGGCCGGGGAAGCGCCGCGCGACGCCGCCGTGAACGGTTCGATGGCGCGCCTGCGGGCGGTGCTGACCACGGCCTTGGTCGCGATCCTGGGCTTCATGCCGATGGCGATCGCGACCGGCGCCGGCGCGGAGGTCCAGAAGCCGCTGGCCACCGTGGTCATCGGTGGACTGCTGACGGCGACGCTGATGACGCTCATCGTGCTGCCCAGCTTTGCGAGCTGGGTGTTCACGCGGAGACCGGTGTCGGCGAGCTCTTCGCGACCCGCGGCCCGCGCCTAGACCATTCGTCGCTCAGGTTGGTTCGATCACGGCGCGACGAAGGGCCTATTTTCCAAGCGAAGGTCTAGAGCCGCCCGATGGCGGACCGCAGCTTGTCCGCGACCAGCCCCGCCTTCGCCTTGAGGCCGGGATTGTCGATCGCCTGCATGGAGGCGACGGGGTCGATCGCGGAGACCTCGGCGCCGCCGTCCCCGGACTCCTGCACCACGACATTGCATGGCAGCATGGCGCCGACGTTGGCCTCCAGGGTCAGCGCTTCGTAGGCCAGGGTCGGGTTGCACGCGCCGAGGATCAGGTAGCGTCGGAAGTCGACGCCGATCTTGGCTTTCAGCGTCTTCTGGATGTCGACCTCGGTGATGACGCCGAAGCCTTCCTCCGCCAGGGCGTCGCGAGTCCTGGCGACCGCATCGTCGAACGGGATGGCCAGGGTCTTTGAGAACACGTAGGTCATGGGCGCCTCCCAGGCGTCTTGAGACAGCCGCTCAGGCCACGGCGTCGGCGACGCGGCGGCGGATGGCGCCTTCCAGAATGGTCGCGGCGGCGACCGTGTTCGAAATCGTTCCGTACTTGCGGACGTTGCGGTGCAGGAGGGCCAGGCGCCCGTCCTCCTCGTCGGTGTCGACGATCAGTTCGTAGTCCACCCGCAGGATGCGCGGCGGCGAGTCCTGGCGCTCCGCCGACAACCTCACCTCCACTCCGCGAAGCTCGAACTTCAGCATCGGTGTCACGCGCTCGATGCCCTTGATCATGCAGGCGGCGATGGCGGTCAGGAACAGTTCGGCGGGGTTGAAGGCGTCCCGGCGGCCCGCGACGTCCGTGTCCAGGACAAGGCTCGCCTCCTTCGTGCGCGCCAGACTGCCGTGGGCGTCGATGCGCTCGGCGGTCACCCGATAGTCCATGGAGAACCTCCGAGAGTGGGCGGCGGCGGGGAGGGCCGCTCCGTCACGTCATCGTACCTGTGCGCTTGATGGGCGGGCCGAGCTCCCGGCGCCTTGATCGGGGTCAACGCGGACCGGCCGGAAGGGGCGCGGGGTCGTCTTGCAGGTTGCAGCCAGCAAATACCTCGGCTGACTGATCTACGATCGTTCGGGATTGGACCCGTCATTGGTCCGGTCCCACGACGGGACGGGTTCAAGGTGGGTGCGGTAGGCTTGCAGCTTCTCCTTTTCTTCGGAGAGCAACCGTTTCAGATGATCCCGTTTGGTCGCGTCCGTCTCCTGGTCGGCAAGGTGCTGAAATCGCTCGATGTTTACGCGGAGTATGAATTCCTGCATGACGTAAGGCCTCCGCCTCACTCATCGGCCACCCCACAGGGCGCCACCGATGCCCCCATACTAGCAGTGCGTGGGTTGAGCATCACATCGGATTCTACCTACGGTGAAGCTTCCGTGCCTGCCTCAAAGGCCTGCCATTCGCTGCAGGCGGCGCTCCACAGCGGCGGGGTTGGGGCTCCTCCGGGGCGCAAGCTTGAGCTAGCCGACCACGGCCCAGGAGCGGCCCGCCGACGGGCGCAGCGTCTTGTCATAGATCAAACAAGTCGGGGCGGCGGCGTCCTACTGAAATATCGAGTGGAGTCGATGAGTCATGTTCGCCGTCCTCGTTATTCAGATCCTCCCGGATGCCGTGCTGATCGGATGCGTCGCCGCGGGTGGGCGCGACTGCGGAGCATCGCGACATGTGTGACGACATCGACCTGCAGCTGGGACGGCGCTTGCGCCGTCGGCGGCGCCTGCTGGGTCTCACCCAGGGCCAGGTGGCGACGCGCTGTGGCGTTCGTTTTCAGCAGATCCAGAAATATGAGGCCGCCACGAACAAGATATCGGCTGGCATGATTGTGCGCCTGGCCCAGGCGCTCAGCGTCGAGGCCGGCTACTTCTTCGATGGTCTCGTGGTTCGGAGCGGCGTCGAGGCGGCGCGGCCGCTGGGCCTCGCCCGAAGCCGCGATACTCTGGCGAAAGCGGTCCGCGTCACCGTCTCACCCGCCGTTCAAATCGGCCGGCGCGCGAGGGTGACTTCCTCCCAGGGTTGACCTTTTCAAGTCGGGTCGGCGATGGGACTTGGCCACCGGGCAAGGCGAGCCTGTAGGGGGCTGACTTGATCGATATCAAGGCGCGCCGCGGTGTCGCGCGCACGCTGCGGACTTCGACAAATAAGGATGAACGTCATGCGGGCCCTGATCCTGGCGGTGGCCGCCGTCTCCCTCTCCGCCGGCGTCGCGTCGGCGCAGTCCCAGCCGGCGACTCAGCCGACCGCGCCCATTGTGGTGGCCGATCCGGTCGCGCCCACGCATGAGGAATGCAAGGCCGTGATGGGCCGCAAGATGGACCCTGTGGTCACGCACGACCACGGCGCCATGAAGGGCGCTCCGACCGCCGCGGCGCATCGCAAACCGCTCTCCGCGGCCCAAATGGAGAAGATGCACCAGTCATGCGCGGCCAAGATGGCGCAGCGGCCGGACGCCAAGAAGTAGCGCTGGCGAACCGCCGCAGTCCTGGGGACCTGATGCAGTCTGGCTTTGCAGTCTTCGCCCTGGCCATCGCGCTCAGCGGCTGCGCCACCGTGGCGACGGAGTCCCCTTCCACGCCAGCGGCGCGGGGCGAGGCGGTGGCGCGGCGAGTCTGCGCGGCCTGTCACAGCATGGCGTCCGGAGGCGACAGCCCCAGCCCGCGGGCGCCGCCGTTCGGCAGCGTCGAAATGCAGCACACGGCCGGCCTGTCGGGCCGGGTCGCCGACTTGACGCGCACGGGCCACTACGGCATGCCGCCTCTGGCCCTGTCGGCGCAGGAGGTGAGCGACGTGGTCGCCTATATCGAGAGCCTCGGCTCGGGTGATAGCGCGAAGCCGAGGGGCGGCGATGCCTGACGGCGCGGCTACCGCCCACCTCTATCGTCCGAAGTTGCTGACTATGCTGCGCGAGGGCTACAGCCTCAGCGACCTGCGGCAGGACACGGCGGCGGGCCTGACCGTCGCGGTGGTGGCCCTGCCGTTGTCGATGGCCATTGCCGTCGCGTCCGGCGTGTCGCCCGACCGCGGCCTCTACACAGCCATCGTCGGTGGCTTCCTGGTCTCGTTGCTGGGTGGCAGCCGCTTCCAGATCGGGGGCCCGGCCGGCGCCTTCATCGTGCTGGTGGCGGCGACGGTCACCCAGGTCGGCGTCTCCGGCCTGCTCACGGCCGTCCTGCTGTCCGGCGTCTTCCTTGCGCTTCTGGGCCTGCTGCGGCTGGGCGCCTTGGTGCGCCACATCCCCCACGCCGTGACCGTGGGCTTCACCGCCGCGATCGCCGTCACCATCCTGGCGAGCCAGCTGAAGGACCTGGGTGGGCTGGAGCTCGCCGGCCCGGAACCGGGGCCGTTGATCCCCAAGCTGGTCGCGTTGACCCAGGCGGCGGCGACGCTCAACCCCGCCGCCGTCGCGGTGGGCGCCGCCGTGGCGGCCGCCATCCTGCTGCTTCGCCGCTGGCGGCCCACCTGGCCCGGCATGCTGCTGGCCATCGTCGGCGCCTCCGCCGGGGTCTGGGCCCTGGGGTTGCCGGTGGAAACCATCGGCCAGAGGTTCGGGGACCTGCCGCGGGGCCTGCCGGCGCCGGCCCTGCCCGTCCTGAGCCTCACCGCCGTCCAGGCCGCCCTGCCAGCGGCCTTGTCCTTCACACTGCTCGGCGCGGTGGAGAGCCTGCTGTCGGCCAAGGTGGCGGACGGCATGACCGGGCGCCGGCACCGCTCCAACATGGAACTTGTCGCCCAGGGCCTGGCCAACGTCGCGTCGCCGCTGTTCGGCGGAATCTGCGTCACCGGGACCATCGCGCGGACCGCGGCGAACGTCCGGGCGGGCGCTCGCAGCCCGGTCGCCGGCCTGCTGCACGCCGTGTTCCTGCTGCTGTTCATGGTGTTGGCCGCGCCGCTCGCCGGCTTCGTCCCCCTGGCCGCCCTGGCCGGGGTGCTGGTGGTGGTGGCGTGGAATATGGCCGAGCGCGAAGAGTTCGGCCGTCTGCTTCGGCGCTGGCCGACCGCGGTCGTGCTGTTGGCCACCTTCGGCGTGACCCTGGCCGACGACCTGACGGCCGGCATCCTGGCAGGTTGCCTGGCGGCGGCCGTGCTGGCCGTGGCGCGCCGGAGTGTGCCGGAAGAGGGAGCTTAGCGGGGGCGGGCGCTGGCATCGGCCGAGCGCCACGAACGAAGGTCTGTGCCGCGTTTCACGTGGGAGGTCAGGTTGTGAAGCCCCGGTCGGCTCGTCGATCGCCGCTGGCGTTCTTCCTGCTGCTACTCGCGCTTGCGGCTCCGATCTGGCTGCTGAGCCGGTTTGTCGGCGTCATCGGCGCACTCAAGGTCCCCGTGACCGACCTGTTGCTGGCGTTCACGCCCCTGGCCTCGGCCTGCATCCTGATTTTTCGGGAAGAGGGCGCCGCCGGGGTCCTCGATCTCCTGAAGCGCTCGGTCGATCTTCCCCGGCTGGCGCGGACGCCCTGGATACTTCCCGTCCTGTTCCTCGCGCCAGGCGTCTATGTCCTGACCTACGCGGTGCTCCACCTGGCCGGCCACCCTGGAGAACCCGAACTTCATCTCCTGAGACTGCCGATCCTGGCGGCCATCATGTTCGTCCTGGCGATCGGGGAGGAGGCGGGTTGGACGGGCTACGCGCTCGATCCCCTGCAGGCCCGGTGGGGCGCCCTGGGCGCCTCCGTCATCATCGCGGTCCCATGGTGGGCCGGCCACCTGCCGTCCATCCTCCAGATCGGCGGAACGGCGGCGGACATCACGTGGTGGATTCCCGGCGCCGTCGCGCTGCGGATCCTCATGGTCTGGCTGTACAATAGTTCTGGAGGCCTGCTGTTCTCCGCAGTCCTGTTCCACACGGTGCTGAATGTCGGGAGATCCGCGTCCTACCCGACCGTCGGATCCCACTACGACCCGGCCTACCAGGCCGTCGCCTACGTGATCCTGAGCCTCGTCGCGGCCACGGTGGTCGTTGTCTGCGGCGCAAAGACATTGAACGGTCGGCGGGCGCCGGCGGGCTCCAGGCCAGGGCCCGCCCGCTAGGCGCTTCGCTCGCGGCGCGCCTCTCGAAACAGAGCAAGTTGAACTTGCGCCATTCGACCCGGCGATTTGATCCGGATCAAAGATGACGGGGGCGTCATCTTTTAGGCTTTGGGCAATCCGGATCACCGGAACGCCGCGAAGAGGACACGCCATGCTGCAGGTGCGCGAGACGGAGGGGCCGCCGACCGCGGTCCGGTACTTCGACGAGGATGATCTCTCCACACGGCTGTCGGACCACGACGTCGAGGTGATCCGCGAGATCTTCAACACGCCGCTGACCGGGTCCTACAACTGGGACTACGAGACGGCCAATTCCAAGATCCGGCGGCTGTATGAACTGGGCAAGCGGTTCAACTGGAACACCGAACTCGACATCGATTGGGCCCAGACGCCGCCGACGCAGGCGGAGGCGGAGCCGGCCGAGGGGCCGGAGGGCTTCGCCGGCCATCCCAAGTGGGAGGCGCTGAACCCCGCGCAGAAGCGGGACTTCCAGCACCGATCGAGCGCCCAGACCCTGTCGCAGTTCCTGCACGGGGAGCAGGGCGCCCTGATGGTCGCCTCCCAGCTGGTGAGCTGCGCGCCGACCCACGACGCCAAGCTCTACGCCGCCTCCCAGACCTTTGACGAGGCGCGCCACGTCGAGGTGTTCCACAAGTACCTCGTGGAGCGCTGCCGGATGATCTACCCGATCAATCCCAGCCTGAAGCTCCTGCTGGACAAGGTGCTCACCGATCCGCGCTGGGACCTGAAGTTCATCGGGATGCAGATCCTGATCGAGGGGCTGGCGCTGGCCGCCTTCCAGACCATCCACCAGACCACGAAGGACCCGCTGCTGCGCGATATCGTGGGCCTGGTGATGCGCGACGAAGGCCGCCACGTGGCGTTCGGGGTCAACTACCTGGAGGATTGGATCCGCGCCCTGCCCCAGGACCAGATCGAGGAACGCGCCCAGTTCGCCTACGAGGCCTGCCTGGTGATGCGCGACCGCCTGGTCTCCACCAATGTGGCCCAGGAGTTCGGGTTCACCGAGGAAGAGGCGATCGAGATCAACAACGCCACCCAGGGCGGCCGGGCGTTCCGGACCTTCCTGTTCGAGCGGATGATCCCCAACCTGAAGCGGATCGGCCTGCTGACCGACCGGATCCGGCCGAAATTCGAGGCGCTGGGCGTCCTGCAGTTCGAGAACTTGAAGCACGATGGCCAGATCGACTGGGCCACCCTGGAAGCGCCCTTGATGCGCGGAGAGGAGGTGGTCGCCACCTGATCGAACGGACTTTCCCTCTGCCTCGGCCCCGCGCCCCCAGGCGCGGGGCCGCTTCTTGTGGCGAAGGGGTCACGATCGGCGGCGCCCCATTGGACGCTGTTCACGCCGCCAGCGGGATCGGGCGGGTCCGCTGCGCTTGATGGCGATCAAGGCCGACTCTGCGATTTGGGCCGACCCTGCGCCCGCAGCCGGCCCGCATCGGGCGGTTCGGCTGGGCGTAGGAAAGAACCGCTGTGGACGCTCGACATTCCGTGCCGGCGCTGTTTGGGCAGTCCATGAGGGGCTGTCTCGACAGCGGCTTCGTCGCGGCGCGCGACGACCTGGTCAGGGCCTGACCATGGCGGATCGCGCTTCCAATCTCGTCCAGGTCTGCTTCGGCCTCGTCCTCCTCGTGGCCGGACTCGGCGGGATGGTCGCGCTGATGGTGGTCACCTACGGCGACTCCGCGACGCAGCAGGCCTGGGCGCTTCGCCTGGGGCTTTCGCTGAGCCTCCTGCTCTCGGCCGTGGCCCAGACGATGGTGCTCTTCGGAGGTTGGTTGCTCTGGCGATCCCGCCGCAGGATTCGCTGACGCCCTTTTCTCTGGGCCAAGGATGGTCGATGCTGCGCATGGTCCTGAAGACGCCCCGCACCCCGCTGGTGGCGGAGGCGTGCGCCGACCCAGACCCCGGGCCGGGAGAGCTTCGCCTACGGGTGCGGGCCTGTGGCGTCTGTCGAACGGACCTCCATGTGGTGGACGGGGACCTGCCGGCGCGGCGCCCGTCGGTCGTTCCGGGGCACGAGATCGTGGGCGTGGTCGATGCGATCGGGGTCGACGTCTCGGACGTGGCGATCGGCGAGCGGCGCGGCGTGCCCTGGTTGGGCGGGACTTGCGGCGTCTGCCGATACTGCCGAGAGGGCCAGGAGAATCTCTGCGACGACCCGGAGTTCACCGGCTGGACACGCGACGGCGGCTACGCGGATACGGTGATCGCGCGGGCGGATTTCACCTTTCCCCTGCCGATCGGCCTGTCCGACCTTGAGGCCGCCCCGCTGCTCTGCGCGGGCCTGATCGGCTTCCGATCGTGGCGGATCGCGTGCGAAGGGCGGAGGGTCGAGCGGCTCGGGCTCTACGGCTTCGGCGCCGCTGCGCATCTCCTGGCGCAACTCGCTGTCCACGAGGGTCAGGCTGTCCACGCCTTCACCCGGGACGGAGACAGGGCGGCCCAGACGCTCGCGCGCGAGCTCGGCTGCGTGTGGGCCGGCGGATCCGGCGAGCCACCGCCGGAGCCGCTGGACGCGGCGATCATCTTCGCCCCGGTCGGCGGCCTCGTGCCGCTGGCCCTGGCGGCCGTTCGCAAGGGCGCGACCGTGGTCTGCGGCGGCATCCACATGAGCGATATTCCCAGCTTTCCCTACGCCCTGCTCTGGGGCGAGCGGCGGCTGGTGTCGGTCGCCAACCTGACGCGCCAGGACGCGCGGGACTACCTGCCCCTCGCCGCGGCCGCCGGGGTGCGGGCGCATGCGAAGGCCTACCCTCTGAGCGACGCCAACGCCGCCCTCGACGATCTTCGGCGCGGCGCCTTCGTGGGCGCCGCCGTTCTTGTTCCCTAGGTGGTTTCGAGAGGGCGTCCATTCGGTCTCCCGCGGGGAGACGGCGCGCCAAGGCGACCGGACCGGCCCTGGCGGTCAGGCTGGCGGCGGCCGGTCGAGCGCCTCGCGGATGGCGGAGATGAGGGCCTCGCCAAGCAGAGGCTTCTCCAGGATCGGCGCGCCGGCCAGGGCCGCAGCCTCGCGGAAGCGCGCGTTCGGGTGGCTGGTGATCAGGATCGCCGGCAGGTCCACCTTCCGCGCGCGAAGCTGGCGCAGGGTGTCGAGGCCGGATGCGCCCGGCAGCCGCTCGTCGAGCACGAGGCAGCCCGGGGCCATGGGGGGATGGCGCAGCAGCAGCGCCTCGCCGGAGTCGTAGGTCTCGACGGCGAACCCCTCCATGTCGAGGGCAAACGCCAGGGCGCGGCGAACCGCGGCGTCATCCTCGACGACAAAGACAGAGGGGCGGTCGCTTGATGGGTTCATAACCAACCATCGCACGGGCCGCTCCCTGGCGCGTTGATCTCGCGCAAGCCGTCAGAACCCGGCGCGCAAGGCGATCCGGACGAGATCGGAGAGGCCGTTCGCCTTCGTCTTGCTCATGACGTTGGCGCGATAGACTTCCACCGTGCGAGGGCTGATGCCGAGTTCATAGGCGATGACCTTGTTCATCTTGCCGGCCACCACGCCCCGCAGCACGTCTTTCTCGCGGCCCGAGAGACCGGACAGCATCGCCTCGAACCGTTGGCGCTCCGGGTCAGGCACACTGGCTTCGGTCGAAGTGGCGAGGGCCCTGCGGATCGAACCAATCAGCACCTCGTCCTCAAAGGGCTTCTCGATGAAGTCGATGACGCCCGCGCGCATGGCCTCGACGGCGAGCGGCACGTCCCCATGGCCTGTGATGACGATGACGGGCAGCGTGAACCCTCGCTCCCTGAGCCGACGGACGAGTTCCAGCCCACTCAGCTCGGGCATCCGCACGTCCGTGACCACGCAACCGCTGTTCAGGGTGTCCGCGATCTCCAGGAAGTCGATGCCGGAGGCGTAGGTCTTGGCCGGCAGGTCGTTCATCTCCAGCACGAAGGCCAGCGAGACGCGCACCGCGTCGTCGTCGTCGATCAGGTGCACGATCGGTTCACTCATGGTCCGTCAGTTCCTCTGCCCGCACGCCTGGCAGGGTGAACCGGAAGATCGTCCCGCCCGCAGGGTTGGACTCGACCCAGATCCGGCCGCCGTGCGCCTCGATAATGGTCCGCGAGATGGACAGGCCGATGCCCATCCCCTGGGACTTAGTGGTCATGAACGGCTGGAACAACTGCTCTGCGACGTCCGCGCTGATGCCATGTCCGGTGTCGCTCACCCAGACCTCGACCATGTCGTCGGCCACCGGTCGGGCGCCGACGATGAGCTCGCGGCGCGGGGCGTCCTCCATCGCCTCGATAGCGTTGCGGATCAGGTTGAGGGCGACCTGCTGAATCTGCACCTTGTCCGCGAGCACCAGGTTCACGCGGGGGTCCAGGTCGTAGCGAACCCGCACGCTGCGCTCCCTGGCGCCGATCACAGCCAGGGCCCCGGCTTCTTCCAGCAGTTGGGGCAGGTTCTCGATCCGGCGCTCGGCCTCGCCCTTGGAGACGAAGTCCCTGAGCCGGCGGATGATCTGCCCTGCGCGCAGGGCTTGCTCGCCCGATTGCGAGATCATGTCCTGCAGCCGCGCTTCGTCGAGCGGCACGCGCTTGATGAGGACTTGCAGTCCCTTCATGAAGTTGGCGATGGCAGTGAGCGGCTGGTTGAGTTCGTGAGCCAGGGCTGAGGCCATCTCGCCGAGCGCCGTCAGCCGGGAGACGTGCACCAATTCTCCCTGGACGTCCTGCAGCCGCCGTTCGGCGGCCTGACGCTCGCTGAGGTCGCGGATGAAGCCGGTGAAGAAGCGCCGGTCGCCGGAGACCATCTCGCCCACCGAGAGCTCCATCGGGAACGTCGAGCCGTCCTTGCGTTCGCCGACCACGACGCGGCCGATGCCGATGATGCGGCGCTCTCCGGTGGTCAAGTAGCGCTGCAGATAGTCGTCGTGCTGCGTTTTGTAGGGCTCCGGCATCAGCAGGCTGACGTTCTTCCCCAGCACCTCCGTAGCCGTCCAGCCGAACTGCCGCTCGGCCGCGCTGGAGAAGGACTGCATGATCCCGTGTTCGTCGATGACGATCATCGCGTCCGGGACGGTGTCCAGGATCGACTGCAGATGCGCTTCGCGGGACTGCAGGTCGGCGACGAACTGGCGGATCGATCGGGAGCTGTGCAGCATCCGCGATCCGACCAGGCCGGCAGCCAAGGTGAGTACAGCGAACACGCCGATGCGGATGAGGACGCCTGGGTCGTCCAGGTTCTCAAAGCCGATGAAGGCAAGGCTTAGAACGATCGACAGCACGCCTGAGAGGATCGTCGGGCCCGCGCCTCCCGCCGCTGCGCTGGCCAGCAAGGCGGGGACGAAAAGGAGGAACACGAGGTCGTCGTGGAAATAGCGGTCAAAAAGCACCCGCAGCGCCGCGCAGACCACCGTGGCGGCGATCGCCACCGCGTAGCCCACGACCCAACCGAAGGGCGCAAGCGGGCCAGTCCGAGACGGGGGCGTGGCGATCATTGGCGCACCGATGGCCTCGAAACCTGGCGGTGGCAAGCTCATGCTTGGGGCCGGGGGCGCCTTGGACGCGTCACCGCCGCGCCGCCGGCCGCGCGACACTGAGGGCGACGAGCGCGGCGCCGGTGGTCACGAACGCGACGCAGAGCAACGCCCCGATCGCCTCCGGGGTCCGCTCCGGCAGGCCGCTGGCCAGGAGGCCCGCGGCGCCGAGGCTCGCCAGGGCCGACGCCAGCAGCCACCGCCAGGCCAGCAGCGGGCGTAGATGCAGCGCGGCGGCGACCTGGAAGGCGCCGTCCATCACCAGGGCTGCGGCGAGGACGAGGGCCGTGGCCAGGGCGCCGACCGTAGGATGGAAGGTGAGGTAGATCCCCAGGCCCACGGTCGACAGCGTCACGGCCATCCCCAGCAGCCGCAGCCCGCCGCCGAACATCAACACAGCGACGCCGAACATCAGGGCGCCCGCCAGCCAAAGCAGCCAGCCGCCCACCGCGCCGACCAACAGGGTGGTGGTCGCCGGGAAGGCCACCGCCGCCAGGGCCAGCAGGATCATGCCGAACCCCACGGCCAGGGCGGGACGGCGACGGTCGGGCGGCAGGTGGGCCAGTGCGCGCAGGCGCGCGGCGTCGGCGGCTGTCATGTGGCGGGTCCCAGGGCGGGTGGCGTGGAGAGCCGATCGCCAAGAACATCTTCCACATAGACGTGGCGGACGACGACATAGGCCAGCACCGCGAGGGGCGTGGCGAACAGGACGCCGAGGGGACCCAAAAGGACGCCCATGGCCAGCACGGCGAACAGGGTGACCGCCATGGGCAGCTCCACCATCTGGCGCAGCAGCAGCGGCGTGACCACGTTGGCCTCGAACTGAGAGGCGCCCAGGTAGACCGCCGCCGTCCAGGCCAGGGTCTGTGGCCCGTGGCTGGCGGCGACGATGAGTCCGGGAACGGTCGCGGCCATCGGGCCCACCACCGGCACGAACTGGGCGAGGCCCGCCAGCACGCCCAAAGCCAGCGGAGAGGGGACGCCCGCCCACCAGAGCCCCACGCCCACGGTAACGCCGATCAACAGCATGGAGACCAGCTGCCCGAGCAGCCAGCGGTTCAGCGCCTGGCCGCTGGCTCCCAGCACCGTCGCCATGCGCTCCCGGCCCGACAGGGGGACGAGATGCAGCAGGCCGCGTAGGTAAGTGGCGGGATGGAAGGCCAGGTAGAGCCCGGCGAACAACACGATCACGGTGGCCGCGGCGGCGCTGGCGGACCCCTGGATCAGGCGCGAGGCGGTTTGAACCACCAGTCCGTCAGCATGCCGCAGGCGCTGCAGATCGTCGAGGACATAGGCTCCGAGCGGGGAGGACGAGAGTGGCGCCTGCAGGGCGCTCCAGGCCCGGGGCAGGAGCTCGCCCAGGGCCACCAACTGGACCGCGAGCTGCTGGCCGAACAGCCAGGCGGTCCCGGTCCCCGCCACGACCATGCCGGCGACCGCGACCCCGAGCGCCACGGGCAAGGGCAGGCGCAGGCGGCGCACCAGGGGCTCGGCCAGGGCGTGGAGCAGGATCGCGGTCAGCACGGCGCCGAACGCCAGCAACAGGACGTCGGCCAGGCGCCAGACGAGGAGGGCGAGCAACAGCAGGGCGGCGATCTGCAGGGGCCAACGGATCGCGCGGGTGCGTCCTGGCGCCGTGGGAAGCGGCGCCCTCGGCGCGAGCATCCGACTCAATCCGGCATCGGCGTGGGCCACGATGGGGCTCCCTTGGCTCAGTAGCCAGTCAGGGTGTCGACATAGGCGATGAGGTCTTCCGCCTCCGCTCGCGTGAAGGAAATCGCCGGCATCCGGTCGAAACCATGCTCCGACACCTGGGCGAAGCGCCGCTCCAGCGAGATCGGGTTGTACCGCCGGGCGAGCTTGCGGAAGGATGGACCCTCCTGGGCGCCGCCGTCGTCCAGCCCCACCGTGTGGCAGCCGCCGCAGCGACGGACGGCGAAGTCGTGGCCGCGCTGCTGGACGACGTCCAGCTTCGGCAGCGGCGGGACGCCGGGCAGGTCCGCTCCGGTGGGCGCGGACGCGCAGGCCGAAAGCAGAAGCGCGGCCAGCCAGGGAATCGGTCGGATCGAGCGCATCTGCGGGTCTCCTAGGACGGTGCGGCGCGGAGCCTTGGCGGTCCCGCGCCGGACGACGTCAGTGGCTCATCAGCACGAAGCAGGCGGGCCGATGCATCAGGTCGTCGGTGACGCCGCCGAGGGCCCACTCGCGCAGGCGGGTGTGGCCATAGGCGCCGCAGACGATCAGGTCGGCGTTGTTGGTCTCCGCCACGCGCTCGATCTCCTTGGCGGCTCCGTGCGGCGCCGTCGCCGTGACGAGCGCGCGCGCCTCCACGCCGTGACGCTTGAGGTTCGTGACCACATCGTCGATCTCGAACACCGACCGGTCGGCCGCATCGGGCTTGCTGACCGTGTGGACGATGACGTCCTCGGCGCGCTGGAGGAACGGCAGGGCGTCGGCGACGGCGCGCCGGCACTCGCGGGTGTCTTTCCAGGCGATCACCACGGCTTGGGCCCGCAGGTGATGCCGGCCGTCGGGGACCATCAGCACGGGACGTCCCGCGCTCATCACCACGTCGGCGGGATCGGCGGTGCGCGCATCTCCGCCGCCGCTACGTGGGCCGACGACGATCAGGTCGGCAGTCCTCGCCTGGCCGATCAGGGCGTTGCTCGGATAGTCCTGGGCCGTCCGCCATTCGATGTCGGCGCCGCCGGCGTCCCTCCGGAAGGCATCTTCCGCGGCCGCCAGGTCCTTGCCGATCTGCTCCTGCAACAGCCCCACCAACTCGCCGGCGCCGAAACCCCCGAGGGGGTCGGTCACCGGGATGGGCTCGAGCGCTTCGGCGCCCAGGCCGATCAGCCGGGCATCCAGGTCGCGGGCCAACCGCCCGGCGACCTCCACGCGATGCGATGAGGCCAGGCCAGGCTCAACGTGGACGAGGAGGGTGGCGTAGGTGTTGGGGCGGATGACGATCTCGGTGGAAGTGCGTTCCTTGGTCTGGTTCATGGTCGGCTCCATTGCCAGGTCGCGGTCGGCGCTACGCCTGCGGCCGCACAGGCGACATCCTTAGGCGGCGAGGGCTTCGAGCGCGGTCCACTTGCGGACCTGGAAACGCCGCGAGGACGGGAACTCGACGATGGCCTCGCCTTGCAGCTGGGTGAGCATGCGCGAGACGGTCTCGATGGTGAGGCCCAGGTAGTCGGCCATGTCCTGGCGGCTCATGGCGAGGTCGATATGCGCCGCCTCCCGACCCTGGGCGATCGACATCAGGAAGCTGGCGACCCGCTCGCGAGCGCTCTTGCGGCCGAGCATCATCACGTGATCCTGCAGGCGCTCCATCTCCTGGCGCGTGGCCTCGAGGATGGCGCGGTCCAGCTCCGCGTCGCCGGCGAAGGCGCGCACGGCGCTGCGGCGCACCGCCAGGATCTCGCAGTCGTCCAGGGCCTCGGCGGCGAACCGGTGGTCGGGGCCGGGCTCCAGGCCAAAGATGTCGCCGGCGTAGTAGAAGTCGCCCACCTGGCGGCGGCCATCGACGGTGAGGCGGCTGGTGCGGACCACGCCACGGATCACCTGGTAGAGCAGCTCGACCTCGTCGTCCTGGGCGTAGACCTCTTCGTTGCGCGCATAAGTCATCCGCACGCCGTGGCGCTCGAAGGCGTCAGCCAAGGCGGATGTCGGGCGGGCGGTGCGGGGATCCGTCAGCGGGTAGGCGAGGGTCATGGCGGGCTCCTGGTCGAGGTCCGCACAATCGCCCACCGCCCCCCCGCCGAACATTTGGGAGCGTCCCCTAAGTATCAGCACGGAGGCGCGCTCGGTTTGATCTGCATCAGGGAGCGAGGCGCTTGGTCGGCGCACCCTGCCTCGAAGCTATGGAGGACAGCATGGACCAAGGCGGTGTGACCTGGATCGTGGCCGCGGACGCGGTGGAGGCGCGGATTTTCGCCGAGCGGGTGCGGTCTGGCGCCCTGCGCGAACTGCCGGAACTGCGGATGACCATCACCGACGCGGAGCGTAGCGCGGGCCGTCGCCAGACCGGCACGGTGCATCAGCGCAGCGGCGTCGGGCGTCACGGCGCGGGCGATCGCTCGCCGGAGCATGAGGCCGAGCGCCGGTTTCTGAAGCGGGTGGCGACGCGCCTGATGGTGAGCGCCGGTCGCGGGGAGTTCGATCGACTGGTGCTGATGGGGCCGCCCCACGCCCTGGGCGCCCTGAAGCAGGCGCTGCCGGCTGCGGTGGCGGCGCGCGTGGACGTCACCGACTCCCACGAGCGAAAGCAGGACGACGCCGAGACCCTCCGGCGCCACCTGCGAGACGCCCGGGCGCGCACGTGGGCGTGACGCCGGACTACTCCGCGGCGACCGCCGAGCCGGCCACCGCGCCGTCGTAGACGAACTCCGGCCCGTCGAGATCGACTGCAGGCAGGGCGGTGCGCTCGGCCCAGTAGTCCTGGGTGTGTTGCCATTCGGGCTTGTCGCCGCGCCGGGGGAGGGCGGCGAGTCCGCGCATCAGATAGCCGGGGTTGAAGTTCTCCGGGTCCGCCCAGGGCAGCCGGGGCATGGCCTCGTCGGCGGCTCGCGGTCGGACCTCCACCTGGCGGACGCCGCGGGCGTCCATGTGGTTGAGCAGGCGGCAGACGAAATCCGCCACCAGGTCGACGCGGAGCGTCCAGCTGGCCCGGAAGTACCCGAATATCCAGACCAGGTTCGGCAGGCCCGTGAACATCATGCCCCGATAGGTCAGCGTCTCGGACGGATCGACGGTGCGTCCGTCCACGCTGAAGGCGATGTCGCCCAGAACGCTGATGTTGAAGCCGGTGGCCGTGATGACGATGTCGGCGTCCAGCGCCTCGCCGGAGGTCAACCTGACGCCGGTCTCCGTGAAGGTCTCGATCTCTCCGTTGGCGATAGAGGCCTTGCCGGCGAGCACGGCCTTGAAGATGTCACCGTCGGGGACGAACGCGATGCGCTGGCGCCATGGCAGGTAACTGGGCGTGAAGTGCTTGGCCGTCATCTCCTCGCCGACGAACGCGCTGACGCCGGCCAGCAGCTCCTGTTTGGCCGCCTGCGGCTGTTCGAAGGCCATGCGGGTGAAGGCGGCCTGGTCCTGCAGGATCTTGCGCCGGGTGATCTCGTGGATCCACGCCGGGTCCACCTCCAGCGCGCGCAACTGGTCGGCCAGGTCGTTGGCGTTGCGTCCGGGGATGAAATAGGTGGGCGAACGCTGCAGGAGGGTTATGTGCCTGCAGTCCGGGGCCATGGCCGGAAGCAGCGTGGCCGCCGTGGCGCCCGAGCCGATCAGCAGGATGTCCTTGTCCTTGTAGTCGAGGTCCTCGGGCCAGGTCTGCGGGTGGACCACTCGGCCCTTGTACCTCGCCAGGCCGGGCCAGTCGGGCGTGTAGCCCTCGGCGTGGCGATAGTAGCCCTGGCACATCCACAGGAAGCCCGCCGTGAAGGTCAGAGTCTCGCCGGTGTCCGTGCGCTCGGCGCGCACCGTCCAGAGCCCGGCCTCGCTGGACCAGGCGGCCGAGACGATGCGGTGGCGGTAACGGATATGGCGGGCGAGGTCGTTCTCGGCGATGACCTCGCCGAGGTAGGTCATGATCGCCTCGCCGCTGGCGATCGGATCGCCCGTCCAGGGCTTGAAGCGGTAGCCGAAGGTGTAGAGGTCGCTGTCCGACCGGACGCCGGGATAGCGGTGGGTGAGCCAGGTGCCGCCGAACCCTTCGAGGGCCTCCAGGATCACGAACGACTTCCCCGGGGTCTGGTGCTGCAGGTGCCAGGCCGCGCCGAGTCCGGAGATGCCGGCGCCGACGATCAGGACATCGACGTGCTCGGGCGGTGGGGTTGCCGGTGACGGGGCCATGGACGCTTCCTCTTGGATGGAGAGGGAACGCTGCCGTCGGGCCGGTCGCCGCGCTTTGACATCGCGCAAGGCGCAGGGCGCCGCATCGTGGTCTGAGTGGTTAGGAACCGCTGGAGGCTCGCATGACCGCAGATTCACGCGACCTCGGGTCCCGGTCAGGATCGCCCGCGGTGAGCCGGTCACGGCGACGGGCGTCGATCGAACCCCCCACTCTCGTCTGCCTGTCCCGGTAGTCCCCCTGCCGGATGGGTCGCCTCTGCGCCTCGGTCGCGATCCGGCCGAGGCGCCCTTTTCCGGAGTTCCCATGGCCCGCCGCATCGTGGCCCTCGACGGTCATCCCGATCCGCGACCGGAGCGCCTCGGCCATGCGCTGGCCGACGCCTATGCCGAAGGCGCGACCTCGACCAGCCACGAAGTGCGCCGGGTCAAGCTCGCCACGCTGGACCTGCCCCTGCCGGGCGGCGTCGGCGGCGCCGACCGTCGGCGGCTCGAAAGCTGGCTGGAGCGGATGCGGGCGCTCGGCGCGAGGACGAGATGATCCCCTCGCAGCGACGGCCGCCGCCGAACAAGGACTCGAAGGGTGGGCGCGCGCAGCCTGCCGGCGTTCATCACCGGCTCGTCGGGCTCGGAGCCGCCGCCGCGCTCAGTGCGGGGGTGGTCGGCCTCGCTGGCGGGGCTCCCATCGTGGGCGCGGCGGGGGGTGTCGCAGCCGTCGCCGTGTCGACCAGCCTGCTAGGCCCGCTCGGCGGCCTTTCGGCGGTCTCGGGCATGATCGCGGCGCGGCTCGGCCTGGGGTGGTCTTGGTGGGAGGTCGCCGTTTTGGCGGCGGCGGGGATTTGCATCCTGGTCGTCGGCTTCGCGCACCGCAGCCGCGCGCAGGCCCGGCAGCTGGCGGCGGACGCGGCGGACCGGGCCGAGGCGCTGGAGCGCACCGAACAGCGCTTTCGCGGACTTCTCGAAGGCGCGCCGGACGCGATCGTCATATCGGGCGCCGAGCACCGCATCGTGCTCCTGAACGCGGAGGCCGAGAGGCTGTTCGGCTACCCGCGCGACGAACTCATCGGCCAGCCGCTGGACGTGCTCATGCCCGAGCGCTTTCGCGAGCGGCACGCGGCCCACGCCAGCGCCTATTTCGCCCGGCCCACGACGCGGCGCATGGGCGACGGCTCCAACATGTTCGGGCGTCGCCGGGATGGCAGCGAGTTTCCGATCGAGATCAACCTCAGCCTGCTCTCCGACCGCGGGGAAGGACTCGTCACAACCGTCATCCGCGATCTGACCCTGCGGCGCGAGGTGCAGGAGCGCGAGGCGTTGCTCATACGGGAGCTGAACCATAGGGTGAAGAATACCTTGGCCAGCGTGCAGTCCATCGTCGTGCAAACCCTGCGCTCGGCGCCCACGCCGGAGGCTTTCAGCGCCGCCGTCCAGGCCCGTGTCGCCGCCCTGTCCCAGAGCCACGACGTCCTTACCCGCAACGACTGGGCGGGGGCGACGGTGGAGGACCTCGTCGCCGAACAGCTAAGTCCCTACGCCGGCGACGGCGCGCCGTTCCAGATCGAAGGCCCGAGGGTGACGCTGCGCCCCAATCGCGCCGTGACCCTGGGCATGGTCGTGGGCGAGTTGGCCACCAACGCCGCAAAATTCGGGGCGCTCTCCGCGGGTGGATCCGTGGCGGTGACGTGGTCGGTGTCCTCCGCGCCCGGCGGGCCGCGGCTGCGCCTTGTCTGGCGCGAACGCGGGGGGCCGCCGGCGACGGCGCCTGCTCAGGAGGGGTTCGGCACCCGCCTCGTGAAGCGCAGCCTGGCCGCCGGCCTGCAGGGCATCGCCGAGCTCGACTATACGGCCGCCGGGCTGACGGCGGTGCTTGATTTTCCGCTGGCGGAGGCGGAGTGGGAGGCGTGACGGCGACGACCGCGCTCAAGGGCAAGCGGATCCTGGTGGTGGACGACGAGCCCCTCGTCGCCATGCTCGTGGAAGATCTGCTCAGCGCGGCCGGCGCGCAGGTCGTCGGGCCGGCCGCCACCCTGGCGGAGGGTCTCGCGCTCATGTGCGATGCCGTCCCGGACGGCGCTGTGCTGGACGTCAACCTGGACGGTGTCCTGGTCTATCCCCTGGCCGAAGCGCTCGCCGGCGCCGGCGTGCCGTTCGTGTTCGTGACCGGCTACGGTCGCCTGGGGGTGGACCCCGCCTTCCAAGGGGTGACGGTCCTGCACAAGCCGCTCAAGCTGGCGAACTTCACCAACGACGTCGCCAACGCCCTGGGCCTGTCGGACGGATGACCGCCGGCGGCTCAACTGGGCGGTGACGCGGGCGCGCTGCTCGACGTGCGCGGTTGTCGCCGGCTCCAGGATCAAGCCACGGAACGCAGGCCGCGAGGGTTGCGCGAGGCCGTCGAAACGGTGAAATCCGTCATCCGGCGCGACAGGTCCGTGGTTTGGGCGGCGAGGGTGTGGGTGGCGGCGGTCGTCTCCTCCACCATCGCTGCGTTCTGCTGGGTCAGCTGATCGAGTTGGTTCACCGCTGTGTTCACCTCGCTGAGGGCGCGGGTCTGTTCCGCGGCAGACAGGGCGATCTCCCCCACGAGGCTGTCGATGCCCGCCACATGCTCCGCGATGGCGGAAAGCGTCTTGCCGGCCTCGCCCACCAGATCGACGCCGGATTTCACCTGGGCTCCCGACTGGGTGATCAAGGTCTTGATTTCCTTGGCCGCCTCGGCCGAGCGTTGGGCGAGCGCGCGGACCTCCGCTGCGACCACTGCAAAGCCCCTGCCGGCCTCGCCCGCTCGGGCGGCCTCTACGCCGGCGTTGAGCGCCAGCAGGTTGGTCTGGAAGGCGATCTCGTCGATCACGCCGATGATCCGCCCGATCTGCTCCGACGAGCCTTCGATCTGGTCCATCGCGCTGACCGCCTGTTCGACCACCGTCCCGGAGCGCTCGGCTTCGGCTCGCGCCTCGGTGACCATACGGTGCGCGGTCTCCGCCCCTTCGGCGCTCCGGCGCACGGTCGCGGTGATCTGGTCCAGCGCGGCGGCGGTCTCTTCCAGATTCGCCGCCTGCTGCTCGGTCCGCCGGGAAAGGTCGTTCGCCGCCGTGCCGATCTGTTGCACGCCCTCGCCCACGACCTGGGCGGAGGCCGAAGCCGCGCCGATGGCGATTTCGAGGGCTGAAACCGCGGCGTTGAAGTTGGCCTTCAGCTCCTCGAACGCCGGCGCGAGATCGGCATCCACCCGCACCCGCAGATCGCCGCTGGAGAGCCGCACGAGGGCTTCGGCAAGAACCCGGTTGGCCATCTCCTGTTCGCGTGTCGCCGCTTCGCGTTCGGCTTGGAGCCGTTGACGCTCGGCTTCGATGGTCTCGAGGTAGGTCGAAAGCGCGAAGTCCATGTCGAGCATCGCCGCCTTCACCAGCGCGCAGGCGACGTCCGCGGTCTGGTCGGCGCCGCGGCCGCGGCCACTGAGAGTCCTGGGCCAGCGGCTTTCGATCAGCTGGCGTAACAAGCCTTCGCAGATGCGGGCATAGCCGGCGATGTACCAGCGCGGCTCGAGTCCGATCCGCGCGTGGGTCTGCCCCACGGTGCGAACGCCGCGGACATAATCGTCGTCGAACTTCGCCTCCGCAATGACGCTCCAGTGCCGCTTCTGGCTGGCCTGTGCGGCCTGGATGTGCGCCTCATCGCGAAAGAAGCTACGCGTGTGCTGGTTGCCGCGCACGCAGGCGTAGAAGCTTTCCAGCGCCGGCTCCACAGCTTCGCCCAGGAACTCGCGCAAGCTCCGCAGCGCGCGCCTGGCCTTGTCGTCGAGCCCGATGAACGCCAGGCGATCCTGGACTTCGTAGGGGTCAGTCATGCGGCCGGGTTCCTGCATCTACGCCACTGGCGGTCAGCCTTCCGCTCGATGGCCTTTCCGCAAGCGAGAGAGAGTAGGTCGCACCTCCTGCGTCATGCCTTGATCTCGATCAAATCTCTTGGGCATCTCATTGGTTTGGAAGGGGTTCTTTGGGAAAATGCAACCGGGAGGATCGGTTCTGGTCGCACTTGCGCCGAGCTGCTGGCGCGCGACTTGGCGTTCCTATCCACGACAATCGTCTCGCGCGGCCGACACCCTGGCGCGTGTCTAGACGGTCCGTTCCCCGGCCTCGGCGTCCTCGCGCGTGAGGAGGTGGGTCAGCCGGCGGATGGCGGGGTCGGCGCCAGCGATCGGAGACGAGCGCCCAGACTGTGAGCATCGCGTCGGCTTCGCTGGACCAAGCCTTCTCCGGGATCCGATATCGCCACGGTCTTCGTGCCCCACGGGCTGGGTCGCCGACCGACGCTCGACCGTCGGGCGACGGTCAGGTTCGCGACCGCTTGAAGACGTCGCAGAGCGTGTCGATGATCCGCACGGCGGCGGGATCCGACAGACGATAGTGGATCGTCTGTCCGTCCCGACGCGTGGCCACGATCCCCTCCGCCCGTAGTTTTGCGAGGTGCTGCGAAGCCGCCGCGGGTTTCAGCCCGACGTACCGCGCCAGATCGCCGACGGCGCATTCGCCTTCGATGAGGCGGCAGAGCAGCAGGAGCCGCTGCTCGCTGGCCAGCAGCTTCAGAAGCCGCGTCGCCCGGGCGGCCTGAGCCTCGAGCTCAAGAAGCTCGGGGTGGCTAGGGAGGTCGGCCGTATCTTCCATTCTGCGAATATGTGCGGGTAAGGCGCGATCGTGAAGAGTCACGAGGCCTCCCGGAGGGGGATGGGCGGGGAGCCGGTGTCCGGCGCCTCCTTCCCATTCCCGGGCGCGCGCCTGGGTCCCGTCGACGGCCGGCCATCGTCGCGCAGGACGACGTAGATCGCCGGGATCACCAGAACGGTGAGCAGGGTCGAGGACGCGAGCCCGAACAGCAGGGAGATGGCGAGGCCCTGGAAGATCGGGTCGAACAGGATGACGGCGGCGCCGATCATGGCCGCCAGCGCGGTAAGCAGGATGGGCTTGAAGCGGATTGCGCCGGCTTCCAGCAGCACGTCGCGCAGCGGCCGGCCATCGCCCTGGCTGTGGCGGATGAAGTCGACCAGAAGGATCGAGTTGCGCACGATGATGCCGGCGAGCGCGATGAAGCCGATCATTGAGGTGGCGGTGAACGGCGCGCGGAACAGGACGTGGCCGATGACGATCCCCACCAGGGTGAGGGGGATGGGCGTCAGGATCACCAGCGGCAGGCGGAAGCTTTTGAACTGCGCCACCACCAGGACATAGATGCCCAGGATCGCCACGCCGAAGGCCGCACCCATGTCTCGGAAGGTCACCCAGGTGATCTCCCACTCCCCGTCCCAGAGCAGCGTCGGGCGGCCCTCGTCGGCCGGCTGGCCGTTCAGCCGGATGTCGGGCTTCGGCAGGGACTTCCAATCGTGGGTGGCGATGGCCTTGTTCACCGCAAGCATGCCGTAGATCGGCGCCTCGTACTGCCCGGCCAGTTCGGCGGTGACCATCTCGGCGTCGCGGCCGTCGCGGCGGTAGATGGGGTAGGAGCCCGCCTCCCGCGTCGCCTCGACCACCTCACCCAGCTCCACGAGGCGGCGGCCCTGGGCCGTTTGGGCGACGGCGACGGGCGTGGAGGCCAGCCGCTCGCTCCAGGTGCGGTCGGACTGCGGCAGGCGGACGGCGATCTCCAGCGGCGGGCGGCCCTCGCCGCGGTGGGAATATCCGAGGGTCGAGCCGCCCAGCACGGCGCCAATGGAGTCGAAGACCTCGCGCTCGGAGAGTCCGAAGAACTCCACTTGCTCGCGGTTGGGCGTCAGCCGCAGGCGCGGCCGGGGCTCGCCCCAGCTGTCGTCCACGTCGACGATATAGGGCACGCCCTTGAAGATCGCCTTCACCTCGGAGGCGACCGCGCGCCGGGTCTCCGCGTCGGGGCCGTAGACTTCGGCTAGGAGGGTGGACAGCACCGGCGGCCCAGGCGGCGCCTCGACGACCTTGACCGACGCGCCCTTGGGCAGCGGCAGCTTCGCGAGACGCTCGCGCAGGTCCAGGGCCACGGCGTGGCTGGCGCGCTTGCGATCGGACTTGTGCGAGAGGGCCAGGGCCAGGTCGCCCTGTTCGGGGCGGCTTCGCAGGAAGTAGTGGCGGACCAGGCCGTTGAAGTTGAAGGGCGAGCCGGTCCCGGCATAGGCCTCCAGCGAGACCACCTCGGGCAGCTCCTGGGCCACCACCGCGGCGGCCGCCAGGGTGCGCTCCGTGGCCTCCAGGCTGGTTCCCTCCGGCATGTCCACGACCACCTGCAACTCCGACTTGTTGTCGAAGGGCAGCAGCTTCACGGTGACCGTTTTGGTGTAGAACATCGCCATGGCGATGAGGGTCGCCACGCCGACGCCGACCAGGAAGATCGTGGCGCTGCGGCGCGTGGCGATGACCCTGCCGGCCAGCTTGCGATAGGCCGCCCCCAGCCGCCCCTCGCCGTGAGCCTGGGCCGGCGCGCCCGTCAGCGCCTGCCGCGCGAACCGGACCATCAGCCAGGGCGCGATCACGACGGCGACGAAGAACGAGAAGACCATGGCCGCCGAAGCGTTCACCGGGATCGGCGCCATGTAGGGGCCCATCAGGCCCGAGACGAACAGCATGGGCAGCAGGGCGGCCACGACGGTCAGGGTCGCCACCACGGTGGGATTGCCGACCTCCGCCACCGCCTCGATGGCGGCGTCGCGGCGCGTGCGACCGTCGTTCATGGTCCAGTGCCGGGCGATGTTCTCGATCATCACGATGGCGTCGTCGACCAGGATGCCGATCGAGAAGATCAGCGCGAACAGGCTGACCCGGTTGATCGTGTAGCCCATCAGGTTGGAGGCGAAGAGCGTCAGGAGGATCGTCGTCGGGATCACGAAGGCGGTCACGGCGGCCTCGCGCCAGCCGATGGCGAAGCCGATCAGCAGCACGATGGAGGCGGTCGCCAGGCCCAGGTGGAACAGGAGCTCGTTGGCCTTCTCGTTGGCGGTCTCGCCATAGTCGCGGGTGACCGCGACCTCCAGGCTGTCGGGGATCAGCGAGCCCTTCAGGCCCTCGACCCGTTCGAGGATGTGGTCGGCGACCACGACGGCGTTGGCCCCTTCGCGCTTGGCGATGGCGAGGCTCACGGCGGGGGTCCGGGTCCAGCCCGCCTCGGTCCGCGCATGGCGCCAGACGCGGGCCTGGTCCTCGCGTGGGCCCTGGGCGACGTCGGCGACGTCGCGCAGGTAGACCGGCTCACCGGCGATGGAGGCGACGGTGAGCAGCCCGACGTCGCGGGCCGAGGCCAGGGTGCGGCCCGCGGCGACATCCACGGCTTGGCCCTCCTGCCGGATCGAACCCGTGGGGAAGCTGCGGTTGGCCTGTCGGACGGTGTCGATGACGGATCCGAGCGGCACGCCGCGCAGGGCCAGCCGCTCCGGATCCGGCTCCACGCGGATCTCGTCCGGTCGGCCGCCGACCAGAAAGGTGAGGCCCACGTCCTCCACCTTCGCCACCTCGGTGCGCAGCTTGCCGGCGATGTCATAGAGCGCCTGGTCGCTCCAGCGGTCGGCGAAGCCCGGCTTGGGGGTCACCGTCAGCACCACGGCGGGCACGTCGTTGATGCCTCGGGTGACGATGGAAGGGTCCGGTATGCCCACCGGGATCTTGTCGTAGTTGGCGCGCACCTTCTCGTGAATGCGCACGGCAGCGGCGTCCGGATCCTGGCCCACGTCGAAGCGGGCGGTGACCATCACCCGGTCGTCCTCGACCTGGGTGTAGACGTGCTCGACGGCATCGACGCTCTTGACGATGGTCTCCAGCGGCTTGGCCACCAGCTCGGCGGCGTCGGCCGCGCGCAGGCCCGGCGCCTGGACCATGATGTCCACCATGGGCACGCTGATCTGTGGCTCCTCCTCGCGGGGGATGGAGATGAGCGCGAGCAGGCCCACGGCGATGGCGGCGATGAGGAACAGGGGGGTGAGCGGCGAGGCGATCGTCGCGCGGGTCAGCCGCCCGGACAGGCCGAGGTTCATCGCGCCGGGCCCTTGGCGGGGAGGGGGGACTGCGCGACGACGGTGTCGCCAGCGCTGAGGCCCGAGAGGATCTCCACCTCGTCCAGGGTCGATCCGGGCGCCGCCTGGACGGCCACCTCGGCGGTCTGGCCAGCGCTGTCGGCGACGCGCACGAAGTCGATGCCGAAGCGGGTGGCGACGAAGCGGCGCGGCACGATCAGAGCCTTGCGCTCGCCCACCTTGACCCGTACGCGCACCCGCTGGCCCACCAGGCCGGCGTCCAGCCCCGAGACGGTGATGTCGGCCACCACGCGGCCGGCGGTGACGGAAGGGTAGATCTGGCCGATGACGCCGGAGGCGCCGACGCCGGGCAGATCGCTGGCGACGATCGGGACCGCGTCGCCGACCTTCAGCGCCCGTGCCTGGGCCTCGGGGATCTCGAGCCTCAGCAGGGGCTCGCCGGCGGTGATGGTCGCCACGGACTGGCCCGGGCTGACGACGGAGCCGGCGGGGCTGTCGGCCCGCAACACGCGGCCGGCGGTGGGCGCGAGCACCGCGCCCTGGTTCGCCTGCTCGGCGCTGGCGGCCCGCTGGGCGCGTGCGGCGGCCAGCATGCCGTCGGCCGATCGCGCGGCCGCCTCGGCCTGCTCGAGGCGCGCCTTGGCGTAGATGCCCTGCCGATAGAGAGTGTCGATCCGGCCGAGTTCGGCGCGGGCCCGCGTGGCCTCCGCCCCCGCCGCCGCGGCCTGGGCGTCATAGGCGCTGGTCTCGAAGCTGAGCCGCTGGTCGGAGACCAGGGCCACGAGCTGGCCCTTGCGGACGTGGTCGCCCTCCTTGACCGCCAGTCGGGTAAGCGTGCCGCCGATCCGCGCGCGGGCCTCGCCCATGTCCTTGGTGGTGACCGTGGCGGCCACCGGCTTCAGGTCGGCGACCAGGCGTTCCCGCAACACCAGGCGCTCGCCGCCGGCCGCGGCCGGCGCGGGCTCGGCGCGCTCGGTCGGCTTGCCACAGGCGTTGAGCGCCAGCACGGCGGCGGCCAGCAGGCCCAGGCTCGATCGACGGCGCATGCGGGGGGCTCCGGTTCAGCCGCGATCGACGATGGCGCCCGTGGCGGGATCGAAGCGGACGGTGGGCAGTCCCGCATTGATCCAGGCGGTGATCCCGCCGGCCAGGTGGGCGTCCGCGGGGACGCCGGCCTCGCGGCAGCGCTCCAGCGCCATGCCGGAGCGCTTGCCGGTCCCGCACTGCAGGACGACTGCCTCGCCGCCGCTCGGAAGGGCGCGCGGGTCGAAGGTGGAGAGCGGGAAGTTCAGGGCCCCGTGGATGCGCTCGGCGGCGTACTCGGCGGGCTCGCGCACGTCGATCAGCACGATGTCGTCCCGGCGGAGCATGGCCTGGACATCGGAAGGCGCAAGGTCGCGGATCTTCAGGGGCGTGGACACGGTGAGGACATCCTTTCGAGCGGGCGTCTATTAATATGCGTATATGCGCATATATTGATGGACGAGCCCGGTTCAAGCCTATGTCCGCAATAGGCGGAGCGGGACCTGGCGGCCTTGACCTCGCTCAATGCCGCCGCGACGCGGAGGCGCAGGATTGAAGGATGAGCAAGCCCACTATCGCCATTCTGGGAGCTGGTCTGGGCGGGACCATCGCGGCCTTCGAGGTCAAGGCGGCGGTCGGCTCCAAGGCCGAGGTGACGGTCGTCAGCCAGGGCGACACGTTCCACTTCGTTCCCTCGAACCCCTGGGTCGCCGTGAACTGGCGCAAGCGGGCCGCGATCGAGGTGGCGCTGCCCCCGGTCATGAAGGCGAAGGGGATTGGTTTCACAAGCGTGGGCGCCAAGCGGGTCCATCCCGCCGAGAACCGCCTGGAGCTGAACGACGGTCGAAGCCTGGCCTACGACTACCTGGTGATCGCCACGGGGCCGGACCTGGCGTTCGACGAGATTCCGGGCCTTGGGCCCCACGGCGGCTTCACGCGCTCGATCTGCCACGTGGACCACGCCGAGAAGACCGCCGAGGCCTTCGAGGCGTTCGTGAAAGATCCTGGCCCCATCGTGGTGGGCGCCGTGCAGGGCGCCTCCTGCTTCGGCCCCGCCTATGAGTTCGCCATGATCCTCGATACCGAGCTCAAGCGCCGGAAGGTGCGCGACCGCGTGCCGATGACCTTCGTCACCTCCGAGCCGTACATCGGCCACCTCGGTCTGGACGGCGTCGGCGACACCAAGGGCCTGCTCGAGAGCGAGATGCGCAACCGGCACATCAAGTGGATCACCAACGCCCGCGTCCTCAAGGCCGAGGCCGGTACGGTCCAGGTGGAGGAGCTGGGCGATGACGGCGCGGTGAAGGCGACGCACGACCTGCCCTTCGCCTTCTCCATGTTCCTGCCCGCCTTCCGCGGCGTGGAGGCGATCCGGGGGATCGAGGGCCTCACCAACCCGCGCGGCTTCGTGCTGGTGGACAAGACCCAGCGCAACCCGGCCTTCCCGAACGTCTTCGCCCTGGGCGTGACGGTGGCGATCCCGCCAATCGGCAAGACGCCGGTTCCGGTGGGCGTGCCCAAGACCGGCTTCATGATCGAAAGCATGGTGACGGCCATCGCCCGCAACCTGGCGGCCCTGATCGATGGTCGGGCGGCTGAGGCCGAGGCCACTTGGAACGCCATCTGCCTGGCCGATTTCGGCGACGGCGGCGTCGCCTTCATGGCCCAACCGCAGATCCCGCCGCGCAACGTGAACTGGTCGGCCGAGGGCCGCTGGGTGCACCTCGCGAAGGTCGGTTTCGAGAAGTACTTCCTGGGCAAGGTCCGGCGCGGGGAGGGCGAGCCCTTCTACGAGAAGTTCGCCCTCGACCTGATCGGCGCTCGCAAGCTCAAGGCCTGAAAACGGAGATACCCGTCATGAACATCGATCGCGCTGTCTTCGTCTTCGCTGGCATCGTCATCCTCGCCGGTCTCCTGCTGGGCCGGTACGTGAGCCTCTGGTGGCTGCTGCTCAGCGCCTTCGCCGGACTGAATATGATCCAAGCCGCGTTCACCGGGTTCTGCCCCGCGGCCATGGTGTTCAAGAAGCTCGGCGTAAGGCCGGGGCCCGCGTTCCGCTGACTGTCGACGCGATGAAGGCCGTTCATCCGCGATGGCGGACTACGGCCTCCAGGCGATGGCCGCCATCACCATGACCAGTCCCAGCGTCGCGGCGTTCCAGCTGAAGGTGCGTAGCCACGGAATCCCTGCGGCGTAGAGCGGCAGGAAGAGCAGGCGTCCCGCGAGATAGACCAAGGCGCCGGACACGCTCAGCCAGCCGCCGGAACGGCCGAGCGCCTCCAGAATCAGGATCGCCGCCGCGAAGATCGCGAAGGTCTCGAGGAAGTTGCGCTGCGCCCGGTCGAGACGACCCGCGACGCCCGTCGGCCGCAGGTCTCCGTCGCGCGCGCCTACCGTGTAGGCGTTCCCGACCTGGGCCTTGAAGCTGAACGACGCCGCTGTGAGGTGGACGAGCCCCAGGATCATGGCCCCAAACAGCGTCCAGAGTTCGATCGACATCGGCTGGTCTCCCCGCCGCTTCCGTCAGCGAGGGACTGTAGCACAGCCGTCAGGGGCTCGGCGCGAGGTCCCGGCGAGAGCTCCTTCCGACGATGTGAGCCTTGCGACCGATCCACACACGCCAGCGAGCAGACTTTTGTGTACGAATGGAGGTTACTTTTCGTGTGCAAGACGGGTGCGACAAGCCTCCGAAAGGCCCCGAAGAGGGTCGAAGCGGGTCGTGGATTGGCGTGCGCCCATCCTCGGCGCCGTGCTGAGCGCCAGGAGAAAAGTGTCGCAATTTCAATCGTATAGGCTGTCTGTTGCGCCTATGATGGACTGGACGGACCGGCACTGCCGGGTCCTCCATCGGATGCTGACGCGGCGCGGCCTGCTTTACACCGAGATGTTGACCACGGGGGCGGTGCTGCACGGCGATCGCGCGCGGCTGCTGGCGTTCTCGGAGGCGGAACATCCGGTGGCGCTGCAGCTGGGCGGCTCGGACCCGGCCGACCTGGTCGCAGCCGCGCGGCTGGGCGAGGCCGAGGGCTATGACGAGATCAACCTCAACGTCGGATGCCCGTCGGACCGGGTGCAGTCCGGGCGCTTCGGCGCCTGCCTGATGCGCGAACCGGAGCTGGTCGCCGAGTGCATGGCGGCGATGGCCGCGGCGGTGAAGGTTCCGGTGACGGTGAAGTGCCGGATCGGCGTCGACGACCAGGATCCGGAGGACAGCCTGTTCCGGCTGGTGGAGCTGTCGGCCCAGGCCGGGGTGAAGCTGTTCGTGGTGCACGCCCGCAAGGCGCTGCTGCAGGGCCTGTCGCCGAAGGAGAACCGGGACGTGCCCCCGTTGAACTATCCGCTGGTCTGGCGGCTGAAGCGCGAGCGGCCGGACCTGACCATCGTCATCAACGGCGGGATCGGGTCACTCGACGAGGCCGAGGAGCATCTGAAGCATGTGGACGGGGTGATGCTGGGCCGCGCGGCCTATCACACGCCGGCGATCCTGGCCGAAGCCGACGCGCGCATCTTCGGCGAGGGCGAGGCGGTCGATCCGTTCGTCGCCGTCGAGGCCTACAAGGACTATGTGAGCTCGGAACTGACGCGGGGGACGCACCTGGCGGCCATGACGCGGCACATGCTGGGCCTGTTCCACGGCATGCCGGGGGCGCGGACCTGGCGGCGGATCCTGACGGTCGAGGGCGTGAAGGCGGGCGCGGGCCTGGAGGTCATCGACCAGGCCCTGGCCGCTATCTCAGGGCTCGAAACGCAGCGTGTCGCGCGTGGCCTCGAAGCGGGTGAGGCGGCCTAGGTAGCTCATCCCGAGCAGCGACACGTCGAGGCCGTCCGAGACAACCAGCGCCTGCACGTTCTCGAGCCGCGCGCCGTTGATCGAGATCGAGGCCAGGGTCACGGCGGCCGCGCGGGCCTGGCCGCCGGCGGTGGTGACGTTGTGGGCGTACTTCAGGTCGGCCAGCTTGATGCCGAGCTTCTCGGCATCTTCCGGGGTGAGCGCCACGGCGGTGGCGCCGGTGTCGACGAGGAAGTGGACGTTCCGGGTGGGGCCTGGCTCGCCGCTGACCTGTGCGTCGGCCCAGAAGTGGCCGTCGGAGGCCTTGGCGACCGCGCCGGACCCGGGCTTGGGCGGCCCGGACGCGAAGCCCTCGGCCTCCAGTCGCGCGATGCGCAGCGGCTGAGGGCTGATCGCCGTGACGGCGCAGGCGCTCAGCAGCGCCGACACGCCCGCCACGATGGCGAATTTGCCGATTGAAGACACCTGCATCACCCGGAAAAGCGGCCGTTCCGGCCTGTCTTGTTGGGGCGAAGCTACCTCCGGTTGGGTTTTGGACCTGTGAACAGGCAGGGTTTCCTGTTCCTGAATCCCGCGTCAGAACAGCGCAAGCTTCTCGGGCCGGATCAGGCCGCGGCGGTCGGGCAGTTCGGCCAGGATGCGGTCGCGTTCCGCGTCGGTCAGCCGTCCCCAGGCCGCGACCTCGTTGAGCTTGCGATAGCAGCCCAGGCAGAGGCCGCTCTCGCCGTCGACAACGCAGACCTTGATGCAGGGCGTCTTGATCGGGGCAGGGGGCCCTGCTGTTTCCTGAGGAACCGTCATCACGGAATAGCGTAGGTGACGTTGGCCTGGGCCGCCAAGCGGTCCGGGCTCTCGGTCCAGATCCGGATGTCGCAAACCGCCAGGCGCCGGCCCAGCCGCAGCAACTCGGCCTCGGCGTGAATGTCGCCGGGCTGGGCGCCGCGCAGGAAGCTCATGTTGAGTTGCGAGGTCACCGCCATCAGTTGGTCGCCGATGTGGGCCAGGACAAGGGCGTAGGCGGCGCTGTCGGCCAGCGACATCAGGGTCGGCCCCGAGATGACGCCGCCCGGCCGCAACAGGCCGTCGCGGTACGGCGCGACCAAGTGCGCGTGCCCGGGCGCCACCTCCGTCACCAGGATCGTGGCGGCCTGGTTCAGGCCCGGGAAAGCGCGGCGGAGGAGGGCGTTGACCCCCTCGGCGTCCAGTTTCGGTTCCGGCTTGGCCATGGCGCTTTGTGACGTGGGTGACGGGTTTATTACAAGTATTTTATCTTGGATGTAACATCCACGTATCATGACTGAATATTAATCCATGAATACTGAACATTGCGGCTTGTTCATTTGAGTTGACCGGAGGTGGTGGGCAGTTTGGCTGCAGGTTCCAAGGGAGAAGTTCTCATGAAGTTTGCAGTCATCGCGCTGGTCGCCGCCACCTTCGCCGCGGGCGCCGCGTCGGCATCCGACAAGGTCACCGACGTCGACTATCTGAAAGCGAACCGTTGCAAGGGCCTGGCCACCAGCATCGAAGGGGTGGTCGATCCCGCCGCCCTCACCAGCTTCATCAAGGCCGAGCGCGGCACGCGGGCCTCCTACATCCTCACCCGCGGCGACGAGGAGTTCCAGCGCGCCCGCAAGGAGGCCAAGAGCGCCGACCGCAAGGAGCGCCTGACGACAGAGCTCACCACGGCCTGTCAGGCTTATGTCGGCCCGTCCACCAGCGTCGCCAAGCAATAGATCCCAAGCCCAACTTTCGGCTTCTGAAGCCGGCGCGTCAGCGAGAGCTGACGCGCCTTTTTTCTTTTCCGCAGCGCCGCCTTTGCCTGGAACCCGAGCTAGGCCATAGGGTTTGAGCGTGCGTGGTCGCGATGAGGGCGTCGATGAGTGTGCTGACCCCCGGCGAGACCTGCTGGCGGACCGAGCGGGCCGATCGAACGGCGTTTCTGGTCGACACCGAGGCCTATTTCACTGCGCTCTACGAAGCGATGATGAAGGCCCGGCGCTCGATCCTGATCCTGGGCTGGGGTTTCGATCCGCGTGCGCGCCTGTTCCCCGACGGGTACGACGGCCCCGACGACCCCGACGAGGTGGGCCAGGTGCTGCTGCGGCTGGCTCACGAACGCCCCGAGGTGGACGTCCGCCTGCTGATCTGGAAGTCGGCTCTGCCGATCGCCGCCAGCCAGGAGTTCTTCCCGCACAAGGCGCGCAAGTGGTTCCGGGGTTCGCCGGTGAAGTTCCACCTGGACGATCAGGTGCCGTTCGGGGCGTGTCATCACCAGAAGGTGGTGATCATCGACGACCGCCTGGCGTTCTGCGGCGGCGGCGACATCTCGATCGACCGCTGGGACACCCCGGGCCATCTCGAGCACGACCACCGCCGGATCATGCCGGACCAGGAATGCCACGCGCCCCGGCACGAGGTGATGATGATGGTCGATGGGGCGGCGGCGCGCGCGCTGGCCGACCATTTCCGCGAGCGCTGGCGTTGCGCCGTCCACGGTGAGGTGCTGGACCCGCCGCAGGACGCCGGCGGCGATCCCTGGCCCGACCACGTGCCGCCGCACCTCTTGGACGCGCCGATCGCCATCGCCCGCACGACCCCGGCGTGGAAGCGGCAGGCGCGCGTCGACGAGATCCTGCGCCTCGCGCTGGCCTGCATCGTCGACGCCCGCGAGACCATCTATCTGGAGAACCAGTACTTTACATCGCCGGTGATCACCGAGGCGCTGGCGCGGCGACTGGCGGAGCCGGAGGGGCCTGAGGTGGTGCTGGTGACCACGGGCCAGGCGCCCAGCTGGTTCGACCGGCTGACCATGGACAACGCCCGGGGCGCGATGGTCTGGCGCCTGCGGTCCGCCGACGTGTTCGGGCGCTTCCGGGCGCTCTATCCCGTGACCAGCGCCGGCTCGAAGATCATCGTCCACTCCAAGACCAGCATCTTCGACGACCGGGTCGTGCGGGTGGGTTCGGCCAACCTCAACAACCGCTCGTTCGGCTTCGACACCGAGATCGAGCTGGCGGTCGAGTGCGACGGCGAGGTGGCGCGCGGCCAGGCGACGGCCCTGCTGAACCGCCTGGTCGGCCACTTCCTCGGCTACACGGGCGAGGCTGTGGCCAAGGCCCGGGCCGAGCTGGGCGGCCTGGTCCACGCCATCGACCACCTGAATCGCGAGGGACGCCTGCGCCAGGTGGACCCGTCGCGCAGTTCCCGCTTCGCGGAGCTGGTGGCGGCCCTGCACCTGGGCGACCCCGCCGGCCCCGAGGATTCCTGGCGCCTTGGCCGGCGTCGCGAGCGACTCTTCGCCGAGGCCCGGTCCCTGGAACCTCGCTAGCCCAGGTCGAAGTCCATCACCAGCGGCAGGTGGTCGGACGCCACGCGGGTCAGCGGGTCGAACGGGGCCGAGACCTCGTGCACGTCGATCCCCGGGCTGACGAACAGGTGGTCGATGCGCAGCACCGGCAGCGGCGAGGGAAAGGTCGAGGTGGGCAGCTTGCGCTTGGCCAGCCGCCGGGCCGGCTGCAGGCGCGAGGTCAGGGTGCGGTAGACGACCGAGCTGGCCGTGGCGTTGAAATCTCCCAGCAGGATCGCCGGCCAGGCGCAGTCGGCGTGCCCCAGCCAGGCGGGTCCGGCCAGGTGGGTCGCCTGGAACTGCTGCTCCCGCGGCACCAGGCCCAGGTGGGTGTTGATGATCTGGACCGGCCGCCCGTCGATCTCGACCTCCACCCACAGGGCCCCACGCGGCTCCAGCCGCGGCATGCGCGGGTGGCCGGGCAGGGGACCCACCTTCACCAGCCGTTCGGGATAGCGGGTGAGGATGGCGTCGCCGTATTGCTCTTCCTCGACCTTCATCGCGGCGTGGAAGTGGTGGGTCATCTCGAGGCGCCGGGCGATCTCGTGGGCCTGGTCGGCGTGGCCGGTGCGCCGGCGCCCCACATCCAGCTCCTGCAGCGCCACGATGTCGGGGTCTATCGCGGCCAGCACGGCGGCCACGCGGGCCACGTCGAGGCGCCGGTCGTTCCCGACGCAGCGGTGGACATTGTAGGTGACGATGCGCGGCATGTGAGGGGGAGGTCTGGCGGGCTCTTGGGGCGAAGGCAAGGCCCGGGAAGAGAAGGCGGCTTGGCGGTTGGCTCAGGTCTTGCTTTAACGCTTGGGTAACCAAAGCGTAGGGACCGAAATGCTCCACCTGATCGCACTGGCCGCCGCGGCCATCTCCTCGGCTTCCGCGATCCAGGCGGCTCCGGCCCCTACGTTGGTCTCCACGGCCCTGACCGAAGTGCGCTGGGTGGCGACGCCCACCGGCCAGGACATCGCCAACGTCTATCCCCCCACCGCCGTTCAGGCCGGCAAGAGCGGCGCGGTGCTGCTCGAGTGCAAGGTCGCCACCGAAGGCGAGCTCGAAGCCTGCAACGTGCAGATCGAGGATCCGGTGGGCCTGGAGTTCGGCATGGCGGCCCTGGAGCTGGCCCCGTTGTTCAAGATGTCCGCCAACGCCCCCGACGGCAGCGCCGTCGCCGGCCGCACCATCCGCATCCCGATCATGTTCTCGATCGTGAGCACCGGGGACCGGTAGGACGGCCCAACCTCCTCTTGCTCGTCATCCTCGGGCTTGTCCCGGGGATCCATCCCTCGGCGGCGAAGCCGTGGGAATGGGCCGCGCAGCGCGGCCCAGCGCAGGGACTAGCGGCGGCTGAACCATGGATCCCCGGGACAAGCCCGAGGATGACGAGCAGATTGGGAGGGAGGAGCTTGTCCCACCCGCGCTCCCTTCCAGCTTACGTTGACGTTAGCGTCATCTTTTCTCCCGGCATGGCGGCGCGTATAGGGTCGGCCATTCGATACGGCGTAAGCCGCACGCTCCAGGGAGATGGCCCATGAACCTCGACTTCACGCCTGAAGAGAACGCGTTCCGCGACGAGGTCCGGGCCTTCATCAAGGAGAATTACCCGGCCGACCTGCGCAAGGCGCAGGACGAGCACCGGCAGCTGACCAAGGACGAGTACCTGGCCTGGCACAAGGTGCTGGCGAAGAAGGGCTGGGTCGCGCCGGGCTGGCCGAAGGAGTTGGGCGGCACCGGCTGGACCCCCACCCAGAAGTACATCTGGTCGGAGGAGACCGCGCGCGCCGACTGCCTGCCGATCCTGCCGTTCGGCATGTCGATGCTGGCGCCGGTGCTCTACACCTTCGGCACAGACGAGCAGAAGAAGCAGTTCCTGCCCGGGATCTACAACGGCGACGTCTGGTGGTGCCAGGGCTACTCCGAGCCGGGCGCCGGTTCCGACCTGGCCAGCCTGAAGTGCAAGGCCGAGCGGATCACCGCCGACGACGGCAAGGAATACTACATCGTCAACGGCCAGAAGACGTGGACGACGCTGGGCCAGTACGCAGACTGGGGCTTCTTCCTGGTCCGCACCGACCCCGACGCCAAGCCGCAGTCGGGCATCTCGTTCCTGCTGATCGACATGAAAACGCCCGGCATCGAGGTGCGCCCGATCATCACCCTGGAGGGTGGGCACGAGGTCAACGACGTGTTCCTGGACAACGTGAAGGTGCCGGTCGAGAACCGGATCTTCCACGAGAACCAGGGCTGGACCTGCGCCAAGGCGCTGCTGGCGCACGAGCGCAGCGGTATCGCCGGCGTGGCGCGCTCCAAGCGCAACCTGGAAAAGCTGCGGACCATCGCGGGCACCGAGCGCTCGGACACCGGTTCGGCCCTGCTGGCCGACGCCTTCTTCCGCCGCAAGGTGGCGGAGCTGGAGATCGACCTGACGGCGCTGGAGTTCACGGAGCTGCGGACGCTGGCCGGCGAGTCGAGCGGCAAGGGCCCCGGCCCGGAAAGCTCGATCCTCAAGATCAAGGGCACCGAGATCCAGCAGCGCCTGCAGGAGCTCGCCCTGGAGGCGGTGGGCCACTACGGCGCGCCGTTCCTGCGCGACCTGTCGGGCTCGAACGCAGGCGTGGGCCCCGACTACGCCAAGGGCCTGGCCGGCGACATGTTCAACGGCCGCAAGACCTCGATCTACGGCGGCTCCAACGAGATCCAGCGCAACATCATCGCCAAGATGGTGCTGGGTCTCTGATTTCGGCCTGAAA